>OLPX01002308.1_pt1 | contig 11437 bp, 9 predicted proteins | sample 1672491 | NCBI WGS metagenome assembly OLPX01 (sample SAMEA3136692, study PRJEB25190) | human gut metagenome | biome: human gut; feature: human-associated habitat; material: faeces | place: Austria | collected 2013 | reverse complement strand
GGCGCTTTTCCATAAGGCAGGATGTGACTTTTAATTTTTATATGATTATATTCGATATGAATGTTTCAAACCCGGCAGCGCGCGGGGTTCCGCCCGCAGGCAGAAGAAAAATAGAGAAAGGCGAAACCGCCGTGCCATTTGTGCGCGGCGGTTTTCTGCGTCCGTGGGGGGTTAGGAAAGGCGGACGGAAAAGGTGTCCGGCGCGGTGCGGCAGGTGGTGTGCAGCAGGCAGAGATCCTCGTCGCCGTCCTTTAGAAAGACGCTTTCCTCATACGAAATCTTACAGATCAGCAGGCCGACCGAGAGGGTCGGACTGAGGTAGAAAAAGCGGTTGATGAGAAGCGCGTCGTTCTCGAAAATGTCTTGGTTGACGAGGGGGATCAGCGGGCCCTCCGCCTCTGCCGCACTGTTTTGTAGAATTGAGTTCTTTTTCTCGTCCATTTCAGACAAGCCTCCGTTTCATTGATCGGTTCTATATAATGATACTGCAAAGTGGAAATATATACCACGAAACAGACTTCATAGAAAGGGGATTTATTGACAAAATTCGACGAAAAGCACAGGACAGGGCCACCCGGCGCTTCAGCGGTCCATCGGAGCCGGGCGGCGTCCTTTTCTGAAAGTGCGCATAAAAAATAAAGCCGCTGCGCGCTTTCAAAAAACGGCGGCAGACCAAAATACTGGAATCCAGATATACCTAAAACGCCTTACCCGTCGTTTCGCGCCGCCTCCTCAAGCCGCGCGAAGAGGCCGGCAAAAAATGCGCCCGCATCGGGGCAAAGGCGGTGGAGGTACAGCACGAGTGTTTCCGCGCTGCAGCAGGATTTCCCGCTTTCCAGATCGGCATAGGCGCGCGTGCTCATCTCCAGAATGGAGGCCATCAGCTCCTGCGTCATGCCCTCGGTGTTGTGGTGCGTTTTCAGGAGCTCGCCGCGAAAATAGTCCCTAAGTATTGCGTGCAGTTGTTCCCTCATGGTAAATTCCCTTCCTTGACAGAATTTACCAAAATTCTACAAAACATACGGCCGCTGCACCATGATGCAAACATCGGGAATCTGATTCGCGGAAATGAATTACAAATAAAAGTGCGGGTCTTTGGAAGCCGTATTTTCCTGTGCGCGCAGAAAGCCGCGCCGTCACAGGACGGCGCGGCTTTCAAAGGACGGTCAATCCGCTGGGGCGGGCGGCTCTGGGGCTTCTGTCGGGATGCTGATGCGCACGAGCGTCCCCGCGCCGGGCGTGCTTTCGAGCGAAAGGCCGTATTCCGGCCCGAAGAACTGGCGTATGCGCTGGTTGATGTTCAAAAGCGCGAGCCCCTTTTGGCTCTCGACGCCGAAAAGGCTCTGCGGGCTCGAGCCGGAAAGCTCCGCATGTATTTTTTGCAGTATGTCGGGCGGGATGCCGGCGCCGTTGTCCGCGATGCAGATCTGCACCGTGCCGGGCGCTTCGCCGCAGCAGTAAATGCGCAGGCGGCCTGCGCCGTATTTGGGCTCGAGACCGTGGTAGATGGCGTTTTCCACAAGCGGCTGGAGGATGAAGCGGGGCATCTTCACAGCCTGAACGCTTTCTGGAATATCGATTTCGAAGGCGAAGCGGTTGTCGAAGCGGATGGAGATGATGGAGAGATACTGCCGGACGATGCCGATCTCGTCGGAAAGGGCGACGATGTCGCGCCCCTTGATGCAGTAGCGCATGATCTGGGCGAGCGAATCGGCTATCTGCACGATCTCGCCGCTCTCGAGCAGATAGCCGTAGCCCTTGATGCAGTCGAGCGTGTTGTAGAGAAAGTGCGGGTTGATCTGGCTTTGCAGGGCCGAAAGCTCGGCGCGCTTGCGCGCGAGGTCGAGCTCGTACATGTTGGAGTTGTTCCGCAGGATCGTGTGCGTCATCTCCGAAAGCTCGTCGAGCATGCGGTTGATCTGCTCGGCGAGAACGCCGACTTCGTTCTCATTCTTGAGGTACAGCCGCTTGTGGAGCTTTGAGTACGCGTCGCCCTTTAAAAACCTCGAGATCTCAAAGACCGGCAGGGCCACGGAGCGGAAGATGGCGATGCCCCAGAACCCGAACAGAAGTCCGAGCAAAAGCAGAACGGTGATGCCGAGAAACAGAAGGCCCGTCAGGTCGGAATTGATCTCGTTGAGCGGCACCGCGCCCACGACGAGCCAGTCCGTATTGGGCACCGACTGGAACAGGATCATGTGGTCGCTGCCGTTGACGGAGCGGACCGCCCCGTTCGCGAGCGTTCCGGTGCGCAGGTTGTGGAGCAGGTCTGCGGCGGCGGAATCCGTTTGGCTCTGGTTGGAGACGATCACCTCGAGGTCGTCGTCGAGAACATAGAACAGGGAGTGCGGCGTCGTCTCGACCAGATTGATGCACTTTTGCAGCGTGTTGAGGGATTTCAGCACGACGCAGGCGCCGATCTGCCGCTGGAGCTGCACGTCTTTCTTGATGTCGAGAATCGGCCTGTAATAGGCGAAATAGCTCACGCCGTCGTAGCTGTTGTGCATCAGGCCGGTGAAGCCGGTGGATTTTCCAGATAGGGCGGGCAGATAGTCGCTCTCGAGCGTGTCGATGACGGTGAGGAGCGGCTTCGGCGCGAGCGCGACGCCGTCCTCCTCCATGATGAGGATGGCGATCTCCGAGCTGTCCTGCGTGATGGAGAAGATCGAGTTTGAAACATCCCGCGAGTTTTCCAGCCTCGTGAGCGGGTCGCTGCTCGTGAGAAAATCCTGCGTCGCGTTGCTGGTCGAGGCGATCTTTGCAAAGCGGATCATATCCTCCGTGGAGGTCTGTATGTTTTGGACGACCTGATTGACGGAGTTGCGCACGTATACCTCCTCCTTGTCGCGGATCAAATTGAGCACGAAGGCGTAGTACCCGCAGGTCGCCGCAAAGCAGAAGGCGATGACGGTGATCAGCATAAGGATCAGCTTGCTTTTGATGGAGCCGAGCTTTTTCATGGCCGGGCGCCCCCTTTTTTCTGCCGGAACTCCGTGGGCGTGACCCCGAAGAACGCCTTGAACATCCCGGTGAAGTGGTGGTAGTTGCGGTAGCCCACGGCATAGGCGATGTCGGTGACCGGGCGGCTCGTGGAGAGAAGCTGCCCGGCCGCCGCGTTCATCCGCAGATGGATCAGGTATTTCGAGAAGGTAAAGCCCGTGGCGGCCTTGAAAAGCTCGCTGCAATAGGAGTAGTTTAAGCTGTATTTCTGCGCGAGGGCCTGAAGCGAAAGCTCCTCGGTGTACGACCTGCGCACTTCCTCGAGCAGGCGCTGAAAGGCGTCGTTTGAGGCGCTGGCCACGGTGCGGATCACGGGCCGCTCGGCGCTCGTGAGCAGCAGGTCGGTCTGGAGCTGCTCGAGCAGGCGGGCTAGGCGGCCGGAGGCGTAGTCGAAATGCCCGGCCGCGATCCGGCAGCCGGGAATGGAAAGCAGGCGGCCGATTTCCTCCTCCGCCTCGGGGGCCGGGGCCGTGGTGAAAAGCAGTGCCCGCTGCTCGTCCTTAAAAATGGAAAAGAGCTTTCCGCCGGCGAGGGAAAGTAGGCTTTTGCAGGAGGGCACCGCGGCGGCGATGACGGTGAGCGGGTTTTCCGTCTTGGAAAGGCCGCAGAAGGCGAGCGTTTCGTCCTGCGTTTTGGGGTCGCACAGGCGGGCGAGCAAAAGCGGGCCGTTTTTCAGCCGGTTTTGATAGAGGTGCGGTTCGAGCCGGTCGAGCAGTGCGGCCGATTCCGCCTTTTGCAGGGGCTTTAAGCAGTAGTCGAACGCGCCGAGCTGGATGGCCTGCTTCATGTAGATAAAATCCGAGTAGCCGCTGATCACGACGAACGCGGGGCAGAACGGCTGCCCGACCCGCCGGCGGATGATGTCAAGGCCGGAAAGGCCGGGCATGCGGATGTCCAGAAAGGCGGCGTCGAAGTAGCGGGCTTCCAAAAGGCGCATCGCCTCGAAGGCGTCGCACAGGCTGGCGGCCGTCTCCATCCGGTGCTCCTGAAGCGGGAGAGAACGCTCGGTAGACAGAAGCGCCATTTTTTCGTTGTCTGCAAATAAGAGCTGATACATAAAAGCCTCCGTACGCAAATATCTATCCGTTTTGCTTGAAAATTCCCCAAAAAAGCAAACATTGTTATCCGAAACGACTGTATTGTGAAGAAATTGTTAAAATGATACCATAATCACAGCGAAAGCACAAGAGGACGAAAAAGAACTTCGAGGGGGAAAGTGAGCGTATGACAACGGCGAAAGCAGCCAAAAAACCGCTGTGGAAGCAAATCAAAAAGCATAAATGGATCTACCTTTTCCTGCTGCCGGGCATTGCGTATCTGGTTTTGTTCAGCTACGTGCCCATGTACGGCCTGACGCTGGCCTTTAAGGATTTCAAGATCAGCGCGGGCATCCTCGGCAGCCCGTGGGCCGACCCGATCTACAAGAACTTTGTGACGATGTTCGGGCAGGACGCATTCTGGCGGGCGTTTCTCAATACCTTCCGCATGGGCTTCTGGTATATTATAACTGGGTTTCCGGGGCCCATCATTCTGGCGATGCTTCTGAATGAGCTGCGGGCGAACCGCTACAAGAAGGTGCTGCAAACGGTTTACACCTTTCCGAATTTCCTTTCGTGGGTCATCATCGGCGGCCTGATGACGACGCTGTTTTCCTCGGAGGGATTCGTCAACATGATTATCCGCATGTGCGGCGGGGAAACCTATAATTTCCTGACGAACGCGGACCTGATCCGCCCGCTGCTCTACGCGACGAACGTGTGGAAGGGCGTGGGCTGGAGCGCGATCCTCTACCTCGCGGCGATGGCGGGCATCAGTCCCGAGCTTTACGAGGCGGCCGAGGTGGACGGCGCGAACCGCTACCATAAGATGCTGTACATCACGTGGCCGGGCATCAAATCGACGGCGGTGATTTTGCTGATCCTCGCGTTCGGCGGCATTATGAACAACGGCTTTGACCAGATCCTCAACATGGTCAACCCCGTGGTGCAGGACGCGGCTGAGAATATGGACACGTACATCTACAGAAAAACGTTTCAGGACAAGCCGAACTACGGGTTCAGCACGGCGATGGGCCTTGCGAAATCCGTGATCAACTTCGTATTTCTGCTGGCGGCGAACAAGATCGCCAAGCTGCTCGGGGAAGGGGGCATCATGTGATGGCGAAGAAACTGCGCAAAAGAAAGAAGATCGAGACGTTCGACATCGTCAATGTCTGCGTTCTGACGCTTCTGATGCTTATCGTGCTGATCCCGTTTTACCTCACGATCATCCAGTCGTTCATGACGCAGCAGGAATACATCATGAACAGCAGCACCCTCTGGCCGAAGGAGCCGACGCTCGGCAACTACCGCGACATATTCGTCGGCTCGACGATGGTGCGCTCCTTTGGGAACAGCGTGTTTTACACGGTGGTCGGCGTGATCTTCAGCATGTTCATTACGACGACGCTGGCCTACGGCCTCGCCAAGAAGGGCTACCCCGGCCGCGCGTTTTTTCAGAACATGGTGATTTTCACGATGTATTTCAGCGGCGGCCTGATCCCGTTCTTCCTGCTCGTAAAGCAGCTCGGCCTCATCAACACGCGCTGGGCGATCATCATCCCCTCGGCGTGCAGCATTTTCAATATGATTATTCTGCGCAATTTCTTCGAGCAGCTTCCGCCCGACCTCGACGAGGCGGCCACGCTGGACGGCGCCGGCCCGCTGCGCATCTTCTGGACGATCGACCTGCCGCTCGTTAAGCCGGCGATCGCGACGCTTGTGCTGTTTTACGCGGTCAGCCGCTGGAACGAGTGGTTCCACGCGAGCCTGTTCCTCGGCAACGCCAAGCTGTGGCCGATGCAGCTCGAGCTGCGGCAGATCCTCTGGTCCTCCTCCGGCATTGTGGACAATATCCCGCCGGAGGCCGGCAGACCGGCGTTTTCCGAGGGCCTGAAGGCTGCCGCCGTTATGGTGACGATGCTGCCCATCATGATGGTCTACCCGTTTTTGCAGCGCTATTTCGTCAAGGGCGTCATGATCGGCGCCATCAAATCCTGAAAGTATCGCAGCTATTGCGATCGTATAATAAAAATTTAAAAGGAGCGTTTTCAATGAAGAAAAGATGGTTATGCACGCTACTGGCCCTTCTTCTCACCGTTTCCGCCTTTGCCGGGTGCAGCGGCGGCGCCGATGCGTCCTCGTCCTCGAATGCCGGCGGGCAGGAGACGTCGAGAGATGCGGACGACCCCTACGCCGAGCACCTGAGCTTTGAGATCTTCTCAATCGACGGCGCGGAGGAAATGCTGGATTACCCGCTGGTCGCCGAGGCCTGCGAGAAGTTCAACATTGATTTCACGGTGCAGCTCGTTGCGTGGGACAACTGGGACGACGTGACCCGCACGCTGGCCGCGACGGACAGCTTCCCCGAGGTCATCGCTTGGTACAACCTGAACTACGCCGAATATGTCGAGTGGGCGCAGGAGGGCATTTTTAAGGAACTGCGAGGAGGAGAAAGTCACGATGGAGGCCAGCCTGACCGAGGACCTCGAGGCGCTGACCGAGAAGTACACGATCTTTGAAAAGCTGCTCGTGGACGGCAACCTGTACGCGTTCCCGAAAATCAAGAACAACAACCCGTACAACGAGTACGATTCCTACATGTTCGCCTACCGCCGCGACTGGGCCAATGCGATGGGCCTCGACTACGCGCCGGTGCAGGACCTGACTTGGGACGAGTTTAAGGACTATCTGCGCAAGGTCAAGGCGGAGGACCCCGGCCAGCTCGGCGAAAAGCTGATCCCCTTCGATTTTGAAAACGGCGGCAACAGCTGGTGCGGCTTCGCGCGCAAGTGGAACCCGTACATCTCCGGCTATGAGATGGTGGACGGGCAGTACGTTTGGGGTGCGCCCGATCCCACATCGATGGATGCGATTTTGGAGATTAAGAGCCTGTACGACGAGGGCCTGCTTGCGGCCGACAGCTACACGGATGCGAACAACGCCGGCAAGGAGCGCTTTATGGCCGGCCGCAGCGCCGTGATCTACAGTAACCTCGGCCCGTCGATTCTGCAGGATACCGTGAACCAGATGGTTTCGACGATCGACGGCTTTGAGGAGGAGGACCTCGGCCTGTTCAGCGTCAAGATGGACGACGGCAAGTACGCGGTCTCCCAGATGGACGAGTGGTGGGGCTCCTTCGCGTTCGACAACGACTGCCGTGACGAGGTCATGGAGCGCTGGCTGGCCGTCGGCAACTGGCTGCTCGAGGAGGAGCAGATCGAAAAGTACGCCTACGGTGTCGAGGGCGAGGACTGGACGAAGGACGCGGACGGGAACGTCACGCTGAATTACACCGCTGAGGAGGCGACTGCCGGCGGCGATAAGGAATACATCACGAACCAGCGCGCTTTCCAGAAGTATTTTATCCTCGAAGGCCTCGACCTGTTCCTCGAGGGCAACCCCAACGCGAGCGACTATGTGATCAACGACTTGTTCAAGACGAATATGGAGACATGGGAGACAAACCCCAACTATACGCCGAGCAACTATGACCTGACGTATTTCTCCTCCACGGAGAAGGATGCGTTTGCGTCCGTGCTGAACGGCACCTCCGACGATTTCATTCAGGCGGTCATTTCGGATGACCCGGAGGCGATCTGGAACCAGTTTATCGATGAAAATAAGGAGCAGGCGGAGAGAGCCTGCGCCGAGATCAACGAGGTGTTCGGCGAATAAGACCGGCACAAAAAGGAGCGCTTCGGAAAAGCAGAGCCGAGGCGCTCCTTCCTATATGATGTAAGAGGAGGCATTCCGATGTGTAAAAGCCAGTACGATCTGTCGCAGTGCGCGTGGCGGCTCAAGGGCACGGCGCCGTACGTGCCGCTCCGCGAAAACAGCATGGAAACGGGCAAGCCGCTCGAGGGCATCACGGGCTGGATACCGGCGCAGGTGCCCGGCGGCGTGGCGCTCGCGCTTTACCGCGCCGGGTACATCCCGCACCCGTATGCGGGCATGAACAGCCTGCAATGCGAGTGGATCGAGAACAAATGGTGGATTTATGAGGCGGAAATCGAGCTGCCGCCGCAGAAAAGCGAGAGGGTGCGGCTCGACTTCGAAGGCGTGGATTACGCGTGCTCGGTCTACTGGAACGGCACGCTGCTGGGCAGCCACACCGGCATGTTCGAGCCGTTCGGCTTTGACGTTACGGCGCTGTATGCGGCGGGCGGCAAGGCCGTGCTGCGGGTGCTGATCCGCCACGCGCCCGACGAGATGGGGCAGATCGGCAGAACGAGCGAGACATTCACGCAGAAGAGCCGCTTCGGCTACAAGTGGGATTTCTCGACGCGCCTCGTCAACCTCGGCATCTGGCAAAAGGCTTTTCTGACCTTCTGGGACGGTATTGAGATTACAGATGTATTCGCGCGCGGGGAGATTGTTTCGAAAACGGAGGGGCGCATCGCGGTTTCAGGCCGCGCGCAGCCGCGGGCGGGGCGGCGCCTTTCCTGCCGCGCAGAATGCGCCCTGCACGGCGAGCGGGCGGGCGAAGCGTCGGCGGAAATCGGCCCCGGCGGGGAATTCGAGCTTGTTGTCCCGGTAGAGCAGCCCGCGCTGTGGTATCCGAACGGCCTCGGCGCGCAGCCGCTCTACGATCTTGTGCTGCGGCTCTATGAGGACGGGCAGCTTTTGGAGGAGCGGCATTTGCGCGTCGGTATCCGCAGCGTCGCGTGCGTGCAGAACGACGGCGCGCCCTCTGGGGCACGGCCCTATGTGTTCGTGGTGAACGGCAGGCGGATGTACGTCAAGGGCGTGAATATAACGCCGCTCGACCACATCTACGGCGATGTGCCGCGCGAGCAGGTGTACGAGACACTGCGCAGGGCGAAAGAGATGCACTGCAATATGGTGCGCGTGTGGGGCGGCGGCCTGATCGAGACCGAGGCGTTTTACGACTGCTGCGATGCGCTCGGCCTGCTGGTCTGGCAGGAATTCATCCAGTCCAGCTCGGGCATCGACAACATCCCCTCGGAGAAGCCGGAATTTCTCGGGCTTTTGAGGCGGAGCGCGGAAGCGGCCGTGCGGCAGAAGCGGAACCACGCGTGCCTCGCGGTGTGGAGCGGCGGCAACGAGCTGATGGAGGCCGACCGCACGCCCTGCACTGAGCAGAACCGGAACATCGCCATGCTGGAGGAGATCGTCCGCCGGCTCGACCCCGGCCGCGTTTTCCTGCCGACCTCGGCTTCGGGTCCGAGCGAGTTCATCAGCAAAACGCCCGGCCAAAGCCATGACGTGCACGGCTGGTGGCAGTATCAGGGCAACCCGGAGCAGTACCGCTTTTTCGGCGGCTCGGACAGCCTGTTCCACAGCGAATTCGGGTGCGACGGCATGGCGTCTCTCGCATCGCTGAAAAGGGTCCTGCCGCCAAAGGCGCTGCGCCCGGTGCCCATGCGGGAGAGCGACGTCTGGCGCTTCCACGGCGACTGGTGGTGTACGTACCGGCGGGAGCAGACGATGTTCGGCGCATGGAAGGATACGGAGCAGTACATCGCGTGCAGCCAGTGGATGCAGGCCGAGGGGCTGCGGTATATCCTCGAGGCGAACCGCCGGCGGTGCTTCCGCAACAGCGGCAGCATCATCTGGCAGCTCAACGAGCCATGGCCGAATATCTCCTGCACGAGCCTGCTCGAGTACCACGGCGCCGCAAAAATGGCGTATTTCTGGGCGAAAGCGGCGTTCCGCCCGGTACATCCCGCCTTCGATTACACAAGGCTTGACTACGCGCCGGGCGCGCTGCTTTCCGGCGGACTCGCAGTGCTGCGGGATGCGCCTGCCGCGGGCAAAAGCACCTTGATCGCGCAGATCTTTGATATGGCGGGCACGTGCCTTTTCGAGGAGGTCCGCAGCCGCACGCGCGTGCGGGAGGGCGCGGAGGAATTCGGCGCGCTTTGCTGGCAGGTGCCGGAAAGCCTGCGCGGGCTGTTTCTGCTGCGCCTCACGGCGCATGCGGCGGGGGAGGCGCATGCCAACACGTATTATTTCAGCACGGAAGCAGACCGGCCATACCGTCCCGCGCTCGAGGCCGCGCCGGTGCTTTGCGGCACAGCGCGGTTTTCCAGCGGCACGGCCGACGTGGAAGTCGGGAACACAGGGCGCTCGGCGGCGCTGCACGTGTGCCTGTCCGATGAGACGGACAGCTTCCTGCTCGACATGGAGGAGAATTTCTTCACGCTTCTTCCCGGCGAAACGAAGCGGCTGCGCGTCGGCTTCAGGCGGAAATTCCGCTTCGGCTTCGACGAGAACACCGGCGCTTCCGCGGCGTCGCCCGTGCTGCGTGCGGCCTGCCTGAGCGGTGAAGCGATTAGGCTCTATTAAAGAGAACGGAGGGAAACACTTATGGAGGCAGAACGTATGGAGCGCCCGAATATTTTGCTGATCCTCACCGATCAGCTCCGGAAAACGGGCCTCGGATGCTACGGAAACCCGGACGTGCAGACGCCGGTGCTCGATGCCTTGTGCCGGGACGGCCTGCGGTTTGACAACAGCGTTTCATCGGCGCCGGTCTGCGCGCCGTACCGCACGACGCTGCAGAGCGGGCTTTACCCGCACCAGCACGGCGTGCGCGGAAACGGCGACCTGTTCAGCCCGTGCTTCAAGGGGTTGGCCGAATACTTCAACGAGGCGGGCTACGAGACCTGCTTTGTCGGGAAATCTCACTTAGGGCGCGACGAAATCGAGGAAAAGGACGGCTGGGTGCGGCCGGAAAACCGGCTCGGGTGGAAGCACTGGCACGGCACCGGCGGCGACCACCACTACGACACGCCGGTCTACGACGATGCGGGAAACCTCGACACGCGCTATTTCGGACGGTACGGCGCGTTTGTGCGCACGGAGCTTGCGGCGGATTTCGTCCGGCAGAACGCGGGGAAGCCATGGCTGCTCCAGCTCAATTACAGTGAGCCGCACGTCGCGACGATGCCGGCGCTCTACCGGTTCCCCGCAACGCGGGAGCGCGTGCGGGCGATCAACCGAAAGCTCGGCCTCGGCCTTTCCTCGGAAGTGCTCGAAAACCCGAACAGCCTGAGCTTTTACGACAGCTTTCCGCAGCACCTGCTCACGCAGCTCTTGCCGCAGGAATACTTGGATTTATACGACCCGGAGCGCCTGCAGCTTGAGCCGAACGTGCCGGAGCGTTACCGGAACGTCACGCGGTGGTTCCTGCGCGAATACTACGCGATGGTGAGCTGCGTCGACGGCGAGGTCGGCAAAATGCTCGGTGTGCTCCGGGAAACCGGGCAGCTTCGGCGCACGATCGTGGTCTTTACCTCGGACCACGGAGACATGCTGAGCAGCGGCTATCTGCGCTTCAAGGGCGTGCCGTATCAGAACGCCTACCGCACGCCGCTGATCGTCTCCGGGCCGGGCGTACGGCGCGGCCATACCGACGCGCTCGTCAGCGCCGT
>OLPX01002298.1_pt1 | contig 11462 bp, 9 predicted proteins | sample 1672491 | NCBI WGS metagenome assembly OLPX01 (sample SAMEA3136692, study PRJEB25190) | human gut metagenome | biome: human gut; feature: human-associated habitat; material: faeces | place: Austria | collected 2013 | reverse complement strand
GCGGCCGGGGCGCAGGCCGCGGCCAACGGGGCCGGGGTGGCGGGAGCCTGCCAGGTGGTGATCACCATGGTGCCCAATTCTCCTCATGTGAGGGCGGCTGTTCTGGGGGAAAACGGGGTTGCACAGGGCGCGAAACCCGGAACCGTGCTCATCGACATGAGTTCCATTGATCCTACGGAGAGCAAGGCCATCGGGGCTGAGCTTGCAAAAAAGGGGATTGAAATGTTGGATGCTCCGGTGTCCGGCGGCGAACCAAAGGCCATTGACGGCACCATTTCCGTCATGGTGGGCGGAAAACGTGAGCTGTTTGACCGCTACTACGATCTTCTGATGGCGATGGCCGGTTCCGTGGTCTATGTGGGGGAGCTGGGCTCGGGAAATGTGGCCAAGCTGGCCAACCAGATCGTGGTGGCTGTCAATATCGCGGCGGTGGCAGAGGCGCTGACCTTTGCGAAAAAGGCGGGCACGGATCCGGAACTGGTATACCAGGCGATCCGGGGCGGCCTGGCGGGCTCCACGGTGATGGACGCCAAAGCGCCGATGATGCTTGCGGGAAATTTCAAGCCGGGCTTTCGCGTGGAGCTTCACATCAAGGATCTGACCAACGCCCTGAACGCGGCTCACGCCATCAGCGCCCCGGTTCCGCTCAGCGGGCAGCTGATGGAGATCATGCAGAGCGTGAAGGCGGACGGCTGCGACAAGGAGGACCACTCCAGTATTGTTCGGTTCTATGAGAAGCTGTCAAATGTCACCGTAAAGTCCTGAGGTACCGATAAGGGGAAATTCAATATGAACACAGAGTTTATTAAAGGAGTGATCGTCCCGATTCTCACGATCATCGACGGGGAAGAACGGATCGATGAGGCGGCCATGCGCCGGCATGTGGACTTTGTCATCGAGGGCGGCGTGCTGGGGATTCTTGCCTTTGGTAGTAACGGCGAATTCTACATGGTGGAGGACGGCGAGATGGAACGCGGGCTGAACATCATCGTGGACCAGACAAACGGCCGGGTGCCCGTGTATTTTGGAATCGGGGCCATCAGCACGAAAAAATGCGTCCGGCTGGCGCAGATGGCGGTTCGATGCAAGGCGGACGGTATTTCCGTGCTCCAGCCCATGTTTTTAAAACCCACGGAGGAAGAGCTGTTCCTGCATTTTAAGACCATCGGGGAATCCGTGCCGGATACGCCCATGCTTCTGTACAACAACCCGGGCCGGGTGGGCTACACCCTGTCGGGAAATCTGGTGCAGCGCCTGGCTGAGGAAGTGCCGAATATCGTGGGCATGAAGGACACCAGCGGAGACATCACCCAGATGGAGGAATTTATCCGCAGAACCCGGCACACGGGATTTAAAATCTTCGGGGGCAAGGATACGCTGCTCTACGCCTCCATGTGCCACGGGGCGGTGGGCGGGGTCTGCACGGCGGCCAATTTCATGCCGGAGCTGATCACGGACATTTACAATAAATATGTTGCCGGAGATTTAAACGGAGCCCTGGAAGCCCAGTACAAGCTGAATCCGGTCCGGCTGGCCATGGACGGAGCCAGCTTCCCGGTGGCGGCCAAGGATATGGCCAGGCTGCGGGGGCAGGCGGTGGGAGAACCCTACCGGCCCAACCTGCTCACCGGGGAGGGGAAAACGCTGGAGAATATGCGGCGGGCGATGCGCGCGGCGGGGCTGATTTAGGGAGGCGGTAAACAACGCGGTAAACTGCGGCGCTCGGAAACGGCGGCTGACATGGATCGTTTAGAAGGGAGAAGTGTGATAATGAAGGAAATAGGCGGGATTCCGGTTGTGATCTCAAGAGGCGCGCCCTATGAGATTGGATACAGCCACGGGAAATCCCACCCGGACAGGGTGCGAAAGAGCTACGAGTACAATCTGAAATCCTGCCTGGAACGGGGGGATGTGACAAAGGAGGAGCTGGTCCGCATCGCCATGGGTTTTGTGAAGCCGGTGGAGCGGTACAACCCGGACTACATCGAGGAGGTACAGGGCATCGCCGACGGAGCGGGCATGAAATTTGAGGAGCTGATGGTATTAAACAGCCGGACGGAGCTGCAGAAGCTGGGCTGGAACAAGCTGGCCGGGGGTGAGAAAAACCGCTACCAGAAGGCGCTGGGGGAGATGGAGGCCTGCACGTCCATCGCGGTCACCGGCGAGCGCACGGTGGACGGAGCCACCTATGTGGGCCAGAACTGGGACAATTTCGTCTGGTCGGAGGAATGCCTGATCTACCACATCATTGAGCAGAAAAACGGAAGGCCCTCTATCGCCTACTGCGGCGAGGCGGGGATTATCGCCCGGTCGGGCCTCAATTCCTGCGGCATCGGCGACGGGGTCAACTCCCTTTCCACCAACGCCCCCGTGAACCTGGAGGGGGTTCCGCTGCAATTCCTGCTGCGGGGCGTGATGGATTCCAGGGACCTGGGGGAGGCCATCGACGCTTTGAACGGGGGCCGCAACGCGGCGGTCAACAATATTCTGATCGCCCAGAAGGACAACGAGGCGGTGGATGTGGAGATGGACAGCGGCTGCTGCGGGATTCTCTACGGGGCGGACGGTATTCTGACCCACGCCAACCACTATGTGTCCCCCGGACATCCCCGTTACCCCTACCTGGACGTGTTCAAGGGCAATTCGGTGATCCGCCACCACAGGAGCGGCAAGCTGCTGCGGGGGATTTACGGGAAGATCAGTCTTGAGGATGTTCAGAAGGTATTTTCAGACCACGGGAACGGACCTCAGAGCATTTGCAGGCACAGGGACCTCTCCCTTGACCGGGATAAACAGACCGAGACCGTGTTCAGCTTTGTGAGCAACCTGACCACCCTGGAGATGAGGCTGGCGCCTCACAATCCCTGCGAGGGATTTCTGTCCATAAAACCATTTGATCTGCTGTGAGTACAGCTTAAAAACCATTCACGCGTTAGGAGGAACATATGAAAAAAACGAAAAGGCTTCTGGCATTGGCGCTTGCGCTGGGAATGATGGCCGGTCTGACGGCCTGCGGAGGCTCCGGCAAGACGGAGTCACAGCCCGCGGCGGCGGGGACGTCCGCGGAGAATACGGGAAACGCCCCGGCCGGCGGCGCTTCGCACTATGTGAACGACGAGGGCAAGGTGGTGGTGAACCTTCAGCGGACGGAGGGCATGCAGAGCCTGAACATCTGGAACTATACCTCAGGCCCCAACTACGCCTTTGCCGAGATGGTATTTGACGCCCTTTACGTCTCCGACCACGGCGGCAACTGCAAGCCCTGTATTTGCACCGGCTACGATCTGAGCGAGGACGGAAAAGAAGTTACCCTGCACATCGCCGAGGGCGTGAAGTTCTTCGACGGCTCCGACTGCGACGCGGACGACGTGTACACGCAGATGAAGTATATCGCAGAGCACAAGGACGAGATGGCCCTGTTTGCAACGAACTGGAAATATCTGGAGTCTGCTGAGAAGGTGGACCAGCATACGGTGAAGCTCTATCTGAGCGAGCCCTTCTTCTCTTTGGAAATTTCTCTGGCCTACACCTACATTGCCAAGGCCGAGGAGATCGAGCAGTACGGAGCCAACTTATTCTCCTCCGTGCCCTCCTTAAACGGCACGGGACGCTGGAAGCTGGAGGAGTGGGTGGACGGACAGTATTTGAAATACGTCCGCAACTATGACTACTGGCAGGGCGGAGATTTCACCAACGTGGACATTCTCTACGTCTGGTTCATCACTGATCCCACGGCACAGAACGCGGCCTTTATCAATGGCGAGATCGATTTCATCGACAACGTGAACGTGGACCTGCGGTCCATGTTGGACGTGGTGGCGGACCAGTGCACCATGAAGGAACAGATCAAGGAGACCATGTACTATCTCCAGTTCAAGATGGACGGAAAGGCCCCCACCAGCGACCAGAACCTGCGCTTTGCCATTATGCACGCTGTGGACCGGGACGCCTTCTGCACCCTGATGGGCGGCGGTACGGTGATGAACGACTTCTTTACCACCCATGCGGAAGGCCATCAGCCGGATAAACCGGCCATCGGGTACGATCCCGAGCTGGCCAAGGAGTATCTGGCCAAGTCCAACTACAACGGGGAAACCCTGGTGCTCTTAAGCCGCAGCGACATCGAGTACGCGGATTCCATCATGACCGCCATGGCGGATTATCTGAACCAGATCGGAATCAAGACCCAGGTGGATATGGTGGATACCGCCACCATGAACAGCAGGCGCGCAGACGGCACCTACGACATTTTCATGGTCAATCTGGCGACCTGGGACGGCAACGCCCTGACCCAGAACCTGGTTCCCAGAGTGGTTCAGGACATGCACCACAACGGCTATGTGAACGAGGAGCTAAACGCGCTGATCATGAAGGCTTTCGGCGATATGAACGCGGAGACCCGCGTGAAGACCCTGGAGCAGGTGGGCGATATCCTCTACGATTTACAGGGACCGCTGGTGCCGATTGTGCAGATCGTGGGAACCCCCTGCGTCCGCAACGGCCTTACCGGACTGATTGAGAATCCCCTGGGAGGCTACATCTTCACGGAGATCGCCGTGGAGGAGAGCTATCTGAAGTAACGGATGAACAAGTGCGGACTGTCACCCGGTAAGCTGACCGGTGGCAGTCCGGCTTTAAATGGGAGGTAAGCGATGGTTCGATTTTTTGTCAAACGAATCCTGTGCCTGCTTTTGGTCGTATGGATCGTTTCTGTGCTGGCGTTCGTGATGATGCGCCTGGCGCCCGGGGACGCCGCCGTTATGGCGCTGCCGGATTACGCCTCGGAGGAACAGATTGAGCTCATGCGGGTCAAGCTGGGGCTGGATAAACCTTATATCACGCAATACTTTATCTATATGGGAAACCTTTTAAAGGGCGATCTGGGGACCTCCGTGCTGTATGAGCGCCCCTGTCTGGATGTTATTATGGAACGCCTTCCGGCCACGCTCAGCGTCGCCGTGGTCTGCTCCGCCATGGTTTTGCTGGTCAGCATCCCTCTGGGGATTATCGCAGGGGTGAACAAAGGCGGGCCGGTGGACTTCTTTGCCGTTCTCTTCGCGCTTCTGGGCCAGTCCATGTCCGTGGTCTGGGTCTGCGTGCTGCTGCTTCTGTTCTGCTCCGTAAAAAACAACTGGCTGCCCAGCATGGGCTACAACGGCCTGGCGGACGTCCGGTACCTGATTATGCCGGCCATCGCCATGGGCTACAAGATGTGCGCGGGTATGGTGAGGATGGGGCGTTCCGGCATGATCGACGTGCTGAACGAGGACTATATCACCTGCGCCTACGCCAGGGGCATGAGTAAATTTGTGGTGAACTGCAAATATGCGTTCAAGAATTCCATTATCCCGGTCATCACCATCTTCGGAATGGACGTGGCGCAGATGCTGGCCGGAGCGGTGATCATCGAGACCACGTTCACCATCCCGGGCATCGGCAGCATGCTGGTGAAGGCGGTGTCCAACCGGGACTACCCGTTGACGCAGTCCACGCTGATCGTCACTGCGGCCATGTTCGCGCTGGTCAACCTGGTGGTTGACATTGTAAACGCCCTGGTGGACCGCCGGATGAAATTGAACTGACAGGAGAGGTGTATTGTATGAAAAAGAAAATCCTGATCCGCCGGATGCTGCGCAGTCCGCAATTTGTCATCGGATTTCTGATTGTGCTGGCCGTGGTGATCGTCAGCCTGTTCGCCAATCAGCTGGCGCCTATGGACGAGAATTTAAACCACATCGCAGCGCGTTTCACCGCGCCCCAGGGGCTCGGCGCTTACACAACGGGCGGTTATGTGCTGGGTACGGACGAGCTTGGAAGGGATATCCTTTCCCGGGTTCTGATCGGAAGTAAGATATCTCTGCAGATCGCGTTTATCTCCACGCTTTTCGTGGCGGTGATCGGTACGCTCCTTGGCGTGTTCGCAGGGTATTTCGGCGGTGTGATTGACGATATTGTGATGAGGGCAACGGAGGTTACCATGGCGATCCCCTCCATGACGCTGGGCATTGTGATCATGGCCATCTTCGGCCCCAGTATCTCCAACCTGATCATGGTAATGATCATTACCTCCTGGAAAAGTTTTGCCAAGGTGTCCAGAAACCAGGTGATGGTCATGAGAAACCAGGAGTTTGTCCAGGCCTCCAGGGCGCTGGGAGGCTCCGGCTGGCACATTATGATGTCCCAGATTATGCCCAACGTGACGACGCCCCTTTTGATTCAACTGTCCGGCACCTTTGGCGGCGTGATTCTGACGGAGGCCGGGCTGAGTTATCTGTATCTGGGTGTGCAGCTGCCCAACCCGTCCTGGGGGAATATGATCGCGGGAGGCCGGACGTATCTGGCGGCTTACCCCTGGATGGTCATCGTCCCCGGGGTGGCCCTGATGATCACGGTTCTGGGGTTCAATTTCCTGGGCGACGGCCTGAGAGACGTGCTGGATCCCAAGCAGTCCAGATAGGAGGTATTTTTTGTGGAACAGAGTAAGGAAGTTTTACTTGAAATCAAAGACTATACCGTTGAATTCCACACGGAGACAGGGGTGAAGCAGGCCATCAACCACTTGAACCTGACCATCCACAAGGGAGAGTCCCTGGGGCTGGTGGGGGAGGCGGGGGCCGGAAAGACCACCACGGCGCTCAGTATTCTGCGCCTGCTGCCAAAGCATTCGGCCAAGATCAAGGGCGGCACCATCACCTTTGGCGGACAGAATATGGCGAAACTGTCCCAGCGGGAGCTGCGGGATATCCGGGGGTCCAAAATCTCCATGATCTTCCAGAACCCGTTGACCTCCTTAAACCCGGTGTTCACGGTGGGAGAGCAGGTGGCCATGGTGCTGCGCCGCCATCGGGGCATGAGCAACAGCCAGGCGTTAAAGGAGGCCGGGAATCTGATGGAGGTGGTGGGGATCGCCAGGGAGCGGATCAAGGACTATCCCCATCAGTTTTCCGGGGGCATGCGCCAGCGCATCGGCATCGCCGCCGCCCTGGCCTGCAATCCCGAGCTGTTGATCGCGGACGAACCCACCACGGCCTTGGATGTGACCATTCAGGCGCAGATCATGGAGCTGATGAAAAAGCTCCAGCAGCAGTACGACACGTCGCTGCTGATGATTACCCATAATCTGGGGATTATCAGCGAGCTGTGCAAAAACGTGGCGGTGATGTACGCAGGGGCCATTATCGAGTACGGTTCGGTGCGGGAGGTGTTCTCCAATCCCGCCCACCCGTACACCCAGGGGCTTCTGGGCGCGATTCCGTCTCTGGACGACGACAAGGAGCGGCTGGTGGCGATCCCCGGGGAGGTGGCAAATCCCTACCATCTGCCCAAGGGCTGCAGCTTTAACCCGCGCTGTGAGCACTGCCTGGAGGCCTGCATGGAGGGGCCGCCGCCCATGGTAAAGCTGAACGATAATCATTACGTGGCCTGCTGGGCCAGGGGAGGGAGGTAAGACCATGGAGAATCAGGACAATACACTGGTGGAGGTCCGCCATCTGAAAAAGCATTTCCAGGTAGGGGATAAAAAGGTTCTGCACGCGGTGGACGACGTCAGCTTTTCCATCGGCAGAGGACAGACTCTGGGTCTGGTTGGAGAGAGCGGCTGCGGGAAGAGCACGGTGGGCACCGTGGTGATGCGCCTGCAAAAGCCCACCTCCGGGGAGCTGATGTTTGAGGGAAAGGACATCTTTAAGTGCACGGACCGGAAGGAAAATCTGGAGTACAGGCGGGGGATGCAGATTGTGTTCCAGGACCCCTACTCCTCCTTAAATCCGAAAAAGACCATCCGCAGCATCCTCTCCGAGGGTTATCTGATCCACCACACCGTGACCAAGGGGCAGTTGAACGACACCCTCTCCCTGCTGTCGGAAAAAACCGGAATATCCAAGGACATGTGGGATCAGTACCCCCACGAGCTGGACGGTGGCAAGCGCCAGGTGGTGGGCATCGCCAGGGCGTTGAGCATGAACCCGAAGTTTATCGTCTGCGACGAGCCGGTGTCCTCCCTGGACGTATCCGTTCAGGCCAAGATTTTGAATCTGCTGATGGATTTACAGAAGGAAATGAACCTGTCCTACCTGTTCATTTCCCATGATCTGAGCGTGGTGAAACACATCTCGGACCGCATCGCCGTGATGTATCTGGGACAGATTGTGGAGATGGCGGACCGGCAGACGCTGTTCGCGGACACGCGCCATCCCTATTCCATCGCCCTGCTTTCCGCCATCCCTAAGGTGGATGTGGACAACAAGGTGAGCCGCATCGTTTTAAAGGGCGATGTGCCCAGCCCCATCAACCCCAAACAGGTCTGCCGCTTCGCCAACCGCTGCTGGATGAGCCAGCCCATCTGCTTTGAGCAGGAGCCGGAGCTTAAGGAAATCAGTCCGGGCCACTGCGTGAAATGTCATTTCGCCCAGGAGTCCAGGGAGCGGATGCTGCGGGCCGAGACCTCCAGCATCGAGAGTTAGGAGGGCGGGGTATGCAAGGTGACAACCGTATGGCCAAGGGATCCCCCGTGGTCACAACCATGCAGGTGATCCCGGTGGCCGGGAGGGACAGCATGCTGATGACCCTCAGCGGGGCCCACGGGCCGTTTTTCACCCGGAATCTGGTGATCCTCACGGACAGCGCCGGGCACAGGGGCATCGGGGAGATCCACGGCGGGGACTACACCTGCCGGGCCCTTGAACGCTTTATTCCCCTGGTGGAGGGGGAGCCGGTTGGGGCATACCGCCGGATCCTTGGGAAAATCCATGGGGCCTGCGGGCCGCAGCCCGGGGAGGCGGGCGAGGGGATCCAGCGGCTGGACATCGCAAAGCTGAAATTCGTGGTTCGGGCGGAGTGGGCCGTGGAGTGCGCCCTTCTGGACCTGCTTGGGCAGTATCTGGGGCTTCCGGTCTGCCAGCTATTGGGCGAGGGGAAGCAGCGGGACCGGGTGGAAACCCTGGGCTACCTGTTTTACGTCAGCGACAAGGCAAAGACGGACCTGCCCTATTTGGATGAGGAAAATGCCGCGGGCTGGTTCGCCATGCGGCGGCGGGAGATGCTCACACCCGGGCAGATTGTGGAGCAGGCCCAGGCTTTGCAGGAGCGGTACGGATTTTGCAGCTTCAAGCTGAAGGGCGGCGTGCTTTCCGGGGAGGCGGAGATGGAAACGGTCCGCGCTCTGAAGAAGCGCTTCCCGGAGTGCAGGATCAACATAGACCCCAACGGCGCGTGGAGCCTGGAGGAGGCAATCCGGCTCTGCAAGCCCATGGAGGGCGTCCTGGCCTATGCAGAGGACCCCTGCGGTCCGGAGGCGGGCTACAGCAGCCGGGAGATTATGGCGGAGTTCAAGAACGCGGTGAATATCCCGGTGGCAACCAACATGATCGCCACCAACTGGCGGCAGTTCTACCATGCCGCGGCCCTTCACGCCGTGGATATCGTGCTGGCGGACCCGCATTTCTGGGGGTTTGACGGCAGCGTGCGCATGGCTCAGATTTTAGACGAGTGGGGGTTGACCTGGGGAAGCCATTCCAACAACCATTTCGATATTACTTTGACGGCATTCGCCCATGTGGCGGCCGCGGTTCCGGGCCGTCCCACTGCCCTGGACACCCACTGGATCTGGCAGGACGGCCAGAACCTGTTGAAAAACGCGCCGCAGATCAGGGACGGGTACCTTGAAGTGCCAAAGGGGCCTGGACTGGGCGTGGAGATCGACATGGAGAAGGTAGAGGAGGCGAACCGGTTGTACCGGCTGTTGCCTGGTCACGACCGGGACGACGCTGCGGCCATGCAGTATCTGATTCCCGGTTGGAAATTTGACCCCAAAATGCCGGCGTTGGTGCGCTAGGAAGATGGAACGCCTGAAAGGCAGCGCTGGCGGGGAGGCTGGACTGAAAAACAAAACGCCGCCCGGCGCGGCGATTCGCAGAGAGAGGAGATAGACGGATGGTTCCCAGAATCACAAAGATGGAGGTCTTTCCCGTGGCGGGGAGAGACTGTATGGAGCTGAATTTAAGCGGGGCCCACGCGCCCTATTTTACCAGAAACGTGGTGGTACTCACCGACGACAGAGGGCTTCTGGGCGTGGGCGAGGTTCCGGGCGGAGAGAAGATCACGAAGGCCCTTTTGGACAGCATCGATCTGGTGGTGGGCACCAGCGTGGGGGAGTACAAGAATACCCTGGTGCGGGTGAAGGAGCAGCTGGACCGCAGCGTGGCGGAGGATGTGCGGGGGAACCAGACCTTTGACCAGCGCACCGGAGTCCACGTGCTGACCGCCATCGAGGCGCCCCTGTTAGACTTGCTTGGAAAATACCTGGATGTGCCCGCGGCGGCCCTTTTGGGGGACGGCCAGCACCACGACCGGGTTCGGATGCTGGGCTACCTGTTTTTCGTGGGGGACCGCAAGCGGACTGATCTGCCCTACGCATCGGAGCCGGACAGCGATTGCGCCTGGTACCGCCTGCGCCACGAGGAGGCCATGACACCGGAGGCGGTGGTGGAGTTAGCCAGGGCGGCCAAAGAGAAGTACGGGTTTGAGGATTTCAAGCTGAAGGGCGGCGTCCTGGACGGCGAGGAGGAGATGGACGCGATCCGCGCGCTGAAGAAGGCGTTTCCGAACGCCAGGATCACGTTGGACCCCAACGGCTGCTGGAGCTTAAAAGAGGCTGTTGAGCTGTGCCGGAACATGCAGGGGATTCTGACCTACTGTGAGGACCCCTGCGGCGGGGAGGGCGCCTACTCTGGGCGGGAGATCATGTCCGAGTTCCGCCGGGCTACCGGACTGCCCACAGCCACCAATATGATCGCAACGGACTGGAGGCAGCTGGGCCATTCGTTGGAGATGCAGTCTGTGGACATCGTGCTGGCGGACCCGCATTTCTGGACCATGAACGGCTCCGTGCGGGTGGGACAGCTGTGCAACGACCTGGGATATATGTGGGGAAGCCATTCCAACAACCACTTCGACATTTCCCTGGCTATGTTTTCCCAGACCGCGGCCGCGGTTCCGGGGCGGCTCAACGCCATTGACACCCACTGGATCTGGCAGGAGGGCATGGAGCGGCTGACCAGGGAGCCGTTACAGATCGTGAACGGCTGGGTAGAGATTCCGAAGAAGCCGGGCCTGGGCATCGACGTGGACATGGAGCAGGTGAAAAAGGCCCATCAGCTGTATCTGGACAACTGTCTGGGCGGCAGAGACGACGCCGCGGGTATGCAGTATCTGATTCCGGGATGGAAGTTTGACCCCAAGCGGCCCTGTATGGTGCGGTGAGGGAAAAAGGGGATGCGCCCCGCAGGCCACGGCGCTTGCCGCCTGCATCGGCCCGCTTGTTTTAGCTGGACAAATCCCGCCCGCTGTGCTAAACTAAAACAGTTGTGAGTAGGACAAATGGCCGCTGCTGCAATACCGAAAGGCTGCAGGAGAGGAAAGTCCGGGCTTCACAGGGCAGGGTGCCAGATAACGTCTGGCGGAGG
>OLPX01002294.1_pt1 | contig 11489 bp, 9 predicted proteins | sample 1672491 | NCBI WGS metagenome assembly OLPX01 (sample SAMEA3136692, study PRJEB25190) | human gut metagenome | biome: human gut; feature: human-associated habitat; material: faeces | place: Austria | collected 2013 | reverse complement strand
TCTCATCCGTTGTACCTTCATTAAAAAATACGGTGATTCCCACCGTGCTTTCCGTATTCTTAACCACATACTGCACATTGACTACGATGGAAAAGAACAGGCAAAACAAAAAAATACACGCAGAAATCGTCGCGATCGAAGCAAGCGAAAACAGAATATTTCTGCATATATTATTTACGCCCTGTTTCAGGCAATACCAAAATGTACTAATCCTCATGTGTATATCCGCCCTTTTTCTCGTCGCTCACGATGGTCCCGCGATCCATGGTAATCACCCGTTTCTTCATGCGGTCTACGATTTCATGGCTGTGGGTGACTACGATTACCGTGGTTCCTCTCCTGTTGATCTCATCTAACAGCTTCATGATTTCCATGGAGTTATGGCCATCTAAATTGCCCGTAGGCTCGTCGGCTAAAAGTATCTCCGGGCGGTTAATCAGTGCCCTGGCTATCGCAACACGCTGCTGTTCGCCTCCTGACAGCTGCTGCGGATAAAATTTGTATTTTGAAGAAAGTCCCACCATTGTCAGCATGGTTGGTACCGATTCCCTGATGCTCCTGGCGGAAGCGCCGATGACACGCTGCGCAAATGCCACATTCTCGTATACATTGCGGTCCTTTAACAGCCGGAAGTCCTGGAAAATCATTCCCAGCCTCCTGCGGTACTTGGGAATGTAGCGCCTGGGCATCTTCCCGAGGTTCATATCGTTCACGATTATCTTGCCGGAGGTCGGTTCCACCTCTTTTAATAAAAGCTTTAAAAGCGTTGATTTACCAGAACCGCTCCGTCCAATGATGAAAACGAACTCTCCGTCCTCAACCGTTATGTTGATGTTACGCAAAGCCTTGTTTCCGGTTTCGTATGTTTTATTTACATTCCACAGTTCGATCATCTTTTTCCTCTGAAGTCTTGTTTCATTCCTTTATCTCGTTCCGCTCCTTTGCAGTACCGGCCATGCTCCGCTTCGCTCTACGAAAAGAGCCAGGAAAGAATCTGATTTTGTGCCTGCACAGCGCAGATTCTTTCCTGTCTCTTCCCCCAATGCTTAAGCTGCGCACACAGCCGCGCTGCTTTTTCTCTTTAGTAGTCCTGGTTCTCCATATATTTCATATACTTCACAACCATAAGCGCAATCTTGAATGTGATCGCATCCTCAAATACCCTCAGATCAAGCCCTGTGCTCTTCTGCAGCTTATCCAGTCTGTATACCAGCGTATTTCTGTGAATATAGAGCTGTCTCGATGTCTCAGAAACATTTAAGCTGTTCTCAAAGAACTTGTTGATCGTGGTAAGCGTCTCCTCGTCAAACTCGTCAGGAGATTTGCCGTCAAAGATTTCCTTGATGAACATACGGCACAGCGGAAGCGGAAGCTGATAGATCAGTCGTCCGATGCCCAGCTTGCTGTATGCAACTACATTCTTGTTGCTGTAGAAGATCTTGCCTACATCCATCGCCATCTTGGCTTCCTTGTAGGAACGGGATACTTCCTTGATCTCACCGACGATCGTACCGAAGGCCACGTGAACCTGAGTCATGGCTTCTGTGTTCAGCATGTCCAGAATGGTATTTGCCGTCTTCTCCAGTTCCTCGTATGTCTCGCCGTCCCGGACTTCCTTAACCAGGATGATGTTCTTCTCATCCACCGCGGTAACAAAATCCTTCGTTTTGGCAGCAAATAAATTGCGGACTGTCTCTAATGCGTTGACATCCTTCTCATGCTGTGTCTCAATGATGAATACGACACGCTTGATGTTTGTCTCAATGTGAAGCTTCTTGGCGCGGTTGTAGATATCCACTAAAAGCAGATTGTCCAGAAGCAGATTCTTAATAAAGTTATCCTTATCAAAACGCTCCTTGTAAGCAACCAGAAGACTCTGAATCTGGAAGGCGGCAAGCTTGCCGACCATGTATACGTCGTCACTGCCTCCCTTGGCAAGAAGAATATATTCTAACTGGTGCTCATCAAAAACCTTGAAAAACTGGTATCCCTGAATTACCTGGCTGTCAGCCGGAGAATCCACAAATGCCAGGATAGAACTCTCATAATCTTCTGCATCAGGAAATGTTGTTGCCAATACCTTTCCTTCCGTATCACATATGCATAAATCAATTCTCGTAATTCCTTTTAATCCTTCAATCGTCGTTTGAAGTATTTGATTCGAAATCATGGCACACTCTCCTTATCGTAAATTTTCCCTTATTCTATATTAATGCAAAAACTAAAAAAAAGCAAGCGAGTATAGCACTCGCCTGCTTAAATTTTCATAAAATTTAGTTTAAGATTACCAGTTCTGTATCCTTATCGAATACATGGATCTTTGTTAAGTCAAGAGCAAGCTTTACAGTATCGCCAGGTCTTGCGGTTGTACGAGGATTTACTCTGGCTGTAAAGTTAGCGTCATCAACATCGAAGTATAAGTAAACTTCAGCACCTAACAGCTCGTAAACTCTGATGGTTGCATCGATGATGCTGTTCGGGGAAGATGCAAGGAATGCTTCCTCATCATGTAAATCTTCCGGACGGATACCTAAAACAACAGTCTTTCCAACATAGCCGGCACCCTCTAACTTCTTCGCTTTTCCTTCCGGAAGTGCGATGGTGTGTCCGCCGAATGTAAGAGTAACGTCGCTTCCGCTCTTAGCAACGGTTGCTTCGATTAAGTTCATCTGAGGAGCTCCGATGAATCCGGCAACGAACTTGTTGCCTGGCTTGTCGTATAAGTTCTGCGGAGAATCAACCTGCTGAACAACGCCGTCCTTCATAACTACGATTCTGGTACCAAGTGTCATAGCCTCTGTCTGGTCATGTGTAACGTAGATGATGGTTGCCTGCAGTCTCTGATGTAACTTGGAGATCTCAATACGCATCTGGCCTCTCAGCTTAGCATCCAGGTTGGATAACGGTTCGTCCATTAAGAAGACTTTAGGATTACGTACGATAGCACGTCCCATAGCAACACGCTGTCTCTGTCCACCGGATAATGCCTTCGGCTTTCTGTCTAATAAATGCTCAAGGTCAAGGATTCTTGCTGCTTCGTGAACCAGCTTGTCGATCTCGTCCTTTGGTGTCTTTCTCAGTTTCAGACCGAATGCCATGTTATCGTATACGGTCATATGCGGATACAGAGCGTAGTTCTGGAATACCATTGCGATATCTCTGTCCTTCGGCTCAACGTCGTTCATTAATTTGCCATCGATGTAAAGTTCACCGGAGGAAATATCTTCCAGACCAGCGATCATACGAAGGGTTGTGGACTTACCACATCCGGAAGGTCCTACGAAAATAACAAACTCTCTGTCTGCGATTTCCAGATTGAAATCCTTTACTGCTTCGAATCCGTTCGGATATTTCTTTGTGATGTTCTTTAATGATAAACTTGCCATCGCTTAATCCTCCTAATTTTGAATAAAAATATGTGTTTGTTCTTCTTCCCAGACCCGCGGCCCCTGGCTGCTGTCTGTTTCATTTACTGACCTAATCATACATGAACACCACTTCTTTTACCATATGGCAATTAACCAAAATCCAATTCTGCCTTTTGGCTAATTTGTATATTCAATAAAAAAAATGACTGAAACGTCAAAATATCGAAAGTTCCGGCCGGGCATTTCTGTCTAATATCTCTAACCTGTTCCGCATCCGTCCCGGATTTGGTCGGAAACGACAAAACAGCGCCGAATTTCTTCGCGCTGTCTTGTTTATATTTTCGTAAGATTTACTGTTTTCTGACCAGGACATTCAGCCACCGTGTGTCAGAATGACCAGAGCGGACATCCTCGGTTTCCCAGATCTTTACTACATCAAACCGGTCGTTGTCTTTCAGTACTTCCTCCATGGCATCCTCTGTGTAGTCACAGAAATACCGCTCTCCCCGGAAGCCCTCAAAGTCTCCCAGCTTAAAGGACATATAAAGAATTCCACTGTCTTTTAAGGCCCTTGCTATCTTTGTAAGAATGTCAGACAGTTCCTTTTCCGGAACGTGAAGCAGGGAAGCGCAGGCCCAGATTCCATCAAACACGCTGTCGAAATCCATCTCCTCAAAGGTCATATGGAGTACTTCCAGCCCTGTGTGAATCTCCGCCAGTTTACACATCTCCTCTGATGCATCCATGGCCGTCACATCGTATCCCAGTTCGTAGAAAATCAGGCTGTCCCTTCCGGAGCCGCATCCGAGGTCAAGAATCGTATCCCCTTCCTCCAGAAGATTTAAAAATTCCGTTCTAATCTCCGACATATCCTGATCCACTGTCTCTTCGAACACCTTTGCCGCATACTTATTATAATAGTCTATCGAGTCCAAAACAATCCTCCTGTTATTCCTTTCCACTCTATTAAAGTATCTCTATGGTTTTCTCGGTAATCCTTACTTTTCCATCTTTTAAGAGATGGCCAACCGCACGTTTAAATGCGTTCTTGCTCATCTGAAACTCACGCTTGATCACCTCCGGCGCCGCCTTGTCCGTAAAGGGAAGCACTCCGCCGAACTGGTCTCCGATTACGGCAAGTACCCGGGCCGAATCATCGTCCATCTGTAAATATGCCTTCTGTCTCGGGCTTAAATCCAGCTTGCCGTCCTCCCGCACCTTGGTCACCCGGGCCGACACCGTGTCTCCTTCATGATAATCGTCAAAGAGCTCCTTCTTTGGAATCAGTCCGTAGTACTTATGATCGACCGCCACGAACGCTCCAAGATTCTCATTGATCTCATAGATCGTTCCCGTCACCTGATCGTCTTTCTGATAAGGCGATTCACTGCTCATGTAGGCATAAACCCGCATGGTAGCCGCAAGTCTCTGGCTCTTATCTACATACAGCGCTACCAGAACAGATTCGCCCTGGCGTACCTTATGCGTCTGCTCACGGAACGGAAGAAGAAGATCCTTCTCCAGTCCCATGTCGAGAAAGGCTCCGATTTTGGCGACCTCCTTTACCGGAAGCATCGCTGTCTCTCCTACCGAAAGCTTCGGGATCCCTGTCGTTGCAATCAGGCGGTCCTCCGAGTCTTTATAAATAAATACGCTGATTTCATCGCCCGGCTTCGCTCCCTCCGGAACCTGTTTCTTCGGAAGCAGAACGGAAGCTTCTGAAGCTGCCCCCTCCCCCAAATATACGCCGAACTCCTTGACCCTCTGCACCGTCAGGGTCTGCACTTTTCCCAGTTCTATCATATTATATCCTCTCTCGTTTTTCCCCGCAGCCATATCACTGCATAAGCCGCTCCCTGCTCATCACAGAGAGAAACCGTGTATCCTTCATCCGTCCGGCTGACATGCGGATAAACCACATCGCCGCAGACGGCTGCCTTCTTATACTCCACCCGAAGTTCTCCGACCTCGATTTCAGCCGGAAGCACCTCCCTGGCTATCTCCACATACTGGGCATTATTCACATGATGATTCGTGTCGATGTGGTGTTTGGCGATCGTCACGCACTCCGTCTCCACATAGTCTGCAGGTACCGTGATCTTCCGCGGCGCGTACTCCATCTCCAGGCGCTTCTCATCGCCTCTGCCGTATCCACGGATATTCTCTTCCTTCACCTTCACAGGGCGGCCCAGCTCCGTATCAAACAGAAACCACACGGAATTGGCCCTCACCAGGTAATTTCCTGCCTGATCGCAGATGGTAAAATTACGGTATCCGTAAAAACCCTTAAAATCATAGGGCCATGTACCGATGACCACTTCTTCTCCCAGCGCAGGGTACCGGTCGATCACGATCTGCCAGGAAGAAAGCCACCACGCCTGATGGTGTTCTGTCAGATAGGAAATCCCAAGCCCGATATCCTCCGATTGGAACGTCGAACAGTCCTGTAAGTAATTCATAATACCTGTAAGCGTCAGTTTTCCGTATTCATCCGTCTCACTGTACCGTATCCTGCTGCCAAATGTGTACATGCTGCACCTCTCATCAAAATTAAGTAACATTATAAAGCATTTTGCCTGTCTTGTCCAGAAGAAGGAACGATTCTGCTGCAGAAAAAGAAGCAGTTCCTTATGGATTCCTGCTTCTTTTCATGTTTCTGCAATTTATAAGATGACATTCTCATAAAATACTGCAAAACCCGCAGGACAGCTCCTGCGGGTTTCATCAAGACTGGGCTACAAGGATTCGAACCTTGAAATGACGGAGTCAGAGTCCGTTGCCTTACCATTTGGCGATAGCCCATTAACACAGCGAAATTTATTATACAAGATGTTGGTGTGATAGTCAAGCACTTTTTTATTATTTTAATCTCGCTGTGTCAATAAAGCCTTTCTTTCCTCTACTTTACAACTACTTCCAACTTCTCCTCTCCCAGAACTTCAAACGTAAAGTTTGTGGAAACGTCCGCAGATACGCCTGCGGACGTTCTCTCTGCCCGAAGCGTAATTTTCCCATCTGTTCTGCCGGCCGACACAGTCATGACTACATTTCCGTTCAGATCCGTTACTCCGGTCTCCGCAGTCATTCCATCCTCCGGGAGCCAGAGAAGAAAGCGTACCCCGTCAGCAAAGTCATAATCCGGCCTGCTGCTTTCCTGTCCGACTGCCACAATACTGCCGGGACGTACCATAAGCGGCAGGGAGAAGTAATCGTGTGTTTCCTTCTGCCATCTGCCTCCTTTGACAGTCGTTCCGGTAAGTAAATTCACCCATACGCCCTCCGGAAGGTAGTATTCCACCTCTCCCGATTCTTTAAATACCGGAGCCACAAGAAGTGAATCGCCCAGCATATACTGCTTATCAAGCGGTTCGCAGGCCCGGTCCTCCGGAAATTCCACATACATCGGACGCATCATTGGAATGCCCTCTTCATGAGCTTTTACCGCCTGCCGATAGAGGTACGGCATCAACGCACATTTTAACTTCACGAATTTCCGGAGCACGTCGCAGGCCTCGTCATCGAACAGCCACGGCACGCGGTAAGAGGAAGAACCATGAAGCCTGCTGTGAGAGCTTAACAGGCCGAACTGGCACCATCTCTTGTAAATATCCGCCGGCGCTGTATTCTCGAAACCGCTGATATCGTGGCTCCAGAAACCAAAGCCCGCGCAGGCCAGAGAGAGGCCGCTCCGTATAGTTTCAGCCATTGACGGATAAGTCGCCGAACAGTCGCCGCCCCAATGAGCCGGAAACTGCTGGCCACCCACTGTCGCGGAACGGGCAAACAGCACGGCTTCCCCCGTCCCCCGTTCTCTTTCCAGAAGCTGGAATACAGCCTGGTTGTAGAGATAAGTATAATAATTATGCATTTTCACCGGATCAGACCCATCGTAATAAGCGATATCCTTCACCGGAACCCTCTCGCCAAAATCTGTCTTAAAACAGTCCACTCCCATATCCAGAAGCGTCTTTAATTTGCCCTGATACCAGGCGGCCGCATCCGGATTGGTGAAATCCACCAGCCCCATGCCGGCCTGCCACATATCGGTCTGCCATACATCCCCATTCGTCTTTCTGATCAGATAGCCATGCTCCATTCCTTCCTGGAACAGAGGAGATTTCTGTCCGATATACGGGTTAATCCACACGCAGATCTTTAATCCCCGGTCGTGATACCGTTTCAGCATACCGGCCGGATCCGGAAATGTCTTTGGATCCCAGGTAAAATTACACCACTCATACGCCTCCATCCAATAGCAGTCAAAATGGAACACATGCAGAGGAATATCCCGGTCCGCCATCCCCTGGATAAATCCGGACGTCGTCCCCTCGTCATAATTGGTCGTAAAGGAGGTGGTCAGCCAAAGGCCAAAGGACCAGGCCGGAGGCAGCGCCGGTTTACCGGTCAGTTCCGTATATTTAGAAATGGTTCCCTTCGGGGTAGAGCCGTTAATCACATAGTAATCGAGTCTCTCCCCCTCCACGGAAAACTGCAGACGCTCCACCTTTTCGCTGGCTATCTCATAGGCGGCGTCCCCTTCATTGTCCAGAAGCACACCGTACCCCTTGTTGGTAATATAAAACGGAATATTTTTGTATGTGATTTCGCTCGCTGTCCCGCCGTCCTCATTCCACATTTCAACCACCTGGCCGTTCTTCACAAACGGGGTGTATCGCTCGCCCAGTCCATAGATGCACTCATCCACATCAATAGCCAGCTGCTCCACCATATAAGTTTTTCCTGTATCCCGGTTTGTCATATGAGCCATATTGCGGTATCCTGTACTGGTCAGCTCCCGTTCCCCGTCAAGGAAGCGGATTCCCCAGCAGTTTGGCCGCTTGTCAATGACCGCAGTCGTACGGCCGCTCTGATAGCGGATTTCATCCTCCGTCTCCTCAACCGTCACATGAGGGGAGGTCTGATGGATCCGGGCGAAGGGGCCGTTGTATGCAGTCCCCTCAAAATGTCTCACGGAAACCTTAATCACATCTTCCATTGGGCTGGAAAGGCGGACCGTAAGCATCCCCAGGTTTAAGCAGTCCCCTCTTCCCGCAATATGCTTTCCCGGCGCGTAGAGGATGAGTTCATCCCCCTCTCTCCGGCTGTCTGCGAACTCTGCCGCATAGAGCGGGGTTATTTCCTTTTTTGTACACCAGTAACCTTCCGTAAATTTCATAAATGACCTTCCTTTCAAAAATTATAGGAACATTTTACTGATCTGAACGGCTTCCGAAGTCGAAACGCCATGTCCAGATTCTATCGATAAAACACGCTTTTTAGCATAAATTCATCATATCATAAGAATCCCTTTTGCAACATAGACAATTCCGAACTGTCATTTGCATTTTTTTGACTAACCTTGTATCCTCCCATTTACAGAGAAGGCCGCCAATCTTATCAAAAATTCGGCATCACGCCGGAGTCTTTAAGGGGAATTTTCAAGAAATATCAGGAATTCAGCCGAGCGAATTCAGAAACCGCTGAACCGGCTGTACAAGTAAGACCACTTTCCAGCAATAACAAAAAAGCTTTTAAGCACAGAATTCTCATGCTTAAAAGCTTTTTTTACTGGGCTACAAGGATTCGAACCTTGAAATGACGGAGTCAGAGTCCGTTGCCTTACCATTTGGCGATAGCCCATCAACACAACGGTTGTATTATACTATACCATTTTCTCTTCGTCAAGCCCTTTTTTCGTATTTTTTCTATTTTCTTTATTATTCCTTCAAATCAAACAGTTTAGGTCACATTTCTGATTCGTCACATGACACAATCCGTATCAAACCGCCGGCGGCGTATCAGCCGGCGCTTCCGTCCGGGTTTCAGTGGGCGCTTCCGTTGGAGGCTCGGTGGGCGGAGTGCTCTCCGTCTGCGGTACAGATTCTGTCTCGGCCGGTGATGTGGCAGAAGCCTCAGACGATTCCTCCGTCTGAGGCTGTGTTTCCGTTTCCTTTGTCTCTTCTGTTTCCGGCAGCGTCACCGGTTCCTCGTTTGCTCCGCCATCCCCGATGACCGGGGTCTCAAAGGTACCCTTCACCGTTGTCTGCTTTCCGTTCTTCGGAGATATTCCGCCGAGCACAAACGTGTATGAAGTTCCGCCTTCCAGGCCGCTTACGTAAATCTCACAGGTGGAACTGTCTGTATCGCCTACCATGGCGGAGTAGGTGGTTCCTCCCTCATCCTTTACCGATACGGTGGGATTCTTCCACTTCACTTTTGTCTTGAAATTGACCGTAACCACCCCGTTCTCATAATCGACGTAATCAATCGTGATCTTCGCGTCTGACACCGGCACCTGTGCTTCCGTCGTCGGCGCCTCCGTCGTCATCTCCGGGAGGCCGGAAGGAACCGGAGCGGTCGTCTGCGGAACCGGGGCCGCTGTGGTCTGATTACCTGTCTCAGACTCAGATTCCTCCGCAGTCGTCGTCTCCTCTGTCGCCGCCTCTGTTGTAACGGGAACAGTCGTAACCGGCTGCGTGGTTGTCTGCGCCGCGGTCGTCATATCCTCACTCACGCCTGCATGGCCTCCGACTGCGTAGGAACGTTCCGTGATCTCCTTCGCAATCTCCTCCATGGTCAGTGGCGCCAGCTTCTCCATATCCTCCATGGTCAGCGCCGGATTCTGATCAATCAGTTCCTTCAGAAAATATGCTTTTCCATAAGAGATCCTGTACTCATCCGCCAGCGCCTTTACATCATCTTCTTCAATCACCTGCTGGTCGTATACCACAGCCTTCACCTGATTTTCTTCCAGGGAACTCTGAATATCATTCACGACCGAGGACCGCAGAGCCGATGCCTTGCTGATACTGTCATTGGAGACAGTTACCAGAATGGCATTGTCCAGATCATCCAGGTAGCCATGAGTCACCATGGAACCGATCACTGCGTTCACCGCCACATTTAGATCAACTCCCTTAAGATTCATGTCTTCCATAATGGCTTTTGCATCTTCGTTCAGCGGCTCTGCCTCCAGTACCCGGTTCTTCCGGTTCACGGACAGTTCCACACTGGGATTGACATCGATGCCGATCACGGAATCCACTTTCCCGTTGCGGTACGTATATGTGCCTCCTGCGGCTGCCACCATGCAGAGACACGCTGCTGCCAGAGCCGCCATCATACGCATGCGTCTGCGCATCACAGCGATGGATCTGACAGCCCTCCCGGCCTCCTCATGCAGTTCCTCCGCTGTCATCTGAGGCATGGTTAAATCAATTTTATCCAGCACATTCGGAGTCAGGTCCATGACCGCAGACTTCAATTGTGCTTTCAGTTGTTTTCTGTTCAGTTGTCTGTCGGTTTTGTGAAACATGAACGCTCACTCCTTTCTTTTGCAGATGCAGAACTTCCGGCACCGTACCTGCGGGAAACTCCCTGCTCTTTTTATGTTAAATAGTTTTCCAGCTTTTTCATCGCGCGGTTGTATTTGGAAAGTACCGTAGCCAAAGGCATGCCTAACGATGCTGCAATCTCCCGGTGCTTCATGCCTGCAGTCGCGTGAAGAAGGACAATCTCCCGCTCTTCCTCTTTCAATATCTTAAGAGCCGCGGCCAATACCAGCTTATCCGCCGCCTGTTCAATCTCAGGGCATACTTCCCCCGTCTCTTCGCCTTCCAGATCCTCAAACGCGATATCAGACTCATGCTTCTGATTGCGAAACTTCATATAGCATAAATTCCTGGCTATGGTAAACATCCACGCCAGCGGCTTCCCCTGGGACTTATATCCCGCAGCGGAAGTCCATACCTTTATATAGGTTTCCTGCATGATCTCTTCGGCATCCTGGGGATTCTTTACAATAGACAGGATAAACCCGTAGATTGACCGGTCTGTATTCTGATATAATTGTCTGAACGCTTCCTGGTCTCCTGTTCCAACCTTATTAAGGAGCACCTCATCGCTTAACCGGCCGTAATCTTCCGGCCCATCAAGGCTCATCATACCCATAAATAACATGGAGTCGATTTCCTTTCTACTAAGTTAATGCAGGATGCTGTCTTCTTATTGCATATTATGGAAATTTTTTTGTTTCCTTATTCTTCCACGCCAAAGCCGCTTTCTGTCGTCATGACCAGACAGCACCTGCTATCCCGCTCTGCTACCTTCTCTGTTATCTCT
>OLPX01002293.1_pt1 | contig 11491 bp, 14 predicted proteins | sample 1672491 | NCBI WGS metagenome assembly OLPX01 (sample SAMEA3136692, study PRJEB25190) | human gut metagenome | biome: human gut; feature: human-associated habitat; material: faeces | place: Austria | collected 2013 | reverse complement strand
GTTTGAGGGGCGTGTGTTTATGACGTACGGGTTCAAGTCCCGTCTCGCGCACCAAGATTTAAAGCCGCATAGATACTGAATGATCAGTGTTTATGCGGCTTTTTTTGTGTTGTAATTACACCGGGGGTTATGCGGCAGAGCTGCAGCGGAGATCATCTGAGCTTATGGTGCCGCATAAAATCACGGGTGGTGTATGGGGCGGTTGTTTATAAATTTCGGAAAAAAGAAATATTTACAGGAGAAAATCAAGACTTTTTTGAGAATAAATCAAGGGGAGAAATACAGCGGATAATCGCCTGACGGCATGAAAAAAAGATATAGAGATGACGCATAACACCTCGTATAAGGTGGGAAAGAGCAGAGGTTCTCTCAGCTTTTAAATAATTTGCAGGCACAATTGAATGACGGTGTTTCAGTACTTAAAATTTTAAATGTGATTTCTGATTGGATAAAACGACAAAAAATAAAAATATGTTAAAAGAATATTGACATTTGGCCGGATAAGTGATATTTTAATTTTAACAGAGCTCTGGGAGAAAAATGAAATTTGCAGCTGTAAGTAAAATCGGATTTTGAATTTATTTTCAGGAGTTATGCTCTAGCTGAAAACAGAAAGTGAGGTAATTGAGATGACAAAGATCAAAAGGTTTGCGGCAATGGGGATTTGTGCGCTCATGATTGCAGCGGCAACGGTACTGCCGGCGTCGGCGAACAATCATGATGATACGAGTTTCAAATTTTTTGAGTACAATTCTTCTTCGGGGCAAACAGATCGGAGAGTAAAAGAAGATGACAGCTCGATGTATATGAAGCCGATCATGCTCAGTGCTTCGTATGACGCGTATGCCGTTGGGGCGAATAGTAAGACGAGCACAGTCACACCTTGCGACAATGGATATGTTTTCCGGATCGGCACGCAGGGAAGAGAATACTTTATCAACAACTGGGTCTATGAGTGGGGCTTTACCTACGGTGCAATCCATGGCGACCGCGTGAGCGGCGGCGGAACGGTTTCCGGTGTTTGGAGCCCGGATTCCGTCTGATTTCTGGTGTGTTCAAAATGCAGAGCGGGTAAATACCCGCTCTGCATTTTCCAAATAATCTCGAGAGGGAAGGAAGATGTATTTTGAGAAGGATGCTGGCGGCATGTATGGCTGCGTTGCTTGTACTTACTGGCTGCAGCGGTGCACAGGCGGAAAAGAAAAGCGAATCGGCAGGGGAGAGCTCGAGTTTCGCGGATTCGTTCTTGGTCGATGAATCAGAGGCGCCCTCGTCCAAGGAGGATGTGCCCAAGCCGGAGGATCTGGAAACGATGCCCGGAGAACAATTCGGGGGCATAAGCGGGCGGCAGATTGTGCCGATGGGTGAAACCGCAGAGGAATTCCAATTTGAATGGCAGGTACTGGATGCTTGGAAATCCAAGACGCTGGAGGGGTTTAATCCGGACGATGTCTGGCATTTGGAGGGATTGGACTTTGACGGGGAAAATATACATGATGATGAATCCTTTTTCTATATTAAGATTCGGATTAAAAATACGCATACACTGACTTTGACTATCAATTTTCATAATTTCATGCTGGCTGCCTTTAAGGATGATTTCAAAGAGATTTTAACTTATTATGAATTTCAGACTTTCGACCGCAAGGCTTTTACAGGGCCGCATGACGGGGCTAAATATTCATTTGAGCCGGGAGAGGAGATCGAAACAACGCTGCTGTATATGATTGAAGACGAATACGATGAGGAAGAATTTTACCTTTCGCTGACGGAGATATACAGCCTGCCGACGCTAAAGACAACATGTCTGGCGCTAAGCGAGGCCGAATGAACAGGAGGATACATCCTGCAGCTTTAAATTTGGGGGAAAACCGGTATGGTTAGAGAAGAATTAAGCCGGGCGATCAAAAATTGGAGATTTCTGATCGGCCTAGCCTTAGTAATTGGTATTGTCCTTGTACATCAGGTGCTTTTTATTATTCCGCAAAGTCAATATTTGGACCTATTTCAGGATGATCCGATGCTGTGCCCGCACTCTTTGTTTAATAAGTGGATAGGACTGGATTTTGGCTGCTTTATGTCTCTGGTCTTATATTGGAGCCTGCCGCTGATTGTGGCTTTTCCGTTTGCCGATTCGTTTCTGGTGGATGCGAAAAAGGGATATGCGGAAAACCTGCTCATCCGTTGCTCTCGGTCGGCTTATTTGCGGGCGAAGCTCCTTGCGGTTGGAGTCACTTCGGCCGTGCTTGTAGCTGTTCCGCTGGTTCTGGATTTGTTTTTGACGGCCGCTTGGATGCCGGCGATTTTCCCGCAGCCGATTACGAATACATTCCCGATTACCTTCCAAAGCATGTGGAGTGAGCTGTATTATACACAGCCATGGATTTATATCGTCTGTTACTCCATGCTGGATGTTATTTTTATTTCGACGACAGTGGTTTTCTCCGTTGCAATCGGCGTGTTCTGTTCCAATAATTTTGAGGTTCTGCTGATTCCGTTTCTGCTGTATTTGATCTCGTATTTTCTGTGCATGTGGCTGAACGTCGCTGAGTTTTCTCCGATGTTTTTCATTTTCCCGCATCAACCAATGTGGGGAATGCAATTTTGGATTATCGCTGCAGAATGGCTTGTAATGCTTGCTGTAATTATCTGCTTCTATTTCCGGGAGAAAAGGCATGATATTTGTATTTAGTAGATTGTTTGCGCAAAAGAAAAAGCTGTTGTTTTTGCTGGTGTGGATACCGGTTGTGACGCTTGTTTTTTCTGTTTTTCGCCGTGATGATGTGCTTCCTATCGGTGTAGAGCTCTGTGGCTTCGATGGTTATATGCTTTTTCAGGAGTCATTTGTATTCCTTGTGGCTGTTGGTATACCCACTTTATTTTTTATAAGCTCCAGCAGGCTTTATGATGTTCATGCAGTGTATACGCTTCATTACAGAAGCCGCCGCAGACTGTGTCTGACGCAGGCGTTGGCGTCTTTTGCCGTATGCTTTGCAGTCAGTGTATATCTTGTGTTTTGTGTTTTCTTAATATCTCGTTTTATTTTTCCAACGGCTTACAACTGGATGGAGGAAGGAAGCCAATATTGGTACCAAACGCGCGAGCTTGGGCCGGAGGTGCTGAGCGAAGGTGTTATGGTTTTAAGTACGGCTTTATTTTCATTTCTACTGCTTTGCCTGAATACCCTTTTATTTGACCTTGCAGAACAATGGATCCCGTTTCGAGGCGCCGCGTGGTTTGTCGTCTTGTTCTACACGCTTTTATCGGACAGAGGGATACTTTCGAGTTATATGCCCAGTGCGCTGATTTTGATGGGTTATTCTGATTACAGTGCGATGAAATTTCCGCTTGTCGGATATGGTGCGGTTTTGCTGATCTTGTTTTGGATGACGGTTTTGCTGCTCCTCAAAATTGAAGTGAAAGATTTTTATAAATGAGGTTGAGGGCTATGCGCGTTAAGGGGAAACTTCGGTCGTTCCGCGTCCTTCTGCAATATGATCTTGTGCACGGGTGCAATGCCAGCTGGAAATATATTTTGCTTTGTGCCGGTTTATTTCTTATCCTCGGTATTTCATATATAGTGGAGATGCGAAATGTGTTCGCGTATGCAAATATAGAAAGCCCAGTTGGACTGCTTGACCAGTGGGTTTACATTTTTCGGGGACAGCTGCCGCCGGGACAGGCTGTAGAGCAGATGATCTTACCGGAGCCCGGATGGCTTGTGGTACAGATTATGCCGATTTTTCTGGTGCTGCTTTACCCTACACGTGACCTTTATGACGGCGGTGGAAGGAATATTTTGATACGCTCTAAAAGCCGTGCTGCGTGGTGGTTCAGTAAAAACATCTGGAGTTGGGCGATGGTGTTTCTCTACTATTTAGGACTGTTCCTAGTTTGCACAGGGATTTCCCTGCTGGCGGGAGGCGGTTTGATCAGCGATGCGGCGATGGTGCATACGATGGGCAGGACGCTGGATGTCAGCGCAGGAAATCTCTTCATCTGTTTTTTTTCACCGATAATCAGTGCTCTGGTGCATGTCAGCCTTGAGCTTTTGATTTCTGTTGTGTGGAGCCCGTTTTTTGCGTTACTTGTGATTTTGACTGTGCACTTGATGGCGGTATACTGGCAGGTTCCGATTTTAGTCGGCAACATTTCGATGTTTTACAGGAGCTGCCTTTTTCAGCCGGATGGAGGAGCGTGGGGTGCGGCGCTGGCTGTGTCTGGCGTTTTGATTGTCGTTTGTCTTTTAATTGGAATTGCCTGTGTAAGGCGTAAGGATATACTTTCGAAAGGGGATTTGAAATGATTGAGGTATGCCATTATACGAAGGAGATAAAAGGGAAGCTTGTTTTAGATGATGTGAACTGCGTATTTGAGGCAGGTGTGGTTTACGGGCTTATGGGGACCAATGGCTCGGGAAAAACGATGCTTATGCGTGCTATTGCGGGCTTGATTCTGCCAACAAAGGGCCATGTTTCCATTGACGGCCGTGTTCTGGGGGAAAAAGGAGTTTCCTTTCCGGAAAGCATCGGTGTATTGATCGAGAACCCGTCTTTTATCGACAGCTATACCGGATTTAAAAATCTTCATCTTCTGGCCTCTATCCAGAAAAAAATAAGTGACGACCAGATTAGAAAAACGCTGGAAAGGGTTGGCTTGGACCCTTGTGATAAGCGAAAATACAGGAAATATTCGTTGGGAATGAAGCAAAAGCTTGGTATTGCCGCCGCGATTATGGAGGATCCCCAAATTGTTATTCTGGACGAGCCTCTGAATGCGCTGGACGAAGATGGTGTTCGGCGTGTCCATGCAATCATCGAGGAGGTGAAACAAGCAGGACATACCGTTATTATTGCCTGCCACGATAAAGCGGAGCTTTTGTCGATGGTGGATGTTATTTATAAGATAGAGAATGGAAAGATCGCGGACCGGGAGGTGGTGGAGGAATGAAAAAGAACCGGATCGTAATGGGCGGCGCAGTAATCGTGTTAATACTGCTCTTTTTTTGGGTAGGGGTAAAAATCGTTGCGGTGAATACAGAATATCCGTCTCCAAGTCAAGAAATATATGATATTGGAGAGGCTTATTCAGATTCAACGATTGCGCTCGTCTGTGAACAGGCAAGCATATATACGTTAGAGAGTCTCAATGAGACGTATAATTGTGAGACACCTCCCAGTGTGCTCGACAGTTTTTCGGAAAAAAAATTGGCCGATATGCGCGTATATTGCTTTACTCTGACAATAACCAATAAGGCGGATCGCCCGATGGAGCTGCCCGCATATACTTTTAATTTGGAAAGTGTTGATTGGGCAAATTCTATCAGTAGCGCGTATTTCTACCTTCTGAATAATACGGAGAGTTTTGTTTTGCGGATAGAACCGGGACAATCCGAGACGGTTACGCTTCCATATTTTCTGCCGTCGGAGGTTTTTCAGGAAACGACTGATGTCTTAAAGGAGCGAGATTTTAAGTTGATTTATTCTGTTTATCCTGTTAAGCGCGGCTTTTCTGTATCCGATTCTTAAGAGACATCAAAGAGAGGTATTCGGATTTTTGCCGTGAGATCGGCCATACTAACCGCATAAAGGAGTGATTGGTATGATCGAACAGGATACGGTGCGATTGCTGCGCGAGTGCGATGCCGGCATCAAAATGGGAACGGCCTCGATCAGCGATGTTCTGCCGCACGTGAAGGGCGGCGCGCTGCGGCAGTACCTCGAGGATTGCAGGGCAGAGCACGAAAAGCTCGGTACGGAGATTCAGGGCATGCTCAACCGCTACCACGATGAGGGCAAAGCGCCGAACGCGATGGCAAAAGGCATGTCATGGATGAAAACGAACGTGAAGCTCGCGGTGGATGATTCGGACGAGACGATCGCCGACCTGATGACGGACGGCTGCAATATGGGTGTGAAATCGCTCAACCGCTACCTCAACGAATACGAGGCGGCGGAGGAACGGGCGAAGGACATCACGAAGCGGCTTATCAATCTGGAGGAAAAGCTCGTGACGGATATCCGCGGCTTTCTCTGAACAAAATACAAAAAAATCGGGGCACTGTGAAAAACAGCGTCCCGATTTTTTGCTGTATTCGGCGGGGGTTCAGCTTTTGTCCTGCATGACAGAGGCGATCACGCCGAGCAGCTCGCGCGTGGTATCTGCGGCGTGCTCCCAGTACATGACGCCGAGCAGGCCCTTTTCCTTTGTGTATACGCACTTGCGGCGCACCGCCTCGGGCGACTCAAAGCTGATGAAATCGCTGCCGTTCCAGAGGTACGAGGCCTCAGCGTCCGCGTCCCAATACTCGGTAAAATTGCCGGCACGGCGGAATTCCTCGGTCAAATCCTTATACTCCGGGCCGTATTCGCCGACGCTGCCTGCCGGCTGCAGCAGGCCGTTGTTGACGTTCGGCACGCCGGAGAAGCTGCGGCCGTAGAACGCGATGCCGACGATGAGCTTGCGCAGCGGCACGCCGGCGCTGTGGAACAGGTCGACAATGTAGCGCGTGCTGGTCTTGTCGTCGTCTCCATTCGAAGCGCCGAGCGCCGCGTGGTGGCCGGCCTGCGTCGTAGCGCCGTTGCGCATGTCGTAGGTCATGAGCTGGACGTAATCGACGATCTCCGCCACTTTATCCATTTCGGTGTCGCGCACGAAGTAGTCGCCGGCGCCGGCCGCGAGCGAGACGATGCGGTTTTGGCCGAGCGCATCGCGCAGCGCCTGCAAAAGCGCCGTGTAGTTTTCCCTGTCGCGCGGGTCGGCGTCGATGCCGGCCGAATCGCTGCAGGGGTACTCCCAGTCGATGTCGATGCCGTCAAGCCCGTGCGCGTTGACGTAATCGAGGCAGGAGGCCGCAAAGGCGCGCCGTCCCGCGTCGGTCATCGCCATCGTCGAGAAGCCGCCCGCGCCCCAGCCGCCGACGGAGAGCACGATCTTGACCGCCGGGTTCCAACGGCGGAACTGCTCGATGCAGCCGATGTTTGTGAGCTGGTGCGTGTCGAGCAGGCCGTCCTTGATGAGGCCGAAGGCGAGATTGATGTGCGTGAGCTTCGAGACGTCGTCCTGCGTCACGTCCGGCATTTTCGGGTTTGTGATGTAGCCGATCGAATAATATTCCATAAAACACGATTCCTTTCCGGTTCATTCCTGCTCTTATTATAGCCAATGGCGGGCGGGAAGTCAACCGTTTGCATCCTGCGGGCGTTGTGCTATAATAGGGGCAAAAGGGGCGATGAAGATGGATTTTGACGCGATGCTGCGGGCGGTTCTGGAGCAGGTGCGCACCGCGGGCATTCCGGCCGCCGCGCGGATCGACCCGCATGTGCGGCTGAATACGCGCGCAAAAAAGCGGTATGGGCGCTGCATCTGCAAAAATGGGCGGTATGAAATCGAGCTGTCCGTGCATCTCGTGCATGCGGACAGCTCGTTTGTGTATACGGTTTTGGCCCATGAGGTGCTGCACACCTGCCCGGGCTGCATGAACCACGGGCCGCTCTGGAAGCAGTATGCGGCGCGGATGGGAGAGCGGTATGGGTATTCGATTGCGCGCACGGCGCAGTATGCGCTGGTGCCCGAGGCGCCGCGCGAAGCGCCGTATCTCCTGCAATGCGCGGCCTGCGGCACACTGTTTCCAAGGCAGCGGATGAGCCGGTCGGCGAGCCGGGGCGCTACCGCTGCCGGTGCGGCGGCAAACTGCTGCGGCTACGCTGAAAGCGTGATGCCGAAGAAGCGCTCCGCGTTGCCGTGGCAGATCATTTCGAGCTCCGCCTCGGAGAGCCCGGCCTGCCGGAGCAGCGCGTATTCGGCGGAAACGGTGCTCCATGGGAAATCCGTGGCGAAAAATACCTTGTCCGCGCCGTGCTTTCGAATCAGCGTGCCGCAGCGCTCTGGCGTGAGCGAGCGCGTCGCGAAGGCGGTGTCGAGCAGGATATTCGGCTTGCCGATCACATAGCGCTCCACGTCCGCGTCCATCTCCATGCCGCCCATATGCGCGCCGATGATCTGGAGCGCGGGGAAGCGGCCTGCGATTTCGGCGAGCATCTTCGGCGTGCAGTGCACGACTTCCGGAGAATACGGGTCGCGCCCGGCGTGAAAGACGACGGGCAGGCCGAGCGCAGCGGCGGCCTCGTAGACCGGGAATACCGCGGGATCATCGACAAAAAATTCCTGATAGTCGGGGTGGAATTTCACGCCTTTGAGCCCGAGTGCCTTGATGCGGTGCAGCTCGTCCACGGCGTTTTCAGCTGTGGGGTAGACGCTGCCGAAGCAGTAGGCGTTTCCCTTTTGGCAGGCGGCCGCGAAATTGTTGACGGAGGTCATCTGCGACGGCTTCGTCGCGATATGCAAAATCATAAATCCCGCGCACCCGGCGGCCGCGGCCTCCTCGCAGAGGCTGCCGTAGGTGCCGTCGCCGTGGTAGGCGCAGCGGCTGATCTCCGCGAGGCGCGGCAGGGCCTTCGGTGCAAGCGCGTCGGGGAAGCAGTGGGTGTGCATGTCGAATATCAGCATGGAATTCTCCTTTCGGCGGGCATGCGCCCGAAAAGTAAAAGGGAGACTTTTTTGAAAAAGTCTCCCTCGTAAACCGTATTGCCTGCGAATCAGTCGCTGCTGAAGGGCAGGAGCGCGAGGTGACGAGCACGCTTGATAGCGACCGTCAGGCCACGCTGGTGGTGTGCACAAGTTCCCGTAACTCTTCTGGGCAGGATCTTTCCTCTTTCAGAAATAAAACGGCGAAGCTTGGCAACATCCTTGTAATCGATATATTCCGCCTTGTCCACGCAGAAGCTGCAAACTTTTCTGCGGCCCTTGCGTCCGCCGCGGCGGTTATCTCTCTCCGGTCTGTCTGCCATTGCGAAAGCCTCCTTCTTTTAAATCATTGTTGCGGAGCGCATCAGAACGGCAAATCGTCGTCGCCGATGATCTCCTCGAAATCCCCGCTGTTCCCGCTCGAATAGGTGGGGGCGGGTTCGCTGTAAGCCGGGCGCTGCATCTCATTTCCGGCCGTGCTGTTACCGCTATTGTAATTGCCGCCATAGGACGAGCCGCCGTAGCTGTTGTTGCTGCCGTAATTCGAGCCGCCGTCGGAATTGCGTTTGGAATCCGCAAAATTGACGTCGTCCGCAACAATCTCAAAAGCCTTGCGCTTGTTGCCGTCCTTGTCGGTATAGGTGCGCGTCTGAATGGAGCCGTGAACCGCCATCATCTGGCCTTTGCGGAAGTATTTGCATACGAAATCCGCCGTGCCGCGCCATGCGACGATATCGATGAAATCGGTCTGGCGCTCTGTGCCGGATTTAACGTAGGAACGGTCGACGGCGAGCGTGAAGCTCGTAACGGCGACGTCGCTCGGTGTGTGGCGGAGCTCCGGGTCAGCCACCAGTCTGCCCATAACAACTGCGACATTCAACATAGGTAACAACTCTCTTTCGTCATTCCAAAAAACTTATTCTGCAGCGGATTCTTCCTTAGCCTCAACGGCTTCGGCTGCAACAGCCTCCACGTCGATCGGCTTCGGCTCAGCGGCTTTGCGCGGCTTCGCAGCAGCATTTGCAAAACGCGGGTCCTTCTTGATGATGATGGAGCGGATGACGCCGTCGGTGATCTTGTAGCGTCTGTCCAGCTCAGCCGTGAAGTCCGGCGTGCTCTCGAAGTTGATGAGGGTGTAGTAGCCCTCCGTCTCCTTGTTGATCGGGTATGCAAGTCTTCTCTTGCCCCAATCGTCAACGCCTTCGACAGTGCCGTGTTTCGCAATCAGCGCCTTGAACTTTTCAACCAGCTCTGCGCTGCCCTCCTCACCGAGCTTTGCGGAGAGGACGAGCACGGTTTCGTACTTGTTCTTTACCTCTGTCATGGTTTGCACCTCCTTTTGGACTTTGGCCCCGTCCTTTAAAACGGAGCAAGGATTGTCGGCGCGGCTTTGTATTCCAATCCGCTTTTGCGGTCATCCGAAGCAAAGCGCACTAACGGAAATATTATACCATAAAAAAACGCCAAGTCAAGGGAAATTTCCCCCGTATGGTGTTTTTTCTCAAAGTGTTTCGGCAATTTCTTTCAGATAGGCCCGGAATTCGGCGCCGATCTCGGGGTGCTGCAGAGCAGCCTCCACCTGCGCCTGCATGATGCCGAGCTTATTGCCCATATCGTAGCGCTTGCCGGTGAAGTCCACGGCGGTCATGCCCTCGCTGCGGGCGAGCTCGCACATGGCGTCTGTCAGCTGGATCTCGCCGCCTGCGCCCGGCGCGGTGTGCTCGAGGATCTCGAAAATCTTCGGCGGCAGCACGCAGCGGCCGAGGATCGAGTAAAGCGAGAGGATCTTGTCTTTCGAGGGCTTTTCGATCATGTCGGTGCAGCGGAACCAGTTGTCGCGGATCGGCTCGACCTTGAGGGAGGAATACCGCTGGATGGCCTCCTCCGAGACCTCCTTGACGCCGACAACGCCGAGACCGAGCGCTTCATACGCCCGGATCAGCTGCCCGCAGGCCGGGTCCTCGCCGAGGATGACGTCGTCGCCGTAGAGCACGGCAAAGGGCTCGTCGCCGACGAACGCCTTCGCGCAGGCGATCGCATGGCCGAGGCCGCGCGTCTCCTTCTGGCGGATGTAGCAGATGTTCGCGAGGTGGGCGAGGCCGACGACCTCGTCGTACACCTCTTTTTTGCCGCCGGCGAGCAGCCGCTCTTCCAACTCCGGGGCGCGGTCGAAATGGTCCTCAAGCAGCGTTTTGCCGCGGTTCGTTATGATGAGAATATCCGTGATGCCGGCGCGCACCGCCTCCTCCACGATGTACTGGATCGCGGGCTTATCGACGATGGGAAGCATCTCCTTCGGCATGGCCTTCGAGGCGGGCAGCACGCGCGTACCGAGGCCGGCGGCCGGAATAACGGCCTTTCTGACTTTCTGAATCATGGTGTTTCCATCCTTCTTGCGGCGCATTTCGCAGCGCCGGCTTCGTATTGTATTACCCTGCATTATACAGGAAGCCGGGCGGTTTGTCAAAGCCCGTCCGGCTTCTGGGAAAAGCGGCCGCGTGCACGGCCCGGATTATAGGAAAAACAGGGGGATCCAGCGCGTGACGAGGTAACAGCCGAGCAGGCAGAAAGCCACCGCCGTGTTGACACCGCCGCGCGCAGAATAGGCGGCTGCCGCGTCATCTTCACTGTGGCTGGTGCGCTTTATCTCCTGCACGGTGCGGATGCAGTGCTTCATATACATGCGGTTTGCGCGGATGCCGGAGAAAACCATGATGCTGAGCATCAGCGCGTACAGGAGAAGCGGCAGGCAGAAAAGCACGTACTGTGCCGGGTTATCCGAGAGATACTGCGTGAGCGCGCTCATGAGCTGTAAATAGGTGGCGTCGCTGTAGGAGATCCCCGCCGTGTCGAGCGCTGTGAGCATGATCGGGTTCAGCGCGAAGTATGAGAGCAGCATCGAGCCGATATACAAGAGGAGCATCGCCGCTGTGAGCAAAATGCCCGGCTTATACTGCTTGCGGTA
>OLPX01002284.1_pt1 | contig 11542 bp, 7 predicted proteins | sample 1672491 | NCBI WGS metagenome assembly OLPX01 (sample SAMEA3136692, study PRJEB25190) | human gut metagenome | biome: human gut; feature: human-associated habitat; material: faeces | place: Austria | collected 2013 | reverse complement strand
CGGGGGAGGCGCCAGAAGTGCAGTCTTCAGCCAGATAAAGGCAGACGCACTGGGGATACCTTACCGGCCCCTGCAGGAAGCGGATACGGCAGTGTACGCCAGTGCCATGCTGGCGGCTTACGGTACAGGACTGCTTGGGGATTTAAAAGCCGTCATGAAGGCGCCTCTGAGAGAAGAGGTATATCTTCCGGATAAAGAGAGATATGAGATATATCACAAAAACAAAGAAATTTATGTAAACCTACTGGAGGCCCTTGGGGCTTTCGGAGAAAAGGAAAGAGGAGAATGACATGAAAAATAATCTTACACCACAGAAACTTGCAAAAATGATTGACCAGACACTGTTAAAAGCATATGTGAGCGACGAGGATTTCCAGGCGTTTTGTAAGGAGAGCGCAGCGTATGATTTTAAGATGGTGGCGATCAATTCAGCGCCGGTAAAAAAATGCAGGGAGTTCCTTAAAGACAGCGATGTGCATGTGGGCGCAGCCATAAGTTTTCCTCTGGGCCAGACAACCATCGAAACGAAAGTATTTGAGACGGAGACAGCAATCCGGGAAGGCGCGGATGAGATCGACTATGTTGTCAATCTTGTGGAGCTGAAGAACAGGAATCTGGACTATATCCGCAGGGAGATGGAGAGCATTGTGGAAATCTGCCGGAAAGCGGGCGTGTTATCCAAAGTGATTTTTGAAAATTGTTATCTGACCCAGGAGGAGAAGGAGATCCTCTGTAAGATCGCCCTGGAGGTAAAACCCGACTTTATCAAGACATCCACCGGATTCGGTACAGGGGGAGCCACAGCGGAGGATGTGCGTCTGATGAAATCCCTGGTCGGTGATGAGATAAAAGTAAAGGCAGCCGGAGGAATCCGGGATCTGGATACTGCCCTTACCATGATCGAGGCCGGAGCGGAACGAATCGGGACCAGTGCCGGTGTGAAGATCGTGGAGGAGCTGAGAGAACGGCTTGCGGCAGAAAACTGAGAGGAGGAGAAGCGATGACTCAAAGGCTGGGAATCAGAAAATCCCTGGACGAGCTGGAGAAAGAAGCCTGGGCGCCGAAGCCGTCCATGCTGGAGACACCGGCTGTTATGACAGGGCTGGATGCGGACAGAAAAGTCGTGATAAAGGATACGGAGAACCGTGTATCCCTAAACGGCATCTGGCAGATGGTCTGGGACGGGGACGAGAGGGAGAGGCTGGATCTATCGGTGCCCTGGAAGGACAGTATTCCGGCCAATGTACCGTGCAGTGTACATACGGCCCTCTATGAAGCCGGGATCATTCCGGACCCTACGGTGGGGCTGAATGATAAAACTGCCAGGGAGTACAGTTATAAGACCTGGTGGCTGAAAAAGGAATTTTCCCGGGAAGATGGCTGCAGAGCGAATCAGTTGTACTTTGAAGGAATCTGCCATTATGCAAAAATCTGGCTGAACGGTCATTACCTGGGAGAGCACAAGGGAATGTTCGGACGTCCTGTATTTGACGCCGCTCCTTATCTGCAGAGGGAGAACACCCTGATCGTGAAGATAGAAAACTCGCCGGCCAGGCCCCAGCCCATGTCCGAATATATGGATAACGACGAGGGGTGGCATGACGGTGTTGTCATCAACTGTGTGTATGGGTGGCATTATGCCTGCATTCCCAGCAGGGGTATATGGGCACCCGTCGGGCTGGAGGAAAAGAAACCTTCCTGCTGCAGTGAGAAGCCCCTGGTATCCTGTGGGGATACAGATGAGGGGATTGTGGATATCTGCATGAAATTTCACGGAACAGGTGGAAAAGTGACCATCACCGGCGAGATAGAAGGAAAGAACCACAAGGGAAAAGGCGGCAGTTTTGTCTTTGGGACGGAGATCCACACGGATGGACAGGTCGTCCATCTGCAGACCAGAATCGAGGATCCAAGGCTCTGGTGGCCGGTCAATATGGGAGAACAGAATCTGTACACACTTCGTCTGTCGGTGGTGACAGAACAGGGGGAGACACAGTATTTTGATACCACTTTCGGTATGCGCACCATTGAGATGGGCCCGCTTCCGGGAGGACCATATGAGGACAAGCATAACTGGACATTTATAGTAAATAGACGCCCTGTTTTCATCAAGGGTACGAACTGGTGCACGCTGGATGTGCTTCTGCGGTTTGACAGGAATCTGTACCACAGGTTTTTAAGCCTTGCCAGGGACCAGAATATCCAGCTGCTCCGTGCTTGGGGCGGCGGAATGCCGGAGTCGGATCTGTTTTATGACTTGTGTGACGAATTGGGGATCATGGTCATGCAGGAGTGGCCTACCTGCTGGGACAGCCAGAAGGACCAGCCCTTTGACGAACTGGAGGAGACGGTGCTGGTACATATGCCGCGGCTGAGAAACCATCCGTCCCTGATCATGTGGTGCGGCGGAAATGAGTCGGCCAGGGCTGACGGCAGGGCCATGGATATGATGGCACGCTGTGCCTATGAGCTTGACGGCAGCAGGGGATTCCACAGGACTTCACCGTGGGGAGGCGCCCTGCACAATTATTCCACGTACTGGGATATGCAGGATATTGATGTGAGCCTTAACCTGAGGTCTCATTTTATGGGGGAATTCGGCATGGCTTCCGCGCCGAATCACAGAAGTGTGATGCGGTATCTGCCAAAAGAGGAGGCAGAACAGTGGCCGCCCAGCCGCTTTGGCTCCTTCGGGCACCACACCCCCAGATTCAACCAGCTTGAACCTGATGATATGGCACATCTGAGTAAACGGGTGCCGGAATTCTGTGCAGGGGATACCATGGAGAGCTTTATCTGGGGAACACAGATGGCCCAGGCAACGGCGGTCCGCCATACATTGGAAGCCTACCGGTGCAGGTGGCCTGAATCCACGGGAATCTGTTACTACAAGCTGACAGATGTGTACCCGGCATGCTCCTGGTCCACAATTGATTACTACGGCGTGCCGAAGCTTTCCTATTATGCAATCAAGGACAGTTATGAGCCGCTCCACGCCTGCATTTTATTTTCATCCATGCGGATGGAGGAAGATGTGAAGCTTCCTGTATACCTGCTGGATGACGCAGACCGTCTGGATGGGAGTGCATGGAGTGTACAGGTGAGGGCTTACGATGAAAACCTGCATGTGATCAGCGAGGCGTTGTACAGCGGAAGAGACAGCGCAAATGTAACCTATCTCGGGCACTTGCCTGTGGACAGAGCAGATGTGGGCAGCGGACCGGTCCTGCTGACTACAGAGGTGTATGTGGAAGGAGAAAAAGCGGACGATACCTTTTACTGGTTCAATTATCAGCAGAAACAGGGCTGTCTGCTGGCACTGCCCGGAACAACGCTCACCTGTAACGTAAAAGAGGGCCATGCCGTCATTTCCAATACCGGGGATGTTCCGGCAGTCGGAGTCACCGTGGAATGCCCTGACAGAGATACGGAATTTGTAACCGAAAGCAGTTTGTTCTGGCTGAATCCGGGGGAGGTAAAACGCATTGCCGTTTCCCATACGGACAGCCTGGTGGTCCGGGCCTGGAATGCACCGGAAGCCACGGAGAGATGAGAGGGATAGAGAATGAAAGCAATACAATTTTATGGAAAAAATGATTATGCGCTGACCGATGTGGCCAAACCGGAGATCGGGGACGGTGAGCTTCTTCTGAAAGTAAAAGCGGCAGCCATCTGCGGCAGTGACCTGCGGATGATCCAGAACGGATACCAGGGAGTGACAAAGGAGACACCACGTATCTACGGACATGAGATATCCGGGATCATTGAGCAGGCCGGGAAAGCTGTGATCGGCTATGAGCCGGGAATGACTGTGGCGATCGCTCCGAATATGGGATGCGGCACCTGTGACGCCTGTGTATCAGGCAACACCCATCTGTGCCGGGAATACCGTGCCTTTGGGATCAACATGGACGGGGGATTTGCGGAATATGTGGTGATCCCCGAGGCGGCGGTCCGCCAGGGCAATGTAGTGAAGATAGAGATCGACGGGGACATGACTTTTGAGAAGGCGGCGGTCCTGGAACCGTTATCCTGTGTATACAATGGCTTTGAGCAGGTAGGGATCAAGCCCTGTGACACAGTGCTGATCATCGGCGCCGGCCCTATCGGCATCATGCACGGTATGCTGGCAAAGATGGCCGGTGCGGCAAAGGTCATGATCACGGATCTGAATGAAAACAGGGTGGCTATATGCAGGGAGTTTGACCCGTTCTTCACCACATACGCAGGCGGAGATCTGAAGGAATTCGTCATGGAGCAGACACAGGGCCAGGGTGTTTCTGTCTGCATCACTGCGTGCCCGTCTCCCCAGGCGCAGGCACAGGCTTTGGAACTGCTGGCGGTGAACGGCAGGGTTAACTTTTTCGGCGGACTTCCCGCTGACAGGTGTGAGGTGACGATCAATACCAATCAGGTACATTATAAACAGCTTGTCCTCACAGGGAGCTGCCGTGCCAGTCTGACCCAGTACAGAAAATGCATGAAGCTGGTGCAGGCAGGTGTCCTGAATATAGATAAAATTGTTTCTGCCACATATGCTTTGCCGCGGCAAGGGAAGGCAGGAACCTGAAAAACATATTTGTATTGTAACTATTTGGCGCGGGAAAACGCGGACCTGAATCGGGAGGACAGAGATGGGATACATAGAAGACAGGAAGAGAGAGCTGGAAAAATATCTGCCGCCCCTGACCCGGAAACTGGATTTTGATCTGTTCTGGGAGCAGTCTCTGGAAGAGAGCCGGAGGCTGCCGCTTGGACTGGAAGTGAAAAGGCTGGAGGATTATCCGGCGGAAAGGTCCATGTGTATGACATCAGTTATCAGGGGATGGAGAATACCAGGATTCACGGCTGGTATCTGGCTCCGCGGACGGCGGGCGGGGGAAGACTTCCCTGTGTGATCCAGTATCATGGATTTTCCGGCAGCAGAGGGATGCCCTCAGACCATCTTTTCTGGACAGCGCTGGGGATGGCGGTTCTGGCTGTGGACTGCCGAGGACAGGGCGGGATCACAGCAGACCATGCCTGTTATCAGGAAGCTTATTTTGACGGGCCTGCATGCAGAGGGATCTTAGATCCCCATGAGTATTATTACCGGCATGTTTATCTGGACAGCGTCCGTGCCGTGGACGCGGCCTGCGCCATGGAGGAGACGGACAGGGACAGGATTGTGCTCCACGGAATCAGCCAGGGCGGAGCCCTTGTCATGGCAGCCGCGGCATTGGACAGCCGGCCTGCCGCAGCACTGGCGGATGTACCGGGCAACAGTGATCTGGCAGTGAGGGTGGAGGGGGAGTACGGCAGCTTTGGTGCCGCTGCCGCGTACCTCCGCAGATTTCCTAAGCATACGGATACGGCTTTCGGCACATTGAGCTACTTTGACACAATGAATCTGGCGTCCCGCATTACCTGTCCTGTCCTGTGTTCTGTATCCTTAAAGGATAAGACCTGCCCCGCAGAATGCTTTTTTGCTACTTATAACAGGATTGAATCGGATAAACAGATAGAGATCTATCCGTTCTGCGGACATGAGAATGCTTACAGCATACAGATGGAGAAAAAGCTGGTGTTTCTGCGGCACTGTAATATCATAGGTAACTGTTAAGCACCCCTCAGTTCCGGGAGGTGTTTCGCCGAGCGAAACCCGAGTCAGCCGGCGCCGGACTGCTGCAGGGATACACGGTTAAGAAACATGGCATCCGGAAGGATGGAGACTAGACTGGAGGATAAACGAAATATGAGGAGACAGGAGATTACACAGGGGTGGACTCTCCAGGTTCAGGGAGAAAAGGAGAGGATTCCCGCCCAGGTGCCGGGGTCTGTTTACTATGACCTGCTTCGCACGGGCAGGATGGAAGATCCCTTCTGGAGGGACAACGAGGATGAAGCCCTGAAATGGATGGAGAAGGATTTTGTCTATGAAACCCGGTTCATACCGGAGAGCGGACTTTTTGATACAGATGAGATCAGACTTTGTTTTGACGGTCTGGACACCATTGCAGACATTTATCTGAATGGATGCCTGCTGGGCCGGGCTGACAATATGCACCGCGCATGGGCATACTCCGTGACCGGGATGCTGCTGCGGGGAGAAAACAGTCTGAGGATTTATTTTCACAGTCCTGTTAAATATATCCGGGAGCGCTATGCGGAGTGTGTGACTATGGGATCTGAACACTGTATGGACGGGTTTCCCCAGATCAGGAAAGCACACTGCATGTTTGGCTGGGACTGGGGCCCAAGGCTTCCGGATGCGGGAATATGGAAGAATGTTTTTCTGCAGGGAGTAGAGAAAGGAAGGCTGGAATCCGTATATGTGGCGCAGGAGCATGAGGAGCAGAAGGTCACACTTTATATCCGCACAGAGATCGCTTCCGCAGGAGAAACACAGGAGGACAGGGCAAAAGCACAGGGGCTTTCCTACAGGGTCACAGTCACAGACCCACAGGGAAATGTGAGGACAGAGGAGGATTCACCGGAGTGTCTGGTCATCACACAGCCGCTTCTGTGGTGGCCGAACGGATACGGGGAACAGAATCTGTATGGAATCTGTGTGCAGCTTATGGACGGCAGCCGTGAAGTTGACCGATGGGAGAAGCGGATAGGCCTTAGGACCATGACCGTGCACAGGGAGAAGGATGTATACGGCGAGAGCTTTGCCCATGAGGTAAACGGCGTGCAGATTTTTGCCATGGGCGCGGATTATATACCGGAAGACAACATTTTCGGCAGGATCACCGGGGAGAGGACCAGGAAACTGCTGGAACAGTGCCGGGCGGCTAATTTTAACTGTATCCGGGTATGGGGAGGCGGATATCCCCATGACGATTTTTATGATGCCTGCGATGAGCTGGGACTGGTGGTCTGGCAGGATCTGATGTTTGCCTGCGCTGTCTATGAACTGACAGAGGATTTTGATAAAAATATCAGGGCGGAGATCAGGGACAATGTGCGCCGCCTCCGCCATCATGCCAGTCTTGGACTCTGGTGCGGGAATAATGAGATGGAAATGTTCGTGGATGAGGGCCAGTGGGTGAATACGCTGAAGCAGAAGGCGGATTATGTCAAGATGTACGAGTATATCATCCCGCAGGTGCTGAAGGAGGAAGACCCGCAGACCTTTTACTGGCCGGCAAGTCCGTCTTCGGGCGGAAGCTTCGACGCGCCCAATGACCCCGACCGGGGAGATGTGCATTACTGGGAGGTATGGCACGGAGATAAGCCATTTTCCGAATACCGTAAGTATTATTTCCGGTATGCCAGTGAGTTTGGATTCCAGTCTTTTCCGTGTCTGAAGACAGTGGAGGCGTTTACGCTGCCGGAGGACAGGAATATTTTTTCCTATGTGATGGATAAGCATCAGAGGAATGACGCGGCAAATGGGAAGATCATGAAGTATCTGTACCAGACCTTCCTGTATCCCACGGATTTTGATACGCTGCTGTATGCGTCCCAGCTCCTGCAGGGAGAAGCTATAAAATACGGAGTGGAGCATTTCCGAAGAAACAGGGGCAGGTGTATGGGAGCAGTGTACTGGCAGCTCAATGACTGCTGGCCGGTGGCTTCCTGGTCCTCCATTGACTATTACGGAAGGTGGAAGGCACTGCATTATTATGCCAAAAGGTTTTTTGCTCCAATCCTGCTGTCCTGCAGGGAGGAGGGGATGATGACGCAGAACACCAATGTGAATGCGCAGCCCTTTCAGATGGAGAAGAGTGTGACGTTCAATGTGTCTAATGAGACGCCGGAGGATAAAGTGGTCCGGGTCGTATGGGCTGTACGGGACCGGTTCGGCGGTATTCTGCAGAAGGAGGAGACAGAGCTTTCCGTGCCGGCACTCTCCAGTGTGTGGATGGAAAAAAGGGAGCTTCCGGACATGAAAATCCGGGAAGAGTACATCAGCTATGATCTTTTTGAGGATGACCGGTGGGTATCCGGTTCCACAGTGATACTCACACTGCCGAGATTTTTCCGATATGAAGATCCGCAGCTTACGGTGGAGTCCGGAGACGGTGAGGTCATCGTCAGGGCAAAGGCGTATGCGAAGAGTGTTGAGATTCGGAACAGGAATGAGGATCTGGTGTTGGAGGACAACTATTTTGATATGAATGCAGGGGAGAGAAGAGTGAAAGTGGTTTGCGGTGAGATGGAGGATCTGACGGTACGGAGTGTGTTTGATATTCGGTAGTGAAGGCAGCCGGCGCGATATAGAGCAGAATGTTCCATATCTGTGCATTGCGAAGCGTGTTGCTGGGCGCGCAGTGAAGGGTAACTGCTTTGGTATATTCAGAATAGAAAATGCAAATGGGTACTTGAGAAATTCAAGTACCCAGTGTATAATTGATTTAAAAGTAATCAATAGATAATCGTTATCCATTGATTGCGCTTCGGAAAACCATAGTAATTTATAGTTGCCAGCTATCCTCTACGGCCTATAGAGGATAGCTATTTTCTTTTCTGATGATTGTCTAATATATCATTTAATCTTAAAATCAATGATACCCTTACCTTTTATCGCTAAAAATCTAATAATATGGAGGCGAAACATGAAAAAACTGAAAGTACACCATGAGAAACAGTATCTTATGTGGGAGGACGGGACTCCTTTTTTCTACTTGGGAGATACAGCCTGGGAATTGTTTCACAGACTGAACAGAGAGGAAGCGGATGAGTATCTGAGCCTACGGGCAGCACAGGGATTTCATGTGATCCAGGCGGCAGCGCTGGCGGAGCTGGATGGAATCTATACAGGAAATGCGTATGGGGATAAGCCGCTGCCGCTTTGCAGCGGGAAGGTCTGCCTGCCGGGGACGCAGGGAGAGGTATTTCCGGAAATGGAGGACTGCGAAGCGTATTGGAGGCATGTGGACTGGATCGTACATAGAGCAGCAGAACTGGGGATGTTTATCGGGATGCTGCCCTGCTGGGGAGATAAGTGGAATAAGAAGTGGGGATGCGGGCCGGAAATCTTTAAAGATCCCGGAAGTGCTTATGACTATGGTGCCTGGATTGGGGAACGGTATAGCAGAGAATGGAATATCATATGGATCCTGGGCGGAGACAGACCGGTGGAAAACGAGGAGCAGGAGAGCGTGATTGACGCAATGGCAGCCGGAATCAGGAGCAGGGATACAGAACATCTGATGACCTTCCATCCCTGCGGAGCGTCCTGTTCCACCCATTTCTTGCGGGATAAGTCATATATTGATTTTAACTGCTGCCAGTCCGGGCATGGACTGGAGGGTTATGAGAGCTGGAAATTCATAAGGAAGATGCAGGAGGAGGAAGAGAAACCCTGTCTTGATCTGGAACCGAGATACGAGAGTCATCCGGCCTGTTTTCAGCCCGAGTATGGTGTGTTCTGGGGAGAGCGGGAAGTGAGGCAGAATGGGTATTGGAATCTGCTTCAGGGAGCCTGCGGCTGTGTTTACGGGAACCATGCAGTGTGGTGTTTTTGCAGGGAGAAGGACCAAGGTCATCTGAAGACCTGGCGTGAAGGGCTTTTGGAGAAAGGTGCGGGACAGATGCGGTATATGGAAAAACTTCGGCTTGACAGACCGTTTTTTGAACTGCGCCCGGCACCTGAACTTGTGGAGCAGGAGGAGTGGTGCGGACAGTATATCTCTGCCGCCAGAGGAGATACATATGCTTTTTTGTATACCCCCTATGGGCAGGAGATAAAAGCCCATCTGGAAAAAATGGGAGAGGGACCGGTGCTGTGCAGCTGGTTTGACCCTGAGGATGGAACAGTTAAGAAAAAGGAAATATGGCCGCCCTGTCCGGTGGTCTTAAGACCGCCGGATGGAGGGCGGGACTGGATTGCCGTGCTGGATCAGATGCGGGCAAAGATCTGATAGCCGTATTCATTCCAGGTCACATGGTCAGGAGATAACGGGCTACCGCAGGGCTGAGGTTCTATGGTGATAGTGATGTCCGATTTTCCGGCAAGATATCTGCGGGGAATGATGAACTCGTCTTCCAGCCATCTCTTATATGGATTATGATCCGGAAAATACCAGGGGTATTCTTCCACCGCTTCCTTATCTACAGAAACGAAAGCTTTTTGGCGTCCGTACTTTTGGTCGCTGACCCGGCGGAGGGTAACTGCCTGGGCGTCCGGTGGAACAGGGACAGTGAAGGAGCGTTTTTTTCTGCTGTAATGCCCGTAAAAAGTAACAGGAATATGGTCATCGTCCCCCTCAAAAAAGGAAGTCAGCGAAACGGGCACAGGGCTGTCCTCGCAGATATAATGAAAAGCTTCCAAAGTGCCGGGGTCCTGAAATTGGATCTCCCCTATTTTCTTAAGCTTTATCTCGTCTCTGCCGTAATAAAATACCATGCCGGAGTGTTCCATATACAGGTCATTGCACCCGCCGGATTCGATTCCGAAACGAAAACAGGAAGAAAAAGGATACCAGTCCCCCGGAAGGGAGCGATGCATGGACCAGTCTTTGTGTTCATGCCCGTCATAGCCGCTGGCAGGATTACACTCTTTGGGAGTCTCGAATCCCCAGCCGTAGCAGGAATAGCTTTCAGAACCGTCACTCTCAATCTGCGGTGTGCGTAGTCCGTCAAAATGGATGCGGACATCACCTTCACAGTCAGCCCTGGATTCGGGGGTCTCGCCATATGCGGTGATGATGGAGGAGATGATATGACCGTTTCCGGATACCTGTGCGATCAGGCTGTCAGCACCTTCCGTATGTTTTCGGCTGTAATAGGGAGCCCCTCTGAAATATAGGAATCCGTTTTCCTGATAGTATGGATTCCATTCACGGGTCCAGAGAATCTCGGCAAAGGGGATTTGTACCGCCAGGTCCCCGGTATTTTTCAAGGCCAGATCAGCACTATGGGAAAAAGGCATGGGGTAAAAATTATAATAATACCCGTCTGTATTCATGCCTGACAGCAGATACTGTACACTGTGATACCCCAGTTCATTGGAGAAAAGGCAGCCGAATGAAGCATCGAAGTCAGGGGAGGAATGTCCGTCCCAGCGTGCGCTGAGAGACAGAGTGTGTAGCTGGGAGGCGGTATACTCCCCTGTGAGAATGCGGATACCGGCTATACAGCCGCTTTCCTCACAGGTAAAAAGCGGGAACTCTTCCCCAGGCTTCAGAACCAGGTTTGTCAGTTGGCGGCGCAGGGGGGACTGCAGGCTGTGTATACAGCTTCCGGTCTGTTTCCAGAGAGCGGTCAGCCTCTGCTGTGCCGGGTCTTCTGCAGGGCTGAAAGTTTCCACGCCGTCTCCGTTTTCATAAGAGTGATAGACAACATGGCCCCAGCCGCCCTGGTTTTTACTGCGGTCACAGCCTTCCAGCCGGATACTGCTGGTGATTTTACAGCTTTTTTTATAGGGCATGGGCACAAAGCTGCGCACCACGCGGATAGGACCTCTGCCGTTGTCATAGGGCCCGATATAGCGGGAGGCAAGAGGTTCTGTAAACGGGTATTTTTCACCGAATTCCGAGTGCCGGATGGTAAAGCGGGGGGTCTCTTCCCCGTCAAAGTAAAAACGGAAAACCGGCTCCTCACAGGACGGATA
>OLPX01002283.1_pt1 | contig 11542 bp, 9 predicted proteins | sample 1672491 | NCBI WGS metagenome assembly OLPX01 (sample SAMEA3136692, study PRJEB25190) | human gut metagenome | biome: human gut; feature: human-associated habitat; material: faeces | place: Austria | collected 2013 | reverse complement strand
TTGCCCCGCCATGCCGCCCTCCCCCGCCTCTTCCCTCCCCCTCTCCACCTGGATTCTGGCGGACAAACAGCGCAGGGAGCGGGACGAGATTCTCCTCGCCCTGCGCCAGTGCGGCGGAAGCCGCACTCAGGCCGCCCGGTTTCTGGGCGTCAGCCGCTCCACGCTTTGGCGGAAAATGCAGGCTCTGGGCATACTGGCGGGGCCGGAATAGGCCTCCGACACAAGCTTCCACCCCCAAAACATTCTCTTCCACCCTGGGATACCAGCCCCATCATCTGGTATCCCTCCAAATCTGTTTTCCACCAAAAGACACTCGTTTGTGTGCGTAATACAAATACATTTTATCAAATTTTGTCCGTCTATCACGGATTTTTCCCTTGCTATTTGCCCTCCCTCCCCTTATAATGAGATTATAAGATACCCGGAAACAAGGCAATTTCACACTCACATCATATGACAAGGGGGTTATATCATGCAGGAGCAGACCATGTGGGCATTGACCAAGAAGAAACCGGAAGCCGGGCTGTGGATGGAGCGCGTACCGATTCCCGAGGTGGGGCCCAACGACGTGAAGATCAAGATTCACAAGACGGCCATCTGCGGCACGGACGTACATATCTACCAGTGGAACGACTGGGCAAGGCACACCATCCCCGTCGGGCTTACGGCGGGCCACGAGTACGTGGGCGAGATCGTGGAGGTGGGGTCCGGGGTGGACGGACACAACGTGGGGGACCTGGTGTCCGGCGAGGGACACATCACCTGCGGAAAATGCCGCAACTGCCTGGAAGGACACAAGGAAAACTGCCGGGACGCCAAGGGCGTGGGGGTGAACCGCAACGGCGCGTTTGCGGAATATCTGGTGATCCCCTCCTCCAATGTCTGGAGCTGCCGCCCCAACATCCCGGAGGAGCTCTACGCCATCTTTGATCCCTTCGGCAACGCCACCCACACGGCACGCTCCTTCGACGTGCTGGGCGAGGACGTGCTGATCTCCGGCGCGGGCCCCATCGGCATCATGGCCGCGGCCATCGCCAAGTTCAGCGGAGCCCGCCACGTGGTGGTGACGGACATGAACGAGTACCGCCTGGAGCTGGCCCGGAAGCTGGGCGCCACCAGAACCATCAATTTAAACGAGGAAAAGCTGGATCAGGTGATGAAGTCCATCGGAATGACCGAGGGCTTTGACGTGGGGATGGAGATGTCGGGAAGCCCCAAAGCGCTCCACGACATGATCCACAATATGAAGCACGGCGGAAAGATCGCCCTTCTGGGGCTTCAGGGACGGGAAACCGCGGTGGACCTGGAGACGGTCATTTTCAACGGCCTGACGCTCAAGGGGATCTACGGGCGGAAGGTCTGGGACACCTGGTACACGATGACCACCATGATCGAGGCGGGACTGGACATTTCCCCGATCATCACCCACCATTTTGATATCCGCGACTATGAAAAGGGATTTGAAGCCATGATTTCCGGCCAATCCGGCAAGGTGATTCTGGACTGGTCCCACATCAACGAATCTGAATCATAAAAAGGAGATGCAGCTATGGTCCGTAAAAACGACATATTAAGTATTTTCGCCGGCACAGTGGAAGAGATAAAGGAAGCCGGCCTGTTCAAGGGGGAAGCCCCCATCGCCTCCGCCCAGGGCGCAAGGGTGCGCCTGGAGGACGGAAGGGAAGTAATCAACATGTGCGCCAACAACTACCTGGGCCTGGGAGACAGCCCCAGGCTGATCGAGGCGGCCAAGAAAACCTACGACGAGCGGGGCTACGGCATGGCGTCGGTCCGGTTCATCTGCGGAACCCAGGACATCCACAAGCAGCTGGAGGAGAAAATTTCCCGTTTTCTGGGAACGGACGACACCATCCTCTACTCCTCCTGCTTTGACGCCAACGGCGGTCTCTTCGAGACCCTTCTGGGCCCCGAGGACGCGGTGATCAGCGACGAGCTGAACCACGCTTCCATCATCGACGGCGTGCGCCTGTGCAAGGCCAAACGGTTCCGCTACAAAAACAACGACATGGCGGATCTGGAAAGCTGCTTAAAGGCGGCGGACGAGGCCGGAGCCAGAATCAAACTGATCGCCACCGACGGCGTGTTCTCCATGGACGGCATCATCTGCAACCTGAAGGGCGTCTGCGACCTGGCCGACCAGTACAACGCCCTGGTCATGGTGGACGACAGCCACGCGGTGGGATTTGTGGGCAAACACGGCCGCGGAACCCCGGAATACAACGGCGTGGAGGGCCGGGTGGACATTATCACCGGCACCCTGGGCAAGGCCCTGGGCGGTGCCTCCGGCGGCTACACCTCCGGGCGGAAAGAGATCATCGACCTGCTCCGCCAGAGAAGCCGTCCCTACCTGTTCTCCAACACCCTGGCCCCGGCCATTGCGGGGGCCAGCCTGGAGCTGTTCGACATGCTGGAGGAGAGCACGGCGCTGCGGGATCAGCTGGAGGACACCACCGCCTACTACCGCAAACAGCTGACCGACAACGGCTTTGACATCATCCCCGGCACCCATCCCTGCGTTCCGGTGATGCTCTACGACGAGAAGCTGGCCGGGGAATTCGCCAGGCGGATGATGGAAAAGGGCGTCTACGTGGTGGCCTTCTCCTTCCCGGTTGTTCCCAAGGGGAAAGCCCGGATCCGCACCCAGGTGTGCGCCAGCCATACCCGGGAGGATATCGACTTCATCGTAAAATGCTTTATTGAGGTGCGGCAGGAAATGGGGCTGGCGTAAGGCCGCTTGTCCATCCCCTTCGCAACAACGTGCCACTTTTGAAACATTTCCAAATCATTTTCAAAACAAATTTTAAACACACGGCATCCGAATCGCGCAAAACCCGGTTCGGATGCCCTTTTTTGCCCTCTTCCACCTTTGGCACGGAATTTGCTTTTATAAAACAGTATCAAACACAATTCAAGGAGGGTGCGTATGACAGCAGCAAGAAAATTGAGAGAGCTTTTAAAGGGCAATGAGACATTGATCGCTCCCGGCGCTTATGACGCCTGGACGGCGCGGCTGATCGCGGAGAGCGGATTCCCGGTGGTCTACATGACCGGCTACGGGGTGTCGGCCAGTGTGCTTGGCAAGCCGGACATCGGCCTGATCACCCTGGCGGAGATGGCGGACATGGCGCGCAACATCGTGGACGCCTCCGGGGACACCCCGGTGATCGCGGACGCGGACAACGGCTACGGCGGGCTGATGAACGTGATGCGCACAGTGGCCCTCTACGAGCAGGCGGGCGTGGCGGCCATCCAGCTGGAGGACCAGGTGACGCCCAAGCGCTGCGGCCACATGGAGGGTAAGGAGGTCATTTCCAAGGAGGAGATGGCGGCGAAGATCCGGGCAGCGGTGGCGGCCAGAAAGGACCCGGATTTCTGCATCCTGGCCCGCACGGACGCACGGGCGGTAAACGGCTTTGAGGACGCCCTGGACCGGGCCCTGGCCTACGAGAAGGCGGGAGCCGATATCATTTTCTTCGAAGCGCCCAGGTCGGTGGAGGAGATGCGGACGGTGGGCAAAACCCTCTCCGTTCCCCTGTTGGCCAACATGGTGGAGCACGGGAAAACGCCGTTGCTTCCGGCCCAGGAACTGTTCGAGATCGGCTACCGCATCGCCATCTACCCGGTGTCCGCCCTCTACATCGCCACCAAGGCGGTAAAGGAGTTCCTGGGACGCCTGGCCCAGGATAAGACCAGCGAAACGTCTCTGGAACAGATGGTGGATTTCCCCACCTTCAACAATATGATCCATTTACACGAGATCAGAGCCCTGGAACAGTCATTTCTGGAATAGGGGCGGCGTAACCATTAACAGCACGGGGGTGTGCTCTACCGGATTGGGAGGTATATGAGATGACCAGCTATCTGATAATATTGTCCATATTTATATCCGTAGCCATCGGCTACAAATGCAAGATCAACGTGGGAATTATCGCCATGGCTTTTGCCTATATTTTCGGCTGCTTTGTGCTGGGCTTAAAGTCCAGTGCGGTGATCGCCATGTGGCCCACCAGCCTGTTCTACTTCATCCTGATGGTCTCTTTCTTCTACGGCATCGCCATGACCAACGGGACGTTGATGCTGATCGCGGAAAATGCCATCTACCTGTGCAGGAACAGAGCCTGGTTCATCCCGATTCTGCTCTGGCTGATCTCCTTTGGCATCTCCGGCCTGGGCCCCGGCCCCGTAACCGTGTTCGCCTTCATGGCGCCTCTGGTCATGGCCACAGCCGACAAGATCGGCATGAACAAGATCATCGGCACCATCTGCGTGGTGGGCGCGGGCGTGGCGGGCGGCTATACGCCCATCAGCCTCTGCTACGCCACGGTGCGCAACTGCCTGGTCACGGCGGGTTATGAGGGGGAGGCCCTGATCGCGGATTTAAATAAGATCGCATTCAACAACATCCTGGCGCAAGTGCTGATTTTTATCGTCATCTACCTGATTTTCAAGGGCTGGACCGTCCAGGTGTCAAAGGAAATCAAGCGGCCCGAGCCGTTTACCAAAAAACAGGTCCAGACCCTGGCCCTGATCGTGATCGGCCTGGCCGTGATGATCATTTTCCCGCTGATCAAGAACTTCATGCCGGATTCCGCCTTTATCGCGGCTGTTTCCAAGGGCCTGGAGCCCAGCCTGGTGTCCACGGTACTGCTGGTGATCGCTCTGATGTTAAAGCTGGGCGACCAGAAAAAGGCTCTGAATTTCGTGCCCTTTTCCACCATTATATTGGTCTGCGGCGTTGGAATGCTGGTGTCCGTGGCCACCCAGGCCGGAGCCGTGGATATGTTCTCCTCCTGGATCGGCGACAACTTGAGCGCCACCGCAGCCAAGCTGGTGATCGCGCTGGTGGCGGGCTGCATGAGCTTCTTCTCCAGCACCCTGGGTGTGGTCGGCCCGGCCCTGATCCCCATGATCCCCAATATCGCGGGGGCCACAGGCGTCAGCGTGACGGCTCTGGTGTCCGGGATCATGATCGGCGGCCACTTCGCAGGCGTTTCTCCCTTCTCCACCGGCGGCGCTATGACCCTGGCGGGCGAGAACAACGAGGAGACGAAAAACAAGCTGTTTATCCAGCTGATGGTGCTGTCCATCGCATCCATTCTCTTTGCATCGGTGCTGGTGTTTATCGGAGTGGTGCGGTGACGGGATAACGGCGGCATTACACACATATCGCATAAATAGGCACAAATCCCGGCAGCGGATCGCAAAAATCAATCCGCCGCCGGGATTTTATGAATTGTTATAACTCCTACCCCGCCAACAACACCCCCACCCCCGAGGCCACAATCATCCACCCGGTCACGCGCCTTGCGTTCCTTTGGTTGATCCGCCCGGAGAGCAGCAGCCCTACCGCCAGCCCGGCCAGCATAAATCCGTACAGATACAGGCTCTGCCGGATCACTGAGAGCGGCAGAATTCCCGCCGTCCCGTACATCCATATGCGGAAGGTATTTTCCACCAGAAACACCATGCACAGGTTCCCCTTGACCGCCTCCGGCTCCTCTGCCCGCCCCATCAGGTAGGCGGCCAGAAACGCGCCGATGCCGAACATCCCGCACACCATGCCGGAGAGAATTCCCATGAAACCGAATCCTCCCCCTCCCCGCGCTCCGCCGCTCCGGGATTTCCACTCCATCGCCATCGAAAGCCCCAGATAGACCACCACCGCGCCGAACACCTTCTTTAACAGCGCAGCGTCCGTATAGCGCAGGAGGAACACCCCCGGGATACTCCCCAGAAGCACCATGCCGGAGAGCGGAAGCCACACCCGCGGGTTTAACCTCCGCCTCTCCCGCCAGGCGATCAGCAGGTTGGAGGGATATCCCACCACCAGCTCCACCGGGCTGATATTCCGGTTGTCCAGGAATAATCCCACAATGGAGCTGAACACCAGGGTGTTGCCGAACCCGGTGATCCCCTTGACCACATAGGCTAAAAAGATCGCCCCGCCCATGAGAACTCCCGTCTCCGTCACAGAGAATCCTCCTCCTTTAGATAACGCCAGAGCTCATAGGGCCAGTCGGTCTGGATGATGTCCACCCCTTGGCGGATCAGCCTTCCCCAGCCCGCATCTCCCCCGAAACGCAGGGATTTTAAGTCGTCGTAGCCCGCGCCGTACACCAGGTTTTTGCTCAGGCTCAGGGAATTGCACCAGGTCTTGATCCCCCGCTCCCGCAGCCACAGAATCGTCTCCTCCCGGAACACCGCGTCCGTCTCCCGCTCCGGCAGAATCTCCAGCGCGGGCACCCTGGTCTTTCCCGCCAATTCCACCACCCGTTCCAGATAGCCGGTGTCCCCCAGCATGGGGATAAACAGACAGTTCTCATGGCGGGCGGCCCACTGCCAGGCGGCCTCGTCCTCAATATAGAACTTAAATACGGCCTGGCCCGTCATTCCCTCCCGTTCCAGCAGCTCCAGCACCTCGTCCCAGCAGTCCCAGCACTTGTCCAGCACCAGGATGGTGCGGTCCCGCAGCGCGTCCAGTATCTCGTCAAAGGTCTCAATGGACTGGACGCAGGGTTCCCCCAGGTAATTGTAGAGCTCCATATTCTTTAGTTCTTCCAGGGTGTAATCCCCGATGCGGCCGGGATTGTGAAACAGCCGGATCATGGTGTCGTCGTGGTGCCCCACGATCCTGCCGTCCTTCGTCCGCGCCAGGTCCATTTCCACCATATCCGCGCCCTGGCCCACCGCGGCCTGAAAGGCCAGCGCCGTGTTCTCCATCACGCTGGAGGAGAATTTTCCCCGGTGGCAGGCGATCTGTACCTGCCTGCACAGGGGATCGCACAGAATTTCCATATTTTTCTTCCAATCTCTCATCTCACGTTCCGTCCTCTCTCATGTTCCACTCTGTTTTAATCCCTATTTTACCGCGCTGTCCATAGCCCCCTGGACAAAATACTTCTGCAGGGCGATGTACATGAGCACGGGCGGAAGCACCACGATGAACGCGGCAGCGGCCGCAGCGCCCATATCGGTCTTGGAGTCCGTGAAAAAGGTGGTGATTGCCAGGGTGATGGTCCGAAACTGGGGCTTTTGCAGGAAATACAGCTGGAACTGGTAGTCGTTCCAGATGCCCACGCTGGTCCAGATGATCACGCTGGCGGTGGTGGCCTTTAAGGACGGCAGGATAATGCGGAAAAATACCTGCATGCGGCTGCACCCGTCGATCATGGCCGCCTCGTCCAGTTCCTTGGGGATCGTGCCGATAAAGTTGCTGTACATGTAGATCGCCATGGGCAGGTTGAAGGTGGCCGAGACCAGGATCACGCCCCAGTACCGGTTGATTCCGCCCATTGCCACCATCTCCTTGTACAGCGGCACCAGCACGCTGAGCTGAGGCACCATCATGATGCCCACGATCACGGCCAGGATCAGACGGTTTCTCCGGGTGGTTTTCCGGGACAGGGGGTAGGCGGCCATGGCCCCAACCACCACGATGATCACAACGGCGCAGAGCACGATCAAAAACGTGTTTCCCAGGGCGCGCAGCAGCTTGCCCGTCTCCATTGCGTTAAAATAGTTCTGGATGTAGAGCTTCGCCGGGGGCAGCCACCGGGAAGTCCGCTCCGACGCGCTCTTGAGCGACATGTTGATCATGATGTAAAAGGGCGCGATGTGCAGCGCGATGATCAGAAGCGCCGCAAGGGTTTTCAGACCGGATAAAAGTTTCTTCTTGTTCAACTGAGCCCAGCCACCTTTCTCTCAAAGAAATTCCGCACAAACGTGCTGATCACCATAATAAACAGGAACATAAACATCCCGACCGCGGCCGAGTATCCCGCGTTCTGGTTCTGGAAATACAGGTAATTGATCAGGGTGGACAGGGAGTGGGAGGAATAGCCCGGGCCGCCGCTTGTGGTGGACAGGATGATTCCGAACAGCTTCAGTCCCCCGATCAGGTTTAAAATCACGCTGGTGGTGATGGCGGGCAGCAGCAGGGGCAGGGTGATGTGCCTCAGCCTCTGCCCGTAGCCCGCCCCGTCGATGGCCGCGGCCTCGTCGTAGGACTCCGGGATCCCCTGGAGTCCTGCGATCATCACGATCATGGTTTTGCCCACGAATTGCAGGGAGTTGATGAGGACGATGATCCAGACAGCCCGCTTGCCGTCCGCCATCCAGTCCACCGGCGCGCCGCCGAAGAGCTTCACCACGTCGTTGATCGCACCGTTGTTGTACTGGACCAGAAAGTAAGAGATATAGCCCATAATCAGCGATGCGATCATGGCGGGCAGGTAGATCACGACCCTGGCCAGAGTCTGCCCGTGGAATTTCTTTTGCAGCAGCAGGGCGTAGGAAATTCCGATCACCGTCTGAAGGGTCGTGCTGCCTATGCCGTAGATCAGCGTGTTTTTTAACGCGGTGTAAAACATCTTATCGTGGAACATTTTCTTGTAGTTTGCCAGCCCCACGTACTTGAACCTTGGCGAATACCCGTTCCAGTTGGTAAAGGAAATCTGGATGCCGGAGATCAGCGGGTAGAGCACAAACGCGGCCAGCAGCACCAGCGCCGGTAAATAGAGCAGATCAATGGGAATGTCCTTCCTCTTCCTCATCCCTACACCTCCGTCTTAATTCTGTTCGCGCAGCGTCTCGTAGTCCGCCTGCATGGTCTGGACGCTCTCCTCCACGGTCATTTCCTCTCCGATCAGGGCGGAACCGATGGTCTTCATGGTGCTCCACATTCCGTTGGGCAGGTATACGCGGTCAAAGAAGGGATAAATGGCCGTGTCTGCATATGTTGCGTAATCCTCCGCCACGGAGCCCAGGTCCGGGGATACGTTCTGGATGGCCGGGCGCTTGCCGCTGGCCTCGCAGACGATCTTCACATTCTCGGGCTTTGCCATGTAGTCCAACAGCGCCAGGCAAAGCGCCTCGTTCTCAGTGTCCTTCCAGATTCCGTAAGCCTCGCGCTCGCCGCCGCAGAAAGCGGGCTCGTAGCTGTCGTTCAGCGCCGGAATGGGGGCCATGCCGTACTGAGCTTCCGGGTTAATCTCCTGGGCCTGGCCGATCAGGTCCGGGCTGGAACTCATGAGGAACAGGATGTTGTTCTCCGCCATTCTGGGGGCCGCGTCCACCGGATCACAGGTCACGCAGTCCACATTTAAGTAGCCCTTGGCCTTCAAATCCATCAGAAGCTGGGAAACCGGCGTCCAGTTGTTCCAGTCAAAGCTGCCGTCCGCCAGCTGGGCGGTATAGCCCTTGTCCTCGCAGGAGGCCAGGAAGGTAGTGGCCGCAATGTCCATCAGGTTGGCAGGCTGGCGGCTGTCCTTACCGGCGATAAACACGCCGGTGTAGCCCTTGTCCTTGGCCAGCTGGCAGGCCGCCATGAACTCGTCCCAGGTTTTGGGAATTTCAATGCCCAGCTCGGCCAGCAGGGTTTTGTTGTACATCAGGCCGCCCTGGTCCATGTTCAGAGGCAGCACGAAGATTTGGCTGTCTGCATTTTCAATGTTCTGTTTAAACGCCTCCTCCACGGTCCCGGCCCAGGGCTGGTCGTTGAGGGGCCGCAGGTATTCGCTGTAGCGGGCCACGGACCAGCCGTGGGTGGCGAAAATGTCCGGCAGGTCGTTGGACGCCATTCTGGCCTTCATCAGCTGCTCGTAGTCAGAGCCCTGGGTGGTGTAGCTGATTTTCACCCCGGGATTCTCTTCCATAAATTTCTCAAATATCCCATTGACTGCGTTGAAGGTCTGCTCTTCCGCATTGGTGACAATCTCCAGCTCACCGCTCAGCTCAGCTGCGGCCGCCTGGCTCCCCTGGGTTTCCTGTCCGTTCTGAGCCGCGCTGTCCTGGGCCTGGGTCGCGGCCGCCTCCTTGGGCTCGGAGCTTCCCTGGCATCCGGCCAGGCTTCCCGCCGCCACCGCGGCCGCCAACAGAGCGCCTGCATATTTTGTGAATTTTTTCATCATCATTCCTCCTTGAATTGTGCTTCCGTTTTTTGATATGGTCATTATAGTACAAAAATCCACCGGAACCAGTAGTCCTTTTTTACGATTTTGTTGTCCATTTTTCCGTTTTGCCGGAGCCGCATTGATAATCGCACCAAAAGCGGCTATAATCAAATCACGCCAGTTGCCAGAGGAGAACCGCCATGAAATTCAAACGATCCTTTTCCGTACATTTGTTAATCAGCTTCCTGATCAGCACCCTGATCCCCTTCATGCTGATCGCCTACGTGGTGGCCCACATCTACGCCCGGGAGTACAGCCGGGACGTCCGTTCTTTATTAGATACCACGGCCTCCTCCCTGGACAGCAACATCGCCACCTATTTAAAGGAGCTGGAGCAGGTGACCATGCAGCCCTATTACAACAACGAGCTCTACAACTATTTGAGGGGCCTGTCCCGGGATCAGGACTACGCCCTGATGGAACGGCTGAACCTGCAGCGGAATCTGGATTCCAATATGAGCTTCGTCCGCTACACCCGGGAGGATATCAACGGCATTTTCATCGTCACGGGCGACCGCTGTCTCTACTATACCATTACCGGAACGGATCACAAAACCCTTTCCCCGGCTTTTGACTACGGGGAACAGAGCTGGTATCAGGAGGCGGTCAAAGCCGACGGGCGCTGCCTGCTCATCGGCCCCCACGTGCCGGACTACATCATCCCCAGGGACACGCCGGTTATCTCCCTGGCCCGCTCCATCGTGGTCCTGGAATCCCGGGAACCTCTGTACGTGATCAAGATCGACGTCAACACGCGGATTTTCGACCGTTTGTTCCAGAATTTTACATTCCACGTGGATTCCAAAATCATCATCAAGGATGAAAACCAGCGGATCATCTACGCCAACCGGCCCTTAAGCGACGAGGACCGGGAAACTCTGGAAAATACCCCCGGCGCCGCCTCGGTCTCCCTGGCGGACGGCAGCTTCCAGCGTTATACCTACCCCATCACCGGTTACCCCTGGGATATCACGATCCTGCTCTCCAACCAGGAACTGAATTCCAGAACCGGCATCATTTATCTGACCGCCCTGCTCCTGTACCTGGCGGGCGTTGTCATGGCCATGGCTTCCTTCCGGCTTTCCTCCAAAAAGATGGTGGCGTCCATCAATTCCATGCGCGGGATTTTCTACGCCATCCAGAACGAGGATTTCAGCCGGAAATATACCTACGTCTCGGACACCGAGCTGGACGACCTGGGGGATTCCTTAAACGCCATGTCCGAGGAGCTGCAAAACCGCATCCAGAAGGAGTACGTGATGGCCATCCGGCAGAAGGACACGGAGTTCAAGGCCCTGCAGGCCCAGATCCAGCCCCATTTCCTGTTTAACACCCTGAACAATTTCGTGGCCCTCAACCAGGTGGGGGACCGGGACGCCCTGGAAAACGCCCTGTTCGAGCTGTCCGGCATGCTGCGCTACATCTTAAAAGCGCCCGCCCTCATCCCGCTGTCCATGGAGCTGTCCTTTGTGGAGGACTACTGCTCCCTGCAAAAGCTGCGTTTTTCCGACCGGCTGAACTACGTGGTGGACCGGCGGGTTCCCGCCGAGGGGATCATGATTCCCAAGCTG
>OLPX01002278.1_pt1 | contig 11557 bp, 9 predicted proteins | sample 1672491 | NCBI WGS metagenome assembly OLPX01 (sample SAMEA3136692, study PRJEB25190) | human gut metagenome | biome: human gut; feature: human-associated habitat; material: faeces | place: Austria | collected 2013 | reverse complement strand
TTATCTGTTCCATCCTTTGCTCCTCTCATATATCAGACAAAGTTATATTATGATCGTTTATATATCGTCTCAATTTTTCAAGTCCGCGTGACCTCAGATGTCGGACATTAGCAGGAGTAGTGTTGAGGCGTTTCGCAATCTCGAGATCATTTCGCCCTTTTAAATAAGTCATTTCTAAAGCTTCTCTGTATCGTTCGGGCAAATTATTAAAGATAATACTCATGTCTATTATCCATTCGTTAAAACCATCAGGTCTTATTTCTAAAAATTCTTTTTCCTCACAATCTTCAATTGATATAATAGGAGGACGACGTTTTTTCTTTCGAACTATTAATCGCGCAGAATCGTGAACATAATCAAATATTTTATGCCTGATAAAATCTTCATCATCTCCATTTGGACCGGAAAAAATTTCATCAGCATTTTCTATAAATTTTTGCATTCCGGTCATTGCAGCGTCTTCTGCGTCCTGCTGGTCTTTTAACATACGATATGCTACTCTAATGAGAGCACTTTTATATCTTTTATGGACCCCAATTATTTTTTCGGTGTATTTACTCACGCTATCCGAGGGGCCTACAAGTAAAATCCACATAAAAAATCCCCCTTATGTATTTAAGATTTAATAATCATATCATACGTAAGGGGAGATATATTGATGGTAATATATTCTTTGAATTAATTATATAAAATCGTGTGTTATACTATTGAATATATGTACTGCTTGATAAACTCTCTCGGCAATATTATTATAGACGGGCCATATTGCAGACCTCCGCAACCAAGCTAAAAGCTACATTTCAAGGTTTTGAAATGTAGCTTTTTTTTGTTTATAGTCACTTTTTTGAACCAGACTCACACAAAGATGGGCATATATCGAAATTTTTTATAGATAAGGAAAAGACATGAAAGTAAACGATCAAGAATTAAAAAAGATGATATTCCACTCGTTTTTGATAAGCATCGGGATCTGTTGGAAAGTATAGAAGGCTTACGATCAGATAAAGCAAATAGATCATATCAAAACGACAGAAGAATAGGATTGTGGTAGGGATGAACGGAAATGCTATCGACTGGAACTCCCGGAAGAGAAAACCCGTAGAATCCTACATAGAGAACGCCGCGGGTTTAGCCAATATGCGCTGGAATTGTGTTCATAAGTCTTCCCTATATTTTTGAATATCAATATCGAAGAAAAAGACAAGGCGGAGAAAAATCTCAGAACCAGGAGACAGCTCACCTTTTTCAATTTTTTGATATTCTCGTAGGGAAATCGGGATAGCATCCGCAACTTGTTGTTGTGTCAGTTTGAGAGAATCCGTGCGAAGATGATAGATGTCGTGTCCAAAGTGCATTTTAAATGACATAAATATTCCTCCTTGAAAGAAAGAATATTGGAATATGCACGATGATTCTACGAATGATAATTCATATTGTGTATTATGTCGAAATAATTTACCTATTTTTGTCGCATTAGAGCATAAGGAAAAACATATTTTAATGATTGGCTCTGGTTGTTTCCTCGAAATTCTTCCCGAATAGTTGGAACACTTGTCTTTCGATACCATTTCGGGGTTATAAGAGCTTTAGACATTCTTGCTTGATTGTTGTACCCTTGAAGCAGATGCGTGTCTGCGTCTTGAAAAATCGGTTTCCATTCATGTTTACTTGGAGCGGTTTTGCAGGTGTTTTTTGTTCTGAATTGGACTGGGATATGCGGATATAGCCTATTATTTACGCCCTATGGCCCAATTCGCACCATATCCTGGCTAAAGAGAATGCAATCGGTTTTCTGTGTTGTTCTCAAAGAGTCAAAGGGATTGTATATCGCTTGCTTGTTTTTGAACATTTTTATAATGCATCTTGCAAAAACAAAAAGGATGGCCTGTTTCCATGCGGAACGGGCCATCCTTTGACGATTCCAATTTGCGGTATTTGAGTCATTCATATACGGAGGGAGTTAAGAATTGTATTTTCATATTTTGGGACAATTCTGCCAGCTGGCCTCGGATTCGAAGTTGTTTCTCCAGAATTTCTTCCTCATTGACTTTAAAATTCAATTCTTTGCTGTAATAGTTGCCATTGTACCGATGATGGAAACCGTCAAAACCGGCTAGATATACTTCGGTTGCGCCACAGTGCTCCAATAGTTTTAAGAGCATCAGCCCGGCATTATCCGAGATCATTTCATCGTCGTTGGTGTAGCGGTCATAGTCTACATAAAGGCATTCTTTCCATGGACCCTCTGGAATGTTGGAAGTCAGGATCGTTTGAATCTTTGTAAAATGTTGGATTTCCTGCCCGATAATATCCATACGCTTATGATTGCTGACAAAACAAGCGTCCATATGATAGCGGGGATCGACAAAGTTAACGGAGATCACATACGGATGTTCCTTTTCAATAAACTCCATGATCGTATCATACTTTGAAAGCAGACTTTTCCCCGGCGCAAGAAGAAGCGGCTTTTTCCCCTGAATCCAGGTTTTGATGGTCTCGACAGCTGCACGATCATCGATCTTCCGACTTTGAAACTGTATATAAAGCTGCTCGATCAGAGAACGATCATATAGAACTTTGTATGCATCCGGAATGGACTGAATTATTTTTTCAATATCTTTCATGGTTAAAGTTTGTTTATTGATGAGATATGCAGCGTAATTCGGATGACAGACATTGTTAGCGGCAATGTGATAAGGCATTGTGTAGCCCCATTCGTATTTTTTTCGAATAGCGGCAATGTACTCATCATAAATATCCATGACCATGGTCACATCATACCGCGAGGCGATATTTTTGTTGATATACTGTGTGATAAGTTCTGTCGGGAGGTTGCCAGCTCCACGCCCCATCCCATAAACAGAGGAATCTAGTATCAACGTACGTTTTGTTTGAATTTTTCCCAATACTTGTGCGTTTGAGAAAGCTAACTGCATGTTGTTGTGTCCATGGAACCCCAAGTGAATTTGCGGGTCCATGTTTTCATCAATCAGATAGAAGCGGTGTGAGACCTCATTCCGATACATGCTTCCCAGTGTATCTACAATATAGAAGGCATATGGCTTCAATTGATTCATTTTTTCTACCAACTGAAGAAGTTCTATATCGCTATAAAATACGGTACCCACTGGCTGCATAAAAACGCGGTATCCTTTCTCCATGATAATGTGGGCCCATTCAATTGCCAGATCAATCTCATTTTTGTGAAAGGTCAGTCGGATACCTTCGATACTTTTACCATCATAGGGTGTCAATTTAGAAGGATGCAATTCCTTTTCTCCGATGGCGATCATGGCAACGTACATGGAAGAGCGTTCCCGCTTCGGTAGAACCTCTTCAATGTTCGCTGTACTGTTAAACAGCGAGCACTCTTTTTCTTGTACCATGCCGGTTAAAAAGCCACACTCAATGATGTCGATTTTAGCACATTCTAGCTTGTCCAGGATCGAAGTAATGGTCTTACGACCAAAACGCCAATCGTTGATATAACCGCCATCCCGCAGTGTACAATCCAATATTTGAAGGCTCACAGCTCGATTTCCCCCTGTTCCAATTTTTGTTGAATAATTCCTCGGACATAGTCTAGATCTTTTGGTGTATCGACCGAAAGCGTGTGTGCTTCAACTGGTATCATTTTTAACTTTTTTCCGTGTTCAATAAAACGAAGTTCGTTGATATCTTCAATTTTTTCAATTGCACCCTTGGGCGTTTCTGCAAAAAAACGTAAAGCTTCCATCGAATAGGCGAGAACCCCTAGGTGTTTATAAAAGTCGAAGTGAATGCTGGACTTTGGATGCGGAATCGGGCTGCGCGACATAAAAAGTGCATAGCCGTCACAATCGGTTACCACTTTGATATTGGAATCATCAACCGCTTCCACTGGGGAATGAATTTTTGTCATTAGATTGGCTGCAAAGAACCCCGCTATTTCGCTTGGGAGTATTTGCTCAATTAGGCGAGGGTCGATTAAGGGCTCATCTCCGTTGATACAGAGATAAAGATCCGCGGGAATGGTCTGTGCAGCCTCGTAGATACGTTCGGTGCTCGTCCGGTTGTCAGGAGACGTCATAACATAGGCCATCTTGTGTTGTGCACAGACCTGTGCAATCGCTTCATGGTCCGTTGCTACATAGACCGCATCGATCTTTTCGGATTTACATACCTGTGTATATACCCACCAGATCATCGGTTTCCCGCAGAGATCTGCCAAAGGTTTTCCCTTCAATCGGCTTGAGTCATACCGCGCAGGAATAATTGCGACTGTTCGCATTATGCTTTACCTCGCTTTCCAAACCATTCTCCAAGTGCACGAACCGGCTTGGTGATTCGCCAACTGGTGGAGTTTTCATAAGTGGCCACGACCTCCTCGATTTGCCTGTGAAGTTCCCGCTCATACCATTCTGGAGGCCGCGTTTTACTGGGGGCTGGTGCAGGTTTTGAAGGAGCAGGGCGTTTTCGGTTAAGTTCTTGTTTATAAAGATTCCAGTTCTCCAACAGCCGGTTTGACCACATTTTCAGGACGGCATCGCTGACAATTTCGTATCCGTCTGGAACCGGATAACCGCCCAGTTTGCAGCAGTTTTCGCCGTCCTTCATGTCGAAGGCCAGAACACTGGGCAGGTGTATCTGAATCTCTTTTTTCAAAAGCTGTTTCCTCCCATTGACCCTCAAATTGAAATGGAGGACCAGAAAATCCCGCAGGCGGTCTTTTAGTGGGAGGAATGCCTTGTTGAAAATGGTATCCATCTCATAGGTGCTGAGCAAAGCTTGTATGACATAATGCCCTTTGACCGCTCCAAAGCAACCGGTTGTCAGCTCTTCTTCGTTTTCAAAACCAAAAAAAATTGTATGAAGCCGCAGCTTCTTGAACTGTAAATTTGTGTGCATCTCCGGAGTAAGAACGATTCCTCCTTCTTCACAGAGAATTTTCAGGGCACAGTATTCCTCTACATAGGCGAGGTATCCTTCGTCCCAAGCTTGGTGAACATTTTCGGGAAGCTCTTCCTGTGCGAAATAACGCTCGTCTGCGTCGATCAGGCGTGTTTTGGGGAAATTTGTCTGGAGTTCTTCCAGAAATTCCGTGGGGAGTGGGCGCCCAAAATGAACACAGATGATTTGATCCGGAAGGATCTCCTCTTTGAGAAAATCTAGGATTCTCCGAATTTTCTCATCATGAGCGATGTAGGAATTGAGCAAGAAGTCCTTTTGATACTCTTTTAGAAGATCGATAAAGTCCGCTTGAAAAAGTATCCTGGACTGTGTCATATTCCAATATAATTGTTTTGCGACACAGTAGATCACCTCATCACGGTAATCTTGGTCACTGGTGTCGATAAAATTACGAAAAGCCTGGATGATGTCGACCATGTTTCCCACCAGAGAGGTCGAGATGGTGTTTGCACGCCGGTAGTAATGATAGAAAGGTTTGGGAATATAACCGATACGGGGATATCTTGTAATCAGAGAAGGAATGAGCGAGATATCCTCAAAGAGCATTTTCTCATATTGGTTCTCTTCCCAGATAGCCCTTCGAAACAGCTTATTGACGCTGTATGTGATATTATTGCCGTTGGCAATGTAGTCGGACAGATCGATCTGTTCATGGGGATAAGTTGAAACCGTACTGGTTCGATTTTCATCCACGTAAAGGATTTTGACATCACACATCACGATATCAAAATCCTGTTCGACGGCTTTTTGATACATCTCCTCATACATTTCCGGTTCAACGGTGTCATCTGAATCAAGAAAGGCGATGTATTCCCCTTTAGCAGCCCGGACACCGGTATTGCGCGCCAATCCAAGCCCCTCATTCTCCTTATGGATCACGTGGATAAGATCGGGATATTCCAGTGCATAGCGGTCGCAAATCTGTGGGGAAGCGTCTTCACTGCCGTCGTCTACCAGGATAATCTCCTTTTCTTGCAGGGTTTGCGCCAAAACAGAATCGACAGCCCGCTCAAGATAGTTTTCGACTTGATAAACAGGGATAATGATGGAAACTTTGATTGGTTGATTCATGGCGGCCTCCTAAATACTTGAGTATATCCTGTAGCTCGTAGATCGTTTGTGGCACATAATAATTTTTTCCGGCAAACTGCCGCCGGAACTTACGCAGATACTGCTTTAGAATGGCATCTTCCTTCCAAAGGACTTTTCCTTCAAAAAGGCGGTACAACATCAACGTGTTGATGTCCATTCCAAATACAATGCGGCTTGTCAGCGCTGCATTGGAGCAGACGGTGATGATGGTGCGGCGATCAGGGCTTTCATTCAGAAGGAAGAGTTCCCACGGCGCTCCTGTGGGATATTTGCGGGTTAATCCAAGCTGAAAGGGAAGATTTTCCGGATTCCTTGGATGGGGCTTTACAAGGAATCGGCCTGGCCCAACCGTTTGTTGGCATAATTGCATCAGTGCAAGATCGTTGGTTTTAATGCCTTCGGCCCGAAAGGACTGTTCCAAAAAGATGAAGTCCATACATTCCTCCGGCTTTTTATAGTCAAAGATATAATTCAGCAGGAGTTTCAACTCCTGATCGCGCCGGTCGATTTTAGGCAAGGCCTGATTGGTGAGGGAATCTCCACGCAGGGCAAGGTGTGGCTCATAGAGTAAAACTCGATGGACCTTGTTTCGAATTTTCCCACCCTCTGGGTGGCGATTGATGGCAGCCCGGTTTTCCCGAAGATAGTCGATCACGGAGGAGGAGAAGCCATCCTCATAGCAGATGAATTCGCAGGGAGAGGCCTCGTATAGGCAGGCCAACATGCGGATAAAGGGATCAAAATTGGAAAAGTAAATTTCCGAATAACTGGCGAGTTCCTCATTTAGATTCCAACGCAACGTCCGATCAATATTTTGAAAACCTTCATTGAGTACGTCTGCTGGAGCAGCCGCATATTTTTTGTTGAGCTCCTTGGTAGTCCCGGAGATCACTCGTTCAAACAGTCCTGTTTCTTGCAGCCGGGGTATTGTTTCATTCAGAACGGAAGTGACGTCCGTGACCAGAAGGTCGACCAATCTGTCTGCAAGAAGGCTTCTTCGCATGTGTACTGCAGTAAAAAGTTGGTATACCGAATTGACAACAATCAAAACCAGATTATTCTGCATAGGATTTCCTCTCGATCTTCTGAATCAAAAAGTGTTTACCAAGATTCTCACAGCTGGTGGAATCAAACGTATAGATGGAGGTGGGCTTTCGCCAAAAAACATAGGGGAGAAGTTCTGCTGGAAAGATTTCTTTGATCAATTCTGCGTCAGGGAAGATCTTCCGGTAGTTTAAATAATCGTCCGGATGCTTTTTAATAATGAGGCGTACATCCTGAAGGGCGCTGACCCGAAGGAGCTTGTACGAGCGAATCTGCTCTTCTTCGCTCATCATATTGAGATTGGCAAAATGTTGGGTCAATAAAATGGCTTCAGCTTTTGTCCAAAGGCGATGCTTTAAGAAAAAATGAATCAGGTTTTTTCGCTCCCGTTCCGGAAGATTTTGTAAGGCTTCCTCCACGGAAAAATCCAGGTATCGTTCGTCGGAGACGTCGATGGTCTGTGCTTTCTTCAAACAGATTACCCGGTAAATGTAGGGATTTTCTCCATTGAACAGTCGATATTTCCGGGCAATTTTTGCATGTGTAGGAAAGCTGGCCGCCAAAGTTTCATATAGTTCCTGCGATTTGCTCAACATCCCGGCAGCATCTTCAAAAAAATAGAAAGGAATCCGGTTTTGAATGAGATACAAGGAAAAGTAAAAATGCGCTCCTGCAACATAAACCTCGGAAAAGTCGGCGATGGGGTAGGGGACGATCTGTTCGTAGCATTGTTTTACATCCTCGAGAATCAGCTTTTCCGTGCGATGCAGGATGTGCAAATAGGGAAAGAGATACACTTCATCAAAAAGATGCTGTGTAACTAATCGTTTGTACTGTGGATATTTTTGCAGGATAAAATCCGGCAGAATCAATACAGCCCACTCTTTTTTGTGATAGGTCAAGCGGTGGAGAATCACTTCCAGAAGCTGATAAGAACTGATAGCGTGATACAAAACAAGCGGTTTATCGGACCCGTTATGCAATATGTGTTTCATCCAGTAACCCCTCCAGACCTTCTCGAAACGATTTATTCTTTCGGCTACAGACACTCACCATGGGCGCATAGGCGTCCCTTCCAGGAATGGGAATGTCACAACCAAAGCGGTCTTCCACAGCTAAAAACTGTTTTACAAAATCCAGAATTCCCCGGTGGATCTCGTGAATCCGTTCTGGATTTGGAACATTTTCTTTGAACCGGCATTGGCAGTTTCCCGATTGATCCCAATAGAACCCTTTCAGGCTACCTTCTGGAGCGCCCAACAGGAGTTCCCAGTAAAGATTGTGGCCTTGTGCGGGATCATGATACTTCCAAAGGTCGCGGTTCACGCCTTGGGAATAAAGATAACTGACCAGTTTGCCTGCGAACAAGAACGGTTCGCTCGCATCTATCTCTGGACTGTAACAGGAATTTGTCCCGGCGAGAATCCCGGTGATCGGACAATCTAGAAGCCAAAGGCGATTGACTGCATGGTCGAGCAGGATGGCGCCACTGCCCGCCCAGCCAATATCCACGGCCACAGCACGGTGACACCCTTTTAAAAGTTGGAAATAATACACTTTGCCAGCTTCCACCTGCTCTTGATAGAGATGTTGGATGTCCCCCCAGTGGTTCATCAAATATTTTTGAATGGTTCCCACATTTTTATACGTCAATTCCGTATCCGGCTCCACCTTCACTGTTTGACAGAGCGTATCAAGCAGACGATCCAGTTCCATGCTTTTTATAATCTGCTGGATGGTGTACTTTTGATCGACTTTGTGGGTAAGAAACCTTCGGAAGTATTCGGAGCGGTAATCGTCGGCGCATAACTTGATCGCTGCCAGCCGAGACCAATGCGCATATGTGGTTCGAGTAGTCTCTTTTGGATACATCTGCCGGTATGCTTGGAGAAGGACAAATCCATCTCTGGATAAAAATAAGATTTTCTCTATACTGTGCGCTTGGACATATTGATGGATAAACTGGCAATAACCGGTTACGAATAGGCCGCCATAAATAAAACCATATTCGTATTCGCGTGAGTAAGTCCGGAGCCCATTGTGTATATGGGTGTTAATAATTCCACGATACACGCTGCCAACAATGGCGGAGAGATCCATCGGACGGTAAAGGTTTCCCATATGGTGGACGTTGGCGTAAAGGATGGCCTGCATGTGATGGCGCATAGCCTGTTGATAGTCGGCCTCGGGGTGATCTCCCACGTGCACATATGTCTTTGTCTGGCCGAAGGAACGGCGGAGTACCTCATAAAGGAGGCCATCTCCCTTGGATGTTCCAAATTCGCAGGAGACAAAGCAACCGGCCAATGAGCGATAACCACAGCGGCTCAAAAGCGTTTGGATGAAGGCAGCAGGTAGATACATATCAGAGGTAGCTATTACCACCTTGCCACGCCTTAGCAGCGCATGGACCACTTGTAACATATATGGATTGGCGAAGCAGCACCGTTGTTCCCATTCCTCCTCCACCTGCATCCCATATTTTTTGGGGATGCCAGTTTCCCGCTCCATAATCTCCCAAATATCGGACAGAGATACCTCGAACGTATTGGCGTTATTCTTTTTTTCTTTCCGAGCCTGTTTTTCGGCGTCAATACGAATTTGACGGAAGTCTGGATAGGACAACGCCATACCCATCAAATAAAAGAGATCCGTTGGGTGGGAAAATGGCCGGAAAAGGAGGGTGTCAAACACATCGAAGGAGATAACATCAAAGGAAGCTAGCCTTGCGGCGAATGCCTCGGGGGCCTCCCGCTGTGAGAGGGACGACTCACTTCCGCTGCTGTATAGACGTTTTTCTTCATACATGGGACTCCGCTCTGGATATGCCAAGCTTCTGCGAAAGAATACATAATACTGGAGGTTGAGTCCCAACAAGAGTAGGAGCGATTTCCAACGTGCTGCCTTTGTTTCCCGGCTTTTGCGATACCGGTCACGGATTCCTGGAACGCGATTTACAAAGAGTGCATAGAGCCGGTCCTTCAACACTCACATCTCCTTCAGTTTTTCATACGCGCGGCAAACCTCTTTGGGAGTGCCAGAAGCGCGAAGATGGCCTTTTTCAATCCAAATAGCCCGGGTACAATTGTTTTCGATGACGGAGGTGGAGTGAGACACCAGCAGAACGGTGGAACCGCCATGGATCATTTCTCGAATGCGGGCTTCGCTTTTTTGCCGGAAGAACATGTCTCCTACGCTTAATACTTCATCCAAAATGAGGATTTCGGGGGTGTCCCGGATCGTGGCGATCGCAAAGCCAAGCCTCGAAACCATTCCAGAGGAATAATTTCGTACCTTTTCCTCCATAAAGCCCTCCAACTCCGCGAAACGCACAATGGCGGAGTAGTTTTGATCGATGAATTTTTGAGGGTATCCAATGATTGCTCCATTTAGGTAGACATTTTCCCTTCCGGTCAGTTCCGGGTCAAAACCGGTTCCCAGTGTCAAAAGTTGAACCTTTTTTCGATCGACCTGTACTCTGCCCCAGGTCGGAATCAGGGCGCCGGAGATGATCTTGAGAAGGGTACTTTTCCCAGAGCCATTTGTGCCAATGATACCAACTACCTCGCCGGGCTGAATGGTAAAGCTGATGTCGTCCAATGCCAGAAAGATTTCGTAGCGGTGTTGCCTGCGCAGCGTTCGTACAAGCAGTTCTTTGAGACTGGTTGCTTCATCCTTTGCTCGTTTAAATTGCATGGTCACATGGCTGACCACAATGGCAGGAGACGGTTCATTGGGTGTTTGGTGCGGGGTGGCTGTTTTCGTTTGCCATGGCATATTTCAGACGCCTCCGTCAGATTTTTTGCATGATTCGGTTTCGGCTTTTTTTAAAAATCAGATAGCCGATCAAGTAGATACCCACACTCCAAAAAAGCATCTGTATCCATTCGATGCGAGTCGGCAGTTCGCCTACCATCACCGCTTTTCGCATACAGTGGATGTAGGTGTAAATAGGATTGTTCCAAATGATGACGCGAATCATACCCTGAAGCTGCTCGACCGGATAAAAGATGGCAGAACAGTACATCCATATTGTCAGCGAAACGGTGTACAGGTGCTTTATATCGCCAAAGAATACATAAGCAGTAGCCAGTATATAGGAAATCCCGAGTGAAAAGAGAAAGAGAAAGAAAACAATCAAAGGGGACAGAAACATAGTCCACTTCGCAGGAACCTGGAATACAAAAAGCATGATGATATAGGCGATGACAGAATAGCCCAGATTGATTAGGGCGGTGTAAACTCTTGTGAGGATAAACAGGTCCATGGGGAATTTTACTTTAAGCAATAGCATCTTGTTGTCTACAAGGGCGGTCATAGCGGCGGTGGTTGCCCCTGTGAAGGTTTGCCATAGGAGATAACCTGTCAGGTAGTAGATGGGATAATTGTCTATGGAACGCCGGAATAGCTGTGAAAAAATCAGAGAGAGAACCACCATCGAGAGGAGAGGGTTCAGGACGCTCCACAGAAT
>OLPX01002273.1_pt1 | contig 11580 bp, 12 predicted proteins | sample 1672491 | NCBI WGS metagenome assembly OLPX01 (sample SAMEA3136692, study PRJEB25190) | human gut metagenome | biome: human gut; feature: human-associated habitat; material: faeces | place: Austria | collected 2013 | reverse complement strand
AAAGGCAAGATGATAATGCCGGGAGAGTTCATTCCTGTATTCGAAAAGGAGCATCTGATCGGACGTCTGGATCAGTATGTTTTTGAAGAGGTGTGCAGATTCATGCAGGATAGATATCGCGAGGGAGCCAGGGGAGTGCCGGTATCCGTTAATGTATCAAAGATCCGATTCTATACGGCGGATTTTGTCAAGAATTATGCCGCGATTAAAGAGCGGTACCAGATACCCGATGGCATGCTGGAGATCGAGTTTACAGAAACGGTGGCCTGCGAGAGCCAGGACTATATGCTTGAGATTATAAAGGAATTGCATGACAATGGCTTCCAGTGCAGCATGGATGATTTTGGCACCGGGTATTCTTCGCTTGGGATGTTGAAGGATTTGGAAATTGACGTGTTAAAATTAGATGCCCTGTTCTTCCGGGGCAACCCGGACAGCAAAAAGGAGCAGCTGATCGTAAAAGGCATTCTCGGAATAATCAAGGAATTGGATATTAAGTCTGTAGCCGAGGGCATTGAGACGAAGAAGCAGTTGGAATTCTTAAAGGAGTGCGGATGCGACTTGATACAAGGATACTATTATTATAAGCCCATGCCTGGCGAGGAATTCAGGAAACTATTGATTGGCCGGCAAGATGTCTCCCTTGCGTCTGGAAACGAAGGAGGAAACAGATGAAACTAAGCACGCTATGCTACATCGAGCAGGATGGGCGTTATCTGATGCTGCACCGAACCGTAAAGAAAAACGATGTAAATAAAGATAAGTGGATTGGCGTAGGGGGCCACTTCGAACAGGATGAAAGCCCGGAAGAGTGCCTGCTAAGAGAAGTATGGGAAGAGACCGGGTACACGCTTACGTCTTACCGTTACAGAGGACTTGTAACTTTCGTATCCGGCAATGGGGTTACCGAATACATGTCCCTGTTTACCGCGGACGGCTTTGTAGGCGAGCCGATTCCATGTGATGAGGGGGAATTGGAATGGGTGGACATTGAAGATGTATGGAACTTAAATATCTGGGAAGGGGACAAGATCTTCTTCCGGCTGATGGATGAAGAAGAGGATTTCTTTTCTTTAAAACTGGTTTATGACGGACAAGAAAAGCTGGTATCTGCCGCGTTGAACGGAAAGCCTATGGAATTGTTCGATATACTTAATCCGGACGGCTCTAAGACTGGAATCGTAAGAGAGAGGGGCGTTGCCCACCGGGAAGGAAGCCTTCATGCCACTGCGCACATCGGGGTGGTAAGAAAGAACCTAAAGAGCGGGTATGACGTACTGCTTCAAAAAAGAAGCGCTTGCAAGGATTCCAATCCGGGATGCTATGACATCTCGTCCGCAGGCCATGTGACTTCGGGAGATACGGTGATAGAATCAGCAATCAGGGAGATGAAAGAGGAACTTGGCATTACGGCGTCAGAAGAAGAACTGCATTATGTAGGCGTACATCATGGATCCTTTGAGGATGTATTTTACGGCAGGATGTTCCGGGACAACGAGCTTAGTTCGGTCTATGTGTATACGGAGCCTGTAGAGATAGAGGAACTGACCTTGCAGGAGTCGGAAGTAGAAGAAGTCATCTGGATGGATTACGAAGAAAGCATGCAAAAGGTTCGGGAAGGAACTATTCCGAATTGCATATATGAAGATGAATTCAGAATGGTAGGAGAGTATCTGAAAGAGTATTTTCCAGAGTAGGAAACGTGCCGGAAGCATGGTATCAGACATGCTTCCGACACGCTTTTTATGCGAATTATGGACTCCTGGCATTTCTACTCGATCCAGCAGATATCCGGCCCAACCTCTCTTTGAAACACCCGTCCCAGATTATCAGGATCCTTGGCCTGGTGATATTTGAACACCATCGGTCCGGCATCGGTCCGTCCCAGAATCTCAATCTTGCCGTCCGGATTAGACAGAACGAAGCGGAAACATTTCCCATTGCCATTCTGCATGGCCTTCGCCTGCTCTATGATATCATAGCCAGCCTGTAAGGGAACCTGAAATTGGTTCATCACACCGGTCACCGGCCTGCACTGGAAGATGTAGTAAGGAATGATTCCAAGTTCTGTGAAGCGCCGGAAAAGCCGGGCAAGTGTTTCAGGACAGTCATTGACTCCTTTTAAAAGAACCGTCTGGTTTTTGACGATCAGGCCGAGGCCTTGCAGGCATCTTACGGCACTTATAGAATCTTCTGTTAATTCTCTGGGGTGATTGAACTGTGTCACGATATAGATCTGCTTCTTGTGTCCATATTCCCGAAGAATGTCCTGCAATCTGCTATCTTCCAGTATACGCTGTGGGAAGACGACAGGGGTCTTGGTTCCGAACCGGATATAATCAAGATGACCGATAGCGGTAAGCGAATCCAGGTATTCCCTGATGACGTCCGTATTCAACAGGAAGGAGTCTCCTCCTGAGATGAGAACATTGGTAATTTCCTCATGTTTCAGGATATAGGATATGGCCTCCTTGATATCTGCCACGACCTCTTGCGTGCCGCTTCCTACCATACGCTTGCGAAAGCAGTATCTGCAGTACATGGCGCAGCGGTTCGTGGAAAGCAGCAGTACCGTTTGCGGATACTTATGCTGAAGTCCCTGCAGCCTGGTATTGGATTTCTCGCCGCTGGTGTCGAATGTGCCGGCAAGATCCATTTCCAGGAAGGAGGGAATGCACATCTTCCGGATAGGGTCATTGGCATCATCTGGATTGACAAGGGACAGATAGTAACGTGGAATGGACATAGGATATTTGTTCAGCACTTTTGACGCAATATCTCCATATTCATTGATCTGTGGGATCGATGCTGATAATTCATCCAGAGTAGTGACATTGTCTGCCAGTATTTCTTCCCATCTCATATTGCACCTCCTTAATACGGATACTCGGGGTTGCTATTGTCTAAGTATAGCATAAAATGGAGGCGAATTTTAAGAAATATTTTATGAACTAATATTAAAATTCTGTGTATACAGATGCGGGATAACAGTTCGCTGGTCTGGTGGCTGGAGTTTACTATTCTTTAAAATCGAAGATGAGCACATTTTCTTCCGGGTCATAATATTCATTTGGCTCTTGGCTTTCTTCTGCGGCCACTTTCTTTTCGACTGACAGAGGAGCATCCTTGATGTCCTGGCCTTCTTTCCAGATAAGTTTCCGCTCGCCTCTTTTGCCTTCATAATAGATGGAAGTGCTGTAATGGATTACGGTTTGGTTCTCTTCATCTATGGAGGCGGCAGAGTCCACTTCTTCCTTAAGCGGCAGTACATAAGACGTTTCCGTGAAAGAAGCGGTATTGGACCAGAATTCTTCCCATCTGGAGCGCCGCAGCGAAAGAATGGACTTGCCATCATCATAAGTCTGGTCGTACTTTTGTGTCGGCACGTCTATCCAGTAGGATGAGATGCTAAAAGGCTTCTCGCTCTTAAGCGTACAGAAGATGCGCCCGTCTTTCAGCCGGTATAACTGGGCTGGCTCAATATAATCGGAAGCAATACGCTTGTCAAATAAAGGCAGTTTTTGGATGCCTTCGCCGATTAGAGTATTATCCCGGATAGTGCAGAATGCCAGAACTGTCAGCAGAAGGATTCCACAGGCCAGCAATTTCTGGCGCGCGATCTTGCGCTGGATCCGCTTGATGAAGCGGGTCTCGTCTATGGCCGTGTCCTCAGAAGAAGGCTCCATAGGCGGCAGTTCCCCGTGGAGGGACTCCAGATATTCCCGGCAGTCTTCACATTCTATAAGATGTTCTTCAATCAGGTCTTTGCTTTTCTCGCTGCAGATATTATCTTCATAAAGCGGCAGCAGATCTTTAATTATATCGCAGTCTGCCTTATTCATATCATTACCTCCTTGATTTTCAGCCTGGCACGGTGATAAGTAACTCTGGCCCAGGTCTCCTGCTTGCCGAAGATCTCCCCGATCTCCCGGAAGCTTAAGTCTCCCAGAACACGAAGGATGAATACCTCTTTATAAGGTTCCTCCAGGCAGTGCAGAATCTTATAAATCGATAGGGCTTCGTCTTTGCGGATGCACATGCTTTCAATATCCGAGTCATCGGGAAACTGTTCAAGACTGTCCGTATGGACTGCCTTTTTCTTGCGCGTATAGGAGATGTATAGATTCTTGGCGATCTGGCACAGCCAGGACTTGACGGAACAGTTTCCCTGGAAATGCTTGATTTCCTTAAGCGCCTTGAAGAAAGTATCCTGGGTAATCTCTTCCGCGGTATGCGGATCCTTGCTCATAGAAAGCACGAACAGATACACATCCTTGAAAAAGCGCTTATATATTTCATCAAATTCCAGTTTCATTCCGTCACCTCCCCTCGCTTGTCCATTAGACGCATGACTGCTTGATTCGTTACAACCAATATAACATTTTTTTCTGTTTTAGTGGATTATAAATAAAATTTACAAAATGTGACTGAATCACAGATTTTCTTTTTAAATAGGGTATAATAGAATCATCAAAGCAAACAAATACTCGACAGAGTACAATGAAAGAAAGGATGATAGATATGGCAGCAACTCATTTGACAAAGGAAACATTTAATGAGGAAGTATTACAGGCGAAGGAGCCGGTGCTGGTTGATTTCTGGGCTACCTGGTGCGGACCATGCCAGATGGTACTACCAATCATAGAAGAATTGGCAGGAGAGGTCAAAGACGCGAAGATCTGCAAGGTGAATGTGGACGAGCAGCCGGAACTGGCCAAAGAGTACAGGGTAATGTCGATACCGACTCTTATGGTATTCAGAGACGGCAAGCCGGTGAAAAGAGAAGTTGGGGCAAAGTCCAAAGCAGAGATATTAGAGATGTTAAAATAAAGAATTCGGATATAAGATTGGCAGATTGTTTAAAATGGACATAATACAGGCAGCGGCAGGAAGTTCTTCTATGGGAACCTATACCGCTGCCTGTCTGTCGTTGTATTACGCCTGGAGTCTATACCATCATGCTATGTGGGCGCAGATGGCGTCCCGAAGAAACTTGGCGCATCCCGGGAGTTCTTTGTCATAATAGGATTGAAACCGCTCATCTGCCACGTACATTTCCGCCAGCCCCAGATGAGCCTTGGGGTCATAGGATGGCCATGTGTAAGACAGCCACTCTTTGTGCATCATGGCAATATCCCTGCCGACGGCATCTGACGCAGACGCGCCGGAAGTTACGGCGTCTTTCAGCGCCGCGAGGATCTTTCCTTCTAATTCTTTCATGGCATAATACTCCTTTGATGTTAGATTTAGCATGTTTTGATTGCTGTTCTCAATCGTGCTGTCACCGTATTTTTCGCGGATTTCCTTTCCATATTTCTCTTCGTTTTCTTCGATTAATTCCTTTTTCAGCGCAGCAAATTTTTCCTGGTCTGTCATGCGTATCTTCCCTTCTTCCATTTGAATCGTCTTTTTCACAGTTTCAATCAGAAGCCTTAGATTCTGCTCCTCCTTGTATAAATGGTCAAGATGCGCCCGTAGCGCTTCCAGCTGGTTGAAGGCAGGATCCTTGATAAATCCTTCAATCGTGGAAAGTTCCAGTCCCATACGCCTGAAGAACAGTATCTGCCAAAGTACGTCAACCTCTTCCTTGCCATATATGCGGTAGCCCGAGTCCGGGGCGCGTCTGGGTACAAGGAGCCCGATCTGGTCATAGTAGCGCAGCGTGCGGGGGCTGATGCCGGCAATGTCAGCCAGCTGGGTAACCGTATAGCCATGTTTCATAAGACTTCCTCCTTTGGTCAGTTCCTGACAAAACCAGTGTAACTGTTTACGCGGCGTTAAGGTCAAGGGTTTAGGCCAGATTTTTTAATTTATTTTTATCAAGGATTTTTACGGTTCCTCTGGAAAGTTCTACATAACCTTCGCTTGAGAAGTATTTGAGCATTCTGGTGACAACCTCACGGGCGCTTCCCATCAGCCGGGCTATCTGCTCATGAGTCATCTTGATCTCCTGGGAATGTAAAGCCGCGGCCTCATCCAGCAGGAAGATGGCCAGGCGCCTGTCAAAACTCATAAAGAGAATCTGCTGCATGGCCCACATTACATTGGAGAACCGCTCGGTTGCCATCTTATATGCAAAGCATTCGGCATAAATATTCTGATTCATGACGGATGAGATGGAGGCGGAACTAACCTGGATGACTTCGCTTGCCTCCACGGCATCGATGTATACATCAAACGTGATGGACTTTAAGACGCAGGAAGCGGATAGGACGCATACTTCACCGCTGTAGATACGATACAGGGTAATCTCCCGCCCTTCCTCTGAAAGCATATATACCCGAAGAGAACCGGATTTGACCAGCAGCATGCCCACACACTGCGAATTGTCACTGTGCACGTTGCTGTTTTTAGCGTATTTCATGAGGGAAGAGCCGGACTTAAGCAGTTCCTTCTGGTTGCCGTTAAGTTGATCCCAGAAAGGGAGGGATTCTTGCAATATAGTGGTATCTGTCTCTGTGAGCATGGAACATCCTTCTTTCTACGTATGATTGATTTTATCCTAAGTATAGCATAAGAAGGAAGCGCTGCAAGAATAAAATGATATCTTGCTATTTTATGGCTCTAGGGTTATAGGATAAGCGAATGGTTCCCAATCGAGTTCCTGTGAGTTCTTGTACTCTTCTTTGACTTTCTGTTCAATCTCTCTGGGAGCAGGTCCGACCTTCTGTCCTTCTTCCCAGATCATAAGCTGGTCATCGTCAGATTTGCCTCTATAATAGATGGAGGCGCAGGAGTGGGTATACTGGGCGGCATAAGAAGGACTTTTCTCTTCCTTCGGAAAGATAAAACTGATTTCATCCTGATCCCCATTCTTAAGTTCATAAAGTTCTGTAACCTGGACATCATCGGCAGGAATGGGATAGATACAGGGCGCCAGGCACTGGGACCATACATAGTCCGCTGCAAACAGCAGCAGCAGGACCAGGCCAAGGATCATCAGATGCCGGGAGGTAAGCTTGCGTTTCAGGGTCTTGATGGAACGCACAGCCCGCTCACAGATGTGACAGGTAGGTATTCTTGCCGATCTGGCACAGCCAGGTCTTGATCGAGCAGTTGCCTTTGAACTTGTAATAAGAACATTATAACAAAAATTTTTCTGGATTAATACGGACAGATACATTACAATATTACCATCCACAATATACCAGACAGAAGGAGTATTCGTATGAAGTATGAAAAGTTATCAAAACGGGCACTGGGATGCATGTACGTGGCAACAGCGCTTGCGAGCGTGATCGCGCTTGCGGTGATCGGGGCGGTCAATTGGCTGTGGATATTTCCAAAGGATATGGATATGCTGAAGGCAGTGTCCCTGGCGCTTATGATCCTGATCTTATTCGACGCGCTGGCGAGCCCCTATTTCCGGTATCACAGATACCGGTACAGTATTAATGAAGAGTGCATTGATATCAAGGAAGGATACTTGTTTGTAAAGCGTAATATAGTTCCTATAGAAAGGCTCCACAAGCTGCAGACTTGGAAAGGGCCGATAGACCAGATGTTCAAAGTGGCAAAGGTGGTGGTGACCACCGCAGGCGGCGATGTCACGATCCGGTTTCTGGAGGAAGAGAAGGCAGAACAGATAGCGGAGAATCTAAGGGGCAGAATCAACGAGATCGTTGTCAGCCAGAGGGAAGAGGATGGGGAAGAAGATGGAGAAGAAGATGGAGAATAACATAAGATTCCGAAATCATATTTCTATTGTGGCAGAACGCCTGGGACGGGTGCTGCTATTAGTCATTGTTGCCGCGATCAGCGGCCTGGCGCAGAATGTAAAGGCTCTGGCCAATAGTTCGGGAATGGATGCAAAAGACGCGAAAGTTATCTTGCTTGCTTGCGGCGCGATCCTCCTGCTGCTGGCAATTGGGGCGGCCTGGCAGTTCATCGTCTGGTCGAAGACTTATATTTCCATCTATGACAATACCATCGTGATTGAGAGAAATACGCTTAACCGGAAGAAAGATACCATAGGGATCAAGAATATATCCAATGTGAATATGGAACGGAACCTATTCGAGATGCTGGCGGGGACCAGCAAGATAAAACTGGATACAAACAGCATGACAACGGCCAACAAGACGGATGTTACGATTGTCCTTAAGAAAGAGGATGCACAGTCGCTTCGTCAATATCTTATGGATCTGATGGAAGCGTCCGGGGAGGAAAGCATAAAGGAAAGGAAGGCGGATGCAGAGCAGATGCAGTACGATGTGGAGGCGTCTCTTGGAGATATGATCGTCCATGGACTCTTTTCCATCAACCTGTTCTCTCTGCTGGTTCTTCTGGGATGTGCCGTCGGCATGGCGGAAGTAGTATCAGATACGCTGGGCCAGGGATTCGCCGGAAAAAGCATTATGGGAATCCTGGCGAGCATTCTGGTGATGGCCACCGTATTTATGTCAGCATTGTGGGATATTATCAAAGGATTTGTCAAATACTATGATTTCAAAGTAAAGAGAATAGAAGACCGGCTGTATATCCGTTACGGATTCTTGAAAAAGGTAAGTTATACCATACTGGTGGACAAGATCAATGCATTGAAGCTGACCCAGTCGCTTCTTGGACGGATGTCACACCGATATATGGCAGAGATCGTGAACGTCGGGATGGGAGATGACGAAGCGGAGAAGCAGTCCTTCCTGCTGCTCTACAGTAAGAAAGAAGTGCTGGATGCTAAACTGCATAGTCTTCTGCCGGAATTTGAAGATGCAGTCAGAACGCCCGTATCCAGACAGCCAAAGGGAACCCTGGCAGCCTGGATGATGCCTCTGCTGGCTTACTGCGCGGTCGTGGCAGGCGTAGCGGGGACCTTAGCAGAGTTGCTGCCCCGCTACAGAGGATGGATAGGGGCAGGAATGGCAGGGCTCATCGCCTTAGCGATCTTCTTGATGGCGCTTCGGTATGCTACCGCAGGCTTTGCCGTGGGCAAGAAATGCGTAGTCCTGGCGAACGGCTATTTCCGCCGCTGCCTATCCTATGTGTCTTATGAGAAGATCCAGCATGTCCAGCTGGAGCAGAATTTTATCGCGAAACGTATGGGAATCCAGAAAGGCAGCCTGTATCTTCTGGCCAGCGCAGACAGCCGGGTGCAGGGAATTCCATATTTTCCGAAAAAAGAAGTAGACATAATCAAGTCAAATATGGTATCATAGCAAAGGAAACTGTGTGAGTACTCTTTACTTGGGTTCAGGTAAAGAGTATTTTTTTTGAGACTTGAAAGGAATATGTAATTAATGGAAGAAGCAAGATTTGAAGATCTGGGATTATGCCCGGAGATTATGAAAGCAGTAAAGAACATGGGATTTGAAGAGGCGTCACCAATCCAGGCGAAGGCGATTCCGGCTATGCTGGAGGGAAAAGACATCATCGGCCAGGCTCAGACCGGAACAGGAAAGACGGCGGCATTTGGAATTCCCCTGCTGGAAAAGATAGATCCCAAGAATAAGAAGTTACAGGCCATCGTCCTGTGCCCTACCAGAGAACTGGCTATCCAGGTGGCGGAAGAAATCCGGAATCTGGCCAAATATATGCATGCGATCAAGGTGCTGCCGATCTATGGAGGACAGGAGATTGTTAAGCAGATCCGTTCATTAAAAAGCGGTACGCAGCTGATTATTGGAACACCCGGACGCGTGATGGATCATATGAGAAGAAAGACGGTAAAGATGGAGAACATCCATACCGTAGTCCTGGATGAGGCAGATGAGATGCTGAACATGGGATTCAGGGAAGATATTGAGACGATTCTGGAAGGCGTGCCCGAAGAGCGTCAGACCGTTCTTTTCTCTGCGACCATGCCAAAGCCGATTCTGGATATCACTAAGAGATTCCAGAAGAACGCTGAATTGATCAAGGTTACCAAAAAAGAACTGACAGTTCCAAATATTGAACAGTTCTATTACGAAGTAAAGCCGAAGAATAAAGAGGAAGTGCTCTCCAGGCTTCTCGACATTTACAATCCGAAACTTTCCGTTATCTTTTGTAATACGAAGAAACAGGTTGACCTGCTGGTAAATGGGCTTCTGGGAAGAGGCTATTTTGCGGCCGGACTTCACGGAGATATGAAGCAGGCCCAGAGAGACCGCGTCATGGATGGGTTCCGAAAAGGGAAGACAGAGATTCTGGTAGCTACAGATGTGGCGGCCAGGGGCATTGACGTTGAAGAAGTAGAGGCAGTATTCAATTATGATCTTCCGCAGGATGATGAGTATTACGTTCATAGAATCGGAAGGACAGGGCGTGCAGGACGTGTCGGCCGTTCCTTCTCATTCGTTACCGGCAAGGAAGTATACAAGCTGAAGGAAATCCAGAGATACTGCAAGACTAAGATATATGCACAGAAAGTGCCGTCTCTTGACGATGTTGCCAATACGAAGATGGATAAGCTGATGGAAACCATCAACCGGATTATCGAGGAAGAGGACCTTACCACATATTTCCAGATGATTCAGGCGGAAGTAAACGATTCAGACTATACCAGCATGGATATTGCCGCCGCGCTTTTGAAACTGTGTTCAGGAACCAAAGAAGAAGACGGTGAAGATATGTTCGAGGATACAGGAGCAGAGGAGCCAGGAATGGTACGACTGTTCATCAATATTGGCAAAAAGCATAAAGCGAAGCCGGGCGATATTCTGGGCGCGCTGGCAGGAGAGAGCGGATTGCCGGGCAAGGTAGTAGGGACTATCGATATGTATGATAAGTATACCTTCGTAGAAGTGCCAAGAGAATACGCCAGGGATATCCTGAATGCGATGGATCATGCCAAGATCAAAGGAAAGTCCGTAGCAGTGGAGCCTGCCAACCAGAAATAGTGCTTGCAATCAAAAGATGTATCAGAGTATACTAAAAGTGCAATAATAAGGATGAATCTAAGAGGGGCTTTTACCCGAAAAAGGGAGAATACGTATGATTGAAACCGGAGTAATACATGGAAGATTCCAGGTACTCCACTTGAAGCATATGGAGTATATCCTGGCTGCCAAGATGCGCTGCAGGAAATTATACATTGGCATTACGAACCCAGACAGCATGCATACCAGGGATTCGGTCAATGATATCAACCGTTCGGCCAAATCGGCCAACCCGCTTACCTATTTTGAACGCTATGAGATGATACGGGGAGCTATGCAGGAGTTTCGGGTCCCGGAATCCGAGTACGACGTGATTCCGTTCCCAATCAGCTGCCCCGAGTATATTCTCCAGTATGCACCCAAAGAGGCCGTATACTATATGGGACTGTGCGATGAATGGGACGAGGAGAAATACAAGATATTAAGAAGCCTTGGGCTGGACGTAGAGGTTTTGTGGAGAAAGGCGCCGGAAGAAAAAGGCGTGACCGCCTCCTGGATCAGAAGCTGCATCGCCACCGACCAGGAATGGGCCCATCTGGTACCCAAAAGCGTATATCGTTATCTGACGGAGAACCATCTGGATGAACGAATCAAGCGATTGGAAAAAATGCGGATGGACGAAAAGGATATTAACCTGATGTGAATAGATAAGGACGCATAACACGAAATTAAAGTGTTATGCGTCCTTATCTTTATTCCTTGGCGTATGCCTATTCCACAAACT
>OLPX01002272.1_pt1 | contig 11585 bp, 7 predicted proteins | sample 1672491 | NCBI WGS metagenome assembly OLPX01 (sample SAMEA3136692, study PRJEB25190) | human gut metagenome | biome: human gut; feature: human-associated habitat; material: faeces | place: Austria | collected 2013 | reverse complement strand
CAGAAACGGTCTTCGTCCTTCCAGATATTATATCACGGATGATGACACACTGATCTTGTCTTCCGAGGTGGGTGTGCTTGATATTGACCCGGGCAAGATCGTCGTAAAAGAGCGCCTGCATCCCGGAAAGATGCTGCTTGTAGATACCGTGCAGGGAAAGGTGATCGACGATGAAGAACTGAAGGAGAGATACGCGAGCCGTCAGCCTTACGGAGAATGGCTTGACAGCAACCTGACAGAACTTAGCAGCCTTAAGATTCCAAACCAGAAGGTCCCGTCCTATACGCCGGAAGAATGCAAGCGCCTCCAAAAAGCCTTCGGCTATTCCTACGAGGAAGTGAAGACATCCATCCTGAACATGGCAAAAAATGGAGTGGAAGGGACGGCAGCCATGGGAATCGATGCCCCTCTGGCGGTGCTCTCGTACAAGCATCAGAATCTGTTCGGGTACTTCAAGCAGTTGTTCGCGCAGGTGACCAATCCTCCCATTGACGCGATCCGGGAGGAAGTAGTAACTTCCACCACCGTCTATATCGGCGCGGATGGCAATCTGTTGGAAGAGAGGGCTGAAAACTGCAGGATGCTGAAGGTGGAGAATCCGATTCTTACCAGCACGGATCTTCTAAAGATCAAGAGTATGAAGGCAGACGGATTCCAGATAGCGGAGATTCCCATTATCTATTACAAGAATTCCAGCTTGGAGAAAGCGATCGACTACTTGTTCATCGAGGTAGACCGGGCAATCCGCGAAGGCGCCAATATCCTGATCCTCTCGGACCGGGGCGTGGATGAATATCATGTAGCCATGCCGTCCTTGCTGGCATTGTCGGGATTACAGCAGCACCTGGTGAGGACGAAAAAGAGGACTTCCGTCGCAATTATTCTAGAGACTGGAGAGCCGAGGGAAGTACATCATTTTGCAACCCTTTTGGGCTACGGCGCTTGTGCGATCAACCCTTATCTTGCCCATGAGTCGATCCGGCAGCTGATTGATACGGATATGCTTCAGAAGGACTACTATGCGGCCGTGGATGATTATAACCATGCGGTGCTTTCCGGAATTGTAAAGGTTGCGTCCAAGATGGGAATATCCACTATCCAATCTTATCAAGGAGCAAAAATATTTGAGGCGATCGGCCTGAAGGAAGCGTTTATAGATAAATATTTTACCGATACCGTAAGCCGTATCGGCGGCATCGGAATCGAAGAGATTGCCCAGGACTATGTGGCGCGCCATTCGCAGGCATTTGACCCGCTGGGGCTGGAAGTGGATCTGACCTTGAACAGCATCGGGCAGCATAAGTCCAAAAGCGGCGGAGAAAAGCATCTTTACAATCCGCAGACCATCCACATGCTGCAGCAGTCCGCCAGACGCGGCGATTATGAAATGTTCAAGAAATATACGGATATGGTGAATGAGGAAGGCGCGCACATCAATCTGCGTGGCCAGCTGGAATTCAAGTATCCGAAGAAGGGGATTCCCGTAGACGAAGTGGAGAGCGTGGATTCGATCGTCACCAGGTTTAAGACGGGAGCCATGTCTTATGGCTCCATCTCCAAGGAAGCCCATGAGACGCTGGCCATCGCCATGAACCAGCTGCACGGCAAATCCAACAGCGGCGAAGGCGGCGAGGAGATTGAACGTCTGGATACAAACAGATGCTCGGCGATCAAGCAGGTAGCTTCCGGCCGATTTGGCGTGACGTCCAGATATCTGGTCAGCGCCAGGGAAATACAGATTAAGATGGCGCAAGGAGCCAAGCCGGGGGAAGGCGGACACTTGCCGGGAGGCAAAGTATATCCATGGATAGCCAAAACCCGTCATTCTACGCCAGGAGTAAGCCTGATCTCCCCGCCGCCTCACCATGACATTTACTCCATCGAAGATCTGGCCCAGTTAATTTATGACTGTAAGAACGCCAATAAAGACGCAAGGATCTCGGTAAAACTGGTGTCGGAGGCAGGCGTCGGCACGGTTGCCGCAGGAGTAGCCAAAGCAGGCGCGGGACTGATCCTGATCTCAGGCTATGACGGCGGTACCGGGGCGGCCCCAAGAAGTTCCATCCATAACGCTGGCCTTCCGTGGGAACTGGGCCTGGCCGAGACGCATCAGACGCTGATCCAGAATGGCCTTCGGGAGCGGGTGCGGATCGAGACGGACGGCAAGCTGATGAGCGGCCGGGATGTGGCTATTGCCGCGATCCTTGGGGCGGAGGAATTCGGCTTCGCAACAGCGCCTCTGGTAACGATGGGATGCGTTATGATGCGGGTCTGCAACCTGGATACTTGCCCGGTGGGGGTTGCCACCCAGAATCCGCAGCTGCGGAAACGATTCACAGGCAAGCCGGAATATGTCGTGAACTTTATGCGCTTCATCGCCCAGAATCTGAGAGAATATATGGCGAGGCTGGGAGTGCGTACCGTGGATGAACTGGTTGGACGGACCGATCTTCTGAAAGTCAGGGAAGACGCCACCTCCGACAGGGCGGCCACGCTGGATCTTAAGCAGATTCTGTATAATCCATATGAAGGAACGAAGACGCCGGTTACATTTAACCCAAAGAAGAGGTATGACTTTGAACTGGAGAAAACGCTGGATGAGAAGGTATTGGTCAAGGAATTGCTGCCATCTCTGGAAAAGAAGCAAAAGAGAAGCATAGAAGTGGATGTTACCAATACAAACCGGACATTTGGAACCATTTTTGGATCTGAGATTACCAGGAAGTATCCGGAAGGACTGGCGGAGGACAGTTACGTGGTAAAATGCAGTGGTGCCGGAGGCCAGTCTTTTGGCGCGTTCATTCCGCAGGGACTGACGCTGGAACTGATTGGCGACAGCAATGACTATTTTGGAAAAGGGCTTTCCGGCGGCAAGCTTGTCGTATATCCGCCACGCAGCGCAAAATATAAGCATGATGAGAACATTATAATAGGAAATGTGGCGCTTTATGGAGCGACAAGCGGAAAAGCATTCATCAACGGAGTCGCAGGGGAACGTTTTGCAGTGCGAAACTCAGGCGCGACGGCCGTAGTGGAAGGCGTAGGAGATCATGGATGCGAGTATATGACGGGTGGACGCGTGGCGGTTCTTGGAAAGACCGGCAAGAACTTTGCGGCAGGAATGAGCGGCGGCGTGGCGTACGTACTGGATCTGGACAACAGCCTGTACAGGAATGTGAATAAGCAGCTGGTAAATATCGAGCATGTGACATCCAAATTCGATGTAAATGAACTGAAAGGCATGATTGAGGAGCATGTATCCTATACCAATTCCCAGATCGGGAAAGAGATCCTCAATCATTTTACCGGATATCTGCCAAAGTTTAAGAAGATCATTCCGGTTGACTATGAGCGTATGCTCACCACCATCTTTCAGATGGAAGAGCAGGGCATGAGCAGCGAGCAGGCAAAGATTGAGGCATTTTATGCAATTAAAGGCGGAAGATAGGAGGCGCAGGAAAGTGGGAAAAGCAACAGGATTCATGGATTATGAAAGACAGGATAAGGCAGCGGAAGCGCCAAGAGAAAGAATTCGGCATTTCAACGAATTCTATACGCCGCTGGCAAAGGAAGAGCAGGAACTGCAAGGGGCAAGATGCATGTCCTGCGGCGTTCCGTTTTGCCAGTCCGGGCAGATGATCATGGGAATGGCAAGCGGATGTCCTCTCCATAATCTGGTGCCGGAATGGAACGACTTGATCTATCATGGCAACTGGGAAGAGGCATACTACCGGTTGAAAAAGACCAACAACTTCCCGGAATTCACCTCCCGCGTGTGTCCGGCCTTATGCGAGGCGGCCTGTACCTGCAGCCTGAACGGGGATGCAGTCACGACAAAGGCAAATGAATATGGGATCATTGAAAATGCATATGAAAAAGGGTATGCATCAGCGCGTCCGGTGAAGGTGCGTACCGGTAAAAAAGTGGCTGTCATTGGCTCTGGCCCTTCCGGGCTGGCTGCTGCGGACATGCTGAATCGGAGAGGGCACAGCGTCACGGTGTTCGAGCGGGAGGATAAGCCGGGTGGACTCCTTCGGTATGGCATTCCCAATATGAAGCTGGAGAAACAGGTGATCGACCGGAAAATATCGATACTGGAAGAGGAAGGAATCGAATTTGTGACAGGGTGCAATGTAGGCAAAGACCGGAAGGCATCCACGCTCCTTCGAGAATATGACAGAGTCATCCTCTGCTGTGGCGCTTCCAATCCCAGGGATATCAAAGTACCGGGGAGAGACGCGAAAGGAATCTACTTTGCGGTTGACTTTCTGAAATCCACCACCAAGAGCCTTTGGGCGAATGAAATGCAGTTAAAAGACGGCGATTATATTTCTGCCAAAGGCAGGAAAGTCATGGTGATCGGCGGAGGCGATACGGGAAATGACTGCGTGGGGACCTCCATGCGCCACGGCGCCAAATCCGTGCTGCAGTTGGAGATGATGCCAAAGGCTCCGGATGAACGGACGCAGGATAATCCATGGCCGGAATGGCCCAAGATCTGCAAGACAGACTATGGGCAGCAGGAGGCCAAGGCAGTCTTCGGCCATGATCCGAGGGTTTACCAGACAACAGTCAAAGAATTCAAGAAAGATAAGGAAGGCAGAGTGTGCCAGGCTGTTCTGGTGAAACTGGAAGCAAAGAAGGACGAGAAGACCGGCCGGATGATGATGGCAGAAGTGGCGGGGAGCGAATATACTGTAGAAGCGGACCTGGTGCTGATCGCTGCCGGATTCATCGGCAGCGAGAACTATATTACCAAGGCATTCGGAGTAGAAGTGAATGAACGGACCAATGTGGCAACGCCGGCAGGGGAATATGGAACCAACGTTGCGAATGTATTTGCCGCAGGGGACATGCACAGAGGCCAGTCCTTGGTTGTCTGGGCAATTCGGGAAGGCAGAGAAGCGGCCAGGGAGGTGGATATAAGCCTGATGGGCTATACGAATATGGACATACAATAAGGAAAATAGTTCCTGCAAGATGTTACAAAAGTGTTAAAAAATGTTGCAAATTTTAGTGTAATAGAGTATAATCGATTCTAGATGTAGGGGTACTATGTCAAATGAGGGTAAATAAGAGTATAAGAATAAGTAAAAAGGATGATTAAAATGAAAAAATTTGGAACAAGGCTGCTGACTGCTGTCGTTGCTAGTTCAATGATTGTGACACCAGTTTTCGCAGCGCCATCAGTCGATGACTTGAAGGATAACAAGGCAGCCAAGGAAAGCGAAGTGTCATCGCTGCAGGATCAGTTGACGGATATCATGTCCAAACTGGGAGATCTGGAGGAAAGCCTGATTGAAAAGGGCGAGGAAATTACAAAAGCAGAAGAAGATCTGAAAGAGGCTCAGGAAAAGGAGCAGGAACAATACGAAGCCATGAAGAAGCGTATCAAATTCATGTACGAAGAAGGAGATACGACCGCGTTAGAGACGCTGGTGACGGCAGAGAACTTCTCAGATCTTGTGAATAAAGCGGAATATGTACAGAACGTACATACATATGACAGGAAGCAGCTGGAGGAATACATAGAGACAAAACAGCAGATTGCAGATCTTAAGATGACGCTGGAAGACGAACAGAAGAATATGGAATCTATGCAGGCTGAATATGAGAATAAGGAAAGCGAGCTGAGTTCTACCATCGAATCCAAGAAGGCGGAAGTAGCGGACCTTGACTCTCAGATTCAGGCAGCAGCCGAGGCGGCAGCGGCAGAGGCTCTTGCGGCACAGCAGCAGGCAGCGGCAAACAACAACGGCAATAATAACAATAATAACAGCAACCGTAATAACAACTCCTCTGGAAATAATAACCATGCGAACAACAGCAATAGTGCAAGCACGGGCGGCGGCACAGGCAACACGTCTACTGCACAGGCTATCGTAAATGCGGCATATGGCCAGTTAGGCGTGCCTTATGTATGGGGTGGAACGACTCCGGGAGTAGGACTTGACTGTTCAGGGCTTACACAGTATTGCCACAGAGTTGCAGGTATCAGCATCGGACGTACTTCAGAAGTGCAAGGAGGAGGCGGAAAGGCTGTCAGCAATCCGCAGCCGGGAGATCTGGTATGCTACGGAAGCCATATCGGCATCTACATCGGCGGAGGCCAGATGATCCATGCGCCTCATAAAGGAGATGTAGTAAGAGTTGCCAATGTATATGGATCCCCGTGGTATAGACGTTACTGGTAAATGGTAAACGAGGGAAAGTAAACAGGAGAACTTATGAGAAGAATTAAGAGTGCTTTGTTGGTTACGGTACTGACATGTGGATTGGTTGTAACACCGGTTTTTGCAGAACCATCGGTTGATGATCTAAAGAAAGACAAGGAAGCAGCACAGAGCGAAGTTGATTCCTTACAGAGCGAATTGACGGATCTGTTATCCAAGATCAGCCAGCTTGAGGGAGACCTGATTTCAAAAGGCCAGGAGATTACCCAGGCGGAAGAAGACTTGGCCGCGGCTCAGGAAAAAGAAGAAGAGCAGTATGAAGCCATGAAGCTTCGCATAAAGTTCATGTATGAAGAAGGCGATACCAGTGCTCTTGAGACATTGGTATCTGCAAAGGATTTCTCCGACTTGGTGAATAAAGCCGAGTATGTGCAGAATGTTCATTCCTATGACAGAAAGATGCTGGAGGAGTATGTTGCAACCAAGCAGCAGGTTCAGGATCTGAAGTCTACTCTGGAGACGGAAATGGACAATCTGGAGAATATGCAGGCAGAATTTGAAAGCGATAAAGAGAACCTGGACGCGACGCTTGCAAGCAAGCAGGATGAGTTAGGCAGCCTTGACGAACAGCTGCAGGCGGCAGCCGAGAAAGCGGCCGAAGAGCAGAGACGTCAGGAAGAAGCGCAGCAGGCGAACAATAATAACAATAGCAGCAACAACAATAATAGCAACAAGAAGCCGAGCGGCGGCGGAGGCGGCGGAAGCAATCCTTCCTATGAAGGACAGGGAAATACTGCTGTAGCACAGAAGATCGTGCAGGCGGCGTACAGCCAGCTTGGCGTGCCATATGTATGGGGCGGGACGCAGCCGGGAGTAGGATTAGACTGTTCCGGACTTGTGCAGTACTGCCATGCGGTTGCGGGAATCTCACTGCCACATTTTTCCGAGTCCCAGTATGCCGGAGGAAGAAAAGTGTCCAGTCCGGAACCGGGAGATATCTGCTGGAAGCCGGGCCATGTAGGCATCTATATCGGCGGTGGAATGATGATTGAAGCGCAGCAGACGGGCACCAATATCATGATCAGCCCGGTGAGAGCGCAAGGCTATGCAAGATACTGGTAAGGAAGTATCTGGAAATTGTTGAATTATATTGAAAATAACTGAAAAATGTAGTATTCTGACCTTAAGATATGCAGGGGAGCATATGATCCAATCGGTTGTATTAGGAACTGATAAGATGAATAATTGATAAGGATGGGTGAGAATATGAAAAAAAGATTTGTACAGACACTCATCACAGTTTTTGTGATGAGTTCTTTAATTGTAACGCCTGTTTTGGCTACGCCACAGGAGGATGCCCAGTCTCTGGAGACGCAAAAGGAAGAACTGGAGGGGCAGGCGGCAGATGTAAACAGCCAGCTGGTGGGCCTTCTGGTAAGTTATGATGCCCTGCAAAAAGATATGGCTGACCAGGAGCAGAAGATTACCCAGGCGCAGTCGGATCTGGAAGAGGCTCAGGCGAAGGAGCAGAAACAGTATGAAGATATGAAGCTTCGCATAAAGTACATCTACGAGCAGGGCGATACTTCTGCTTTTGAAGCGCTGGTTACCGCCAAGTCCTATGCGGAACTGGTGAGCAAGACGGAATACGTCCAGAACGTACATAGTTATGACAGAAAGAAATTAAAAGAATATGTGGAAACCAAGGAGAAGGTAGAAGCGCTTAAGACGGAACTGGAAGCAGGACAGGCAGATATGGAAGTGATGGCCGCGGACTTAAGCCAGCAGCAGACGAATCTTGAAAATACTCTGGCAGATATGAGAAGCCGTATTGCCGACTTCGATTCCCAGCTTGCAGACGCAAAGGCTCAGGCTGCGGCCCAGCTTGATCAATTGACGGAAGCCACGCAGAATGTAGTCGCTTCGGCGCAGACCGGAAATGGCGGGGGAGGAAAACCTTCATCATCGACCAATAATTCCACGCAAAAGCCTGGCAACAATACCAATAATAATGTGGCTAACAATGGAAACTCCGGAAATCATTCTAACTCTCAGGGTGGGGGCTCTTCAAACAACAGCGTTCCGCCGGCTTCAAAACCGAGCAATGCTTCTCTGGGCCAGCAGATCGCGAACCGGGGATGCGAATATGTGGGGAATCCTTATGAATATGGAGGGACAAGCCTGACCAACGGAATTGACTGCTCTGCTTTCGTGCAGGCCATTCATCGGCAGTTCGGCATATCTACGCCAAGAGACTCATGGGGGCAGTTAAGCGCCGGAAAGGCAGTGGCTTATTCGGACATCATGCCCGGCGATGTAGTCGTCTACAGCGATCATGTGGCAATCTACATCGGAGGCGGCAAGATCGTGCATGCTTCTAACAGCAAGCCATACCCCGCGGGAGGCATTAAGATCAGTTCTCCGTGGAACTACAGGACGGTTCTGGGAGTGCGCAGATACTGGTAATATCGGACATGGATTATGAATATGGATTGTATAAAAAGCCTTGCATTTGCGGGCTTTTTGTGCTATTATATTGCAGTCGCAAAAAATCACGCATTTGTTTATCCGAGATGGTGCCAAAGCTTGGCAACAAGCCGGTTTCAAGGATTTACACATATGCGGAAGCAAAAAACCAAATGGAGGAAAGAAACATGAGCGTTATTTCAATGAAGCAACTTTTAGAAGCAGGTGTTCACTTTGGACATCAGACAAGAAGATGGAACCCTAAGATGGCTCCATACATCTACACCGAGAGAAACGGCATCTACATCATCGACCTGCAGAAGACCGTTAAGAAGCTCGAGGAGGCGTACAACTTTGTCCGCGACCTCTCGATGGAGGGCAAGAACGTCCTCTTCGTCGGCACGAAGAAGCAGGCGCAGGAATCCGTTAAGGAAGAGGCGCTGCGCGCCGGCGCTTACTATGTGAACGCGCGCTGGCTCGGCGGCATGCTCACCAACTTCACGACGATCCGCCGCAGAATCCAGAGACTCGCCCAGCTGCGCAAGATGCAGGAGGACGGCACCTTTGAGCTGCTCCCGAAGAAGGAAGTCATCAAGCTTGAGCTCGAGATCGAGAAGCTCGAGAAGTTCCTCGGCGGCATCAAGGACATGAAGTCTTTCCCGGGCGCGCTCTTTATCGTCGACCCGAGAAAGGAAAGAATCGCTGTTTCCGAGGCGAAGAAGCTCGGTATCCCGATCGTTGCGATCGTCGATACGAACTGCGACCCGGACGAGATCGATTACGTGATTCCGGGCAATGACGACGCGATCCGCGCTGTCCGCCTGATCGCCGGCGCTATGGCGAACGCGATCATCGAGGGCCGTGAGGGCCAGATGGGCGCCGCCGCACAGGAGACCGAGGAAAAGGCCGAGGCCGAAGCGTAATTTACCCTTAAATAAAATCGTTTACTCCGAAAACAACCGGAAGGAGAAAATAAAATGAGCTTTACAGCAAAAGACGTCGCGACGCTCAGAGCAAAGACCGGCTGCGGTATGATGGACTGCAAGAAGGCGCTTACCGATGCGAACGGCGACATGGAAAAGGCAGCCGAGCTCCTTCGCGAGAAGGGCCTTGCGGCTTCCGTTAAGAAGGCAAGCAGAATCGCGGCGGAAGGCGTTGCGTTTGCAAAGGTCTGCGACTGCGGCAAGGTCGGCGTTGTCATCGAGATCAACGCCGAGACGGACTTCGTCGCGAAGAACGCGAGCTTCATCGAGTTTGTCGAGACCTGCGCGGATACCGTGATCGACGAGAACCCGGCAGACGTTGAGGCGCTGCTCGCCTGCAAGGCGCACGGCTCCGATATGACGGTCGACGAGATGCTGAAGGACAAGATCCTCACGATCGGCGAGAACATCAAGATCCGCCGTTTCGTCCGCTACGAGGGCGACTGCGTCGCTTACGTGCACGGCGGCGGCAGAATCGGCGTTTTGGTTCGCTTTGAGACGGAGAACATCCCGGCCGAGGTGCTCGGCGAGTGCGGCAAGGACGTTGCGATGCAGATCGCGGCACTCAACCCGCTCTATCTCGACAAGTCCACCGTTCCGACGGAGGCGATCGAGAAGGAGAAGGAAATCCTGATGGCGCAGATCCAGAACGATCCGAAGAACGCGAAGAAGCCGGCGAACATCATCGAGAAGATGGTAACCGGCAGAATCGGCAAGTTCTACGAGAACAACTGCCTCATGCAGCAGGCGTTCGTCAAGAACGGCGAAGTTTCCGTGGAGAAGTACCTCGCAGAGGAAGCGAAGAAGGCCGGCGGCACGATGAAGGCTGTGGAGTTTGTGCGCTTTGAAAAGGGCGAGGGCCTCGAGAAGAGAAGCGACGACTTTGCAAACGAAGTTGCCAGCATGATTAAATAAGACCGGTGCCCGCGGCGTAAAATCCGCGGGCGCTTTCTTACTGCAAAACAGTGCCCGGGTATTGTGGTGATACTGCGCCCGGGCCGGAAAATAAGGAATGGTGAAATCAAATGAAAAAGATCATTCAGGGTAAGGTCCGCGAGGTTTATGAGATTTCCGACAAGGAGCTCGTCGTCGTCACGACGGACCGTCTCTCCGCGTTCGACGTGATTCTGCCGACGCCGGTGCCGGAAAAGGGCATCGTGCTCAACAAGCTCTCCTCGTTCTGGTTCAACCTGACGAAGGACATCGTCCCGAATCATATGATTTCCGAGGACCTCAAGGATATGCCGGCGGAGTTCCAAAAGCCGGAATTCGAGGGCCGCACGATCCTCGTCAAGAAGCTGAAGATGCTGCCGTATGAGTTCATCATCCGCGGCTATGTGTTCGGCAGCATGTGGAAGGCCTACAAGGCCGGCGAGCCGTTCTGCGGGCACAAGATCGAGGGCGATTACAAGCTCGCGCAGAAGCTGGAGAAGCCGATCCTCACACCGTCCACGAAGAGCAGCGAGGGCCACGATGTCAACATCTCGATCGAGGAGATGAAGGCCGACGTGGGCGAGGCGCTTGCAGAGCAGATCGAGGACGTCTGCCTGAAGCTCTTCGACAGATGCTGCACGTATGCCGCTGAAAAGGGTATCATCATCGCCGACACGAAGCTCGAGTTCGGCCTCGATGAGAACGGCAGTCTCGTTCTGGCGGACGAGGTCTTTACGCCGGATTCCAGCCGCTTCTGGGACGCTGCGGACTATGAAGTCGGCGTTTCCCCGAAGAGCTTCGACAAGCAGTTTGCGCGCGACTGGCTGATCGAGAACAAGCTCGACGGTGTCACGCCGCCGCCGGAGCTTCCGGCCGAGATCGTCGAAAAAACGCGCGACAAGTACATGGAGTGCATGAAGCGCATCGTCGGCTAACCGGCATAAAACCGCATAAAACAAAAACGGCTGTCTCCGAAGCGGAGGCAGCCGTTTGCGCATCGTTTGGTTTTTAAAACCGCCGCCGGCTTTCA
>OLPX01002271.1_pt1 | contig 11594 bp, 11 predicted proteins | sample 1672491 | NCBI WGS metagenome assembly OLPX01 (sample SAMEA3136692, study PRJEB25190) | human gut metagenome | biome: human gut; feature: human-associated habitat; material: faeces | place: Austria | collected 2013 | reverse complement strand
ACAATCGGCTCACCCGGGAAAATCGGCGTACCCTCCGGCACCGCCCAGACGTCGCACACAAACTTAAAGCCGCGCAGATACTCGAGAAATTCCTCGCGGAAGATCTGCTTCGAGCGCAAATACTGGATGTCCTCCTCCGTAAAGGAAAGGTCCTTCAGATAATCGACGAGCTGCTCGACGCCGGCCATGATGGCAAAGCCGCCGCCGTCCGGCACCTTTCGGAAAAACATATCGAAATAACCGATCGTATCCTTAAAGCCGCTTGCAAAATAACCGTTCGCCATCGTGATTTCGTAGAAATCCGTCAGCATGGTCAGGTTTACCCGATCACTGCAAAAATTTGCGTTCATGTTGTATCCCCCGCTGCTGCATTGCTGCTAGTTTGATTGCATTTTATTATACTGCGTTTTTCGGAAAAGTACAATGGAAAGCAAAAAAATCTGCATATCCACGGGAAAAATCACACGAACCGGTTAAGTTTTGGTAAAAAATAAGCTCGTTTTTCACAAACCTATGCCTTGACAATCACCTTGATCGCCTCTGCGCCCATCTGCGCTGCAATGGCCTCCGGCAGCTCCTCGAGCGAGAAGGTATGCGTGATGATCGGCGCAATCTGGATTCGCCCGCTGTTGATCAGTGCAACGGCGCGCTGATGCGTATCCGGGTTGACAAACGTGCCGCGGATCGTCAGCTCCTTCTGATATACGTCGAAGAGCGGCACCGCATACGTCGCGCTGACGGCCGGCACGCTGAACAGCAGGATCGTCGCGCCGCGCTTTGCAAAGCGGAAAGCGCTTTCTACCGCCGCATGGTTGCCGGCGCATTCGATCACGATGTCCGCACCCTCTCCGCCGGTAAATTCGAGGAGCTGCTCCGTGCTGCCGTCCATAAGCGGATCGATGCAGAGATCGGCGCCGAGCTGGAGCGCCTTTTCGCGCCGGACAGCGTTCGGCTCGCTGAGCACGACCTTCGCCGCGCCGGAAAGCCGCGCAAGCTGGACGATCAGCAGGCCGATCGCGCCGCCGCCGACCACGCATACCGTATCGCCGACCTTAATCTCCGCGCGGTCGATGCCGTGGATACAGCAGGCAAGCGGCTCGCTCATTGCGCCGTATTCCAGCGGCACATCGGGCTCAAGGCGCAGCGCCTGCGCGGCCGGCACAACGCTGTATTCCGCAAAGCCGCCGTCCATTGTAACGCCGACGGCCTCCATGTGGCTGCACAACTGCTTTTTGCCGTTGCGGCACGCACCGCAGGTTCCGCAGTAAATGTTGGGGTCGACCGTCACATGGTCGCCGATCTTCAGATCCTCGACGCCGGCGCCTACCTCCGCGACGACGCCGGCGTACTCGTGTCCGAGCACGACCGGCGGATGTACCTCTGCGCTGCCGGATTCTCCGTGGTAGATGTGCACGTCCGTGCCGCAGACGCCGCAGGCGTAGTTTTTGATGACGACCGTGCCCGGCTGTGCCTTCGGAGTCGGCTGTTCGCGCACTTCAAAGGTTTTGTTTCCGAGAAAATAAGCGGCTTTCACTTGAATCATCCTCTCCAAAATGTAAGGTGAATTTTTTACAGGAGGCATTCTCCCCAATATGCACAGATTCGGCCTGCAGCTTTACAGACCGAATCCAATACAGCGAAATATTACGGTTTTACGGCGGGATTCGGGCCGACGTCCGTGACCGAGATCGCATCGACAATGGATTTTTCCATCGCCTCGCGCCCGTACTTATCGACGTCCGCCTTATTCTTATCACCGTGCGTCAGGCAGCCTGCGCCGCCGATGCAGCCGCCGAGGCAGGCCATGCCCTCGATGAAGTTGTTCGGCAGCACATTTTTTGACGCGCGCATCAGCGCCGTGCGGCAGGCCTCGATGCCGTCGCACGCAATCGCATTGAGCTTGAAATCTGTGTTGCCCTGCTCCTGAAGTGCCTCGGTAACAGCGTCGGTCAGGCCGCCGCTGCGGGCAAAAATACGGCCGTAGTAAGAGGCGTTGTCGAGCACGCCCTCCGGAAGCGTCGTCAGATCGATGTTGCGGCTGTCAAACAGCGCCTGAAGCTCCTCGAACGTCAGTGTGCAGTCAATGTACTCCGCCGCGCGCTCATATTTGAACTCCATCTTTTTCGCCGTGCACGGCCCGATAAAGACGATTTTCGCGTCCGGCGTCGTCTCCTTAATATAGCGGGCGATCTCGGCTGCCGGCGAGAGATTGTGGGAGATCTTATCCGCCAGAGTCGGGAAGCTCTTTTTGATGTAGGACACAAAGGCCGGGCAGCAGGAGCTGGTGAGGAATCCCTTTTCGGCGAGCTCCTCCGCCTCCTGATAGGCGACCATATCTGCGCCGAGCGCGGCCTCAATGACATGGAAGAAGCCGAGGCGCTGGATACCGGTGATCACCTGACCAAGTTTTGCGTAGCTGAACTGGCTCGAGATCGACGGCGCGACAACGGCGTACACCTTGTAGTCCTCGTTGTCACGGCTCTTTTTCAAAAGCTCCACGGCGTCGAGAATGAAGGATTTATCGACGATTGCGCCGAACGGGCACTGGTAAACGCAGGCGCCGCAGGAAATGCACTTCTCATTGTCGATGTGTGCTGCGCGGTGCTCCTCACTGCTCATGCTGATCGCCTTGATCTTGCAGGCGCGCTCGCACGGGCGCTTCTGGTTCATGATCGCGCCGTACGGACAGACCTTTGCGCACTGACCGCATTCCACGCACTTCGATTTATCGATGTGCGCTCTCTGGTGCTCGTCGAACGTGATGGCGCCGCGGCGGCACACGTCCTCGCAGCGGTGCGCAAGGCAGCCGCGGCACGCCTCGGTGACGATATGGCCGCTGACCGGGCACTCGTCGCAGGCGATCTCGATAACTTCGATGACATTCGGATTGTGCTTGTCGCCGCCCATTGCGAGCTTGATGCGCTCCTGCACGATCGCGCGCTCCTTATAGATACAGCAGCGCATCGTCGGCTTATCCTTGACGATCAGCTTCGGAATCTCGTCGTATGCAGCGAGGAGATTATCCTCAAACCCATACCGCGCAACCTCGCGCAGTACCTTGTATTTCAAGTACTGTATCTTGGTATCAAATTTTCTCATGCTTGAATCAGACCTTTCTTGCCCGAACCGGGAATTTAGAAATACGTGACCGTGACCCGCTTGCCCATTTCCTTCAGACTTTGACACAGGTTTTCCACAAGCTGCATCTTGATATTGAAGGTGATCGGCAGGTTCGGGTTCTGATGCGCCGGGTTGATCGCGCGGCCGACAAAGAAGTGGACGTCGGTCGCCTCCTCAAACAGCATCCGTGCAATCAGCGAAGCGCCGTCGCGCTTATAGGCCCACTGGCTGTAGGCCGCATTTTCATGCAGGTAGTCCTTGGCATACTCAACGACCTTGCTCATCGTGATGACACCCTCGGTGACGAGGTCGAGTCCCTCCACCTTCGCCGTCGGCGGGATCTCCGCGTCGAGATAATCGAGCTGGGCGATCACCGGCTTGCCGAGGCGCTGCGCCGCGAGCGTGGAGGTCGTGCCGCCGCACACGATGCGTTTTCCAGACATACCGAAGAATGCGTCGTGCATGCGGTCGAGGTCGTCCGGGCTCGACGGCGGGCCGATCATCAGGTTTACCTGACGGCGCTCGCGCACCTTGACGGCCACCGAGGTGGTATCGTCGCCCGGGCTGCCGCCGTACAGCTTATTGCATTCGTCGAGCAGCATCGTGTTGAGCGTCTTGGCCGTGAAGCTCGTGTCGTACATCATCTCCATATAGTCGATGATGTCCTTGCGCTCCCAGCCGAAATTCAGCGACATACCGATGCCCGCGTGGATGGCGCCGTCGCTGAATGCGATGAAGGTGTCGTCCTCCTGAATCGGAATGCGCGTCTTATAGATCGTTTTCCCGCCGATTTCGAGCTCCTCGCGCGGATACTCGAAGTTTTTGCCGCCGCGCAGCAGTACGACGTGCGGGTTGTCGTACTGGATGATTTCCGCTTCTTCGTTTTCGATGATGCGGATGATGGTGAAAGTGGAGTACGCCACGCCGCGCACAGCGCAGATCGGCAGCGTGGAGGCGATCGTCTCCACGCAGTCCTCCACCTGCATGCCCTCCGCCATCATGGTGGAGATGATCTTTGAGGTCAGCGTCGAGAGGATATTCGCCTTGACGCCGCTGCCCATGCCGTCCGCCAGAACGACAACGGTGGAATTTTCCCCCTGCGGCACGATATCAACATGGTCGCCGCAGAGCTGCTCGCCGTGCTTGTTCAGGCTCATGAAGCCTATATCAGTACATAGATTATTCATCTTTCAGCGAATCCTTTAACTTCGTAAGCGCTATCTTGGTTTCCGCCGTCGTCTCGCCGAGCAGAGACGCGATTTCCTGTACCACGCGCATCTGCTTCTCGATCACGCGGTTCGTGACCTCGATAGTCTGCTGGCCCATCTTCTCTTTTTTCATGCGCTCGTCCACCTCGGCGGTCACGTCGCGCATCGTGCAGATCAAAATATGATAGCTCCGGTCGTACAGGATCGTCTGGTCCACATACCGGTTGTATTCGGCTAGGTAAACGCGCTCATCGTGGATCGCGCGGCCCGTCTGCATGACGTCGAGGAACGCGCGGGGGTCCAGAATGCGGATGACTGGCTCGCCGATGATATCCGACGCGTTTTTGATGTTCATCAGCTTGCGCGCCGTCGCATTGATCTGCTGTACCTCAAGCGCCTCGTTGAGAACAAAAATACCGTTGGCGGAATTGTTGATGATCGTATCGGAAAAGGATTCCGCCTTGCCGAGCAGATAAGGCAGGCACATCGTGATTTCCGCCCGGCCCTGATAGACCGCGATCGCCTTTTCGCGGCAGGAGTTGTAGCCGCACGCGCCGCAGTTGAGCTCATGCTCCGGGCGCGTCTTGCCCATCTTGCGCAGGATCGACTCGATCTCCGCGGTGCCGGGCATCTGGCGGTGCAGGCCGACAAACTCGAAGTTGTGGTGAATTGCTTCGGAAGCCGGCTGATCAACGTTGAAGTCCCGCTTGCCGGCATACTTGTTCACCGCAATGAAATCCTGAATCGGCAGGCGTTTGTCATGGTCCATTGCCGGGCCGTTGATGCAGCTTCCGGTGCAGGCACTCATTTCGATGAAGCAGCGGCCCATATTGCCGCCGACAATATCCTGAATCGCGGCGATGCAGTTTTCGAGGCCGTCGATCGCCATGTATGTATAATCCGAATCATCGCACGTCATCGAGCGCAGAATGCCGCCCGTCGTCGGGAACAGGCGCGCGCGGCTCTCATCGTTTTTGTCCTCGCCGGGCTCCACCGCGATTTGCTCGCCGTTCAGCCAAGCGGTCAGCTCCTCAAAGGTCAGGACGCAGTCGACATACGGACTCTCGTCGCACTCCGCCTTTTTGGAGATACAGGGGCCGATAAAGACCGTCTTGGCCTCCGGGTCCTGCTCCTTGATGCGCTTGCAGTGCGCCTGCATCGGCGAAAGCACCGGCGCAAGATACGGCAGCGCCTCGGGGTAATACTTCTGGATCATGGTGTTGACCGAATGGCAGCAGGTGGAAATGATGACCTTCTGCCTGCGCTCAGCAATGATTTTCTCATATTCGGTTTTGACGATCGAGGCGCCGACCGCCGTTTCCTCTACATCGTTGAAGCCGAGCTTTTGAAGAGCCGCCTTCATGGTGTCGATCGTAGCGCCGGGGTAATTCGCGACAAAGGACGGCGCAAGGCTCACGATCACGCGGCTGCCGCTGTTCAGCATAGCCTGCACGGACGGAACGTCGTTGCGGATCTCCTTCGCATTCTGTGGACATACGACAAAGCACTGCCCGCAGAGCACGCATTCGTCCTTGACGATGTGCGCCTGATCCGATTGGAACTTGATCGATTTCACGGGACAGTGGCGAATACATTTATAGCAGTTCTTGCAGTTTGACTTTTTGAGTTTCAGGTAATCCGGCATACCCCTTAACCTCTCTTTTTCTCGGCTTTCGCCATGAACTTTTCATCAGCAACAATGAATCTTTCGTGGGTGCCCGTGCCGATCACGCCGGCTTCGTCTAGGGCCTTCACCGTGAAAACAAGGCGGCGGCCGTCGATTTCCACAAGCTCGCTTTCAGCCGTGACCCGCATGCCGACGGGCGTCGCGGAAACGTGCTGGATATTCATCAGCGTGCCGACCGTACCCGTGCCCGGCTCCAGCGCCTCTGCTACCGAGCGGTATGCCGCGGCCTCCATCAAAGCGACCATCGCGGGCGTCGCAAAAACCTCGAGCGTCCCGCTTCCCATCGCCCGCGCCGTATTCTGTTCGGTTACCAAAGCCTCGGCCTTTCCCTTAATACCTGTGATAAGCAACAAAATCACCCCACTGAAATCTGCCGGCGCAGCACGCGGCAGGCATTTTGAAATTACTGGATCTTCGCGAGAACTTCCTTGTTGAAGAATTCATCGACTTTCTCAGGCGAAACCGAGTGCTTTACGCCGTCCACCGTGACATTGACGCCGTTGACGCAGTCGCCCATGCAGAATGTGCCGCCGAGCTCGACCTTATCCTCGAGATTCTTCTCCTGAACGAGCGCCTGCAGCTTCTCGACGATCTGGCGAGAGCCCTTGAGATGACATGAACTTCCGATGCAAATAACAACTTTCATTTGAATCCTACTCCATTCTGTAGTTAGTTTTAAGTGTATTCTAAGGCGGAAGGCGGGCCTCTGCCCTGCTCCGCCAGAGCAACCGTTTTAAATGTGGCCGGCGCACAAATCAGCGCGCCTCAAACCCTTCCCGAAGCTGCTTTGAAAGCAGCGCGAGAGATGCGGCCAAATTCTCGTTATGTACGAGAACGCCCTCCGGCACCTCCAGATGCACCGGGGCAAAATTCCAGATGGCGAGAACCCCGCTTTCGATCAGCAAGTTACAGATGGCCTGCGCGTTTTCAGCCGGCACCGCAATGATGCCGATACGCACGCGCATCCGCTCGCACAAATCCATCAGCTTATCCATGGGCAAAATGCGCTTGCCGTAGAAATCCTCGTCGTACAGCTCCTCGTCAACGTCAAAGGCTGCCACGATATTCATGCCGCACGCCCGAAAGCCCTTGTAGGCTAAAAGGGCCTTGCCGAGCTTTCCGGCACCGACGATAATCGCGTCGTCCATGTCGTTGTATCCCAGAAACGCCTCGAGCTCTGCAATCAGATCGGCCGTATTATAGCCGATTTTCGGCTTGCCGGCCGAGCTGACCGAGGCCAGATCCTTGCGGACAACGACATGGTTGAGGCGAAGCGCCTCGGAAATCGTCGTCGCAGAGATGTGCTCGGGCTGGTTCTCGCCGAACTGCTTTAAATAATTCAAATAAAGCGGCAATCTGAGCAGCGTTTGCTTCGATATGCTGCGGTTCACCATAATCAGTGCCACCTCGCTAATAACTTTGATTATACATTAACATAAACACACAAGATTTAAAATAGTCTTTTTTACATATCGATATTTATTGATCGATATAGGAAGAATCTGTCGAGGGCCGGCCGTAAAGCGACTCCAAACGGTCGCGCTCCGCGTGGAGCTGGTCGATGAACGCCTTATCGGCCGCGGTATATTTATATTCCTTCTTCGAGACGAGGATGTCGCGGTAGATGCGCCGCTTGCTGCCCGCGCACGTCCTGAGCACGAGACCGTAGCGCTGGAGCTGCTCCGGCGCGATCGGCGAAACCCACATGTATGTGTTCGGTACGCAGCTGAGCAGGTCCAGCTGGCTGCCGCGGCTGTAAAGGTAGATGCGCTTTGTCACATCCTCGTTCAGCTCCGCCTTTTTGATGTCGGACATCGGGAGCGACGGAACGAACGGGTCGCCGTGGCACAGCTCCATATAGCCGGAAAGATCGTCGACGCAGAGGTCTGCCTTATGGGCGAGCGGATCCTTTTCTGAGAGCAGAAGACGGTATTCAAACTCCCATACAAATTCGGACTTCATCCCCTTATCGCGGAGCATATTGTCAAAAAAGCGCTCAAAAATGGTTTGGAACCGGACGATGCCGAGCCCGTAATTCTCCTGCGCGATATTGCGGATCGCGCGCATAGCGTTCGTTTCCTTAAAGGTAAATTCGATTTCCTTCGTCATATCCGCTTCGCGTACAAAATTCGTGAACGCATCCACGATATAGCTCGCGCGCGGCACGGAAATGCTGAATTTCAGCTTGTTGTTCTTCTCCGGCCTGTAAAGCGCCTCGACCTCCTCGATCTGCGCGAGGATGCTTTTCGCGTACACGAGAAATTCCTCGCCCTGCGGCGTCGGGACAATTCCCTTTGACGTACGCTTGAAGATCTTCACGCCCAGCGTTTCCTCGAGATCCTTAATCCCGCGGCTCAGGTTCGGCTGACCCATAAAAAGGTTTTCAGCCGCTCTTGTAATCGATGCGGTTTTTTCGACCTCGACGGCGTATTTCAGGTGGGCTATATTCATAAGCGTAACCTCGCAAGCGCATATTCAAATCGGCATATCGATATTTCAAGTCTATTATAACACAACCTGTACGGTTGTCAAATACTTGGGCGAAAATTCCGGCGTGAATTGTATAAAATCAGTAGTTTTCGCCGGCAGCGAGGATCGGCGCGATCTTTTTTTCAGCCTCGAGCATCGCGCGCATAACCTGCTCCGTCATTTCGGCGCGGATCTCGCAGACCGCCTCGAGGCGCGCTGTATACGCGGCGTCGCCCTCTTTTTCCGCGCGTGCCTCCACGGCCGCGATCAGCGCGTCCATAAAGGCATCCACCTCGCCGGCGTCGTATGTATTGCCGCGCCGTATCCTGAACCGGACGTGCCGCAGATAATCCGCCGTCAGCTCTACAGTCAATCGAATCACACCCTTTATCTTAATTAAAATGCCTTTGCTTAAAAGCGTTGGTTTTCGATACTTTTTCAAAAACCGGATCAAAACGATCCGGCAATATTTTCGATATGCACAGACGCGGTATCCAGAGCACAGCGGAAGAGCAGGCCGTGCCGAAAAGGCTATTTTTTATCCGATCTGCCGTATTTCGGCGCATAGCTGTAGCGGGGCAGCAAAAATGCACCGGCAAGCAGCAGGGCTGCCGCCGCGGCTAGAATGATCCAAGGCGCAGGTGCGGAAAAGAGCGAAACCAGCTTTCCCGCAAGCGGCACGCAGAAAACAGCCCGGCCCTCCACGTGCTCAAAAGGGATTGGGCCGCGCCCCTCGGTCAGCAATGTGCGCAGCGCGTCGTCGCGCGATAAAACTGTGCAGACCGTCGTCCGCCCCGCGTCATATACGACCGCCGCATCGCCCGGCGCCAGCGTTTCTGCCGGCGTGTAGCGGTGGTAGACGAGGGCGCCTGCCGGATAGGCGGCACCGCTGTCGGTTTCAGAAACAACAGACGGCACACACCCAAAAATGACCGGCGACATAGCAAACAGCGCGATCAAGGCTGCACCGCACATAAAAAGCAGAATGCCTTTACACGTGAGGGCGATTCCGGGAAACAGCCGGCGCAGGCTGCTCACGCTTTCACCTCCGTCCGCATCAGCATTTCCTCCGCCATTTTGAGCTTCAGCGGCGTAATATCGTCGCCGCCAATGATGCGCGCAATCTCGCGCACGCGCGCGCCGTGATCTAGCACGCGCACATCTGTAAAGGTTTTCCCCTTTTCGCTCTGCTTTACGATGTACAGGTGATTGTCCGCCATGGCGGCGATCTGCGCCAAATGTGTTACGCAGATCACCTGCGCGTTTTTCGAGACGCCGCGCAGCTTTAAGCCAACCTTGTTGGCGGCCTCGCCGCTGATGCCCGTGTCGATTTCATCAAAAATCTGCGTCTCCGTCGTGCCGATATCGGAAAGCACCGTATTGATCGCCAGCATGATGCGTGAGAGCTCACCTCCGGATGCGATTTTCGACATCGGCTTCGGCGCCTCGCCCGCATTGGCGGAGACGAGGAACTGAATGCGGTCGCATCCAAAGCCCGTGAGCGGCGTGCGGGCCTGCTCCACGGAAAAGGCGACGCCCGGCATGTTGAGCTCTGCGAGCTCTGCGCGCACGCGCTTCGAAAAGCTCTCGCAGGCCGCCCGGCGTTTTGCGGAAAGCTGCTTTGCGAGCGCCACGGCCTCCTGCTTTTTCTCTTCGTACTGTGCCTCGAGCAGCGCGCGCTTTTCATCGGAAAACTCGATGTCGGAAAGCTCCGCGCGCGCTTTTTCGAGAAACGCGAGCATTTCCGCTTCGGTTTCGCCGTATTTCAGGCTGAGGCGGTAAATCACCTCCAGCCGCTCCTCCATTTCGTCGAGTGCGGGCAGGTCGAACTGCGCGCTGTCGAGGTAGTCGGACACGTCGGCCGCGGCATCCGAAAGCGCAAACTCCGCGTCGCGGACGCGCTGGGCCAGATCGGAAAGCGACGGCGCATAGCGCGCCGCCTGCTCGAGTGCGTCGGCCGCGACGGTCACTGCCGTCACCGCACCGTTCGTATCCTCGTCTCCGTGCAGCAGAGCCGCCGCTTCGCCTACACCGCGCAGAATGCGTTCGCTGTTGCGGATTTCATCCCGTTTTTCCGTCAGCTCGGCCTGCTCGCCGACGCGCAGCTGCGCCGCCTCCAGCTCCTCGATCTGATAGCGCAGGATGTCCATGCGCCGCGCCTTCTGCCCCTCGTCGGACTCGAGCGCTTCCAGCGCGCCGCGCAGCTCGCGGAGCGCTTTATACGCATCACGGTATTCATTTAAAAGCGCGCCCGTGCCTGCGAAGCTGTCGATATACGCCCCGTGCGTTTCGGGCTCCAGCAGCTTGTAGCTTTCGTGCTGGCCGAGAATATCGATCAGCGTGGCGCCGAGAGCCTTCAGCATCGAAACCGTCGCCGGAAAGTTGTTGAGCTTGCAGCTCGACCGCCCGTGCTGGCGGATCTCCCGCCGGATCAGAAGGCTGCCGTCCTCCTCGAGCGGGATGCCGAATCCCCGCAGCACCGCTTCGGTCTGCGCGGAAATGCCGGTGAACAGCGCCGAAACGCAGGCCTGCTCCGCGCCCGTGCGGATCAGTTCCTTCGATGTGCGCTCGCCGAGCACCGCATAGATCGCGTCGATGATGATGGATTTTCCCGCGCCGGTCTCGCCGGTCAGCACCGTGAAGCCCGGCTCGAAATCGATCGCCGCGCGCTCAATCACGGCGATGTTGTCGATATAAAGCTGTGTCAGCATGTCAAATCCCACCGATCAGCTTCTGGAGTTCCTGCTGCTTTTCGAGCGCGATCTCGCTCGTCTTGCAGACGATCAGAATCGTGTCCTCACCGGCCAGTGTGCCGATGAAATCCGGAAAATGCAGCGTGTCCATGGAGGCGCACACAGCCTGCGCCATACCGGTCATGCACTTGACAACGATCATGTTCCCCGCTGCCTCCACATGGATGACGGAATCGCCGAACAGCGAATAGAACTTCGAGGAAATGTCCCTTGCGTTGTCCCTGCCGGTCGAATATTTATACTTGCCGCTGCTCGAAAGGCTTTTGACGAGCCGCAGCTCCTTGATGTCTCTGGAAACCGTCGCCTGCGTCACGTCAAAGCCACAGGCGCGCAGATTGCGCAGAAGCTCCTCCTGCG
>OLPX01002264.1_pt1 | contig 11651 bp, 12 predicted proteins | sample 1672491 | NCBI WGS metagenome assembly OLPX01 (sample SAMEA3136692, study PRJEB25190) | human gut metagenome | biome: human gut; feature: human-associated habitat; material: faeces | place: Austria | collected 2013 | reverse complement strand
TTGAAATATTGAATTTTCAAGGTTCAATACACCATATCGGTGTGGGAAGTTTTAGTAAGTAAATTAATAGATGAATTTAATACAGAAAATGGTAAAATGTCCTTGATTTTTTTAGACCAATTTGAAAGTGTTTTTGCTAGACCATCTGTTTATAATACACTTATTGATATAATATTGGAGTTTAATGTTAAGTTTAAAAGTTTTATTTTTGTTATAGCTCGTAAAAATGATCAGCCAACAACTTATGATGAGTCATCATTGATTGATTTGAACCGATTGAAGAGCATTTCTAAGCCAATTGTCCTACAAGATTTTAAGACAGAAGAAGCGATAGAATTGATAAGCCATATAAATGATGAAATAGGAACATCTTTAATTAAGCCATTAAAAGAACAAGTATTAGAGATATCAAATGGCTTTCCTTGGCTATTAAAAAAATATTGTGCACATATAATAAAACTTGTTAGAAGTGGTGAAAAACAAAAGAATATTGTTCAATCAGGAATGCAGTTAGAAGACTTATTTAACGAAGATATTCTAGCATTGGATGAAGCTATTAGGGAGTTCTTTTATAGATTAATTGCATATTTGCCATCTACATATGCAGAATTATCTGAAATTTTTACAGATGAGGATTTATCAATTAAATTAAAAATATTGCAGAATGATTATAGATTAATAAGACTAACTGGTAGAACATATGATACTTATAATGATATTTTGAAAGAGTTTGTAAAAACTGGGCATGTAAACTTGTCAAGAAGATATCTTATTCGTTACACTCCAAATACTGTTTTAAATTTGTATAAAATTATTGTAAGTAAGAATTTATGTAATGTAGATCAGATTGTTGAAAATTCTCGGGTTAAGAAAACGAGTATTATAAATATATTGGGAGAATTAAAAAAATTGAAATTTATTGAAGGGTCTAATAATAATTTTTCACTTAATCCATATGCCTATCAATACTATACAGAAAATAATATTATAAAATATTTAGCTAATATATTAATGGATAATACTTTGATTAAAAAAATACTTTTGGAATTGGAGAAAAATAAGAAATTAACTTTGAAACAAGTTAAAAATATATTAATAAGTGAAATGCCGTTTATAGATGCAACAGATAAAATTTGGGAGCAATATAGTAAGGTTATGTGTAAATGGTTATCTGCTGCTACAATGGTTAATAGGGATAAAAATAATACTATTTCAACGAATAACCTGGGAAGAGAAATTGGTGATTTTTTAAGTGATGAAATTTTTTTCCCAACGACGATGTTGGCACAAATTATCAAAGTAGTGGAACTATTGGCTGATAATAAAGAAGGTATGACAATTCAAGAACTAAAAAAATCGATGAAAAGATCAAGTTTAAATGGTCATCTAATAGATGCATGTTTTTTAGGGCTTGTTAGACCTATATCTAGAAGTGAATATGAAATAACACAAAACGGATTGGAGTTTCTTGGCAAGGAACCAAATGAAAAAAGAGCATATATTAGAGAAAAACTTTTGGGTTTAGAGTATGTCTGTCAGTATTTAGAACAAATTAAAACGACAAATAAGGAACCTTTAGAGGTGTTTACTAATATATTGGATGAAATGAAAGTAGATAAGTGGAACGAAGTAAGTATAAAATGGAAACATAAGCTGTTAAGAAATTGGTTAATATACTCTAAATTAGTAGTTGGAAAAACTCATAAAAAACAAGTTGATTGATGGCTCCATTTTGGCTCTAAAAATTTTAGATGAGGTACACAAAAATGCAAAATAAGATGAATGTGAAGAATAAAACACACAAATGTGTACCAAGAAACAGCCAGATAAATCTTTCCGCCCAAGAGTTTGAATAGTAAACAGAGCTTCATAAATGGCGTAAACAAGCCATTTATGGGGCTTTTTCTTTTGTCGTGATACCTATATGATACCTGTTTTGATAGTACCACAGATATTAATGAGTATTAAACAGAAGTGTCATAGGTATTATCGTAAACGGTGAATAGTAGGTACCATGATTTTTGCTAGTTTTCATGAGATAATTACTTTAAAAAATCTAAGGTTTTTTAGAGGGAGGATAATCTCATGGGTAAAATAACTCATAAAGTCCGGTGTGAACAATGGACAAGTATCATCAAAGAATGTCTTGCTAGTGGAATGCCTAAAACGACCTGGTGTCGAGAACATGGCATTTCGGACAAATCCTTTTTTTACTGGCAACGAATTCTCCGAGAAGAAGCATACCTTACTACATTAGAGAACACCTTAACGCCTGCTGTCAAAGAGAATCCAGTTCCAACAACTACAGATTTTATTGAAATCAAAATGACTGATCAGGCAAGTTCAGCTACCAGTCCTTTTAAACCAGATGTTGTTATCCGAAGAGGTGCTGTTTCAATTGAAATATCAAATACAGCTACAGAAGAACTTCTAAATAAGGTTGGAGGTCTTCTCCATGCTTAATGATGCTGTTGGATTTGAAAAAATTTTTATTGCCACAGGATATACTGACTTACGGCGTGGGATTGACGGCTTAGCATCTACTATTAAATTTCAGTTTGACTTGGATCCTTTCCAAAAGCATATCTTGTTCTTGTTCTGCAGAAAACGTACCGATCGAATCAAAGAACTGAAAGACCCACCTAAAACCATGTAGTATTGTGTAATTCGTAGAAAAAATATTTTATTTTTGTACCTTAAAGTACATTTAAATAAACCAGTAGGCGCTTTTATTGTACACCTCTTTTGCTATTCTATAGCTATCAAAGAAACACGACATGCCGGAGAACCGGTCACAATAGCAAGGAGAGTGGCAAATATGAAAGGTTATACAACAGCACAGGGATATATGGGATATGTAGACGGAAGTTATATGTTATTCGCAAGTGAGGACGATTATTTGGAATATGTAGAAGGATAAAAGGAAAGCGTTGAGGAAAATATTATGAATGAGAAACGGATAACAAAATTGATTGGTGCAAGTATTTTTGCAGTGTTATTTCTTTGGGGAGTGTATGTATTTTCCGGATATTACAGCCAGTGGCAGGAAAAGAAAGCGCAGCAGGAGCAGCATACAAGAGAGCAGATGGCAGAACAATATATGTCATCTTATACAGAGAAGCTGCAGAAGACACTTGAAAAAGCCGGACTGGAAGGTGTGGAGGTTTCGTATCAGTATGACAAATATTCGGGATCGACGTCGGAGTATGATGAATATGGCAGAAAAATAGAAGATGATGAGGATGAAGACAGTGCTATCTGCGATGAAGATGGTGATTATCCATTTTCGTACAGTGTTGAGTTTACATGTGTGAAGTTGGATGAAATTTATAATGAAAACAAAAGCTATAAAGAAGTCTGTAATTATATGAAGCCGACATATGATATACTGCAAACATCCCAGGTAGAGCGAAAGTTTCTTAACTACAAAAACGACAGGAATGTGGTTGTGTATACGAACGTCTCTGATAAGATGGACATAAAGACGAAAGCTGGATGGTATATTCTTACGAAAGAGGGAGACGATGAGTACATTTTGACAGATTCAAAGAGACAGCAGTTGTATGCAGATGAGGCAGAAGAAGATGATTATGACGATGCAGATGAGTACGAGGATACAGATGAGAATGATGAAGATGACAGTGACGCGAGCGGCGGTTCTGTTATAAAAGCTGGAGGAAGACTCATGGGAGAATCTGATTCGAAAGACACGTCTGACAGCGATAATGATACGACGAGTTCTAAGAACACACAAAAGAAGAAAAAATATGATCCGTATGACGTGTATGATTATGATGATCCAGACGATTTTGCTGATGAGTGGGCAGAAGAATTTGGAGATGGAGATTACGACAATGGGTATGATGATGCATATGATTACTGGGAGGAAAAGAACAGGTAGGGAAATTATTATTTTGTGATAAGTTTTTAATAAATAAAGTGCTTGCATAGAAATAGAAATATATAATATAATTTATTTACGAAAACAAATTTGCTATTTGGACAGAACGAACGGAGAGTAAAAACAGCAGTTATAGCAGTTTTTACTCTCCGTTCTGCTATTGATAAATAAAAAAGAGCTTGCATAGCAAGCTCATCCACACACTGTGGGTCACATCAAAGTGACGATTTGAATAAATTCTTATTTGAACTTATGATGTAAAGTCTAATATGGTACTAAACTTGTCTTTAGTATAGAGAGTATTGGAAATAAAGTCAATATAAAATAAACAATTAATAAAGCAAAAGGAGGAAAACAATGGATGGTAATTACTATTTAGGTCTGGACATGGGTACTAGTTCTTGCGGGTGGAGTGTTACAGATGAAGAATACCATGTTTTAAGAAGACATGGGAAAGCATTATGGGGAGTGCGTCTATTTGAAGGTGCTAAGACAGCAGAAGAAAGGCGTATGCACAGGGCAGGCAGAAGAAGATTGGATAGACGGGGATGGAGAATTAGTATATTGCAAGAGTTATTTGCAGAAGAAATCAGCAAGGTTGATCCGGGATTTTTTCTGAGAATGAAAGAAAGTAAGTATTATCCGGAAGATAAAAGGGATATAAACGGGGAGTGTCCAGAGCTTCCATATGCATTATTTGTTGATCTTGAGTTCACAGATAAAGATTATCATAGAAAGTTTCCAACGATTTACCATTTGAGAAAATGGCTGATGGAGACAAAAGAAGTACCAGATGTTCGATTGGTTTATCTGGCACTGCATCATATGATGAAACACAGGGGACATTTCTTGTTATCGGGAGACATAGAGCAGGTTAAAGAGTTTAAAAATACATTTGAAACATTTATCCAGAATGTTAAGGATGAAGAACTGGACTTTAATTTAGAAATAACAGAAGAGAAAATATCGTATATTGAGGAAGTTTTAAGTAATAAGAATATATTAAAATCAACAAAGAAAAGCAGACTGGTAAAAGAACTTGGTGCCAGGACAAAGTGCGAAAAGGCGGTGATTACTCTTCTGACTGGTGGAACAGCTAAATTGAGCGACATTTTTGCAAATGAAGAGTTGGATGAAAATGAACGACCTAAAATCTCATTTGCTGACAATGGATACGATGAGTATATAGATTCTGTAGAGGCAGAACTTGGAGAACAGTTTTATATTATTGCATCGGCAAAAGCTGTCTATGATTGGTCTGTATTAACAGATATTCTGGATAGATGCACTTCTATTTCCGAAGCAAAGATTAAAGTATATGAAAAACATAAAGCAGACCTTCGCTTATTAAAGGAAGTGGTAAGAGAAAATTTTTCTAAAGATATTTATAAGAAAATATTTGTTGTGTCAGATGCCAAACTTGCCAATTATCCAGCCTACATTGGAATGACGAAAGTGAATGGTAAAAAGACTGCATTGGGAGGGAAGCAATGCAGTCGGGAAGACTTTTTGAAATATCTGAATAAAACAATTGTGGAAAAACTGCCAGAGAGTGAAGAAAAGACATATTTGAAAAATGAAATAGAGACGGATCAATTTTTGCCGAGACAGGTTACAAAAGATAATGGAGTATTGCCATACCAGATTCATAAGTATGAATTACAGAAGATTTTGGATAACCTTAGTGCTCGTATCCCGGTGATTGCTGAAAATAAAGAGAAATTAATACAGCTATTTACTTTCAGAATTCCATATTATGTCGGACCGTTAAATAAAGTAAAAGAAGAAAATGAACAGAAGTATACCTGGGCTGTAAGAAAGAGTGAAGATAAAATTTATCCGTGGAATTTTACGGATATCATAGATGTTGAGGCAAGTGCAGAAAAGTTTATAAAAAGAATGACTAATAAGTGTACATATTTGATTGGCGAGGATGTACTTCCGAAAGATTCATTACTGTATAGTAAATACAGGGTATTGAATGAATTGAATAATGTTCGCTTGGATGGAAAAGAAATATTAGTAGAATTAAAGCAAAAAATCTATGAAGGTGTATTCTGTAAAAGAAGAAAAGTACGTCAAAAAGATTTAAAGAACTTTCTACTTAGGGAAGGAATTGCAGAAAGAGATGTTGATATTACTGGAATTGATGGAGATTTTAAGGCATCGCTGACGGCTTACCATGATTTTAAAGAAAAATTAAGCGGAATAGATTTAAAACAAAGTGAAAAGGAAGAGATAATACAGAATATTGTATTATTTGGAGATGATAAAAAGCTATTAAAACAAAGATTAGGGAAACTATTTCCAAAGCTGACAGATAAACAGAAAAGCAGCATAGCAGCTTTGTCTTATCATGGCTGGGGAAGATTTTCAAAAAAATTTTTAGAGGAGATAACTATACCAGCGCCGGAAACAGGCGAAGTATGGAATCTTATAACTGCATTATGGGAAACAAATGAAAACCTGAGTCAGTTATTAGGGAAGAAGTATCAATTCAGTGATCAAATCAAAGAGTATAATGAGGAACAAAATAATCCAACATTGTCGTATAAAACTGTAGAGGAACAATATGTATCTCCGGCAGTAAAACGTCAGATATGGCAGACGTTACAAGTGATAAAAGAAATAAAGAAAGTAATGGGAAAAGAGCCGGAGAGAATCTTTGTTGAAATGGCAAGGGAATCGCAGGAGAGTAAACGGACGGAGTCCAGAAAAAAACAGCTGATAGATCTTTATAAAGTGTGTAAAGAGGAAGAAAAGGAAATATATGAGAAATTAGAAAAGCATAAAGAACAACATCTTAGGAAAGATAAATTATTTTTGTATTATACTCAGAGAGGACACTGTATGTATTCTGGAGAACGCATTGAATTTGACAATCTGTGGGATAATACGAAATATGATATTGATCATATATATCCGCAGTCCAAAACAATGGATGATAGTTTAAATAACCGCGTACTTGTAAAAAAGGAATATAATTCTAAGAAATCTGATGATTATCCAATAAGTTCCGATATACAGAAAAAACAAGGTGGATTCTGGAAAAGTTTGTTAGATGGTAATTTTATTACAAAAGAAAAATATGAACGTTTAGTCAGAAAAACAGAACTTACTTCGGATGAACTGGCTGGGTTTATTGAGAGACAGATTGTTGAAACAAGACAGAGTACAAAAGTTGTTGCAGATCTATTAAAAAAAAGCTATGCCGGATTCAGAAATTGTGTATGTGAAAGCCAGAAGTGTATCTAAATTCCGACAGGATTACGATTTTGTTAAAGTGCGTGATATGAACGATTTGCATCATGCAAAAGATGCATATTTAAATATCGTAGTAGGAAATGCATATTATACGAAATTCACCAAAAATGCGGCTTGGTTTATAAAAGAAAATCCAGGCAGATCGTATAATTTAGAGAAAATGTTTATCCACGATATTTCCAGAAATGGAAAAGTAGCATGGCAAGCCGGAAATAAAGGAACGATAAAAACCGTTCGAAATGTAATGAATAAAAATAACATTCTTGTAACCAGAAGATCCTATGAAGTAAAAGGAGAACTGTTTGACCAGCAGATTATGAAGAAAGGAAAAGGACAGGTTCCGGTTAAAACGAGTGATGAGCGGTTACACGATATTAATAAATATGGTGGCTATAATAAGGCGGCTGGTGCATATTTTATGCTTGTCAAATCTACAGATGCAAAAGGAAATGAACAAAGGACGATAGAATTTGTTCCGATTTATAAAAAAGATTATATAGAACGGAGTAAAGAAAATGCACTAGAATATTTATGCGAGATTATGAAAGACCGAAAATTGTTAAATCCGATTATTCTGATTAATAAGATAAAAATCGATACTTTATTTAAAGTAGATGGATTTTATATGTGGCTATCCGGAAGAACAGGGAAACAATTGATTTTTAAAGGTGCAAATGAATTATTATTATCAGATGAAGAAACTAAAATACTAAAAAAGGTTATAAAATTCATAAATCGGAAAATAGAAAATAAAAATGTGAAGATTGTGGCGTTTGATGGTATAAACGAAGCAGAACTTACACATTTGTATGATGTATTTGTGAGTAAATTACAGAATACAATTTACAAAATCAGACTTGGATTGCAGGCATCAACCTTGATAGATAATAAAGGAAAGTTCGAAAAACTAAGTCTGGAAGATAAATGTACTGTATTAGCAGAAATATTACACTTATTCCAGTGCCAGAGTGCAGCAGCAAATTTAAAGTTAATTGGAGGACCGGCAAGCGCAGGAATTTTAGTTATGAATAGTAATATAACAAAATGTAAACAAATTTCCATTATAAATCAATCTGTAACTGGAATATATAAAAAAGAGATTGATTTATTAAAACTATGAGCTGGCGTATAATTGTTATTTCTAAACGGGCAAAACTGGATCTGCAATTGGGATACATGGTTGTACGAAGTGAAGAAGTAACAAAAGTAGTATTAAGTGAAATATCAACAATTCTAATAGAATCAACAGCTGTATCATTGACTACCAGTTTATTGGCAGAATTGACGAGAAGAAAAATCAAAGTGATATTCTGTGATGAGAAGAAGAATCCTTCGTCAGAATTAATCAGTTATTATGGTAGTCATGATACAAGCAATAAAATTCGAAAACAGATTGCCTGGAGAAAGAACACAAAGGAGGCAGTCTGGACGGAAATAGTAACAGAAAAGATCCGGAAACAAAAAGAATTATTAGAAATAATGGGAAAGGAAGAAGCGGAGCTTTTATCATCTTATTTAAAAGAAATAGTCTGGAATGATACAACTAACAGAGAAGGACATGCTGCCAAGGTTTATTTTAATGCATTATTCGGACTGGATTTTACAAGGACAGAAGACAATAATATTAATGCTGCATTAAATTACGGGTATTCTATTATCTTGTCAACATTTACAAGAGAAATAGCTGCCACTGGATATATTACGCAGTTGGGATTATTTCACGATAATATGTTTAATCAATTTAATTTAGCGTCCGATTTGATGGAGCCGTTTCGTGTTCTGGTTGACCGTGAAGTCAAACAGATGAAATTGGATAGTTTTGAGCATGATGAGAAAATGCAATTGGTTAACATTTTGAATCAAGAAGTTTCCATAGATGGAAGAATACAGTATGTAAATAATGCAATAAAGATTTATTGTAAAAGTGTATTTGATGCTTTGAATGATGATGATAGTTCTCTGGTTCGGTTTTACAGGTTTGAGCTATAGGTTTATGAGGGTATTAGTATTTTTTGACCTGCCGGTATTAACAGCAGAGAATAGAAGAGCGTATACCAGATTCCGAAAATTCTTACTTAAAAATGGCTTTCTGATGTTACAGGAATCGGTATATTGTAAATTAGCTTTAAATGGAACGGCAGTTAACGCAATTGTAGATAATGTACATAAGAATAAACCAGAGGAAGGGTTGATTCAGCTTCTTACAGTTACAGAAAAGCAATATGCGAAGATGGATATTGTTGTTGGAGATTTAAAGAGTGAGGTTTTAGATACCGATGAAAGGTTAGTGATTTTGTGAAATTAGTTCATCCAGAATTAAGCAGAGCAATCATTGATGATACTGTTGATTATACAGAATGGATAATTGAGGCAACAGAAAGATTCGCGGCATTTGTATATGAACTGAAGAATCAATGTGACGGAAATGATGGAAGGTATGTACTATCTGATGCCGATATAGAACTGGGAATATCAAAAAATATGGATATTGTATTTGATATTTTCAGCATAGATATCAATAGTAAAAAGATAGTGAATAAATTATATGAGGAAATGCAACAAGTTGCCTATTCTGAAAAGTTGTATGTAAAAACGCAAGAGATAGCACAAAGTATACAAAAATATATTTTAGAATTAGAACAGGAAACAGATTATATACTTACATTTACATAAGATGTTGACTGGATGGCAATATTTAAAGCATTACGGGTACAGCATGAAATAATAGAGGAAGATTATTTTGAAAAACTGATTCGTTATATTAAAGTTGCAACGGTAGTCATGAAGTATAAGATCTTTGTATTTGTAAATCTCCGAAGCTATTTGTCAGATTTGCAAATGCAAAAACTTATCCAAGAAGCAATTCATCAGGAAGTAAAACTGATATTTGTGGAAAATTGTGTAAAAGATTGCATGGAAGGGGGATTAAGGTATATTATAGATAGAGATCAATGTGAAATCTATTAAATGTGTTTGAGTACCTTGTTTTGCGCAAATGATGGCGGTTCGTTTTTGAATTTGAGGTTTGAGAATGATGTAAAAATGTATGGTACTGAAACATATGGAACAGACGGACTGGGTGGCGTAGGTTTGAGAATGATGTAAAAATGTATGGTACTGAAACTCTTATTTCCCACGTCTTGCAGTGATTCCCGTTTGAGAATGATGTAAAAATGTATGGTACTGAAACTATTCTGCAAGCTGTTCCTTGTTCATTTCGTTTGAGAATGATGTAAAAATGTATGGTACTGAAACACATTACTTCACATACATCATAAGGTGTAGTTTGAGAATGATGTAAAAATGTATGGTACTGAAACTCAATGTTGTGGCGTGCGTTGATAACCAATGTTTGAGAATGATGTAAAAATGTATGGTACTGAAACGTCAAGATTTTGGACATTGGAGTGTGTTGGTTTGAGAATGATGTAAAAATGTATGGTACTGAAACGTTCCGACATGGCTTTTCTTGTGTCTTTGTGTTTGAGAATGATGTAAAAATGTATGGTACTGAAACACGTGCTTATCATATGCTATCAAAGACACGTTTGAGAATGATGTAAAAATGTATGGTACTGAAACAGTTGCAAACTCTTCCCATTTGCCACCAATGTTTGAGAATGATGTAAAAATGTATGGTACTGAAACAAAAGAAAAACATCTTGTTATTGTAGCGTGGTTTGAGAATGATGTAAAAATGTATGGTACTGAAACTCTGACCAAATGGATTGCGAAGAAAGTAAAGTTTGAGAATGATGTAAAAATGTATGGTACTGAAACCAGATGTTTGAAGGAGATATTCCACCAAAAGGTTTGAGAATGATGTAAAAATGTATGGTACTGAAACTTTGAGATCCCAACACGTGCCAGCGCGTCAGTTTGAGAATGATGTAAAAACGTATGGTACTGAAACCTGCAGTCACGAAATGAGCGTATGTTTCTGTTTGAGAATGATGTAAAAACGTATGGTACTGAAACTACTGGTTCTGGAATGGCACACAATAACATGTTTGAGAATGATGTAAAAACGTGTGGTACTGAAACACAGATTCGACAGTTACAGTATCCACTGGTGTTTGAAAATGATGTAAAAATGTATGGTACTAAAACAAAAGCTTTCACCGGGCATTGAGCTTCTGGGTTTGAAAATGATGTAAAAATGTATGGTACTAAAACTGATAAGTAATCGGTTATAAAAAAAGGAACTTGAAATTGATGTGAAAACATATAAACTATAGCATACATTAAGATTCTCCCCATTAAGTTTGAGAATGATGTAAAAGAATACGGCATTAAATATACAAGTGTACCCAATTTTGGTGCGTGGGCGTTTGAGAAAGATTGTAAAGTTAATGCATATGAAAACTAAAATCAATGTAATCTATTTATATTTGAGAATGATGTAAAAGGTTAAAGGCGGCAAGTTTTTTGGGATCATCAAACTTTAGGAGGGTTTCCCAAAGTTAAAGAGGGTTCTTCGAGAGGG
>OLPX01002259.1_pt1 | contig 11662 bp, 7 predicted proteins | sample 1672491 | NCBI WGS metagenome assembly OLPX01 (sample SAMEA3136692, study PRJEB25190) | human gut metagenome | biome: human gut; feature: human-associated habitat; material: faeces | place: Austria | collected 2013 | reverse complement strand
CTTCACTAACCATGACAAAATCATGATTAAGAAGTCACTTAGAGCATATATCACCCTTTGTTGCCTAATATGGGCATCTGACGCCTTTCATTTCCACGATATTTTTATGGAAGATTTTAGCCAATGGTTACTGTGCAATGTTTAACTGCATTCTGGCCCGACAGCGTTGTATAAACGCCCGTACTCTGGCCCGGTGTACCAATTGCATACACTCGGTAGTAGTAATCATTGCCAACTTTAGCAACGAACTGGGTCTTCAGCACATCGCCATTGCCGACCGTAAAGCTCGGCGTGAGGTTGTTGCCGTTGACAACGGTCATCTTGAAGCAGTATGCGCTGCCTCTCTTCAAGGTGAAGTTGACCGTCGTGTCGGAAACCACCTGAGCAGCCGCCTGCGCGGTGGTAGCGGCGCCGACAATCGAGGTGCCGGTAGATCCATAGGTGTTCGCGCTTGCAGAGCTTCCCGAGCTGCTGGAAGAGCTGCTATGGCTGTTCGTCGTCTTGACCTTCAACTGGTCCTTAGCATCCTGCAAAGCGTCGGTCATTGCATCGACTTCAGCCTGGTTGTCTTCGCTCAGGGTTGCATCCGCCGCCATAATCTTAGCTTCCGCCAGCGTGTCTTTCAAAGCGGCAACAGAGGCTGCTGTGTATTTGTTCAAATTCATACCTTCAACGGAAGCAATCAAAGCATTCAAAGCACTCTTATCCGCCACTTTGCGCAGGGCTTCCATTGCTGCGTTCAGAGTTTCTGTGGCCTCTTCCACTTCTTCCTGCGTGGCTTGGTCGTCGTACAGGACATCTTCTGCATGGGCCAATGCGTCGTTAAATGCGTCCTTGCCTGCGTCGACATATTTGTCCAAATCCAGATTTTGTGCCTTCTCAATCACAGTGCGAAGCATATCCTTTGTAGAGCCACGGACCAAACCGAGAAGAGCTTCTTCCAGTGTTTTTGCTGCATTTGTGATCTCATCCGCCAAAGCATCCGGGTCGTCATAGACCTTCTGTGCAGCCTCATAGGCATCCTTGAATGCGGTTACGCCCTGGATGAACTCACTCGTGTCGATTTTTTCCGCTACAGACAGCAGGTATTCCAGATAGGTCTTGCTGCCACTCTGGAAGGAAAGGTTGTGCATTGCGTCAATCAAAGCGTTCCATGCCGCATCAATTTCTTCCTGCGTAGCGGTGGGGTTCTTATAAACAGTGTTTGCATTTTCAAGTGCTTCTTCAAAGTCTTCCAGTACGCTGGGGATCACGCCTTCGATCTCATCCTCGCAAGCGTTGGCCGCCTCGATGGTTGCGAGCAGGATGCTCTTATCCACCGTGATGAAGGCAAAGGTCAGTTCGTCTGCCTCGCCTGCCTGGAGTGTGTAGGTGAAGGAATCGGCATCATCGAAATCAACTGCTTCACCATTAAGGGTGACGCCTGCGATCTCTCTACCCTCTACTGCAGGTTCAAAGGTCAAGGTGACGGTCTCGCCCGTTTCAAAGGTGTTCTCATAATCGCCCACCAAGTTGGCAATCGTCTGCTCTTCGCCATTGACGAACAGCTTGACGTTGGTGCCATACTGGACGGACAGGTTGCTGTTTCCGCTCTCTTCCGGAGCCTTTACATTGACAGTGGTCTCCAACGGGAGATTGTCGGAGCTGGTGCCCACCAGGATAGCGCGTTCGCCTTCTGCGACTGTCCACTTATCCTTGGTGCCGTCCGCACGAGTTACATATTCCCCATTGGTATTCCAATAGGACAGGGAACGCTGGGAAATCGAAATGCTTACCTCGCGGGATTCGCCCGGTTGCAAATCTTCCACGCGTGCAAAACCTGCCAGCTGTTTTTCCGCCATCTGTACGCCGTTCGGAACTTCCGCTGCGCCAAGGTAAACCTGTGCAACTTCATCGCCCGCTACGTCGCCAGTATTGGTGACGGTAAAGGTCACATCAAAGCCATTTTCGTCGTTCTCTTCCACCTTCATGTCGGAATAAGCAAAGGTGGTGTAGGACAGGCCATGGCCAAAGTCAAACAGAGGAGCGATGTCCTCGCTGTCATACCAACGATAGCCGGTCATGATGCCCTCGGTGTAGTAAACCGAATTCTTCGGCTGGTTCACGCCGTCGCCGGTTTCCTCTTCGCTCTTCTTGAGGCGCTCTTCAAAGTGCTCCTGGCTGTCGGTAACCGGGGTCTCGTTGTCGTACATCATAAAGGTCTGTGCCAACTTGCCGCTCGGGTTGACTTCGCCAAGCAGGATCCGTGCGGTTGCGAGGCCGCCTTCCTGTCCGGGATACCACATCTCGAGCACGGCGTCTACATCGTTGATCCACTTGTTCATTGTTACGGCGCCGCCGTTGTTGAGCACGACCGTAACCTTATTGCCGTTTTCTTTTGCCGCCTCGATGACTTCCATCAGCAGTGCTTCCTGATCCTCAGGGAGTGCCAGGCTGCAGTCTTCGATGGTATTGCCTTCTGCGCCGGTGGATCTCCAAGCAAAGAAGACGACATTGTCATTTTCGCTTGCAATGCGGATTGCTTCGTCATGGTTCTCCTGCTTCTGGCTCGGGGTAATCCAGCCCAGGCGGATCTGGAGGTCCTTCAGATCCAGAGCTGCAACGCCCGTGATCTTTACTTTATAGAGCTTGCCAGCTTCCAGGGTAACCGTGGAGTTGCTGATGTCCATGCCGGTGGAGGTGCAGATCACGTTGTTCCACGGCCACTGCGAGCCTTCACGCAAGGACATGTTGCCAAGGGATTTCTCCTGTTCGTCAACGGTGATCTTTCCGCTGATGGTGCCGCCGATTCCGGAGAGTACCATGGTGTATTCACCGTCTTCCGGCGCCTTGAGGTAGGTTTCCAAAGTATAGGCAGAACCATTTTCAAAGGCTGTGCCATCCGGGCCATTCTTATAGGTCTTTGTTCCAGTATTGAAGTTGATGTCTTCCTCGATCTTTGCAACCGTTCCGGTCTCATAGCCTTCCATGTCGATCGGGTCGGTCTTGCCCATCCAGAAGATCTGTCCATTGATCTCAACCGGCGTGCCCGGGTTGCCTTCTACGCCATACTTGCGCAAAACGCCGTTCTGCTCGCCGTTTTCATCCTGATACAGGTATTCTGCCGGGATCGTGGTTCCCACGATGTCGAGGCCTGCCGTCGCTTCGATGTTGGCATCCTCGCCTGCAATTTCCATCATCCGGTCATACGGACTGACCATCCGGCTCAATGTTCCGAAGGAACGCTCCTGGCCGCTGCCGCCCGCGATCGGGTTGACCGCGCCAAGGCCGATCATACCAACAGAGGAATTGGAAGCATCCAGCGGGAGGGTTTCGTTATCGTTCTTGAGAAGGACTGCGCCCTTTTCCGCAACTTCCAAAGCGATGTCCTGATTCTCTGCCAAGAGGCCGTCGTCTACTTGTTCTGCATAGGTGTCGGGCAGCTTGATCGGCTCGGTACGGCCCGGCTCTTCTTTGACGTAGCCCTTGCCGTCCAGCTCGACCAGATACAGATAGCCAACTTTGCCCATCGCGTTGAGCACATGGCTGACCGCCTCGTCCACATCGTCCCAAGTCATCTCGCCGTTGGCGATCTTTTCTTCGGTCGCCGCCTGCGTATTCTGGCTGGCAGAAGGCATCTCGAGATCCGTGCCCTTGTCCAGCGTATACGCATGGTTGCCGCCCCAGTCGGTCACAGTGAAGCCGTCAAATCCCCACTCGTCGCGGAGAATATCGAGCTGCAATTCCGTGCTTGCGGAAGCCCAAGCGCCGTTTACGCCGTTGTAAGAGGACATCACGGATGCTGCGTCCGCTTCATGGATAGCCGCCTCAAACGGAGCAAGATAGAGCTCATGCAACGTCTGCTCGTCAACCTGCACATCCACTGCGCCGCCCGGCGTGCTGTCCTGTGCGAACACTGCGAAGTGCTTCAAAGTTGCGATGACGTTCTGATCCTGGATACCTTCGGTTTCGCTGACTGCCAAACGGGACAGCAGGAACGGATCCTCGCCCATCTGGTCCTTGCTGCGGCCAAAGTGTGCCGTACGGGTAATATCAAACTGAGAACCAAGCTGTACGTTGCCGGAGATGGCCTTGTTCTCAGAACCGCTGATCTTGCCGTAGTCATAAGCGAGGTCGGTGCTCCAGGTGGAGGCCAACATCTGCTCAATCGGCGGGTTGGTGGTGTCGTAAATAGAAGTTACGCCATCCGGGCCGTCAAACATGCGCAGCTCCGGAATTCCCAAGCGCGGAACGCCCGCAAGGCTGCCTGCGTCCGCAACGCCGGCCTTTTCGCCGCCGCCCAACAGAGAGAACTTCTCTTCTGTTGTCATGGTGTTGATGAGCGCCTCGACCTTCTCATCGCGGACTTCCTGGCTCTCAACAACCAGATATTTCTCATCGTAGGTGTCCGGGAACGTGGTCTTTTCCAGGTTCGGGTCACCGATGTCTGTGTATTTCGCAGTACGTTCGTCAGCAATCTGGCCGTCCCAGTTCAGACCAAAGCCAAAGCTGTACGCATTGCCGTCGCTGTCCACATAGACTTCCATATCGTGGTAGCCATCCTCATAGGCGGTCTCCACAGCTTCCATGCTGGCGGGCATATTGACCGGCAGCAGGCCGCTCGGTTCCGTCTGGCCGGAAATCACTTCCATGAAGGCATCCGGCGATACACTGGTGCCGATGAGCATTGCATCCACAGAGGGTTCAAATTCAGAAACGACCATCGGGTTCTCCATGCTGAGGATAAAGATGATCGGCTTGTCGCCCATCAGTTCCACGGTTTCCTGAATCAGTTCCAGGTTTTCCGGAGTACCCGCATGGGTGTTGCCCTTTCTGGAGCGGTTGGACTTATAATCGCCCTTGGACTCGTCCGGGGTCTCGTTATACTGAACCAGCGTGCCGTCTGCATGATACCAGTCGTATCCGATGCTGACTTCGCGCATTGCGTCCGCCGTATATTCGCCATAGGTCAAGTTCTGCGGACGGCCGTCGGTGTATTCCATCGCCATGCTCGGGGACTCCAATTCGATGATGGCGAAATCCGCTTCGCTTGCCGCCTGTGCCTTAGCCTCGTCGCTCGGCATCTCCCCGTTCTCCGTCGCTTGTACCAGCGTATCCGGGACGTTATAGTATTTCTGCACGGTATCCAAGCTGATGACCGGCTCGACCTTTGTACTGGAACCGCTGCCACCACCCGGGAAACCTGGGAAGCCGCCTCCGCCGCTGGATTCCTTGAGCGGCACATAAGCGGTCAGCTCTTCGCCGTCCTCTGCCTGAAGCGGCAGGGTGTTGTTGGAGTTCTTCGTCATGATGACAGCGTCCTTATGGGTTTCATACGCCGTCTCGTTCAATTCCGGAGAACCGACAAAGGATTTTGCATAGCCCGGGTCCACATACGGATCCTCGAACAGGCCCAGGTTGAAGATCACTTTCAGGATGCGGGTTGCCGAAGCCTCGGTCAGCTCGTCCATGAATTCCTCTCCCAGAGCTTCAATGCCGTACTCCTCGCTGCCGTTGACGCCCATATCATAGGCTGCCAGCATGTCTTCCATGACGTATTCGTCGCTGTCCAGGCCGCCCATCTGGTCAACGCCTGCCAGCATGCTGGCCAGGATACGGTACGGACGGTTGTAGCCCTTGCCAGGCTCCAAGCCCCAAGGCGTATCCGCGCCGCCCATGCCTTCATGGCTTCCATGGATTTTCCAGTCTGTGCAGACCAGGCCGTCATAGTTGAGGTCTTCGCGCAGACGCTCCTGGACAATGTACTTGCTGAAGCCGTTCGCTACGTTTGCGCCGCTCGGGTCCTGGTTAAACGGGATCGTATAATACGGCATTACGCCTGCGGACTGCTTAGTTGTGTCCTTGTATTCCTCTGCGAATCCTGCGCCCTTTACAAAATATTGCAGGATTTCTTCAAAATTGCCGGCAGGGTAAACGCCAAATTTTCCGTCGTCCTTGTGGGCGTCAAATCCGAACTCACCGGTGCCGCCGCTGGGCCAGTGCTTTGCAATGGTTGCAACGCTGCCGGTGCCCCAGCCTTCGTCGATGCCGTAGTCATTCTCCTGATAGTTGTCGTCGGTCTGCATCGCTTCGATGAAGGAGCTAGCCATGTCCGCCGCCAACTCTGGGTCTTCCGAGAAAGCACTGCTGTTTCTGGACCATCTTGGCTCGGTGATGAGGTCCATTTGCGGCCCAAGCATCATTTGGATGCCGATTGCGCGGTACTCAGCAGCTGTAATATCGCCGTATGTATAGGCGGTATCCGCATCAAAGGTTGCTGCAATACCCATGTTGTTGGGCCACTTCGAAACTGTGCCGCCCGGCTCCGTTGTCTCGATCGTGCCGGAATCGACGATTCCCGTATGGCGCGGGTCCGTGCTCGTTACGACCGGGATGCCGAACATTTCAGGCGTATCCTCCGCCCAATATTGGAGCTTGTTGTTGGCTTCCGCCATGGTATCCGCCGCCGACGTGCTTCTCGTCAGGTTGAAGCGGGTGCCTTCTTTCATCTCTTCCTTGGTCTTACCCGTCGACCCATGGGTCATCAGGGCCAAACGCTGCTCCGTGCTGAGCTGTGCCGCCAAAGACTTTGCACGCTCCAAGCTGGAAAGACGCCAGTCCTCATATGTATCGAGCTTGCCGTTCTGGTTCAAATCTTTGAAGTAATAGCCAGAGGCCTCTTCATACAGGATATCGACGTTGGATGTCGCCGAATGGGACAGGGTTGCGCCTCCCTCATTGAGGACATAGCGCACATCTTTGTAATACTCATAGCTGCTGTCGGGAATCTCCGTATTGGTAAAATCGGTTCCCATGGAGATCACCGTACTTCCCCCCTGCTGGGCGGCCTGCGCTTCGCCAACCGGCGCTGCAACCGTGGTCCCCAACAGAATTGCTGCTGTCAGCAAGGAGAGGATTCTGTTCTTGTTCATGCTTGCTCCTCCTTCATTCGTTTCTCTTGGACCTATTCCTCTCTACCCACTGGTTATATCAATAAAAATCGACCACCCCCATTCATTTTATTGTCAGTATTGTCTCTCTTGATGCTTAATCTATCAAATTATGATAATGAAATCAATAATTATGCGCGTAAAGTCGTTATGTGGCGCAACTGGATTTCTTTGCCAATCAAAACTATATTTAGCTTGTAAATTCTAACAACAAACTTACTCCTATTTATTGACTTTCCGTACATAATCCGATATCCTGGTGATAGATTCTACAAAAAATGCGTGTCGGAGGTGGGATGTTTTATGATTTCTATTGCCTATTGCGACGATGAACACGCAGCATTGCAGCTCTATCCAGGCCAGGTGCGCTCTGCATTTTTACAACATCACCGTCCTGTGCAGATCGATTGTTTCCAACAGCCGCAAGCCCTGATGGAACGTATTGCCACCAACAATGGTTATAATCTCCTGTTCTTAGATATAAGCATGCCGCAGATGGACGGGATCGAACTCGGCCGACAGCTTCGAAGAATCGCCGACGATGTTCTGATTGTATTTGTCTCCAGCCATGAGGAATTAGTCTTTGAGTCGTTTCAGGTGACGCCTTTCCGGTTTATCCGTAAGGGCCATTTTTACCAGGATTTAGAAGAATGTGTTCCTGCAATGATTACAGAACTTGAAAAACGCCAGACTGAGATACAAATCGGCAATGGCAAAGAAGTCTACCGGATTGCCCCTTACAAGATTCTTTATATTGAGAGCAGCGACAAGATACAACGGTTGTCTACTCTTCAAGGGACCGTGGAGATATGCCATACTTGTTCGTGAAGAGTTCAGTTGCCTTGAATTTATCATGAACAGGGACACGATCAACTGGATTCTGAAAAAATTGAATACAGGAGGTCGAACATGGAGCATTTACCAAAGAAAATCCACCACAACGGCATCGGCTACACGCTGATGGGAGACTACTACATCCCCGACCTGAAACTGCCGGAGGAAAAACGCCCCATCGGGCGGTGGGGGCGGATGCACAAGGCGTTTCTGCAAGAACACTGCCCCGGCCAGTACAATGAACTGCTTCTGTCGGGAAAACTCTGGACATATCTTGCTGACCTGAACGAGCAGGCCGATGACCGGCTGGCGTGTATCATCTCGCAGATGCAGGATGCGGAGGGCGTCACCGAGGAACTGAAAGCCTGTGACCAGCTTGCATGGGTCGGAGCCATGAACAGCATCCGCAGTCGGGCAGAGGAAATCATCCTCTCTGAGATGATTTTTGCCTGAGGGAGGTGGACGCATGATTCTGGAAGAAATGTTTAACGGCAGGTTCTATCCTTGTGAAACGGTGGTCGCTGATTCACTGAGGTTCAAGCAGGCCACCAAAGCCAGTGCAGCTCTGATGGATACTTTATCGGAACACCTGAGCAAAGAGGACTATGCTCTGGTTGAAGAACTGCGGGAGCAAATGGCAATCGCTCAGTGCGAGGAAAACGAAAGCCACTTCAAATACGGCTTTTCGGCGGGGCTACTTGTCCAAAAGGAAGCCTATGAGCAAGTGGCGCAGAGAGAAAAAGAGTAGCATCCCCATTGTAGCCGTTCTCATTTTGAGTACGGCTACTTTACTCCCATAAAGTGGTGGTGGACAAAATGACCACTCCTACTTCATTGGAGTAAAGTGGTGGTTTCCATTTTGAGAACTACCAAAATCGAAACAACATCGGCTTTTGGCTGTGCCCATTTTGGGCACAACCACCACAACAGAATACAGCTTCATAAAGGTCATTTACCGCTCAACCGGTGGATGGCCTTTTTTGCTGCCCTTACAGCCGCCAACCGTGACAAACACGCCCGGTAGCTGTACTACAAGTCACTCTGATTCCGCCGTGTCCAGACCTATACTTTTTATTGTCGGAAGCGAATACCGAGTGATGGACTATGTCTACAAGACATAGCGAACTGCGTCTGCAAGGGACTCTGGAACCGGCGTTTCTTCCGCTAAACTGGAAAATACAGACAGGGATACACATAAAGCCGATACCGGCAGACTTACTTCTGCTTGCGCCTGGCCTTGCGGTTGAGCGGGATGGGGCTGGTCTTTCCCCTCATATTGTTGGGATTTTTGAGTATCTTGGACAGGCTCAGTATCCGCAGGAACGCCGAGAAGTCCTCCGAGGAAATCTTCTCAAAGGGTATCTGCAACTTATCGCAAAATTCGTGGATCAGCATTTCTATATCGCTGCCCTGATGGATGGCCTGCTCAAATTTTTCCTTCACGTCATCCAGCGTGGGCTGCGGGTCGGCGGTGGTCTTGTCCTTGCGGTGTGCTTCCCGGATGTCCCGGACGATGCTGTCCAGATCATCGTGTATGACGTGGCTGTAATAATCGCTTTCCTGCACCTGCCCCAGTTCCAGCGTCCGCATATAGAGGTCATCTTCTCCGGGCGCATACTTGCTGAGGACGGCCTGCCGGGTGGCTTCCATCACCAGATTCATCTGCTCCACCCGCATATTGGCGATTTGGTCGATACAGATTTCCATATCCACCATCAGCCGCCGGAAGTTCGGGTGTGTAGCCAGTTCGCAGAGAAGCCGATTGTTGATTTTGCCGCTCCGTAAAAGTTCAATCATTTCATCGTTCAAATGGAGCGACTGTACATCGGCGTTGGGAACCTCTTTATTATCGGTCAGTCCCATCAGATAGTCGGCGGACACGCCGTAAAAATCCGCCAGCGTCGCAATCGCAAATGGGCTGATGTCCTTGTAGTCATCGGTTTCGTATTTCCCCAGCGCAGATTTAGACAGGCCGGTCTGCTCCGCCAGTTGTTCCAGCGTCAGGTGCTTGTCCACCACCCGCAGGTCTTTGAGCCGCTCCGGGATTGTCAGCTTGATGTTCATACCCGTCCCCCTCTCGTTCTGCTTCCCATTATAGCACAGATTTCTATAAGCGTGGAAATTTCCGCTTTTCGCACCCGTTTTCCAACCTCTTGGATATACGGGAGCAGGCCCGATTTTTCGTTAAACTGTACTTGTTGAGAGGCAACAGAACCTTGAAATTTACATGACCGTCTGAATGGGATACCCCCGGCAGGGGAAGCAGCGCCATGACCCCATGTGTTTGAAAGCACGGGAGAGCGTGCCAATGCCGGAATACGCCGCTGAAAAGGCAGGGGCAGGAACGGCATTCGGGGAGAACGGCGAAATTGCAGTGATATTTTCAAAGAAAGTGAAAACAGTGAAAAATTTGGCGTTTTCATGTTGATAACGCCATCAAAGCACGATACGCCGGACGGCGAAGCGGATACGCTGCCTGGCGTACAATTATCCCAACACGCGGAAATTCATGCGAAACAGTGAAACCGAAGACTGCCACTTGTGAACAGGGCTTCGCATACGACAGAGAAAACAGTTATTCGCATACCATTATCCATCGCCCAGCGATGAACCCAGTACGCTCACCAGCGCACCGGCTTCACCGCCAAGCGAACGAAAAAAGGAGGGAAAAAACCATGCGAAACAAAGAGATTTACCGAAACGAAATCAAGTCCTATATTATCCGAGCTGGCATGACCATGAGCGAGGCTGTGGAAATCCTGGCTGATGAATACGGTTGGAGCAGCAGCGTCCCGAACCTGTCCGACAAACTGAAACGCGGCAGCTTGCGCTATGGTGAGGCTGTGGAGCTGGCCGATGTGCTGGGATACGACATTATTTGGCAGAAACGCCGGGAAGGTAGATGACATCACAAATGTCATCTACCCATATATACGAACCGATCTCAAGAAGTGATTTTCTTGTACATCAGAAGCAGGGCTAAACCGCGCACATCAGCGAAAGTATCCTCTTTTGTGAAGGTTATCTTCGCAAACTCGAATAATAATTGCGTTTTTTCGAGTTTCGTGTTATAATAAAAATAATCGTACAGAGGTGAGGTGCAAAATGGAAATCAGCTACAATAAGTTGTGGAAACTGTTAATTGATAAAAACTTAAACAAGACCGATTTGCGCTCTTTAGCACATCTGAGCTCAGGGACGATGGCAAAACTCGGGAAAAATGAAAATGTTACGACAGATGTTCTCGTTAGAATATGTTCCGCTTTAGATTGTGATCTGACTGATATAATGGAACTTCAGTCAGCAAAAAAAGATATGCCGATAACCGATTAAACTGAGCAGAGGGAAAACAAACATGAACTCCGAAAGATTGACAATGATAGATTTATTTTCTGGCGCAGGCGGCCTTTCTGAGGGACTTTCTGAGGCTGGATTCCATAGCTTATTTGCTTCCGAGATTGTTCCTGTATATGCACAGACTTATCAAAAAAACCATCCCAATACAAAAGTGTTTACCGCTGATATTCGAGAATTAGATGCAAATGAAGTCCGAAAAAGTTTGAATATTGAACGTGGAGAACTTGACTTAATTGCAGGGGGCCCCCCTTGTCAAGGATTCTCTATCAATGCCCCAATCCGTACAATTCTTGATGAGAGGAACCATTTATTTAAAGAATATCTTCGTTTTGTTGACGCATTTGCCCCCCGAGCGGTCCTGATTGAAAATGTGCCGGGATTGGTGTCTTTTGAGCATGGCGCTACACTCCATGCCATTTTGGATGCCTTAGCAGAATTGGGGTATGGCGCAGATGTGAGAATTTTGGGTGCACCTTATTATGGGGTCCCACAAATGCGTTGGCGTACTATTGTGTTGGGGGTGCGTGGAAGAACACTGCCTG
>OLPX01002258.1_pt1 | contig 11669 bp, 7 predicted proteins | sample 1672491 | NCBI WGS metagenome assembly OLPX01 (sample SAMEA3136692, study PRJEB25190) | human gut metagenome | biome: human gut; feature: human-associated habitat; material: faeces | place: Austria | collected 2013 | reverse complement strand
GCATCGTAGCCGAAGTCCCGGGCGTGAACCGGGTAGCGTACGACATCACCAGCAAGCCCCCCGCGACGATTGAGTGGGAGTAACACCTCTCGTCTAACGTTTTCTTCAGCGAGGCAGACAACTACCCACACCCTGAAAACATAAGCATCGATTCAAACAACGGAGCTGCATACAGCAAAGTTCTCGCGAAGCATTTTTACATGGTTTAATTCGCGAACCGAAGAAGAGGGGCGGTCATGAACGACGCAGTCAATCTTGAAAAACTTCTTATTTCTAATCCATATGGCTCCAAAAACGAATTCGAAAGCGTTGCCACTTTTGAAGAAAGCGATCCATACATCAGATGGCTTTCCATTGATTTCGCCCTTGAAAACGAAGCCGGTTCGTCAAGCGTCTTCATTTATGGCGAGGCGGAAAAGGCTGACGATGCCGCGCGTTTGTTCGGCGCGCTAATACTGGGAGAACAGGCCTTGCGAGATGGGGAAGATTTAAAGGACATCTGCGACGCTTGCAACTGCGACCTTTACGAAGCGATTGAAGAACTTGATTGCGAGGGTTTGCTTGAAAGCCCTGACGTATTAGAATGCAACATCCTGTATATCCATAGTCTTGAGCTTTCCAGTACATTGATGGATGCGAGCAACCTCCACCGGTTCTTCGACCGGATCCCTTGGTATGTGTTTCAATACACCAATGTGATGCCGCAAATCGTCTACTATCAGATCGCGAGCGTTGAAGGATATTACGAAGAAGCCGCTTCCAAAACAAGCTACGATCGCAGATCCGTAGACGAAACATCGCCGCAGCTATTTGCCAACAATGGATACACGTCCAGCGAGTCGGGCATTTTGCTTTACAAAATCGTCGACAACGGAACACTCTTGCCATGCGACAACGCCGACAATTCGAGTTTCATCGAAGATAATCGAAGCGCCGACAACGGAGCGAGTCTCGACGACTCGCTCCTTTTGACTAAAGAAAATCAGGAACTCCGTTCTTTGCCTGAAACATCAGCAAAACAGCTAGAGCAAGATTCGAACGATGACCTGGACAAAACCTTCGTCTTCAGCAAGCGATCCTTACTTGAAAATCATATAGGATTGAGCGTCGGAGCTAACATGGCGCTCGTACCTAGAACCGCCCCGAAAAAACTGACTCAATATGTTGAAGCGGCGATCTTTGCGCACGATCTTGGCGTCCGAATGGATTATGCCCTCGAGAAGTACGTCTCCGATTCGGAAGTGGATATTCCACCCATCTACGCCTTGTTTCAAAAGATGTACTTCACCGGCAAGAATCATATTGACGCAACTATCGAGCGAATGAAGCCAATAGGCGCTCCAAGCGCCGGAGAGACCTTCGCGGATGTCGCATTGGTGCGAGCTGCTAACACCTATTACGTTGCCGCATTGCTTTATCGAGAGGGTCACACGATCGAGGCACACGCAATGAGCAGGTTGATGCTTGAGCAGATTGCATGGGCATTCGCCGCTTGCGAGGTGGATGAGTGCGGCTTAGCGGAGGCAATCGTTCCCACGAAGGCAATTGGCAAGTTAAAAAAGAAAATCAAATCTGTTGGAAAAATGTACGGGGTTCTCTCGAAGTATGTTCACATCCCCATTCAAGGCCATTATGAATTCATCGACCTAAGCCATGGAAGAAACGAGGTATTGACGCAATTCGGCGTGCATTCCTATGCGCGAGGGGCGATCATCTCGCAACTTGCTGACTTCTGGTCGGCTGTTTACGAGTACACACAATCGCGCCATTTTGAGAAACTGGAGAACTGGATAGAGACCCCTTCGGGATTGGAAATGAATCCAGAAAGACCCTTCTTATCAGTGATTCAACCGATATGTGAAGAACTGATGAGGGAATATGAGGAGAATTACCCTTCGTATGATGAATACATAAAGTCTCATTGGAAAGTAGACGACATATCGGACAACGAACCGAATGATGCGGCTGATGAGCCCTTCGGCGGAAACAAATAAACAATTACGAGTGTGGGGCACTGAACGACACGATCTTGCCCATTACCGTATCGCTGAAGTTAAAGTAGATACTCTGACTTCGTCCAGTGGCACATTTTCTCCGCCTGCCTCGATCCCACCTTCCCGCCCGCAAGCTCGCAAAAGCGCACTGCATGGTATTACTGCATGTCAAATCCAAACTTACCCCTGTCGTCGATGTCGAGACGGGAGCCGATCCTCGAACGAATGGGAATTGACTCGAATGGGCCACCTTCCGATTTGCGAAAGAGAACGACAAAGTAGTTGCTTATCCTTCAATGCAAGAACAGGAGTAGCTCTGACACTGGCGTCATGCTTTTGATGTGACGAGCAGCGAGGAAGAACATGAGAGCCGTGAGGCTGGGTGATTTAGGATTGATGCCCTGACCGAAATGCTGGTGAAAGCGTAAGGAGCAATATCGTGAGTGCTCATAAATATGACGATTTGTACAATTATCTAGCTGCTTTCAAAAACGACTCTCCACAAGAGATAGCTCTATACCTAGGAGAGCTAGGACAGAAAAGATTCGATTCTTTTGTCGAAGGCGTTGCACCCCTAATATTTGTGGAGGGATTTGAAAATGAATCGGTTTTCAATTTCGCAGTTGACTCAACTCTTGAAGGTGGCAGCTTTCCCTGTACTGCCCATGATTGCCGCGAGAAGAATCTATATGATCTAGCAAAGTTTTCTGCTTTGTATGCTGATAAAGTTCTGATCCATTGCCCGATTGAATCAGCTTTTGAGAATGCGCACGATGATTTCGTTTCAGTTGATGAGCTTGCTTTTGGAATATATCTAACTTTGCGACTTGAAAACATTGTAAAAGCAGGCATTGTGGGATTTGTAAGCAACTACGTCCCCCTCTGCAATCACTGTCTTGCTCGGCAAATAGAATTGGAATCCAAAGCCGAAAATTTAATCTCTGATTTCTGGAATAACTTGATAGATCAGTTCTGCGCTTCAACTGTCTGTACGTTAAAAATCGCTCGAGACGGAGCCTTGTATGTGGCCATTAATGGAATGGATGCATACGGTTCTCATGAAGAGGTTGATATCGACTTTATCAAAATTCCTCCTGTGTACAAATCTCTGTTTAAGAAACATGGCGAAACGATACTCGATAAAGATATGCTGACAAGGGGAGGTGTACTTGCCTTCCTCATACCTTTATTGAGCGATTCTTTTACTGCGCTCACTAATTCATACTTTACAGGAGGATCGTACTTAACAACACGCCCTGCTCAAATCAGGTTTTTAGAATCAGCAGCACTGACTATTGATTCTCAGAGAAAGCAGATGGATTCATTCCGCCAGTTGTCATGCTCGTTTCCCATTGTTCAGAACGCTTCTATAAAAAGCATCTTGGATTTTCGCGCAAGAAACGAAGAATCCTTTGCTGTGTTCCGAGATACTATAACTAAAGGTCTAAAAGGAAAGCCGATAGATAGCTCAACAATCTCGGAACTAAAAACCGAACTGATTGATCCCGAGATAAATAAGATAAATCTGGCCATGAAGAACAACAGGGCACGCTTGATTACATCGACAGGCATCGAAGCGGCTATTGGTATTGCAAGCTTCGCTTTAGGGCAGTACGGTATAGTATCACCAGCTGAGGCAATGACTATTTTCGGCGCAGCAGGTGCTGGTTCGGTTGCGACGCAAGTAGTTAATCATCTACAAGCAGCCAACGTAAAGAATAATTCCATGTATTTCCTTTGGGAACTTGATAGAAAAAGCCATTAGGTACCGAATGAGTATCATCTGAATGGACAATAGGACAAATGAATGAATGCATATGATCTGGTTCAACTAAATTGCTTTCATCCGACTTCGTCAACAAATAAAACGATCGAGTGGGAGTGATTCCACACAAAAAACGTCTTATTTCTAGCTAGTGCTCCGGAGTTCGCTCTGGAGCATTTTCGTTATACACAACACAGCTGGAAAAGCTACAAGCCTTTGAAAACCGAATACCTCGATGCAAGAATCGCATAATGAAGGACCTGATTCGCAAAACGGGAGCGCCACTATCACCTCGTGCGACCAACGAAGCCGACCTACGAATTGATCCCCATTTCTTAACTACCCAGGCCAGCTGATACCCAAAAGACATGCTTATAATGTCTTTTGGGTATTCTGGAATGCGCCCACACCAAACGGAACGCGCGTTGATTAATCCAAGAAACAAGTTTTAGAAAAGCTCGCGAATCTCGACGTCGAGCTCCCAGGCGATCCGGGACATGATGTCGATAGACAGATTGCAGCGCCCGACCTCGCCTGCGCTCGACGGCTCCCAGAGGTCGTCGCGCAGAACTTCAAGTATTCGCTCTTCGTCCAACCCATCGCATCCATGATCCCGTTCAGCCGGTTGCCAAGAAGGAGGTCGAGGCCAACGAGGCGATATTGGCTTGAGAACATCGAATACGTGAGAGACTATGCCGTCACCGATGTCGTTTTCGACAAAGCGTCCGTGTGCGAACAATTTGCTCCTGTTCCCCTCAAGTGCAATGTCGCCAATCCTCATGACGTTATATGTGTGCAGATAATCATCATCGCGCGTTGTCGCCGAGGGATTGAATCGCATGTTAGCGACGGAGATTGCTTTGTCCAAGCCGTAACGTCCGTCGTTCTTTTCGTCGCGACGGGCATACATCTCCCCTAATTTACGCTGTCCCCAAGCACCACAGCAACGTTGTCGTACTTGGAAACCTAAATGGCTGACGCAGTCTAGCCGAGGTCGAAACCGCCGGAAAGAACGAACTCGCGCAGAAGCTTATCAAGCATGATAGAGACCTTAAAGGGTGGTATGGTCTTACCCTCGCGTTGCTCAAAGAATGCCTTGGCCCGCCTTGGGTCTGCTGTTCTCTTGAGTGAGTCGAAGCGTCCGAACTCGTTGATGTTGCCTTCCGTCACATGTCCAGCCATGAGTCGGCGCAGCTTTCCTTCATCGATGCCAAGCGCCTCAACGAGGGCCGTAACCTGTCCGGCTTTGCCGCGCACCGCAAACTCGTTGATGTAGTCCATGAACGTTTTGCCGGGTTCGATGGCGAGGTCGAAGCCCTGCGCGGCTTGTATCACTATCTCTGCGAGGCGCTGCTGCTCTTGGTCGAGGGTCGCGAACGAGCCATGCAAATCGTCTAGCATCGCGTCGAGTTCGGACTGCTCGCCACCGGCCGTCAGACGCTTGAGCCACTTCTCGAAGTTGGCGTTCATGTAGGCAGTGTCGATGTGACCAGTGTCTATTTCGGTCAGGTAGCCGTGGATATCGTAGGGCACGTCCTCGCCGCCCGCCTCGCCGCCAGGGCCGAATAGCTCCTTGTAGCGCAGCGCTAGCACGAGGTATGCGCTCTCGTCGAAGCAGAGTGCCACGGTGGTCTTGCCATCCTCGTGCTCGAACTCGTATGTGAGCTCATCCCAGTTGAACCCCTGAATTTTTGCCGCCTCCAGCGTGTCGGTAAGCTCCTTGAAGAGCTTGGCGAACTTCGCGCACGCCTCATCCGAGTCGGGCAGGCGGTCGAAGCTTTCTATGCCCGCGATCTTGAAGACACCGACGATTTGTCCGTACACGTCGTTCGCCCAACGCAGATTGCCCTCGAGTTTGCTCGCGAAGAGGCCCAAGGGCCGGTCGCCTGAGTACAGGCCGAACGCGGCGTGCATGTTCTGCTCCATTGTATGCGGGTAGCGGTACCAGCGTACGGTGCCGAAGGGCTTCTCGGGGCCGAAAAGGCGGTTCGTGCGGCTGAACGCCTGGATCAGGTGCTCGTATTCCAGCACCTTGTCGAGATAGAGCGTGTTCACCCACTTGGAGTCAAAGCCGGTGAGCATCTGGTCAACCACGATGAGCAGATCAAGCTGCTCATCGCGCTTTTTCTCAATGCCCGCGTAAGGCTTCTTGTGAGCGAGACGAGCCGCCACGTCGCGCTTGAAAGCAGCATGGCTCGGTATGGTGCAGTGCTTGCCGAAGGTCGCGTTGTAGCCCTCCAGCACCTCTACCAGTCCGTCCTCCTTGTAGACAGCACCACCGTTGTTGTCGATGTTCGGATCGAAGAGCGCCGTTGTCTTGAGTCCCGGGTGCTCGTCCCGGAAGATGCGATAGTAGCTGATCGCCTCGGCAATGCTGCTCGTGGCGAGAATCGCATGGAAGGTGCCCGCCAGCGAGCGCCGCTGCCAGCCGCCGCAGATGTCGTCCACCACGGCCCGCAGGTGTTCCGAATTACCCGTGCCGTCCGCGCCGCAATACTGGCTGCGGGGCACATAATACTCGATGCCGTGGATAGGTTTTCCGTCCCCATCTGTGGCGTCGGATGCCATGGGCAGCGCCATGAAGCGCAGATAGACCCTTTTCTTGGCGGGGTCGGTCAGAGCCTCGGCAACGCTTCCCGCTTTGGCGTGGTGTAGCGCCACCTCTTCTCGCAGGTCGTCGTCTCGGAAGGTGAGCACCTTGTACGGGTCGAATCCCAGCACGTTCTTATCGCGGATGCCGTCGGCGATGGAGTAGCGGTGCAGCTCGTCACCGAACACGTCCACGGTCGTGTTCTGCTTCTTTTGGTTCTCGTCATGGATGGGCGTTCCCGTGAAGCCGAAGTACATCGCGCAGGGGAAGGTCTTGCGGATGGTCTGCATCATGTCGCCGAAGGTGGACCTGTGGCACTCGTCCACGATGAACACGATGCGCTTAGAACGCATACGCTCCAAGTCGGCAATACGGCTGGATTCTTCGCCGATGTTGCTCATCTTCTGTATGGAGGTTACGATCAGAGTGTCGTCGGGGTTGTCGCTCTTGAGCTTCGCGACGAGCACGTCTGTGTTCTCGGTCTCGGCCACTGCCTGCCTTCTCTGCTCCTCGGAAAGGTCGGCCCCTGCGAAGTTGCGGTATTCGTCGAGCGACTGCGTGCCCAGCTCTATGCGGTCTACGAGAAATATGACCTTGTCAGCATCCTTGGATGAGGCGATGAGCTGGGCGCTCTTGAAGCTTGTCATCGTCTTCCCGGAGCCCGTAGTGTGCCATATGTGTCCACCTCGGCTACTCGCCTTGTCCCACTTGGATTGCCGAACCCGCCCTGATATGCGCGACGCGGCAAAGTACTGGTAGCTGCGCATGACCTTGAGCGTGTTGTCCTTGCTGTCGGCTACAGTGTAGAAGCCAATGAGCTGGTGTGCCATGGGGATGGACAGCAGGTCGCGCGCGACGTCTTTCCAGTAGTTCACCGGCTCGTTGTCGAAGTCCGCCCAGTGGAAGTTATATGCCTCGAAGTCGCCGTCCGCACTGGGGTTGGCGAAGTAGACTGTCTCGTCGGGGTTCATGGCCACGAAGACCTGCACCAGGCTGAACATCCGCGTGAACACGCCCTCGTGCGCGTACTTTCGTATCTGGTCTCGAGCCTGGCTCACGGGCACACCGCTGCGCTTGAGCTCGATGTGGATGAGTGGCATGCCGTTAATGAGCAACATCACGTCACCGCGACGCGTGGGAAGCATCTTGCTCTTGGTGGAGAAGTAGGGCTGGCGAGCAATCTGGTAACGGGAGCGCCCACCCGCTATCTCGGCGCGGTCGTAGATGTGAAGGCTCACCTGCTTGCCGAAGTGAAGCAGGTCGGCCTCGTTGTCGCGCGTTATGGACACGGTCTTGCCGTTAATGAAGCCGTTGAGGCGCATGGGTGTGCGCAGCTCGACTATCTGCTCGATAATCTGAGACATCTCGCCGGCGGTAAGCGGTTGCCCGTTCAACCGGTCGATGCCACGGTTGTTCTCGAAGAGGATCTGCGCCCAGTTGTCGAGCAGATCCTGCTCAGTGGGATGGTTGAGCGTGCCGTTCTTCCAGCCGTAGTCGTTCTTCAATACCCCGACGAGAGCATCCTCAAAGGCCAGCTCGTTAGTAAATACATCTGACATCATATATTCCTGCCTACTATACGAACATCTTTTCCAAGCACGCAGCTTTTAGGTTCCTTAGCAAAGTGAGCTTACGCTGGTGAAGGGTGATGAGATCGTCGAGGTCGCGGAAGAAGGAGCAAATTTGGCTTTGCTCAGTCTGCGTTGGGATTGCAATTTGTCGCTTTTTCCAATCGTCAACGTCAAAAACTAGCTTTTCGATATCAACCCCAAATGAGCTCAAAAAATAGCATGTGCACATTGTTTTTGTCATGGAAAGAAGAGCCCAAAATTCGCTTGATATTTTCGCATTTCCAACAAGAACAAGATACTCGTTTGAAACTATCGCTCCAGATAAGGATGGAGGTACTAGACCATTACCGCCATGGACAACCTGTCTTTTTGATATTAAAAAATCCCCAGTCTGCAATTCCTGATAATTCTTAACTAGGATATCGCGGCCTTTAACCACGGAACGCTGTACTACCCCTGCGTTCTTGCGTTTTACTGTGACTAGCTGATATTCCTTATCATCCTCTATTTCGACCGTCCGAAAAACGATATCGGCCACCTCCCCCAGCTTACGCTGTTCCCAAGGGTCAGTGAAACCGGCGAATCTAATGGCAGGCACGTGGTTCATCGAGCATCACCGCCCAGCAGCGTGGCGAGCTCTCGGATACCAGCCATGTCGAACTCGTTACCGGTGAGCTGTTCCAGCATGCTAATAAGTTCATGTTCAGACTCGCGGATCCGCTCGTCTATATCAGCATAGGTCGTGGCATATTTGTCAGCTAGAGCGCGGATGTCGTCGATAAGCGATCCGATGACAGTATCCGGCATGGTTTCGATACGTCGGACAAGCGGATCAATCCATTTTGCCGAAAGCAGCAAACGCGCTTGGTCGTCGCTAAGCTCTTCGATGGCTTTCTTCGACTTGCCGTCGAGCACCGACTTTGCCTCCTTGAGCCGGCGTTTCAAGTCGCGCTCCTCATCGTAGAACCGCGCCGCTGCATCAAGTCGGCTTGGCAGCGAGTCCGCAGAGCGCGCCTCGTCACCCATCTCGGCACGCAGGGTTTTGGCCATCCCCTTGAGCTTGGATGCGACGAAGGCATCGCCCGACTCGTTGACAGCGTCTCCTGCGTCCGACTTCTCCTCGTCGGTCAGACCTTCCAGGATCTCCGCGATCTCAGATGCGACAACGGGAAGCCTGAACTCCATCGCGGCCACTTCCGCCGCATCCTCGGCGAGCAGTTCCCGCTGCACCAGCTCGAAGGGCAGGACATGTCCGACCCATCCGTCCTGCACCTCGACGTCCTTGCCGCGCTGCTTCTTCAAGACCATACGTGGGTCTACGCGCCGCACCGCGTCGAAGCCCTCGGTCTGCAGCACTTCGAGATCAATGGCAATCTGCTGCCACTCGTCATCGAGCGCCTGGTAGGCGTCGTAACGGTCGATTAAATCGATACCCTCGAGGCGACTGAACAGCTCCGAGGACAATTGTGCCTCCTCGGAGCTGCGGACAACAAGCGACGGTTCGTCTACCAGCTCCTCGTAAAGCCACGGCTCGAAGTCCGCAAAACGTCCGGCGAACTCTTCGCGCCAGGCACCTACGGCCTTGCTCTTGCGGACGGTCGATTCAATATCCTCGCTCGCCAGACGCATACTTGCGGGGTTGACCTGTTCGAACAGCTCCTCGCGTAGACCTGGTAACGCGCGCCAGTAGTGCTTGAGCGCATCCACTTCGGATGTGGGTATACCACCGTACATGGTGGCATAGATGTCCCAGCCGCACGTTCGCTCGGAGGAGTCAACGTAGCGCGGAATGTTCAGGTTGTAGTCGTTGGCCCGCACATCGTCTTTTCTCACCACTCGGCAGTAGCGGTCCTGGTCGCCCCTGGCTTCGTAGGCGTCCACAATGCGCCGGATGTCGGAGGCGCGGAGCTTGTTGTTCTTTCCCTCCTTCACGTAGCCCTTCGACGCATCGATGATCAGGATGTCGTCGCGTTCGCGCGTCTTGCGCAGCACCATGACGATGGTGGGGATGCCCGTGCCGAAGAAGATGTTGGCCGGAAGCCCAATGATGGCGTCTATCTTGTCGCTCTCCACGAGATTGCGCCGAATCTGACCCTCCTCGCCGCCGCGGAAGAGCACGCCGTGGGGCAGCACGATGCACATGATGCCGTCCGGTTGCAGATGGTAGAGGTCGTGCAGGAGGAATGCGTAATCCGCCTTGGACTTTGGCGCGATACCGTAGTCGTCGAAACGCGGGTCGGGTGCATCCGGCGCGTCCCAGCGCTGCGAGTAGGGCGGGTTGGATACGACGGCATCCACGAACAGCGGCTCGTAGGTCTCGGGGTGTCCCTCTTCGAACCACGGCCAGTCGTCAGCCAGAGTGTCGCCGTTTCGCGTCACAATGTTGGCCGGGTCTATGCCGCGCATCACAAGGTTCATGCGCGTGAGGTTGTAGGTGTTTTCTTTCAGCTCCTGCGCGTAGTACTTGATGCGCCCTTCGCTGCCCATTTGTCGTGCCACGGCCTGGCCGATATTTATGAGCAGGCTGCCCGAACCGCTTGTGGGGTCGTATATCTGGATCTCGTGACGGTCGCGCAGATGGTGGGCCACGATCTCGCTCATGAGCAACGATACCTCGTGGGGCGTGTAGAACTCGCCCGCCTTCTTGCCAGCGTTGGCGGCGAAGTTGGAAATCAGGTACTCGTAGATGTAACCGAGAACGTCGTAGCCCTGCCGCCCATCCATCGGAATGTCCTTGATGAGGTGCAGAAGGCTGCTGATGGCCTTGGTGCGGGCACCCGAGGTGTCACCCAGCTTGGAGAGGCCCGTCTCCAGCGTCTCGAAGATGCGGTCGAATACGTGCCGGTGGTGCGGGTCAACAAGGCGCGAGAACGCGCTGAGTGCATCTGTCACATCGGACACGTCGAAGTCGGAACCTTTGGCGAGCCATGTGGAGTAAAGATGCTCATAGGCTATGAAGTAGCCGAGGTTCGGACGGACGAAGCCCACGATGTCGGGGTCTGCTTCGGTCACGGACACCATGTCTGCGTCCTCGAAGCCCTGACCGTGCAGCCACGACTCTTCCTTTTCCGAAAGAAACTTGTAGAAGATGAACCCGAGTATGTAGTCCTTGTACTCGCTTGCCTCGATCTTCGATCGCATCTCGTTAGCCGAGGCCCAGATTTTTGCTGCTAGCTGCTGCTTGTTCATCCACTACTCCTGTTCTCGCCGGAATCCAGCGTAAGTCGCCGATGGGTATGAATCCAGGTAACTGCGTACACCGTGGTCAATCTTTCTCCGTCAGTCGCTCAATGAGGCATTGTTTTACGAGCGAGGTGAAGGTGAGGCCATTGAGGTTGGCATACTCCTTCGCCGACTCGCGCATAGTGCGCGGAAGCCTCAGTGTTACAGTGACAAGCTCCGAGTCAACGAGATAGGATTGCAGTTCCGAGGTCGGAGCGCCCGATTCGACAAGCTCTGAGTACTTCATATGAACCCCTACCAAGTAACGCCATTGTAAATACACGTCGAAATACATTCTAACAGACAACAACATTAAGCATGCCTCGGATCGACCCGCATCGCGCGCGTCAGCAGGGCGCATCCGAGCTTTCGGGCATCCGATGCGGCCACCGGCTCGCCGAGGAACATCCACGCATGCGCGCCGTTGCCCGACCGCGAGCGTTCGATGGCGACGGGCACGCCCTCCCGCTCGCACACGCTCCGAAACGCGCCCACCGCCTGCTGCCAGTCGTCCTTGTCGAAGTCGG
>OLPX01002257.1_pt1 | contig 11671 bp, 10 predicted proteins | sample 1672491 | NCBI WGS metagenome assembly OLPX01 (sample SAMEA3136692, study PRJEB25190) | human gut metagenome | biome: human gut; feature: human-associated habitat; material: faeces | place: Austria | collected 2013 | reverse complement strand
GGTGTGATATTTTTCGCAGAATGTGTTTAAATGCAAGGGAAATCCGTCAGAGAGTTTCGATAAAAAGTATAGAAAAACCGTGTTTTTAATGGGTAAAAAGGCGCAAAAAGAGGTGCTTTTTTACCCATTTTTTATGCCCGTTTGAATGGAAGGATGTGAAAGGATATGACGGAGCAGCAGGCAAAGCAGATAAGGGAAATGAGGGAGCAGGGGATTGGTTACCGTTCCATTGCTCTTACGGTAGGGCTGTCCCGTGATATCGTGAGGAACTTCTGTAAAAGCAGAGGGCTTTCCGGGTATGGTTCGGCACTGACAAAAAACATACGGGAACAGGTCATGCTTGGGAAAGCGTGTCTGTACTGCGGTAAGGAAATGAAACAGCCGGATACCGGAAGACCAAAGAAGTTCTGCTCAGATAAATGCAGACGGGAATGGTGGAAAGGACACCCGGAACGAATCAACAGAAAAGAGAGTGCCATGTACCCTGCGGTGTGTGCGTTGCGGTAAAGAGTTCTTAAGCTACGGTAACAGGAAAAGGAAGTATTGCAGTCATGACTGCTACATCAAAGCAAGATTTTGGGAGGTAGAAGATGAAGACAGCGAAGCTATCAGTTCTGCCGATTAAGGACTTAAATCCGGCAGAGTACAATCCCCGTAAAAAATTAAAGCCGGGGGACAAGGAGTATGAAAAGATTAAGCATTCCATTGAAGAATTTGGATTTGCTGACCCTGTAGTGGTTAATTCCGATATGACAATTATCGGAGGTCACCAGAGGGTAACAGTAGCAGCTGCCCTTGGTTATACGGAAGTACCGTGTGCGATTGTGGAAGTCAGCAAAACTCAGGAAAAGGCACTCAACATTGCGTTGAATAAGATTTCAGGCGAATGGAATCAGGAACTGTTGGCAGATTTGATTCAGGACTTGCAGGATTCAGATTTTGATGTTGGGTTTACAGGCTTTGAACCGCCGGAGATTGAACAGCTATTTTCAAAGGTGCATGACAAAAAGGTAAAAGAAGATGATTTCGATGTAGAAGCGGAATTGAAAAAACCAACAGTGGCACAGACAGGTGATGTGTGGCTCCTGGGCAAACACCGTGTTATCTGTGGCGATTCTATTTTGCCGGAAACATACAACATCCTTATGGATGGCAGGAAAGCAAATCTGGTTCTGACAGATCCACCGTACAATGTAGATGTGGAGGAGACTGCCGGAAAGATTAAGAATGACAATATGGCAGATGAGGATTTTTACAGATTCCTTTTTGCTGCCTTTGTGAATATGGAACAGAACATGGAGGACGATGCTTCTATCTATGTATTCCATGCGGATACCGAGGGATTGAATTTCAGAAAGGCGTTTGCGGATGCCGGGTTCAAGTTATCGGGATGCTGTATTTGGAAAAAGAATGCACTGGTGCTTGGACGCAGTCCTTATCAGTGGCAGCACGAACCGTGTCTGTTCGGATGGAAGAAAGGCGGTAAGCATCAGTGGTATTCCGACAGGAAGCAGACCACCATTTGGGAATATGACCGTCCGAAGGCATCCAAAGACCATCCGACTATGAAGCCGATTGCTCTGATGGCATACCCGGTACAGAATTCTTCCATGATGGGATGTGTGGTTCTGAACCCGTTTCTTGGTTCCGGTTCGACACTTATGGCTTGTGAACAGACAGGGCGTATTTGCTATGGTGTGGAGCTGGAAGAGAAGTTTGTGGATGTCATCGTCAACCGTTATATGGAGATGAAAGGCTCTGCCGATGATGTTTTCGTTATTAGAAATAATGTGAAAATTTCACGAATTTTTACTTTTCCCTACAGTATTTGACTTTTTTCCCCTTATCTTTTAAAATATGAATATATTTTTCATGGGAAAGGATACCTGAACATATGAAAACCATTGGTTTTATCGGCCTTGGACTGATCGGAGGCTCTATTGCAAAAGCAATCCGCAAATTTCATCCGGATTACCATATCCTGGCATATGCCAGACATAAAGAAACTCTTGCCGCAGCTTTAAACAGCGGTGTTATTGACGGGGTACTGGAAAAAGAAGACGAACGTTATAAAACCTGCGACTATATTTTTCTGTGCGCCCCTGTTGAATATAACATTGAATACCTGAAATACCTGAAAACCGTCATTTCCGACAGCTGTATCATCACAGATGCCGGAAGCGTAAAAGGGCCGATCCATGAGGCTGTAGAAAAGCTGGAAATGGATCACTGCTTTATCGGCGGTCATCCCATGGCAGGTTCTGAACGGTCGGGCTTTTCCAATTCTTCCGATCACCTTCTGGAAAACGCCTACTATATTCTGACGCCGGGCGGTCAGGTTTCTTTAAATAAATTAACTGCATTTTCAGAGCTTGTGGATTCTCTGGGAGCCATTCCCATGGTCCTTACTGCTGAGGAGCATGATTTTATCACAGCGGGAGTCAGTCACCTTCCCCATATCATTGCCTCCTCTCTGGTCAACCTTGTCAGCGCCCTTGACAACGATGCGGAATATATGAAAACCATTGCAGCAGGCGGCTTCCGGGATATTACCCGCATTGCATCCTCCTCTCCTGTCATGTGGCAGCAGATCTGCCTGGAAAACACAAAAAATATTTCCACTGTTCTGGACGAATATATTCGCATGCTGATCCAGATCCGCTGCTCTGTTGACAACAAAGATGCGGACCAGCTTTATCAGCTTTTTGCCGCCTCCAGAGATTACCGTGATTCTATTGACGTAACCTCCAGCGGCCTTATCACCAAAGCCTATGTTCTTTATCTTGATATTGTGGATGAAGCAGGCGGAATTGCTACAATTGCCACAATTCTCGCCATGGACAATATCAGCATCAAAAATATCGGTATCATCCACAACCGTGAATTTGAACAGGGTGTGCTGAAAATTGAATTTTATGAGGAGGACGCCATGAAGCGCGGCGCCGCTCTTCTGAAAAAAAGAAATTATATTGTATATGAACGGTAGGTAGCAGTATGGAAATCAAAAAACAGACAGGTCTTCGGGGAACACTTGTGATTCCCGGAGATAAATCCATTTCCCACAGGGCAGTCATGTTCGGCTCCCTTGCAAAAGGAACCACAAAAATCTCTCATTTTCTGGAAGGCGCTGACTGCCTTTCCACCATTTCCTGTTTCCGCAAAATGGGAATTGAAATTGAACACAATAAAGAGGAAATCCTTGTGCGGGGAAAAGGCCTCCACGGACTGAGCGCCCCAACAGAAACTCTTGATGTAGGTAACAGCGGAACCACCACCAGACTGATCTCCGGAATCCTGGCAGGTCAGCGTTTTTCTTCCAGTCTTGACGGAGACGACTCTATCCGCACCCGTCCCATGAACCGGATCATAGCCCCTCTTACTTCTATGGGAGCGGATATTGTAAGCCAGAAAGGAAACGGATGCGCTCCCCTTATGATCAATGGAAAAAAACTTCATGCCATTCATTATAATTCCCCGGTAGCCTCCGCCCAGGTAAAATCCTGCGTACTTCTGGCAGGTATGTACGGCGATGGTATTACCAGTGTAACGGAACCTTTCCTTTCCAGAAACCATACCGAGATTATGCTGAATTATTTCGGCGCTGAAATAACTTCGGAAAATACCACAGCCTCCATTAAACCGGAGCCTGTTCTTGAGGCAAGAGAAATCACTGTTCCCGGAGATATTTCATCTGCCGCCTATTTTATTGCCGCAGGTCTTCTGACTCCAGACAGTGAGATTCTTCTTAAAAATGTAGGCATTAATCCTACCAGAGCAGGAATCCTTAAAATCTGCCGTGCCATGGGAGCTGACCTTACTCTTTTAAATGAAAAGCATGACGGGGAGCCTACGGCTGACCTTCTGATCCGTACAAGCAGTCTGAAAGGAACCGTCATTGAAGGAGCAGATATCCCGACCCTGATCGATGAAATTCCCATGCTGGCAGTTATGGCAGCCTTTGCAGAAGGAACAACCGTGATCCGGGACGCTCAGGAGCTGAAGGTAAAGGAATCTGACCGGATTGCGGTTATGGTGGATAACCTGAAACGAATGGGCGCAGACATTGAGGGAACAGATGACGGAATGATCATTCACGGTGGGAAGCCCCTTCACGGAGCTGTCATTGATTCCCATCTGGATCACCGGATCGCCATGTCCTTTGCAGTAGCCGGAACAATCTGTGAGGGAACTATGGATATCCGGGGCGGAGAATGCGTTAATATCTCCTATCCTGATTTTTATAAGGATCTTTATTCCCTGCATTAGTCAAAAAGCAGCAGAGCCGGATCAGATATTGTACTCCGGCTCTGCTGCTTTTTCTTCAAAGAAATAGTCAAGAATTTTCTTTTTATAATGTGCAAAATCACTTCCGCCACGATCACGGTATTTACCAAGCTCTACCTGGATTACATCCCTGATACGCCCCGGCCTCGCCGACATAACCACAATGCGATCTGCAAGAAATATCGCCTCTTCAATGTCATGGGTTACCATGATCATTGTATTTCCGCACCGGCTCCGTATCTTCAGAAGCTCCTCCTGAAGCTCGATTTTTGTAAGAGCATCCAGAGCTCCAAATGGTTCATCCAGAAGCAGTATTTTCGGCTGAGTTGCCAGTGCCCTTGCAATGGCTGCTCTCTGGGACATTCCACCGGACAGCTGACGGGGATAGGCTTTTTTGAATTCTGAAAGCTTCACAAGCTCCAGATACTGATCTGAAAGCTTCTTTTTTTCCTCCCTGGCCAATCCCTTTAAACCAAGCTGGACATTTCTCTCAATACTCATCCATGGAAACAGCCGGTGTTCCTGAAAAATCATTCCACGATCTGCAGCAGGCTCCGTAATCTCCTGTCCGCCTGCCGCTACCAGACCGGTATCATTTTTTTCAAGTCCTGCAATAATCTTGAGAAGAGTGCTTTTTCCGCACCCACTGTGCCCTACAAGAACCACAAATTCTCCCTCTTTAATATCCAGATTAATGTCATTGAGAACATTTATTTTTTCTCCATTTACCTCAAAGCTTTTGTTTACATTTTTTATGGTCAGTTCCTGTCCCATATATTCACCTTTCTCTTTCCCAGGGTGTGCACAGTTTTGAAATCAGTGAGATAATCTGATCCATTACAACTCCCACCACTGCAATAGCAATAATTCCCGAAAATACCACCGGATACTGCATAAGGCTTCTTGCGTCATTAATACGGAAACCAATTCCGGATGTGGCTGCAATCATCTCTGCTCCTACCACAGCCATCCAGGAAACGCTTAATCCCAGCTTCAGTCCCACAAAAATTGATGGAAGTGCAGAAGGAAGATAGATTTTTACAAACTGCTGCCAGCCATTAAGGTGGTACATTTTTCCTACCTCAACCAGTTTCCTGTCCGTCCTTTCAATTCCGCTGATCGTGTTTACCAGTACAGGAAAAAAAGAAGCAAGAAAGATAACTGCCACCTTGGATTCCTCACCAATCCCAAACCATATAATGAGAATCGGAACCCAGGCGATCATGGGAATCTGGCGGATAGCCGTAAAGGTCAGAATGAAAAATCGGTTTGCCACTGTACTCATTCCCATGATTACTCCCAGGAGAATTCCAAAAATAACGGCCAGAGAATAACCTTTTACAATACGGCTCAGACTCACTGCCAGGTCCCCTGAAAGAACTCCTGAGGTAATCTGCTGTATGAAAGTCTGAAACACTGTACCAAGCCTTGGAAGGATCAGTGTTGACATTGCGCCGGTTGCTGTTGCCACATACCAGGCCGCTGCAATAAGTGCCGGCAGAATAAGAAAATTAAAGAGAACTGCCGGTGTCTTCAAGATTCCATAACGCTGTCTTTTCATTTTACTGGTTCTCCTCTGTATCTTTCTGATATTCCTCAAGTGCCTGCTTCTGATAGGAAGCATCAATCCAGGAATCAAAATCCACTTTTGCGGATATCAGATTATTTTTCAGCTCAAATTTCTCAATTTTTTTCAGGGAGTCAATATACTGGTCATCCAGACTTACGGGATAGCCAAGTTTTGGATCCTCCACGGCTACCGATTTTACCTGTTCCAGAGTTCTTCCGCTTTTTTGGGAGGATAACTCATAAAAGCTCTCCGGATCCTGGACAATCTGATCCTTTGCCTTTAGAAGTGCTTTGAGCAGCGCCACATTTACTTCCTGATTTTCCTCCACGAATTCTGTTCTTCCAAGAAGTACAGTAGGCTCAAAATATGTATCCAGATCCGCCTCCACTCCTTTATGAAGGATTTTGGCTTTTCCCTGTTCCACAAGGGTATCTGCCTGTCCGTAGGTAACAACAGCTCCGTCTACTGCCCCTGCAGAAAGACTGGACAGTCCCTCTGGAATTGTACTGTTTACCAAATTCACATCTCCTTCTTCCAATCCAGCTTCTTCCAGGATTTTCAGTAAATACATTTGCGGAGCTGCGCCTCTCTGATAGGAAATCGTCTTTCCCTTCAGATCCTTCAGAGTGGAAATCCCAGAATCCACAGTCACTGCAAGCTGCCATGCAGAGCCATATCCTGCAACTGTCAGAAGCTTTGTATCAATGCCATTGGATTTCGCCATGACTCCTGCAAAGCCTGCATAATAGGCATAATCCAGATCCTGGGATACCAGTGCCTCATGGATGGCCGGCGCTGCCCCTGTAAAGGCAGTCAGCTTCGCATCATAGCCAAGAGGATGAAGATATTCATCCAGATACCCCTTTTCCTGGGCCAGTGCAAGAGTTCCCTCTGCCCAGTCTGAGCCAGCACTTGGAAATCCGATCTGCACCTCCTTGTATTCTCCTTTTTCTGTTTTTTTCGCCTTGGCATTTACCGTTTCCCCAAAAGCTCCATATCCTCCTGCAATCAGGCCAAGTGCAAATACTGTTCCCAAAAATACCGCTGTAAGTTTTCTGTTTCTCATTTTATCACTCCCTCTTCCTTATCCTGCGTTTACTTTACTAGATCACTTTTTCTGACAGTTGCAACACAGAAATTGATCTCTTCATCCTCATCTTCTCCGGCTCCGCCGCCTGTCATTAGTCTGGCATTAGGATCCACGCCCTCAATAACGGTTATCTTACCAAGCTGATTTCCTGTCAGGGAGCCCGGCACCCGGAAGGTTTCCACATTAATTTTTTCCACTGAAATCTCCTGAGGTTTCTCCACCTGGGGAATCCACTCATAGGGTACACGGTAAGCCCTGTAAATCATATTATTGGTAAATTTTCCAAGAATGGTATTAAAATACGGATTGATGTATTCCCACACGATTTCATGGTCCGGCGTCACCTCTATCAGTCTTCCATCAGAGCCTTCTGTAATCAGGGTATTTCTATTTGGAAGCCTCTGTGCAGAACTGATATAGGAACTGTAAAACTTGGACGCATCGGTAAACAAAAGATGTCCTGCTTCCTGAGGGGTATACTGCCAGGTAATTTCCAGTGTCACAGGATTGAACTGAAGGACTCTGGAATAATCCCGCCTTGCATTATTTACTCCTGTCAGAGCTCCTGGATTCGGCACACCGTAGCCGCCTTCTCCTCCATTGTCAAACACCAGAAGATCTCCCTCTCCCGGCAGTCCCTTGGGAATCATGTGCAGATGGTGCTGTCCGATAATCCAGCCCAGCTTTTTCGTTGCTTCACTTTCATTAAAATCCGGTCCCAGCTTCCAGACAATATCCCCTGTTTTTTTGCTGATTATGGCAAGAATATTGGAATTTCGTCCGTCAATAATTATATTTTCCGGATGAAAACGCTCATCCCCCTGATCATACCATTTGTTTTCGCCCAACACAGACATGCTGTTAATATGCATCCAGTCTCCGCCGGCCTCACCCTGAAGGCATGGATTGCGGAACAGCGCATTTCTGGCAGCTTCATCAAAGCCAAACTGTTCAAAATGATCACTAGCTCTCCAGCTCCAGAGAATATTTCCCTCCCAGTCTACCTGCACCAGATCAATCTGATCCTGATAGGCTTTTTTTCCCGGACGGGTTCCTGTTGTACCCATTACATAGCCGCCGGGAAGAATTTTATTGGGAAAGCCTCCCAGCCCCGCCCACAGCTGAACCTCTCTTCCATTCATATCAATAAGCAAAGCTCCCTTTGCCGAAGGAAAAACCGTATAACCGTTAAATGCCTTTTCTTTATCATAAACTGTTGTTCCCGTAGGAAAAATACTTGGATATCCCATATATCTGTACCTCCTTATAATTTTTTGATGTTTTCCGCAATAATCAGCTTATGTACAAAGCCCAAAGACCGTTCCCTGAGCTGCCCGTCCTTAAAATACAATAATGCAGGTACAGAACCTACCTCATATTCCTCTGCCAGAAATATTTCTGCAGGAATTTCCACCTTTCCAAAAAACACGCTGTCCCCAAGCTCCTCTGAAAGCTCCTGAATGCCTGCCTCCAGTTTTTTGCAGTGTGTGCAGGTTTTGGAATAAAATTCTACGACTGCTGTTTTATTTTCTTTTAATGCTGCCTCAAAGTTCTGTGCTGTCAGTTCCTTTACCATTTTTTCGGTTCCTTTCTCTATAAAAAATTATTGGTAATGCTCCAGAATATACCGGGCTGCGGCAGTAGCTGCTGCTGCCCCGTCTGCCGCAGCAGTAATCACCTGCCGAAGCTTTCCGGCTCTTACATCACCGGCTCCATAAAAGCCTTCTGCTGATGTGAGGCCTTCCTCTTCTGTCTGGATATATCCATTTTTATCCAGGTTTACCAGCCCCTTGAGAATTTCTGTCCGGGGCTGCATTCCGATTGCGGCAAAAATGCCATGAACAGTCAGTTCTCTTCCAGAATCAAGGAAAAGCTGTATCTCTCTGCCTCTCTTTTCCAGCTTTTTCACTTCCGTACTCCGAATGATTTCCACATTTTTCTTTTTCTCCAGAAGCTTCAGAGTACCATATGCTCCCCGGAAGCTTTCTCTCCGGTGTATAAGAAAAACCTTCCTGCAGATTTCCGACAGCAGCAGCGCATCATCCAGTGCAGTATTTCCGCCTCCAATCACTGCTGCGTCTTTTCCCTGATAAAAGGCACCGTCACAGGAAACGCAGTAGGAAATTCCATTTCCCTCCAGCTTTTTACTTCCTGGAATCATAAGTCTCCGATGAGAAGCTCCTGCTGCATAAATCACTGTTTTTGCTTCCAGACAGCTTCCAGACTTCAGCTCCACCTGAAAATATTTTTCCGTTTTTGTAATGCCTTTGGCTTCGTCCTCCAGGATTTCAATCTCCAGCTTTTTCGCATGGTTCAGAAATCTTTCTCCCAGCTCATATCCGCTGATTCCCGGCAGACCCGGATAATTGTCAACACAGGGACTTTCTGCGATCTGCCCGGTTCCCTCATATTCCTTTTCCAGAAGCAGAACGTCCAGATTTGCTCTTTTTGCATAAATTGCAGCAGTAATGCCTGCTGGTCCGCTTCCGATAATCAGCACATCTCTCATTTTCTCCCTCCCATCATTAATCATATTTACATATCTGTTTAGTATGTTTTTCATGTCGATGATACTACCATATAACAACAGCACCTGTCTAATACACAAAAAAAATAGCCAGCTATAGCTTTAAGCTATAACCAGCCTGTATATTCTCTATATCTCCTCATATTCTCTGCTGCTTTCATCCAGATATTTCTTCAGAGCAGATACATATCTGTCCCCCAGACGGCTGAGAGTAAGATTTTTCCTTGTAATGTATCCAATATCCATCCTATTTTCCTCTGAATCATCCTCATCCAGGAAAGGTACTGCCCGGTAATTACTGCCGTTAAGCTCGTCACAGATAATTCCGGAACAAAGAGTGTATCCGTTCAGACCAATCATCAGGTTCAGCATAGTGGCACGATCATTTGCCCTGATAAGGCGGCTGTAATCATTGGTGGGCAGAATTTCCTCTGACAGATAAAAAGCACTGTTATCTCCCTGTTCAAAAGAAAGACAGGGGTATGGCTCTAGCTGGCTGAAACGAATGACTTTCTCATCAGCAAGAGGATGCCCCTTCCACAGATACACATAAGCTCTGCATTTGATCAGCATATGAAATTCCAGATCAGCAGACTTCAGAAGCTTTTCCATGGATTTTCGATTAAAGCTGCTGAGATACAGAACTCCTATCTCACTTCTCATTGTTCTCACATCATGGATAATCTCCTCTGTTCTTGTTTCCCGGATAGCAAATTCATACTTTGACATATCACAGTTTTTTGCCACATCCACAAAGGCCTTCACTGCAAAAGAATAATGCTGAGTGGATACACCAAACTTCTCTTTGCGGATACCACTGCCTTCATATCTCTGAAGAAGCTGTTCATACTGCATACAGATTTCTTTTGCATAAAGCAGAAACTCTGCGCCGTCATCGGTAAGTGTCACACCTCTGCCACTGCGGAAAAAGATCGTGATACCTATTTCCTTTTCCAGTTCCTTGACTGCATTGGTAAGAGACGGCTGAGATACATAAAGAAGCTCTGCTGCCTTATTCATGGATTTTGTTTCTGCTATGGTCAATATGTATCTGAGCTGTACAAAAGTCATTGCTGTACTCTCCTTTTTCCTGTTGTATTATTGTTTCTGAAAAAGCAGCTTTCCCTCTGAATTCCTTTAATCCTTAAACCTTTTCTCCATAATGCAGCACTGAATCTCAAGGCCAAGGCTTTTATAAAAGGCATACGCTTCCCTGTTAAAAGACCATACCTTAAGATCAATCCTTTTCAGCTTTTCTTTTTTTGCCAGTGTTTCCATACAGGCGTAAAGCTGTTTTCCCACACCTCTTCTTCTGTAATCCTCCATAACGTAAACAGCATCAATATAAAGTGTATGATTCTTTTTCAGCATGGGGTTTACCGGTGTTTCCTTTCTTTTTGCAATCACAGCTCCCACAAGCTTTTCACCTGCCTTTGCGCCCACAGCCACATATTCGTCACTTTCCAGAATTTCCTGATATTCCTCTCTGGTTAAAAGCTCTTCCGTATCCACATAAATATCCGGTCTTCCATTTACATGTTCTTTATGAAGCACATGATAGGCTCTGTTTACAAACTCATAATCTTTCATGGAAAGCTCTGTTATCTGTATGCTTTCTGTCATTTCCTTTCTCCTCCTTTGAAAAAACTGTCCCTATTATAATAAATCAGGCAGTCACAATCAAGCCCCGGACAAAATGGTTGACAACATCATGGAGTGCAAAGCAGAAAACTTTTTACATTTTTCTTTTTATAGGGTACAATGAATTTGGGAATGAAGTTCTCCCAAGGGAAACCTGAACTGCTTATTAAGCTGATGACTTCTGAGATTATCATATCGCAGAAGCACCAGCTTTTTTTCTGCGATAAAAACTAGGAGGAAATTTATGTTAACGTCACTTGCCTTTATTTTTCTGGCAGGCCTTGCTATGGCCGCCTTCTGCCAGATGCTGAAGCTTCCCCGTATCATCGGCATGCTTGCCTGCGGAATCATTCTGGGGCCCCATGTACTGGATCTTCTGGATCCTTCCATCCTGTCCATTTCATCAGAATTGCGCCAGATTGCTCTGCTTATTATCCTGCTGAAGGCCGGGCTTTCACTGGATCTTTCGGATCTGAAAAAAGTAGGACGGCCTGCTGTTATGATGTCCTGTGTCCCGGCTGCCTTTGAAATTCTGGCATTTTTTCTTTTTGCCCCTCAT
>OLPX01002246.1_pt1 | contig 11719 bp, 10 predicted proteins | sample 1672491 | NCBI WGS metagenome assembly OLPX01 (sample SAMEA3136692, study PRJEB25190) | human gut metagenome | biome: human gut; feature: human-associated habitat; material: faeces | place: Austria | collected 2013 | reverse complement strand
CCAGGCATAGCTGTTTATTTATACATCTGTGCAGTATTCATGTATCTCTGCCTTATAGCGTATCGAGTGCTGCTTTCATTCTATTCATGCACGCTTCCACTGTACTTCTCTGGGTTGCTGCGTTGATCCGCTCGAATCCATTGCCTTCAGGTCCGAAAATGTAGCCTTCGTCGAATACAATTCCGGCTTTCCTGACCATCAGCTCCTCCAGTTTCTCATGATCGGAGCAGTATTCATTTAAATCGAGCCATACCAGGTAAGTTCCCTGGCAGTCCATTACCGCTGCCTTGGGCAGATTCTCCTTTACAAACGATTCTATGTAACGGATATTTCCATCGATATAGGCTCTGGCCTGATCCAGCCACTCCTCCCCTTCCGTGTAAGCCGCGATGATGGCAGTCAGACCGAAAGGACTGCACATACCAACGGATAAACGGTTAGAGACCACATCGGTCCACTGCTTCTGATACTCCTTATTAGGAATAATAATGTTGGAAAACTGCATTCCGGCCAGATTAAAGGTTTTGCTGGGGGCGGTGCAGACGATGATTCTGTCACTGTAGTCCGGCGCAAGCTTTAATAACGGCGTATGGGTGACTCCGATTCTCGTTAAGTCCGCGTGAATTTCATCGGAAATAATCCATTTATCATACTTCTTTGCAATATCGACAATCTTCCTTAATTCATCCTCTCTCCACACACGTCCAACCGGGTTATGAGGACTGCACAGAATCATTCCCTTCGTATTCTCATCGGAGAATTTTCTATCCAGATCATCGAAATCCATCTCATAGGTGCTGCCATTTCTAACCAGAGGACTATTGACCACTTTCCTGCCGTTGGCTTCCACTTTTCCCGTAAATGGGTGGTAAACCGGCCTCTGAATAATGACTCCATCCCCTTCTTTTGTCAGGAACTGATCCACAAACTTGTCGGTCATTTTTGTAAACCCGCCGACAACGCCGTTCTCGATTTTCCTGTAGCCGCCCACAACACCCTCGGCGATCTTTTCATTCGCCTTGATCAGCTTTGATTTTGCCACGATAAAATTCCCCCTTAATCCGAATACGATTTTCTGCGCCTGCGCACGAAACAAATCGCTGCCGCCGCGATACCGACCAGTGCAGCCGCAGCGGCCGCAGCTGAGATAAAAAATTTTGACATCTGTTCTCCCCTCCCTTACTTCAAGCCCTTGACGAGGGGAATTAAGCAGAGCAGAAGCACGATGCCGGTCAGGCCGACCAGTATGCCGGGGATCAGTATGCTCCACACCATCGTCATGCACATGCCGACGCCGAGCGCCAGAGCACCGGCAATGCCAAGCAGCGTCGAGCCGATAATCTTGCCGCTCAGGCGGACGGCGGGCTTGCCCTCCATTTTGCGGCGGACAAGCAACATAACCAGAAGCTCGGCTGCGCCTGCCGCAGCGATGACAACGCCCTGATTAAACGCGTTCCACTCCAGCAGCAGGCACATGCACATGCCCAGCGCGAACAGAACGCCGCCGATCGTTCCCATGATCATGGATACAAAATTCTTTTTCTTCATTTCAGATACCTCCGTTTGTTTCTGTGACCGTTTCTTTGATGCCTCTATCTTAAAGCGCCTGTGTTTTTGATTTGATTCGGAAATGTTTCTAAATTATGAAATCGGCCCGGTGCGCACGATTTCAGCATCTCAGCGGTCATTTCAGACTTCAGATAAAAAGCAGGCATCAAATTTTCCAAAAGAAATTGCCCTGCATCGTGTGCTTTACACAATGCGGGGCAATTTCTTTTTTGTTATTATCCTGCCATTTCCCACAGGCCGTCCGGCACACTTCTCGAGCGGCGCTCACCGAGCGCGCTTTTGCTTGGGCGAAACGTGAAAATACTGCTTGAAGGCCCGGGAGAAAGCGTAAACGCTTTCGTAGCCGACGAGCGCGGCGACATCTTTTATCTTGATGGACGGGTCCTCCTCGATCAGGCGCTTGGCCTCCCGCATGCGCACGGACGCCACATATTCCGAAAAGCTCTGGTTCATCTGCGCCTTGAACAGACGGCTGAAATAATTGTAGCTGACCGACACTTTCTCCGCCACCTCGTTCATGCTGATCTCCCGGTTGTAGTTCTGCTCCACGTATTCCATCGCGGTGGACAGGATGTAAGCGTACTTGTCGGTGGAGGCGTTTCCCGCCGCCTCCACGCGTTCCAGCGCGCTCTGCAGATATGCCTGCATGGATTCGAGGCTCTCAAATCGCGTGAAATGCGGAAACGGCTCCAGCTCGAGGTGAAAGGCTGAGGCCATCTCCTGCATCTGCGAGACCCAGTAATTGTAAAACCCGCGGATCTCCTCGGGATAGGGCTGCGCCTGAAAGAAATCGAGGCAGAAGATTTTTTGCAGCCACTCGCGGATCCCCGCAAAATTCCGGCTTTGAAAGGCAGCGTGAACCCGCGCCTGATACCGCGGAAGCCGGCTCCTCTCCACAGTCCACCGCGGCGCGGCAAACCGAATGGAAAACGGCTCCAGCATCCGGTAGGCCGCAGTATAGCGGGCCTCCTTGTAAAAAACCGGGTATGCGCCCGGGTCATCGAATGGGCGGCTCACGGCAAAGCAGATCTCCGCACCCTCTGCGGCACAAAAGGCCCGGCAGGCCATCAGGCACGCTTCCACCGTCTCCGCCCGGCGGCCCGCCGTATTGATAAGCAGGACGGAATCGCCGTCCGCGCTCTGCACCGGATAGAGGTCTGCATCATCCCGGTGCACCTGCACACAAAAGCCGCGCAGCAATGCCGCTCGGCGCGCATCCTGTCCGCCGAAGCCCCACGCCACCCAGAATACCGGGCGGGAAAGGAAATCCGGCGGCTCGCCGCTCTCCCCGCGCTGCAGCCCGTTCAGCCAGTCCTCCAGCCTGCTCAGACCGTCCCGCTCGGCGGCCTGTCCGCCCCGCGCGCGCAGATTCTCCGCACATTTCAGAAGCACCTCCTGAATCTGCACCAGCTTCACCGGTTTCAGTAGATAATCCACCGCGCCGCTGCGCATCGCCCCCCGCATATACGTGTAGTCGTCGTAACCGCTCAGGATCACGATCTGGATCTCCGGGTAGGCGCGGCTCACCTCCCACACCAGATCCAGCCCGGACTGATAGGGCATCTGAATATCGCTGATCAGCACATCGACTGTTCGGCCGCGCAGCACGTCCCAAGCCTCCTGCACCGAATGCGCCGCTGTGATTTCCCGAATGCCCAGCTTATTCTCCTGATCCACCATCTGAATTTTACGGCGCATCGCCGCGCACAAGAGAGGATCATCGTCCACAATCAGGATTGAAAGCATTTGTTCCCGCCCCTTTCCGCACAAAGTTTTCCCATTTTCTGCCGCACGGACCGCCCTGCACCCTACAGCTCCAACAGAACAAACACGCTCGTATACCGGCCCCTGCGGCTGCGCAGCACCAGCCGGTCGTCGGCGCGCGCAAAAATCCGCAGGCGGTCGTTGATATTTTCCAGCCCGATTCCCCGCTTTTCCTCGTGGCGCAGCGCAAGCGCATCATAGGGCAAAGCGAACTTCCGGTTCATCTCCGCCACCTGCTCCGGCTCCATGCCTTGGCCGTTATCCCATACGCGCAGGATCAGCCGCTTTCCCAGCCGCTTGGCACTGACCACAATGCAGCGCTCCGCATCCGGCGCCCGGCCGGCAAAGCCGTGCTCGAACGCATTTTCCACGATGGGCTGGAGCAGAAAGCGCGGTATGGAAACGCCGAGAAGCGATTCCGCCGCGTGAATGCGCAGCACGACGCGCGCGCCGTACCGGCACCTTTGCAGACTCACGTAATTCCGCACGTGCTCCAGCTCGTCCCGCAGCGGCAGCGATGTGCCGGAGGCCACCGTGTTGTAGCGGATCATCTGCGCGAAATCGCACATCGTATCCGCAAGCTCATATTCCCCGTCCAGCGTGAGCTTCCCCGCGAACATGTCGAGCGTGTTGTAGATAAAGTGGGGATTGATCTGCAGGAGCAGCGCCTTGAGCTGCGCGTCCTTGTAGGCCGTCTCTTTCCGGATATTCTCCTGCATCAGCGCGTGCATCCGCTCGAGAACCCGGTTGAACTGCTGCCCGATAATCCCGATCTCGTCCAGCCATTCAATCGCAAGCGCGCCGTTGAAATCGTCGGCCGCAATGCGCTCCATATCGTCGCCGTACCGGCGCAGCCGGGCGATCACGGAGCGGAGCAGCGAGTAAAAAAGCGATAGGAATAGGAACGAAAGCAGCCCCATGAGCACCAGTGTGAGCAGAGAATTCCGCTGCAAAATACCGTTCTCCCCGGCGGGGAGCGCCACACCCACCCGCAGGGGCAGCCGCTCGAGCGGGGCGGAGAAATACCGCACAGCGCCCTGCGCCGCCGTCTCCTCCGAAAAGTGGAAATCCGCGTCGGTCTGCACGTTGGAAAAGACCGGCCGGTTCTCCGCATCCAGTAAAAACAGCGCGGTTTCGCCCTCCTGCAGCATGCGGATCTCCGAAAACAGCTTCTCCCCCAGCATTCTGGCCAAAATATAGCCCTCGCTCTTGCGCGGCGACGACAGGACGGGGCAGATGTAATACAGCACCTGCGCGCCATCCTCCTCCGTCACATACCACACATCCGCGCTGCCGCCATCCAAAAGCGACTCCGGTATGCTCTCCGGCGCGGCATCCATATGGTACACCATACCGTAGCCCTCGGGGATCGTGCCGTTATCCGTCAAAAGCAAAATGCGCTCGATCGGCGGAGTCACCGTGTTCCCAGCCCCCTCCAGCAGCGGCAGAACGGTTTGGGTGTACTCCTCATAGGAGGCCGCCCCCTCGTAATCGCGGGAGAGAAACGAGACGAGCCGGCGGTTCGAGGCCAGCACCTGCACCAGCATCTCGACGTGATCCAGCTTTTCGTTGATGTCCTGCACGACGATGCCAAGCATATCCCTGCCGCTCTGGGTGAGCCGCTGTTCGTACTGCGCCGTAAAAGAGAAGAAATTGAAGGTCAGCAGGAGCGAAAGCGGCAGGGCGATCAACCCCAAAAAGCCCAGTATGATCTTATGCGAGATTTTCAGCCGGTTCCACCAGCGCTTCATACACGGCCCCCTTTCCGGCAATGCAGGCGGGAACGCCAGCGATCCGCGGGATCAGAAATTTCCGCTGGACTTTTCCCTGATTTTGGACTATCATTAAATGGATCAAAGCGTCCATTTTCCCGCGTCATTCCGGACATTTAAGATGTATTTTCACGAAAGGAGAGGAGATGCCATGGCATTTTTCCGCACGCGCACCGGCGGGCTTCACCGCGGCCGGCGCATCGGCCTCATGTTCGCCGCCGTCTGCCTGCTGGCGCTGGCTGCATTCCCGCTTCTGCGCCCGCGGCACAAGCCCTTTGAGGTCGTCCGCACAGAGGAATCCCCCGCCCTCCAATGGGCGTTTATCACCCCCTACGGCGAAGGCGGAAAAGCCTGCCGCGCGCTCTGCCCCACGGAGGCGTCGTGCGCGGCGCTCGCCGGCATGCCGGTGGAAATCACCTTCTGCACCATGGAAAAATTCCTGAATATGACCGCTGCCGGCGTACCGGTGGACGCGGTCACCTGCTGGTACACGGACCCCAGCTTTAAGCGGCTGGAAACCACCGGCGCGGCATGGGCCCTGCAGGATCTCCTCGACCGCGAGCTTCCGGGCTTCACCCTGCCGGAGGATTTCGTCCGGTGGTGCGGCAACATGCGGGAAAAAGTGTACGCCTACCCCCACACGAGCACCATTCTTACGGAGGACACCTCCGCCAGCGCCGATACGGTGATGATCGCCCGGCGCGACATGCTCGAAAAGTTCCACTGGACGGACGCGGATTTTCAGGAAAAAGCGCAGGTGCTCGAGCAGCTCAAGACCATTCGGAAAACCGAACCGGCACTCGTCCCCTGCTATCTGGAATTTTCAAGCCTGCAGCAGATGTTCGGGGCTGCCGCCGTGTCGGACGGCGAATGGACGGATGTCTTTTTTCACCCGGCCACGCTGGAGGCGCTCGAATACATGAACAGCTTGTACCGGGAGCGCCTGCTCTCGCCGGATGTTTTCACCCTCAGCGCAGAAGCGCTCCTCGCGCAGCTCGAGAATGGCGAGCTCTTTCTCGCCGCTTCGCCGGAGCTCGGCCGCCTGCTGGCCTGCCTGCCGGAGGATTCCCCCGTTTTGGAGCAGTACGAGATCGTATCGCCCCTGCACTCCGATTCCGGGCGGGAGCCCGCTTTCGCCAGCAATTTCAACGAGCAGTACGCCTCCACGCTGTTCTTAAAAGAGAGCGCCTATCCGCAGGCTCTCGCCCGCCTGCTCGCGGCCTTTTACCGGCAGAATATGCCGCTTTCCGAAGAACAGAAGGCGGTTCTTCAGGCGGCGGGGCTCGAGAGCGCCGCCGCTGAAACGGACGAGCCGCAGACCGCCGACGTAGAAAGCCGCTATATCGTTCCGACCGCGCACTATGAGATCCTGTTTTCGCACTATTCCAACACACGGCTTGCCGCAGCCGCCGAGCGCCGGGAAACCTACTGCGGAACGCAGGTTGTCCGCCTTGTGGAGGACTGCGCGCCCGAGGAGGTCGCGCCTGCATACGAGGCTGCGGTCCGCGAGCTGCAAAGCGGCGACTTCCGGCTCCTTCTGGACTGGAAGGAAAGCCGCTATCAGCAGGCTGCGGAGATTCTGCAAAACGCCGGCTGACTGCCCCGCGAAAGACACACGAAAACAGGAAGCAAACACGCGCTTTTCAACTCCCGTTGGAAAGCGCGTTTCGCTGTTTTCACGGCAGAGCGGCGCACCGGCCCGCCCTCTCCGCCCGTTATGAAAGGGTTTTCTGCCCGCCGCAGGGCAGCCACCTTGCTTCCTCCGCCGAGCGGATGATCGTATCCAGTGCGTGCTGGATGCGCCGTCCATCCTCGATGGTGGCCGCCGTCCCGTCGCCGCAGCCGTTGAGCACGTCTGCAAACGCCTGCATTTGGTCGGCACGGAAGCGCTCCGGAACGAGCAGATTTGTAAAGGCGCCGACGCGTTCGTAGGGCGCGCCGATGCAGACCTCAAGCGCATCGACGCCGGGTGTCACGTCCAGACTGTAGACGAGCGCGCCCTTGCTGCCGTAGATCTCCATGCGCTGGTAGTTGCCGCGGCCGTAAGCGAAGCGCGTGACCGAGAAATTCGCGGCGGTTTTCCCATCCATCTCCATCAGGTAGTGGCAGAAGTCGTCCACATCCACCGGGCCCATACCCTCGCCCTCCTCGAGACGGCGGCTGTGCACAAAGGTGTCCGCGTGGCCCACGGCCCGTCGGTAGCCCTTGCCGGTGACAAAGCCCACCAGATCGAGCGCATGGCAGCCGAGGTCGCCCAGCGCGCCGGTGCCCGTGAGCGCCTTTTGGTACCGCCAGGAGCGCGGCAGATCGTAAGAGGGGCCGCCGCCCGCCTGCAAATACTGCATATAAACGTGGTAGATTTCCCCGAGCATGCCCTGCTCCACAAGCTCCCGTGCATAGCGCGCCGCAGCCTTGAAGCGGTAGGAGAAGCATACCATGCTGGGAAGCCCGCGCTCCGCGGTCATCCGCGCGAGAATATCCGCCTCCTCCGCCGTTAGGGTGACGGGCTTTTCAATGCAGTAGGGCTTTCCCGCCTCGATCGCAGCCTTTGCCACTGCAAAGTGCGCGTTGTTGGAGGTGGAAATATCCACCACATCCACATCCGGGCAGTTCACGAGGTCGCGGTAATCCGAAAAGCAATTTGCCTCGGGCACCCCATATTTCTCCCGCGCATAGGCCATGCGCTCGGGCTTTAGGTCGCACACCGCCGTCAGCCGCAGGTCCGGGCTTTTCTCGATGCCCGGCAGATGCACGCCGCGGGAGATGCCGCCGATGCCCACGCTGCCCACGCGAAATACTTTCTTTTCCATATTCAACATCCTCTCTGTTTTTTGCGGGCCATGTGCAGCCCATCCCGCCAAAAGGCGGAAACCCGGAGACCGGGGCAGTCTCCAGGCTCCGCAGATTTATTTTGGAAGCCGCGGGAGCGGTCAGCCCGCGTTATTGTAGACGTCGAGCGCTTCCTGATAGATCTCCATCAGGCGCTCAAGGCCCATCTGGTTGAGCTGGTCCACGTAGGCCTCCCACTGCTCCTCAATGCCGCCGTTGACGATCCAGTTTGCCCATGTCTCATTGACATACTTGTAGATGTCCACGGTCAGAGCAGAGATTTCCTCGGCCTGCTCGCTCGTGTAGTTGACCATCGGATACGGCTTTGCGACATATTCCTTCATGATCTCGTCCTCCTTCAGCTTGGCGCCGTCGCCGCTGTCCTCGGGAAGAACGATTTTCGCCTCAAACTCAGGGCTCACATACTTCGGGCCGTGGTCGCGGGGCGAGATCTCCCAGTACCACTGGTCGCCGGTCTTGCCCTCTGGCGGATCAAGGAAAGTGATGTTTCCGTCGGCGTCCTTTTCCAGCACAACATCATAGGGTCCCCAATAAGACTGCACAGAAATATCGTCGGTGGAGAAGTAATCCGCCCAGCGCATGGCGACCTCAGGATATTCGCAGGCTGTCGTCACGGTGAACTCATTGCGGGAATACGTGATCGTCTCGTCGTTGCCGCGGATATAGCGGTCACCGTTCGGACCGGCCAGCGGCGGCATCGGAACGTATTCGTCCTGATGCGGCTGGGTTCCGGAGGTAACCTCCCACGTGATGCCGGTGCCCACGAGGGAAACCTCCTCGTTTTTCATTTTCGCATCGGCCATGGAGCTATCCTGCGTGATGAATTCCGGGTCCATGATACCCTCGGCATACAGCTTGTGGAAGAAGGCCACGGCCTCCTTATAGCGCTCGTCCGCGGGGATGAATACGGGCTTGAGCGTCTCTTGATCGAGCGCCATATAGTTCTCCTCGAGGCTGTCGGTGATGCCCCACGGGTTGATATAGCGGATCCAGTCGAAAAGGTTCTGCTTCGCGCTACCGGTCAGCGGAATTTCGTCGTTCGGGTCGCCGTTGCCGTTTGCGTCCTGCTCCTTGAACGCCTTCAAGACCTCGTACCACTCGTCCACCGTGGTGGGCATTTCAAGACCGAGGCGGTCCAGCCACGTCTTGTTGATGAAGGGCGTGTCGCAGCCCTTCGGGCGCAGGGGCTTCTTGCCGGGCAGCGTGTAGATGTGCCCGTCCGGATTTGTGACCATTTTCCGCATGGTGGGCTCGGCCTCCCACGCGGCCTGAATGTTCGGGCAGTATTTCTCGACGTACTCCTCCAGCGGGATAAACAGGTCCTGATTGGTCGCGATGTCCATGTCCTTCAGCGAGTTGCTACCGAAGAAAACGTCAGGCAGATCGCCGCTTGCAAGCAGCAGGGATTTCTGCTCGGCCCAATCCGCGTCGCCGGCATACTGCCAGTTGATCTTGACGTTCGTATCCGCTTCCATCTGCTGAAACATCGCGTTTTCCTCAAAGTCGGCCAGATTGGCGCCCTTCACGTACAGGAAGGTCAGCTCGACCGGCTCGTTGACGATGGGCAGGCCCGTCTCGTTGAAATTCTCTGCCGCCGCGGGAGCGCCCGAAGAGCCCTCCGCCGGCTTGGAATCCCCGCCGGTGCTGCTTCCGCCGCCACTGCCGCAGCCGGCGAGCAGGGCGGCTGCCAGCGTCAGGCAGAGCAGCGTTTTGCCCACGCGTGTCCATTTGTTCCTCATGTTTGCATCTCCTTACAGTTTTGAATATTTATGACTTTTATGCCGCAGCGCACTGCCGCGGCATCGTCACACGGGAAAAGAGAGGCGCTCACCCCTTGATGGCACCGATCATCACGCCCTGACTGAAATACTTCTGCACGAAGGGGTACACGCACATGATCGGCACAGTGGTGATGATAATCACGGCGTACTTCATCAGGTTGGAAAGGCGCATGGCCTCCTGCGCCGCGAGGCCGTCTCCGGCGCCTACAAGAGACTGATTCGTGATGAGGATGTTCCGCACCACGAGCTGCAGCGGCTTTAAATTCTCGCTGCGGATATAGACGAGCGCGTTAAAATACGAGTTCCACTGCGCCACAGCGATATAGAGGGCGATCACCGCGATAACCGCCTTGGAAAGCGGCAGCGCGATAGAGAAAAAGAAGCGCAGGTTTCCGCAGCCGTCGATCTGCGCGGCGTCCAGAAGCTCTTTCGGCAGGCTGCTGTCAAAGAAGGTTCTGGCCACGATCATATTGTACACCGCGACCGAGAAGGGCAGCACCATGACCCAAAACGTATCGTACAGGTGGAAATCCCGTATCGTGAAATAGGTCGGGATCAGGCCGCCGTTGAAGAACATCGTAAAGATGAAGAAGAACGTGATCAGCCTGCGGCCCACCAGATCGCGGCGGGACAGCGCGTACGCTGCGGATATATTCACAAACAAGCCGATCAGCGTGCCCACCAGCGTATACAGAATTGTGTTCAGATAGCCGGTCCAGATATCGACGTGCCGGAGCAGCTCCTTATAGCCGTCCAGCGTGAACTGGCTGGGCCAGAGCCATACGTTGCCGTTCGCCACCTCGGACGGGTTGCTGAACGACGCGATGATGATAAAATACAGCGGGTAGGCGATCGCCAGCAGAATGATGCCGCTCAGCGCATACAGGAATATGTTGAAGGCGATATCCCTGCCGCTTGCCTGCCCCTTTCCTTTTGCCATTGCCTGTGTCATATAAACCAGCCGCCTCTCTCCGTGAAATTTCGCCTTGTCTGCTTTCCGCTCACCATAAGCTCGTATCTCCCAGCTTCTTCGAAACGCCGTTGACCAGCACCAGAAGCACAAAATTGATGACCGTGTTGAAGAGGTTTACCGCCGCAGACAGGCTGTATTGGTTGCTGATCATGCCGATCTTGTACACATAGGTGGAGATGACCTCGCTGACTGAGGTGTTCAGAGGGTTTTGCATCAGGTAGACCTTTTCAAAGCCGAGGTTCATGACATTGCCGGCCCGCATAATCAGCAAAATCACGGCGGTCGGAATCAAAAACGGCAGGTCTATGTAGATCAGCCGCTGGAGCTTGCTCGCGCCGTCTACGGTCGCCGCCTCATACAGGGAGGGGTCGATGGCCGCCAGCGCCGCAATGTAGATAATGCTGTCCCAGCCCGCGTGCTGCCAAACGTCGCTCCACACATAGATGTGCTGGAACGCACCGGCCTGCCCCATGATGTTCGGCGGATTCTGGATGCCCAGCGCATGCGCCAGATTGCCGTAGATGCCGTTGCTCGGGGAGAGCAAAATCAGCATGATGCCCACCATGACAACGGTGGAAATAAAATGCGGCAGGTACGTGACCACCTGCAGCGTCTGCTTAAAGCGCTTGGCACGGATCTGATTCATCATCAGCGCCAGAAAGATCGGGAACGGAAAGCCGGCAACCAAGCTGTACAGGCTCAGCGTAATCGTGTTCCAGATCAGGTTCTTCGATTGGTAGGAGTTGAAAAACGTCTGGAAATTTTCAAAGCCCACCCACGGGCTGCCCTCAATACCGTTCGCCGGGGTGAAATCCTTAAACGCGATCTGCACGCCGTACATCGGCAGGTAATTGAAGCAGAACAGCAGCACCACCGCCGGAAGCAGCAGCAAATACAGCCCCCAGTTCCGCCGGATGCTTTTGCAGGCGCGCAGGGCCCTCGTTTGCCATGCTCTCCGTTCCTTTTCCACTGCCTTTGCTGTCATAATCTCTCATCATCCTTTCTCCGCA
>OLPX01002245.1_pt1 | contig 11719 bp, 9 predicted proteins | sample 1672491 | NCBI WGS metagenome assembly OLPX01 (sample SAMEA3136692, study PRJEB25190) | human gut metagenome | biome: human gut; feature: human-associated habitat; material: faeces | place: Austria | collected 2013 | reverse complement strand
AATATATGATTAGAGTCCCTTCCTCATAGGGCATGCTTTCATAATTCGCTTTATTCTCCACTGTAATCACCTTGGTAACGGACTGTTCCGGTGGGATAGATGCTTTCCTGAGTGTCTGGTTGTTAAAGACAAACCCGCAGGGAAACAGGGAAAGATTTATCTTGTTTCCTTCCAGTTCAATGACCAGGTTTCCTTTCACGGCTAACTCTTGGGCATAGCCGTTAATCAGGAGCTGGTCCAGCACCTGACAGTCATCCATGTCATCATTTACCGTGTCCAGATAAACCCTGGCGGCAGATAGGATTTTGGATTGCAGGTGATTTTCAAAGGCTTTGGAATTTCCCAGATATTTTTTGCTGAAAATCCTTTTATAGACTGGTTCCCGCAGACAATCTATGGCCTTGAAACAGGTAAACAGCAGTTCCCGCTTCGGGGTATCCAGTGCCTTTGGAACATCTCCTTTATCCAGACTCTGGAGAAAGGATTGGTAATAGCTGCGTATCCACTGGCTCTGTATCAAAGCAAGCTGTCGGTCCACCTCTTCTTTCAGTGCATTGACACGCTTGAACTTCGGTGTTTTTCCCAGACGTTGGTATATAGTCTCCATCTGTTCCAGGCGGTACCATACCTTTTCTGCCTCGGTTCCGTACTGATACCATTTGACCTTCAGCAGCCCCTCCTTTTCCAGCTTCATAAGCTGGTTCATAAAGTCCTGTTTTCCTGTTTCTTTAAAATCCTGTTCCCTGAATATGACGGAGCGGTTTCCGCTCATGCCCTCCTTCCAGTCCACAGTGCTGTTCTCGCATTTTCGGATAATACATTCCAGCGGTGCGTTCATAAAAGGCTTCCCATCCCTTTCTCATAATGACGTTCTCTATTATGTATCCGCAAACTCATTCCTATCTTCTTCATCCTGCATCAGCTCCACAAAACGCTCCCGTTCAAATTCCTGGATGGATATGGACTTCTTGTTGGGGTTTGCAAAGACAAAGGTCTTGTCCACGTTTTCCACGTAATTCTGGATTTTGTCATTGGTGGCACTGATGATGGCCTGGAACCCAAGTCCGCGGATCAATTCAATACAGCTGGCCACCTTCTCCCCGTCCATCTTGGAAAACGCTTCGTCCAGTACTACCAGCCGTATGGTTGGATTGCGCTCCACCTTAGAGGGAAGATTGATGCGGTAGGCCTGGGCAAAACTGGCCAGAAGGGCCACATACAGCGGGTTTTGGCCTTCTCCGCCTGAATTCTTCTTAATCATCTTGCTCAGCCGGATTTTGATAACCTCATCCTGATTCTGTATGAGCTGCTGCATGTCAAAGGACAGGTAGGTGCGGTAATCTGAATACTTATCCATGTTCCGCCATGCCTCGTCCATCTGATCCGGGGCGGCGTTTTCCGGGGGGATAAAAATGCTGATGAGTTCATTCATCAAATCCCCATACTGCTTTTCATGCTCAATGGTAAACAGGTCCATCTGGTTTTCATAGGAATAATTGAGGTCCGCCGGATTGATATCCAGTGAATCATCCATAAACATATCGTAGAATCGGCCGTCAGGTCCTTTGTTGCGGCCAATAATAAACTGGTACTTGTCCTTTCCGAAATCCAGGCGGCTGATGATGCGGTTCAGCTCATCCTTGCGGATCAGAGCCTCCCGGATTGCGCTGCGGATTTTATACATGAAGTCATCCCGGAAATGCTCTACCGCGGATTTGGCCTGTTCCGTGGCTTTCTGCTTGTATTCTTCCAGATTGTCGCATTTCAGGGCGCTTAAAAGGTGATCATAGACAGCGTTGTCTCTGGCGTTTACCGGGAAATTGCGGTTGGGATACGTCCGGATATAGCTGGTCCTGACCGTCAGAAGCTCCTGAAAGGCTGCTTCCCTGGCCTCAGACAGCTTGCTGCACCTGACAGTATAGGTTTCCTTTTCCCTGTCATAGCGCACCGTATCCCTGGAGGACAGATAGGCTGTCAGTTCATTGTCATAGTCAGGATTTTGCGTTAACTCCCGTTCCTTTGACGTGAGAACGGACTGGCTGTCAATGGACTTATTCCGGTATCCTTCTATCTCCCGCTCTTTATCGCGGATGAGTACATTCAGGCTGTCCCTCTCCCTCTTTTTGCCGTCGCAGAGCGTGATGACCGCCTGGCGGTCCCGTTCTAACTGGTCCACATTTTGCTCCTTTAAAAGCTCCAGCTTCTGTATCAGCTTTTTCTTTTCACGCTCCTTGGCCTTATAGCTGTTTATGTCCTTCAGCCAGTCCATGTATTCCGGGGGCTCAGCCGAGAGCCAGGGAAGCGCCAGGATTCTATGGGCTTCCCTGACCGTCTCCTCCAATGGCTTTTTCTTTTCATCCAGGGCCGCCAGCTCCTGCTCCAAAAGACGGATACGTCTCCGGACGCTGTCCTTGCCGATATAGGCGAATTTAGTATAGTTATCCGGGTTGATGTGCTGCAGGCGGAAGGTGTGGTAGAGCATGCAGCCGCTGGTGATGCCGATACGGCATTCCCTTAATTCTTCTATGGTATTGCACTTGATGACCTTTCCAAGCAGCAGGTCTATATAGGGTTTTAAGTAGGACTCCCTCACAGTCACTTCCTCTGAGAGGGCGCCTTTTTGTACCTGGGGCTGGTTCTGGGATGCCTTTTCCGTGTCCAGCACAGCCACGTTGAAGTATTCCTTTTTATCCAGTTCCCCGTAGATTTCCAGGGCGGTCCTGGCGTATTTTGGAGCTACCACCAGATTTAATTTGTTATTTCCCAGATAGCCCTCCACTGCGCTGCGCCACTCATCTCTCTTTACATCCAGCAGATCGGCCAGCACATGCACATCCACGCTCTTACCCGTTTCCTCCAGGAGGCGGCGCTGGATGTAGCTCCGGGCATTCTCCAGGTATTTGGGATAGGCTTTGCTGCCGGAACGAAGCTTTTCCAGTTCATCCCTTGTCTGCTTTTCCTGCTTTTTGAGCTCCCTGAGTGCGGAAGACGCCTCCTGATGCTGCTTTTCCGTGTCTGAGCGCATGGATGCCATGGATTTTTTCAGGCGTTCCAATGTCTCCAGATCAATAGTGCGGTTTTCAAATTCCTCTATATCCCAAAGAGTCTGGTTGGAGGTGATGTCCTCTTCTTCCCAGCGCTTTAAGGCATCTGTGGCCTGCTGCCACCTGGCCTCGCTTTTTCCCAGCTGTTCCAGCAGTTCATTCAGGCTCTTAAGCTGGTTTTTAAGTTCCTCGTACCCAGTGGAGGCAATACGGCGCAGCAGCTCGTCGCTCTGCCGGGTCAGTTCTCCAATCTGTTCGTCCACGGAGCTTCTGGCCTGGATCTGCTTTTCCAGATCCTCTCCCGCCAGCTTTGCCTTGTGGGCCAGGGTGCGGACCTCTGACTGAAGCTGCAGAATCTCCAGTTTCTGCACAAAATAGGAAGATTTTTTGAGCTGCTGTTCCTTGTCAGCATAGCTTTGGAATCGGTCCTCAATCTGTTTTAAGGATTGGATTTCCGCACATGTATCCTCGATTTTCTTTCTCATGCGGCCGTACTGCATGACGCTTTCCTGCATGTCCTCGATATGGATGTCCTGTTCCATGCAGATGTATTCCTTAACAAAATCCTCCAGCTTGATGTTCATTCTGAACGGGATGGCCCGCTTGAAGAGAAGGGGGAATTTTTCGGAGTCCAGGCCGCCCAGGTAGGAATCATAGAGTATCCGGCGGAAACGCTCGTTGTGGGAGGTCAGGAAATACTCCTCCCTGTTGTAATTGGCCTGAAGATAGTCCTCTATTTCCACGATGGACATGGTCCGCTTCCCGCCCCTGTAGCCATTGTCCCACATGGGGCCTTTGTGCCAGAAGAAGCGGCGGGATATCTCATTGGTGGCGGTCTCCACATCAAAGACAATTCCCACGCAATGGCACTGGCCCGTATCGCTTCGTTTCAGCTCCAACACAATGGTGGAGGAGAAGTTCTGGTTGCGCAGATAGGAAAATTCGTTGTTGTCGCCGATATTTACCATACCTCTTAGGTATTCAATCAGGCTGCGGTCAGAGTCATCGGCAGCAGCCTTGTTGAAGAAGCCCCGGCCGTCCGTATTGGCGTAGAGCACAATCTGCATGGCGTCTATGACAGTGGACTTGCCGCTGCCGGAATGTCCGGTGAAAAAGTTGATTTCATCATTAAAGGACAGAGTCCTTTTCGTTATATAGTGCCAGTTATTCAAACATATCCTGGAAAGGGCGAGAAAACGATCATTTGCTATTTTCTGTTCCATGGTTCTCCTTCCTCTGCTGTCATATCATCCGCGTCTTCTTCCTCCAGTTCGGCCTTCAGCTGGACTCCGCTGTCATCCGTATCCTCATCAAAGGAGGAAAGAAGCTGGCGCACATCGTCTCCCATGAGCACCACGTTGACGCAGGGATATATTATCATGCGGCTTTCACTTTTTAAGTCCTCTAACAGATCCAAAGGTTCAATGACCTGGTATTTTTTCAGAAGGGTAACTGCCCGGCGTATATCCGTGAGGGCGGGCTGCTTCTTAAACAGCCTGTAATTTCCCAGCTTTTCGTGGATTTCACGCAGGGATGTATAGACGTTGACACTGGTGGAAACGCTTTCCATCTGTTCATCGTATATCAGCTTCAGCACCAGCAGATACAGGGTGGCCAGGCGGGGCAGCTTGTCTCCCACCACAGTTTCACCCTGGATGTACATGACGCCCATCTGGCTGTTTTCACGCAGCTCCACTCCGCTGATGGCAAAATAATTCTTGATGAATTCCAGGTGTTTGCTGCATACCCGGTAGTCTCTGTTGTACTGGAATCTTCCGGTACGCTTGTCATATTTATGTTCCAGTATGAACGTCTGGCGCCATAGGAGGCGGATGATTTCCGTCACTTCCGACTGCTCCGAGTGCATCAGATTGTCGTAGTAAGGGATGCTGTTTCCGGTGTATCCGACCGCGGGCGCGATGTCTGCCACGCTGTTTTCCAATTCCATGTTTTCCACTATTTTGTCCTCCTGACAAATACCAGCCGCGGATAGATATAGCCGCCGCTGTGTACCATTTCCGAATCTTCCTCTTCCACCTTATAAGGGCTCGTTCTCCTGGTGGAATAGTCATAGGCCAGTATCAGTTTTTCAAAGTCCTGGTCTGAATGTATGGTTTGTTCGTCCACCACCATTTTCCCGTCTGCCATGCTGCCTTCTATAAATGCTTCAATCTCCTTCTGGCTGTAACGGTTCCTGACCTTGTTCAGGTTCAGGACTTCCTCCATGGACAGTTCCTCGGATTCTTCCTCATCCTTTAACTGTTCCGTGAAATCCGCCTTGGTCTTACGGCGTTTGTACAGGGATTTTTCTGACAGTATGGTCATCTGGGACAGATTCATCCTGGCGCTTACAGCTGTCAGTTCATCTTCCGGACAGCCGTATTCCGACATATGGTTCAGAAGTTTGATTACAAGCCCCTTCATGTTGTCCTCCTGGTTTAACAGGTAATTGAGGCGTGTGACCGTTGCCTTGACATAACGGGTGTGCTCCTTGTCCATGTTGGAGATGCGGTGTTCGATATCGTCAAACCCATGCTCCAGCTGGTCCAGCTTCTCCACAATATCGTATTCTGTCAGGGGCGTCTTCTTCTGCCCCCTGGTTGAAGCCGCGCTTTTGGCGCACATTTTATTGATCCAGGAACTGTCCTCCCGCATGGCGGCTATCCAGGATTTAATGTCTGTCTTGTAGAGATAAAAATTGTCTGAGGTCTTTAATATATGATATTTTTTATTGACAATTTCCGTCACGTATCCTTCCAGGTGCTCCTTTAACAGGGTACCGTAATTCTTCTGTTCCAGCAGGCTGCCAAAGAACTTATCCATATTGTGAAGCATGTCCTGAAGGGACTTGTTCAGTTTTTTCGTGTTTACGAGAGCCGTATTTAGCAGGCTGACGCTGGAGCGGGGGTCGTTTTTCAGAGAAAATAGAATGGCATAGACATTCTGGATATAAACCTGGGTCTCGTCCTCATCGTCGTTAGACAAACGGGAAAATGCCTCAATCATCACCGCGGCGTAATCCGGGAGGACGATGTTGACTGTCATACTGGCGTAATCATCCACCTTGCGGAGCCAGCCGGTCCGCAGCAGCCAGTTAAGAACCCTGGTGGCAGGCGGTTCCAGTTCATCCCAGTCATCCTCGGTCTCGTCCTGCCATATAACATATTTTTTCCGGGAGAAATATTCACTTAAAAGCTGGATGCAGACTTCCCTGCTGAGAAAGTAATTGCTGTACTCATACTCCTCGTTGATTTTAAGAAGTGCCTCTATGTAAGTAGACCGGTTGACAGAGCGGAACAGGCTCCAGAACCGGTCTGGTATTTCATTCATCAGTATCATTTACAAACCTCCGTATTTCCATATCATTATAGCAGGAATTACCGGAAGTGACAATCAGAAATCATTTCGCCCTTACCTTACCCTGACTCCAGAAGCCGGGCTTTCAGATACTCCAGAAGAACCGGCTGGATGTCCGGATAGGTCCAGTTATCGGGCGGTTCCCTAAACAGCGCTATGCGGGCTATCTCATACCCTTCAGGCATGGGTCCCAGTTCTGTGATATTGCCGTAATAGAGCATTCCGTAGTTTATGACAGGAGTGTCCGTGTCTTCCAAGGTCTCACGGACCGAATATGCGCTTAACGGCGTCAGGGTGAAGCAGGCTGCCCCGGTCTCTTCGTATAATTCCCTGCGGGCCGTGTGTTCTATCGTTTCACCTGCTTCCCTGCGGCCTCCGGGACACTCGTAGGTATCCCGTTCCCTGTGCTGGCAGAACAGCCATTTGCCCCGGTATCTGGACAGGATGACTGCAAACTTCAGCAGGGAATCATCCACTGTGTTGTGAAATTCGACGTTTATCATGTAGTCGTTTCCTCGGTTTTACAATAAACGTGCATACAGCTCTCTAAATTCTTTCTCCGAAAGTCTTAACTCTGTTTCGTTATAATAAGGAGCACCATCTCTGATTCCGAATTCAAGAGCAGTAGGTCCATCCAAGTAGTAAGCTTTATATGCGTAGTTAATCGGTTCTGCCTGTCGGACATAATCTACTAAAGCCTTTGCTGCCTTTCTGGATTTTTCGTCCGACATACCACCAACTGCGGGGCCTGAGCCTGCGCAGTAAATATTTAAGTAAACTTCTTCCACTTCTTCCGATGCCGCCAGAATGCAGTATGAAAAAAGATTCTCCAGATTTTCCGTCTTATAGATTGGTTGACCAAATAACGCTTCGATTTTACCGCATATAAGAGAAAACTGATTTCCATAATCTGAAAAGCTTTCAATAAAATTACATAGTTTACTGCTATCTGTTAATTTTTCCATGTTTTTCACTGATTGAAATGTGTACGGCATTTTATTCTCATCTGCTTTAGAGCATGTTTGAAAAATTCAAATCTTTTCTAATCTGTTGCACCCTTATAATATAAGGCGTTTTCCATGTCGGAGCAAAACTATTTCAAATGTTCCTCGCATCTAAGCATCCGTTCCTCGTAGCCGTCCAGTTTCCAGTCCAGCCTTGCCAGGACCTGGTTCAGCTCATTGATTCGGGCCACAATCCGCTCCCGCTGTTCCAGAAGAAGGTTTTTTCTGGCCTGGATGGTGGAGGTTCCCTGATGGAACAATGTCACATATTCCAGCAATGTCTCCACAGAAACCCCTGCACTGCGCATGCACTTGATATACTCCACCCAATGGCAGTCATCCTCGGAATAATTGCGGATGCCGCCGGACGTGCGGCCCACATGGGGAAGAAGGCCCATTCGCTCATAGTAGCGCAGTGTATCGGCCGATATGTCATATTGTCTGCTTACCTCTGCTATGGTCAAACCTTCATCAGCTCCTTTACACTGTAATCTAGTATGATTTGATACATCTGAGTTCATATCCGCGGCTGCCAAGGCCAAGAGAATGGGCGGCCTCCACGGTGTGTATCCCGTTCCGGGATTCTATTCGCTCTATCAGAGCAGCCTTTCCGCCATCCTCAGAAGCGTATACCGCATCCACGCACGCCTGGTCCAGGGCCACAGGGTCAGTGGAGGCGAAAATGCCGATGTCCCCCATTTCCGGATCATGTGGATGGGCGTCGCAGTCGCAGTCCACGGATAAACGGTTGGCCACATTGATGTACACTATATTTTCCCGGCCCATATAGTCCATGACAGAGCGGTCAGCATCCGCCATGGATTCCAGGAATGAATCATGGTCAGCTGTGAATACATCCTCAAACCTGGTGCTGGTGCCGGAAGAATGAATCCATATCTTGCCGTAAGAAGATGCCAGGCCAATGGACATGTTCTTTAAGGCTCCGCCAAAGCCTCCCATGGCATGGCCCTTGAAATGAGAAAGCATGAGCATGGAATCATAGCTTTGAAGATGGGAGCCCACATAGTTTTCCGTCAGATGAAAACCGCCTGTTACCGGAAGGGGCATGTGGTCCTCCTCGTCCAGGATATCACAGGGTGCAATGGCTGTGAACCCATGGTCCCGCATGGTTTCCCAGTGATCCTTGGAAGTGTTCCTTCTTCCCTCATAGGCAGTGTTGCACTCAACAATGGTACCCTTAAGTTCCTGTACAAGGTTCCTGATAAGTTCTGGTTGCAGAAAGTTACGGCCACCCGGTTCACCTGTGGAGATCTTCACCGCAACGCTGCCGGGTAACGAGATACCCAATGCATGGTAAATCCGGACCAGGCTTTCCGGTGTGATTTCCTTTGTCATGTAAACAATAGACATAATGATTGTCCTCCTTGAAATGTTGTCAGGCTGTAGTCCGCATATCGGCAGTCTGCATTTCAGCAGTTCTTACAGACTGTGGTGCAGAATGTCCAGGACAGGTAAAACCCCTGACAGATGGCCTGTTGGGGTGATAAATCCTGGATATAATGAGAGTCTACAACTTAAAGTCAACTCCAAGTCAAGAGGGATTGTGTAGAATGTTTGTAAAATGTTCTTAAAATGTCCAAAAACCTAAAATGTCGTAAAGCGCAATTTAATCCCGCAATCAGTCCCCGCCTTTTCAATATCCCGGATAACGGTCTGGTTCGGCTTAAAGGCCACGAAATCAGTGTAAATGACATCCTGAATGCGGCTGCTGTCCAGGTCCTCTAACGGTAAGGATACGATTTTTTCTGATTCATCGTAGAATGTGACCGTGTTTTTCTCCTCATCAAGCTTATAGGCAAGCGCCGTTTGTTTCCAGTGTTTCCACGCTGCCGGTCACTACCCTGACCCCATAGATACGGTTATCATAATCACTCATGTGAACAAACCCGTCAATGGGATCCATGGCCGTGATATCGTGAGTATCCTTTTCCGTACCCGTGAGCATAATCCAGTGCACTGCTCCGCTTTTCCGCCTTACCTTTACAATGGGATACATTTTTTCTTCCAGCAGGCGGTCGATGCTCTCACTGGCTGTACCGCAGTCCAGCCGGACCCTGGCATAGGGCAATGCCTGTTCCAGTTCCTTCCTCACAATGGAGCCCTGGCCGTTGTAAACATTATTTTCATTGAAAACCTGATTTAGTTCCCCCGGTGAAAAACTGTGTATTCCCTGAGCGGTCAGGGATGCGGCGATACAGCTGGTCAGGCATCCGGAACTTCCCATGGTGTCCTTGAAAATGCCCAGAGGACTGCTGCTCCAGCGCGTATCACGCTGGGAATATGAGGTATAGATTTTATTATCCACTGCAGCTTCATGATAATTCATACCGGCTATCACGGTGCCGGCGTCCCTGTTTCTTGTCATGAATACAGCCATACCGGCTGCTAAGACCAGTATGGCGGCCAGGACTGACACATCAGATATTTGTTTTTTCCCTGCTTTAGTCCTGTTTTTTCTTCTGTTGTTGGTTCCATATAAAATCGTTGCTCCTCCTTACGATTTATTACGATTCCCGTACCAGGTTTCCCACTGTTCACGGCTTCCGTAATACACGTTCATGTCAATGAAGGTCTCTTCTCCTTCATATCCCGCCAGACGCTGGCGGTTGGTATACTGCCACAGCAGCCATGGTTTTCCGTCTGTGCGGGGCTTTGTCTTTACGTTGCAAATCCAGAGGGGATATTGGTCAAATCTTCCGCGGATGTACAGGTTCCAGGATTCCTCCGTGGCATAGATGACAGGAACCATCCCGTACTGTCTTTCCAGACCTTCAAGCAGGACCGCAAGCTCCTGCCCCACATCCGCCGGGTTTGGAGGATTGGCAGCCTTGTCTCCGTAAAACTCCACGTCAACTGCCGGCGGAAGCATCCCGTCCCCGGGGGGCAGACACTGAATGAAATGCGCCAGCTGGTCTTTTCCGCTGCTGTCAAAGCTGAAAAAATGGTATGCTCCCACAGTCAGTCCTGACAGGGCCGCCCCGGACCAGTTCTGAGAAAATTTCTCATCTATATGGAAGCTGCCCTCCGTGGCTTTGATGTAAGCAAAATCAATATCCTGCTGCCCCAGTACTACCCAGTCAATTTCTCCCTGATAATGGGACACATCCACACCGCGCACCGGATAACGGGTTCTGGAAGGATTATTTAAGAGAATCCGTCCGTTCCATATCAGATAAGCCATGATGCCGGCAGCAAAGGCTGCCAAAACAACCAGAGCTGCCAATATGCGGAGCCATTTGTATCTGCGTTTCATTTTCCATCCTGCTTTCCGGAACCTGTATCCGTATATTTTATCAAGATATACGATAGAGATATCGCAAGGTTCACGTTTTATTATTTATTATTATGCATGACTTGTCCCGGCTTTTCAAGTGCAAATGATTAAAACATAATCGTTTCCGGGCTAAAACACAATAAAAGGATGCGTCTGCTCTTGTTTGGAGCCTGCATCCTTTTATTACAGATAAACAATACGCTATTTATTATCATGTTTCAGCAAGGCGGGATTATTCCCGCTTCCCGCTTTCTGCGCGTCACACGCCTTCTACGCAGTCACGCCCTTGCCTGAAGCCGCCTTATCAGCCTCCGTATCCTTAGCCCAAAGCTTGCGGATGCCTTCAAAGGCAACAATCACGCCCAGAATCAGAAGAAGAATTGCGAACACCAGCTGAAGGGCATTGCCGAATACAAACTGGTTTGACAGGGATGATACGAGGTCCTTTATTTTGAGAGTCAGGGCCGTAAAGGTGACGCCCAGCATGATGACCATGGGACCCCAGAGCATAACGCCCTGTCTGTGGGTCTTTTTCAAGAATACGGCGCAGGCAATCAGAGCCAGTGCGGAAAGCAGCTGGTTGGCAGAGCCGAACAGCGGCCAGATGCTTGCATAACCTGCCCTGGATAACGCATAGCAGAGAGCCAGTGTCAGTATGGTGGAGAAGTATTTGTTTGTCAGCACCTTGTTCAGGGAACTCTGCTTTGCCGGATCAATATCATCATTGGTGAAAAATTCCTGGAAAGCAATACGGCCCACACGTGCCACTGAATCCAGGCTGGTCAATGCAAATGCGGAAATGGACAGCGTTATCAGCGTATAGCTGATGGAATCCGGCATTCCCAGTGCGGTAAGGAACATGGCGATGGCCTTAGCAAATACCTGGGGAGGCGTACCGGTAGGAAGGCCTTCGCTGGTAGCCAGCGCACCCACAGCAATCAGCGCGGTGATGGCCAGAAGGCTCTCTAACAGCATGGCGCCAAAGGATACCGGCAGCATGTTCTTTTCATTTTTAATCT
>OLPX01002243.1_pt1 | contig 11724 bp, 9 predicted proteins | sample 1672491 | NCBI WGS metagenome assembly OLPX01 (sample SAMEA3136692, study PRJEB25190) | human gut metagenome | biome: human gut; feature: human-associated habitat; material: faeces | place: Austria | collected 2013 | reverse complement strand
CGGCGGAGGAAACGGCGGCACACCTCAGCAGCCTGCTCGAGCAGGGCGGCTTCCGCCTTTTTGGGTAAGCGAAGCCCCGGCGGGAATTGCCCGGTGCTAATAAGGCAGTAAAAAGTAGCAAGGATGGTGTAACCCGATATGTGACGGGTTACACCGTTTTCTTTTTATGCGGTGAGCTGTTTTGGGAGCTGCGAAGCACTGCGTATCTGTTCCATCATCTTTCGAATCTCCTGCTCGCTCACCAGCCCCACCGCCGTGAAATAGATGTCGACCTTTACCGATTTTCGAGCGTATTTCTTTTCCGGATTGTGCACTTCAATGCGACGAATCAGCTTGTTGACAATCGTCGGCGTCAGCTCTTTCATGTCGGTAAATTCCCGCAGTCCCTGTAAAAGCAGACGCATATCTACCGACTTTTGTTCCATTTCGGATAGCTGCTTTTCTTCCTCTTTGACCTTTTCCAGCAGTTTTTTCTGCTCGGATTCATATTCCGCCGCCATCCTTGCATAGCGCTCATCCGACAGCTTCCCAATCACATTGTCCTCGTAAATCCGGTTGAACAGCTTGTCCAGATCGGCAATCCGCTTTCTTCTACTTTCCATGGAAAGCTTCAATTCCTGCTGCCGTTTCTTCTGAAACTCCCCGCATTTCTGCTTCTGCATATAGAGGAATACCGACTCGTAGCAACGCACAAAATCCGCCAAACCCGCAACCGCTTCCTTCACAATCATTTCCAAGACTACATCCCGTATGAAATGAATCGTGCAGTTTCCTCTGCTGTCCTTGTAGTTGGCGCAGCGGAAAAACTCCTGATTGCGTTTGAGTGATTTTGCTGCGCAGAAGTGTAGCTTTGATTTGCAGTCGGCACAGAATACCAGCCCGGAAAACAAACTTTTCCGATTCGTTTTTGTCGGTCTGCGCTTGTTCTTCCTGAGTTCCTGCACCCTCAGCCATACATTCTCGTCAATGATTGCCTCCTGAGTGTTGGGAATGATCTGATATTCCTCTTTTGGATTCTCAATCACCTTATGCACCTTGTAGCTAACCGTCGTGGATTTCCCGTTCACCGTACAGCCGGTGTACTGCTGGTTTTCCAAAATATGTTCAACGGTATTCTCCCGCCAGCCATAAACATTGATAGGCATAGGGTTACTCGTCTTTCTGCCAATCGAGTGAAAATATGCTGTTGGCGTCAAAACCTTTTCTTTTTCCAGCTGCTTTGCGATCTGCGTCGGACCTTTCCCGGCAAGACAGAGGGCAAATATTTTTCTCACCACCTGTGCTGCAGGTTCGTCAATATACCACTGCTCTTTGTCGCCTTCGAGCTTCTTGTATCCGTAGGCAACCGTAGAAGCAACCCGCCTGCCCTGTGAAGCTTTCAGCTCATTGACCGCACGGATTTTCTTGCTTGTCTGCGCCGCATACCACTCGTTGAAAATGCTGTAAAAGGGCAGCATTTCCATTCCCTCGCCGGTCGTGGAATTGATATTTTCCTGTATGGCGATAAATGTAACGCCAAGGGATGGATAGACCACCTGCGTCAGTCTGCCCATCTCGACCTGTTCCCGTCCGAAACGGGAAACATCCTTTACGATGATCGTACCGACCTCACCGTTTTCCGCCATTTTCTGCATCCGCTGAAAATCCGGTCTTTGAAAAGTCGTTCCGGAAATGCCGTCATCCACAAAGAAAACCGGGTGCAAAAATCCATGCTTTTTCGCGTAGTCCAGTAAAATCTGTTTTTGATTGGTAATGGAGTTCGACTCCATGTCCTTCTTGTCATCGTCCACCGACAGGCGGCAGTAAAGGGCGGTGATCTTTTCTTTTTCCTGCCCGTTTTTGTTTTGCGTTGTCATTGATTCTTCAGTCTCCTTTCTGACAACCGGGCATTGCAGGGTATTGTCAGTATACCGTGCAGTGCCCGCATTGTCGAATGTGCAAGGTTAAATCGTTTGCAGTTCCATAAGCAAATCCCGGAACTGCTTTAAGACAGTTTCATTTCCCTCTGCACTGAAATGGGTGGTCACCTCATAAACCGTGCCGCCGATCTCCATAGAAAAAGAGTCGTTGTCAGGAGAATGGTAATAGGGAACGAAACTCCCTAAAGGTATCACTTTATCGCCCATTTATCGTTCCTCCCTTGCACGTCGCTCCCTCTGCCGCTGCCATTTTTCCAGCAGCTTGAGAATGGTATTCTGCATATCCTTGCCCGTATAACTTTTGGGAAAATACTTCTGTATCTTCTCCTTTGGGAAACGGATCTGCTCCTTCTGATTGGCTTTTTCTTCGCTCATCACAGCATAGATGACATCAGCATTGAGCCTGCCCTGACGGGAAAAGCCCCGGAGCCTCTGCGCCTGTGAAAGGGAAGGGGTAGCGTCCGCATATTCGATTTCGTTCAGAAGCAGATGCTGTTCTTGCTCCGTTAAGTACGACAGCTCCACCGCCGGGGTGAGTGCGATTCTGCCCTCGTCCACCATCGTAAGCAGTTCAGGAATCAAGTCAGTCAGACGGATATACCGGTGCAAAGTGTCCTTTCCGATACCGAATTTATTTGCGATTTTTTCATCGCTTCGATACTTTGTCGCAACCTGCGACGAAGTTAAATCCGTACGCTGACCTTGTTTCCTGATTGCTTCCCATTTCATTTTGTAGGCAAAGGCACGCTCGCTGGGCAATATGTTTTCCCTGTGCAGGTTTGCGTCCGCCATCATGGAAACTGCCTGCTCATCGGTCAGATTGCGGACGATAACGGGTATTTTTTCCATACCGAGTTCTTTGCAAATCTCCAAACGCCTGTGTCCTGATATAACTTCGTATTCACTTTCCGAAAGAGGACGGACGATCAGCGGCTCGATGGCGCCCTGTGTTTTAATGCTCTGTAAAAGCTGTTCCTTTTCCTCTCCGTCCCTTAGCTTGAACGGGTGATTTTGAAAGGGAACAAGGGATTTTAAATCCAGATATTTAATCGTTTCTTTTTCTTGCATATATTATGAAACCTCCATTGTTTTTTCTTTTTCGGGTAGTAAGTATTCTTACTCTATTCGTCTTAATCGCTTCTGATCTTCGGAACTTTAGAAGTCCGAAAACCGGAAGTCAGAACTTTTTTAAGTAGATGATGTTCGGCTTGCCCTGTCCCTGCCGCTTGCGGACGATCAGGTCTGCCTGTTCCAATTCCGAGAACAGCCTGCATATCTTTTCGTGACCGAAACGCAACTTATCCTGCGCTTCTTTGACGGTAAAGGACTGGTAGATGCGCCCACGCTTATCTGTCCAGTCGTTTTTAGCGGAAAGGTGCATCCGGTCAAGGAGCAGGCCGTAGAGCATTTTGGCGTCGGTGGAAACCGACCGGTATTTCTCCTCCGTAAACAAAGCCTTGGGGACTTTGTAGAAGACATAGTTTTCCGCTTCGGATAATTTGAAATATGGGTTCAGAAACTCACCTTCTTTCTGTCACGGTTTCAAACCGTGATTTTGTATGTTTGAGTATTATGGTATTCCTTATGGCGTTTTCACTTGAAAAATGCCTTGATTTCTGCGGCTTTGCAGCTTCAAAAAGCGTGACACAGGTACTGCTTTTCTGTTTGCCACAAGATGACTAAGGCTTTGCCGCCCGTTTCCTGCGCTGACGCTCAGCGGTTTTCTTCCGCTTTTGGACGGTGGCACAGTTTATGCAATAGCGCTGGTTCTTTGCCTTTGGTACGAAGAACGATTGGCAGATTGGACATCTCTTTTGATGGTTTGGCCGCATGATCTCGGCGGACAGCTCCCTGTCTGCGGGAAGGTCTGCGTTTTTGAAATAGTTGCAGTAGATTCCGTACCGGCTGATGTACTGCACGCAAGCGTGCTCCTCGCCGTCGTCCAGCAGAAGACAGTTGCCGTCTACATAATTGCAGCAGAGTTTTTTAATGAGGGCGTTGATTTGCTTTGACTGCTTTGGCGTGATTTTTATGACCATGATCTTCACCTCCTTTGTGCGTTCCTTGGAATTTAATTGTTCTGTCCTTTTCTCCGAATGCTGTTCCTACCCCAGAATCTCACCGCGGCGTCGCTTCGCTTCTGTCATCGCAAAATCATATCCCATTCGGACTGTTATTCAGTTTTCAAGGTACAATGAAAAGGTCCTTCACTTATTCCCATTGGGAAGTGCCGAATTATCGGGTGTTTTTGAAAAGATTTTTTTATTTTGCAAAAGCCCCCTTCACTTATTTGGAATTGAGAGGTTAAAACGCACCCTGTTTTTAAGAAAAAAGGAAAAAAAATTGCTCGCAAATATGGGCGAGCACACTTTCAATACCAAAAATATAATTGGCCTTCTTAAATACAGCGAACGCATACATATTGGTTGAATAATTCGTCAAAAACTGTTATAATAAGGCATCAAATTATGAATTTTACCGTTTATCGGGAGGTTATATGCTATGGCAATCAGCTATAAAAAGCTATGGAAACTACTGATAGATAAAGACATGAAGAAAAAAGATCTGGAACAGGCGGCGGGAATCAGCCATTACACCATTGGAAAATTGAACCGTGGCGACAATGTTACTACTGAGGTGCTGGCAAAAATCTGCATTGCTCTTGGCTGCACGATGGACGATATTATGGAGATCATTCCGGATTATACGGATAAGATAACGGAGGAATAACAATGGCACGGACAGCGAAACCAAAAAAAGAAATATCTATGGAGGAAGCGCTTTGGAAAAGTGCGGACAAGCTACGTGGCTCGGTAGAGCCTGCGGAGTATAAGCATGTTGTCCTGAGCCTGTTTTTTCTGAAATTCGCCGGTGATAAATTTGACGCTCAAAGGGAAATGATTACAAAACAGTACGGCGAAAAATTTGTGGACACGGTGGCCTTCTACACAAAGGACAATGTTTTTTATCTGCCTGAGGAAAGCCGCTGGTCTTATATTATGGAAAACGCCAAGCAGGACGACATCGCCCTGAAGATCGACACAGCTCTATATACCATTGAAAAATCGAATCCGGCGCTGAAGGGCGCTCTGCCGGACAATTATTATTCCCGCTTGCAGCTTGACACGGCAAAGCTGGCTTCCTTGCTGGACGAGATTAACCGCATTAATACCGATGATAAAGAGAATGACATCATCGGGCGCATTTATGAATATTTTCTCAGCAAATTTGCGCTTGCCGAAGGAAAAGGCAAAGGTGAATTCTATACGCCGAAATGTATCGTCAATTTGATTGCCGAAATGCTGGAGCCTTATGACGGAATTTTATACGATCCCTGCTGCGGTTCCGGCGGTATGTTCGTGCAGTCCATGAAGTTTGTGGAAGCACATCATGGGAACAAAAAGCAGGTTTCCATCTACGGGCAGGAATATACAAATACCACCTATAAACTGTGTAAGATGAACCTTGCCATTCGTGGCATTTCCGCAAATCTCGGCGCAACGGCGGCGAATACCTTTACCAACGACCAGCACAAGGATTTGAAAGCCGATTACATTATGGCAAACCCGCCCTTTAATCAAAAAGCATGGAGAGCGGAAAACGAACTGATCGACGATCCTAGATGGGACGGCTATGAAGTGCCGCCTACCAGCAATGCAAACTATGGTTGGATTTTAAATATCGTTTCCAAGCTCTCTCAGAACGGCGTTGCCGGCTTTCTGCTTGCAAACGGCGCACTGTCCGACGACGGAACGGAGCTGAAAATCAGAAAGCAGCTGATTGAGAACAATCTGGTGGAAGCGATTATCATCTTACCAGGAAAGATGTTTTATACAACTGACATCAGCGTCACGCTTTGGATACTGAACAAAAATAAAAAAGCCCGTGCTGTAGAGCAGAACGGGCAGCTTAAGCGTTACCGTGACAGAGAACGGGAAATTCTCTTTATGGATTTGCGGCAGATGGGCAGCCCCTACGAGAAAAAATACATTGAGCTGACGGAGGAAGACCGGGCGAAGGTCACTTCGGTCTATCACAACTGGCAGCAGGAGGGCTGTGAGGAAACCTACGAGAATATCCCGGAGTTCTGCTATTCCGCTTCTTTTGAGGAAGTCGCAGAAAAAGGTTTTACCCTTGTGCCCAGCCGGTATATTGAATTTGTCAACCGTGATGAGAATATCGACTTTGATACGAAGATGAAAACACTTCAGGCTGAGCTGAAAGAGCTACTTATGCGGGAAGAACAGTCGAAAGCGGATTTGCTGGCGGTGTTTAAGGAGTTAGGGTATGAAATCGAACTATAAAAAATTAGGGAATTATATAGAAGCATGCGATTGCTTGAATACTTCTGGTGAAATCACCTTATTGCAAGGCATAAGTAACGAAAAATATTTCCAAGAGTGCAAGTCAAATAAGAATGGGATTGATTTATGTAGATATAGAATTTGTGAAAAAGGTTGGTTTGCATACAATAGAGCAACGACTCGTAACGGCGAGAAGATTTCCATTGCGTACCGTGAAGAGGAAACTTGCATAGTTTCGCCTTCTTATAAGTGTTTTAGAATTATAGATGAACAGCAATTAGATCCCAAATATTTATTGCTTTGGTTTAATCGCAATGAATTTGACAGGTATGCTCGATATAAGTCTCACGGAAGTGCTCATGAGTATTTCGAATTTAATGAGATGTGTGATGTTGAAATCCCTGTTCCCCCTATCGAGAAGCAGAGAAGTATCGTCAAAGCCTACAAGACAATCACCGACAGAATTACTTTGAAAAAGCGGATAAATGATAATTTAGAAGCACAAGCATCTGCTATTTACCACTCATTGTTTGATGAATGTTCCGAGTGGGTTAAAGGCTCTGTTTCAGACTTTGGAGAAGTAATCGGCGGTGCAACTCCGTCTAAGGATATTGATGATTACTTCTGCCCTGATGGAATTGTATGGCTTACACCTAAAGATTTGACTTCTACCGGAAAGAAATTCATTTACAAAGGTGAAACCGACATAACCGATGCCGCTTATCGTAGTTGTAGTACCAAATTGATGCCCAAAGGAAGTGTTCTGCTAACTTCAAGAGCGCCTGTTGGATGCGTTGCGATCACAATGACCAAGCTTTGCACTAATCAGGGTTTCAAATCTATTGTTCCTTCTAAAAAAATAGGTACAGCGTTTGTATATTACTTTCTAAAGGAAAATAGGCAGTTGTTAGAAAGTCATTCGTCAGGCACTACGTTTATGGAAATATCAGGAAATGTACTCAAAGAAATTCCCGTTTCCATTCCACCTGAAGAACTTACACAAAAATTTGCTGATTTGTGCGAACCTATCTTTAGACACCAAGAGCAGATCGAAGCCGAAATTGACCATTTATTAGAACTGCAACGCACAATGGTTAGCCAAATATCAAGCCGCTAAATTATCATTTATTGAAAAGAAACTCTTATAGAAAGGAGTTCGCCTGAAAAATGCAGAAGACAGTTAAAGAACACTATGTCCCGCAGTTCTATTTGAGAAATTTTGCAGATGAAAAGGGGCTGCTTCACATATACGATTTCAAACGAAACAAGTATTTCACGCAAAGTCCAAAGAATATTTGCTATGAGAATAATTTGTATGAGACAAAATGGGAAAATGCAAACCCAAAGCTTGGTGAGTTTGTGCTACCCAACCACATTGAAAAACTTTTTTGCGAATATGAAGGCGAATTTTCTAAAGTTCTAACCACAATATTACACATTTGCTGTCCATCACAAAACCCGAATGCGCTCATATTGCAAGGAAACGAGCGGAATATGTTTTTTCGATTTATAGTCAATATGATCGTGCGTAACCCTGAAAATATGGAAGCGCTTGCCTTAAATAAATTAGAACAGGACGATATTGATAATGATGAGGTAAAACAAATCTGCACCATGTTAGATGATATGGAATTTGGCGGAGCGGATTCTATTTGCCTTGCCGCAAAGAAGAAAGCTATGTTAACTGATGAATTTGAAAATAGTTTCACGCAGGCATGCCTTGAAGCATTAAAAAGGCTGAACTATACATTTTTCTATGCCCGAACAAATTCGTTTATAACAAGCAATATTCCTGCTTGTGTAGGTGATGATCCGACAATTATTGAAGATGATAAAACTAGTATATATCTTGCCCTATCTCCAAAGGTTGCTGTGTTATTTGGAAATTATAAAAACTCTAGCAATTTCAAAAATCGAATGGTTTGTATTGAAGAAAAACAAGTTGAAAATTTCAATCGTATACTTGTAAAACATAATGATAATAAACGGATTTTAATAGGAAATTCTGATGCTACAATCAAAAAATATATTGAAGCAGTGAGGAGTGACCACAATGGCAAACTTTAATGAATACGCTTTAGAACTGCTACTGATAAAACCGATTATCAATTTTGAGATTTGAAATTATGATATGACTGGGGTGATAATATGGATCAGGCACAACAGGAAATCAATTCTGTAGATATGAATTTGCTGGATGAATATTGTAGCAGATTGGCAGATGAAAAAATCTGTATTACAGATAACTATGAGTTTGCAAAAATGATTGATTCTGTGATAGAAGGCAATGCGTATTTAAGTAGGGCTCCGATTGAAAAACGTATCATAAAATCAGGAGATCAAAAATATTTTTGCTATTACCCGCTAATATCTAATCAGAAAATTGATTTTGTGTATGATTTGACAGGTTTTTTAAAAGTAATTTTAGATGAGAACAATGATATAAAAGTCAAACAATTATATCGGGGACATGGCAACTGGATGTTTGATATGATACCAGGGATATATAGAAAGCAGAATCGGAATATTTTACAATGCGAATCTCGATTTATCCATGAAATGATTGCTTCATACCCCAATTTTTTCAGTGATTGTAAAACGGCACTTGATTATTTAGTTGTATTGCAGCATTATTCATTTCCCACTAGACTATTAGATTTTACAGAAAATCCTCTTGTTGCATTATATATGGCGTGTGCAACTGAGAAAAGTGATTTTGCAGATGTTATGAGAATCAATGTGGAATCAACTGATTTTAAATATTACGACAGCGATTCCATTTCGTTGCTTGCAAATATGGCTTTCGCAGATGATGGACTTGATGTCAGCGATTATTCCTTTCTGGATTATTATCATTCCTATGAAGGAGACGAAGTGGATAAAGCATATAAGGAACATTACAATACTTTGATACAACAATTCAATGATAGAGATGATATCACAAGATTTTTGCACTTGGTACGGAGTGAAAAACCTTATTTTAAGGCGAAAATAAAACCGGAACATTTTGACAACGCTGTTTTATGGGTGAAAGCAAAGCAAGATTTTCAAAGGATTATAAACCAAAGTGGAGTTTTTGCTGTTTTTGGTATTAATCGAAGCAAGCAGAACATGATAGATTTTTCATACTCCAAATATAATATGTTTCATATTTTAATTCCGCCGGAGTCTAAAGAAAAGATTTTGCATGAATTAGATAAAATACATATCAATCAAGCAACTTTGTACTGTGATATGGATCGAATCGCATCCTTTCATGTTGAAAAATTCCGAAATGCAGTTAAGGAAGGAGATTAGTAATATGTTTAACGAACGCGCATTAGAACTTTCCATTATGGAACTGTTCAAGGGTGAAGGATATACTTACCTCGCAGGCGAGCAGATCCATCGGGAGCGCACGGAAGTTCTGCTTGTAGATGATCTGCGGCAGTATTTATATAACCGCTACGCCAAGGACGGCATCACCCCCGGCGAAGTGGACGGAATCCTTTTGCGTTTGCGCAACATCTCCGGCACGGTGTATGAGGCGAACAAGGCGATACATAAATTGCTGTGCGACGGCTTTATTCTCAACCGTGAGGACAGGACGCAGAAGGATATATATATTGAGCTGATTGACTATGACAACCCCGAAAACAACATCTTCAAAGCGGTCAACCAGTTTGAAATCGAGGGCGTGGGCGGTCAGCTTCGTATTCCTGACGGCATTGTATTTGTCAATGGCATTCCCGTGGTAGTTCTGGAATTCAAGAGTGTCGTCAAGGAAAACACAACGATTATGGACGCTTACACGCAACTCACCGTCCGCTACCGCAGAGATATTCCGGAACTACTCAGATACAATGCCTTTGTGGTCATCAGCGACGGTGTGAACAACAAATACGGCTCTCTTTTTAGTCCCTATGACTATTTCTATGCCTGGAGGAAAGTTGAGTCTGATGATAAGGAGCTAGACGGAATCAACTCCCTTGTCACCATGATAAAAGGACTGTTCCGAAAAGACCGTTTGCTTGCGGTTATCAAGGATTTTATCTATTTCCCCGACAGCTCGGATAAAGAGCTGAAAATCGTTTGCCGTTATCCGCAGTTCTTTGCTGCTACCAAACTATTTGAGAATATCAAACTGCATATGCGTCCTGACGGCGATGGAAAGGGCGGCACCTATTTCGGTGCTACCGGCTGCGGCAAGAGCTACACCATGTTGTTTTTGACCCGTATGCTGATGAAAAGCAAACTGTTTCACAGCCCAACTATTTTGATTATCACCGACCGCACAGATCTAGACGACCAGCTTTCCCGCCAATTTGTCAATTCCAAAAAATATATTGGCGATGAAACGGTAATTAGTATTGAATCCCGTGAAAAGCTGCAGGCAGAGTTGCGGGGGCGGGAAAGCGGCGGTGTATATTTAACGACCATTCAGAAATTCACGGAGGACTTGCAGCTTCTTACCGATAGAACCAATGTCATTTGTATTTCTGATGAAGCGCACCGAAGCCAGATCAACCTTGACCAAAAGGTTAAAGTGACAGAAGCGGGTGTAGAACGCAAATACGGCTTTGCCAAGTATCTGCATGATTCCCTGCCAAATGCTACCTATGTAGGCTTTACCGGAACGCCTGTAGACGGAACTATTGAAGTATTCGGCCCTGTAGTGGATTCCTACACCATGACCGAATCGGTACATGACGGCATTACTGTCAATCTTGTTTACGACGGGCGTGCGGCACGGGTTATGCTGGATAATGAAAAGGTCAAACAAATCGAAGATTATTATGCCAAATGTGAGCGGGAGGGAGCAAACGAACACCAAATTGAGGAAAGCCAGAAAGCTGTCGCCAAAATGGAGGCAATTATCGGTGATCCGGACAGACTGCGTGCAGTTGCCAAGGACTTTATTCACCATTACGAAACCCGTGTAGCGGAAGGCGCAACCGTTGCAGGCAAGGCAATGTTTGTCTGCATGAACCGCACGATTGCGTATAACTTCTATAAAATCGTTATAGAGATGCGTCCCCAGTGGTCGGAAAAGAAAATCAGCGAAGATGAAGCAGCGCTTACCGATAAAGAGAAAAAGGAACTGAAGCCCATCGAGAAAATCAAGCTCGTGATGACTCGCAACAAAGATGATGAGCCCGCTCTTTATGAAATGCTTGGAACAAAGGATGACCGCAAGGAATTTGACCGGCAGTTCAAAAATCCGAAATCCAATTTCAAAATCGCTATCGTTGTAGATATGTGGCTGACCGGATTTGATGTTCCGGAGCTGGATACCATCTACATAGATAAACCGATTCAGCAGCATACTCTGATTCAGACAATCTCCCGTGTCAACCGTGTCTGCGAAGGCAAAGATAAGGGGTTAATTGTGGACTATATCGGCATTAAAAAGAATATGAACCTTGCTCTAAAGAAATACACGAACTTTGAATGTGATGAGTTTGAAGGTATAGAGCAGGCAGTTACTATCGTCAAAGACCAGTTAGAAGTACTGGCGCAGA
>OLPX01002235.1_pt1 | contig 11760 bp, 8 predicted proteins | sample 1672491 | NCBI WGS metagenome assembly OLPX01 (sample SAMEA3136692, study PRJEB25190) | human gut metagenome | biome: human gut; feature: human-associated habitat; material: faeces | place: Austria | collected 2013 | reverse complement strand
TCGCCGTGGCGGACCGCGTGTGGATCCTCGAAAACGCCGTGTATTCGGTCGTGTCGCCCGAGGGCTGCGCGAGCATCCTGTGGAAGGACGCGAAGCGCGCGAAGGACGCGGCGGAGTGCCTGCGGCTGACCGCGCAGGACATGGAGCAGCTCGGCGTCGTCGAGCAGGTCATCAGCGAGGAGGAAAAGGGCACGGTGTTCGCCCGCGTCAAGGCAATGCTCGAAACAGAGCTCGACGCCCTGTGCGAAAAGGACGGCGATACCCTGCTAAAGGAGCGCTACGCGCGGTTCAGGAAATACTGAGCCGGTGCGCTGAGACTGGAAGAAAACGGAAAATGCCCGTGAGGGCGTGTGTGCAGGGACCCGGAGTTATCCGGGTCCTTTTCTGTCTGTGCGGCGCTTTGTACGATTCATTTTGAAAAAATCGGGATAATGTGGATTGTTTACACAAAAGGAAATTGCAAAAGCGAGGAAATAGTGTTATTATAATCTAAAATATATGGCGGGGATGTGGGCGGCGTGAAGCGGAGTTTTCTGAATCGATTGTTGATCACCTATACGATTTTGGTGTGCAGCCTGATCATGCTCATTTTTTCGGGCTTTGTCATCTCCCTGCAAAAGAGCCACGCCCAAAAGATCACGGATATGGACAACGAGACGCTTGCAGGCTATGCAGAGGCCTTTGACCGCACAATCGACGGCATGCGCCAGTTTGCAGGCAACCTGAAAAATATCGGCTCGCTGAATCTCTTTGCGTACAGCTCGAAGGAAAAGTATTACTGGCGCATGGCCGATCTATATAACGATTTGAAGCAGGCCAACGCGCTGCTCAGCAAAATGCCGTACAACATTTTGGTGCAGAAGCAGAACGATGACACCGTGATCACAAACACCGGCTCGTCGAAAATCCACCGTTTTCTCGACAGCTTTCAGATGACGCTGAACGAATATCAGCAGATGGTGCAGCAGCTCGGCGACGGCCGAATCAATCAGGAGCGGATCATCATCACGGATACCGATCTGATCTATGTCACGCAGAAGGATTTGATCGATACGAAGATGATCTTCGTCTTGTATTCTTCTTTTCAGAATCTGGGGCTCGAGCAGGATGCGCTCCTGCCGATTTCTTTCTGCACCGATGACCCGCGTATCCTTGACCGGCGCACTGAAAATGCGGCGCCCGCTTTTTCAGAGACGGCGGAACAGCTCGGGAGCGCGGAGGTGCAGGAACTGAAGGCGGACGGAAAAGCCTATCAGGGCCTGACCTCTGCCTACTACGACGTGGTGTTTTATTACCCGAGCGCCGACGTGATTATGACCGGCGAAATCTGGCGGCAGATTTTGGGCCTGCTGCTGGTTTCCGTGCTTGTCTGCGCGGTGGCCTGCTGCATGGTGGCCGTGTTCTCCGTGCGGCTTTACCGGCCGATCGAGCGCATCGTCAACACGCTTTTGTCTACGGGAGATCCCGGCGTCTCCGGAGAATCGAAGAACGAGCTCGACTACATGACGCGCCGCGTCGCGCAGATCCGGCAGGAAAACTGCTCGTTGGCCGCGCTGCTGGACGACAGCAGCCGCCTGCTCCGCGAAAAGGTGATCGGCGATATTCTGCGGGGGACGGAGAAGGCCGAAACACTGCCGGGGCTTTTAAAGCGGTGCGGCCTCGGCTGGGTTGAGGGGCCGTGCGCGGCGGTGCTGTTCGATTTCTCCGAGCTGCAGGGCGAGCACTGCCACGGCGAGGAGAAGATCACCGATCAGGTCATGGACATGCTGGACGAGCAGCTCGGCAAGGCATATGTTTTGCAGCGCGCCGTGCCGTCCGGCCTTGGGGAGAGCGTGTGCTATATCTTAAAGGACGCGCAGCCGGATGCGCTGAAGCGCCAGCTTCACGAGATTATCTTGGTGATCGATACGGCGTTTCAGATTCCACTGCACGCCTTTATGGCGCCGGCCGCGTCCGGCGTGCGGGACCTGTACGCCGCGTACCTGCTGCTGAGCCGGCTTTCGGAAAACTACCGGAAGCTGCCGATCAAAAACGTATACGACACGGCGGATCTCGCGCTGCTGGAAAATGAGAGCGCCGCATATTCGCTGAGCCTCGAGCTGCGCTTGGTGCAGGCCGTGGTACAGAACAGCCGGGCCGAGGCGGCGTCGCTGCTCCGCCGCGTATACACGGAGTACATCGCGCCGGCTTTTTCGGAAAAGCAGCCGAGAGAGGCGATGATCTTCGCGCTGGCACAGACGCTGCGCCGTGCCGCACAGCAGGCCGGTGTGGAGCTCTGCGGCGATGCGGAGGAGCTTCTGCGCCGCAGTAAGGCGCCGGAGGCGCTGTATCAGACGCTTGAGGCTCGTTTTCAGGAAATCATGGAGAGCACGGCGAGCGCTGTGCAGAGGAAGGAAACCGCTCTTAGAGAGGAGCTCGAGACGTATTTGCAGGAGAACCTTTCCCGGGATGTTTCGCTGCTCGACCTTGCCGACTGCTTCCACCTTTCCCCGAATTACATGAGTGCTCTGTTTAAGTCGGCGACAGGGAGCAATTTTAAAGACTATCTCTCCCGCCTGCGCTGCGAGCGCGCCAAAGAGATTTTAGACGCGCAGCCGGATATCAAGCTGGCGCAGCTCGGCGAGCAGGTCGGTATTTTAAATGTGAATACGCTGATCCGCGTATTCAAGAAATACACGGGCGTTTCCCCGGGGCAGTACCAGCGCGGGCGGCAGGCTGAGCCTGCGGCAAAGCTGGGGGAAAACTGAACAGCATGCGCGGGCAGGAAGCCTGCCGCCAATCCTTTGGAGGGGCGGCGGGCTTCCTTTTTTATATCCACCGGCCAAAGCGGCGGGGCCGTCAAAATCTACGGAAATTCACGTGAGCACAATTAAAATTCATAATTTTTAGATATTTGATCGATAATATATCCAAAAAATACAATGATAACTATTGAAAATTGACTGTTTTGCTTGTCCGGTGCTATACTGTGGCCATCGAAAACGAAATGAGGGTGTGATGAAGATGGCCGCAAAGCAAGCGCGCGGCAAGCCGGGAGAATCCCGCTTCCGCAAATTTTCGAGGTACTTCAGCAGGGAGTACGACCTGTATCTGATGCTGGTGCCGGTGGTGCTTTTCTACATTCTGTTTGCCTATAAGCCGATGACCGGGCTTGTCATCGCCTTTAAGGACTACAGTCCGTTCAAGGGCGTGTGGGACAGCCCTTGGGTCGGGTTCCAGTATTTTGAGGAGTTCTTTTCCTCCCAGTTTGCGTGGCGCGTCATCCGCAATACGCTGACCATCAGCCTAACAAGCCTTGTGTTCGGCTTTCCGGCACCGATCCTTCTGGCGCTGCTGCTCAACGAGCTTTCCTCCCGGAAGTTCCAGAAGGCGGTGCAGACGGTAACCTACGTCCCGCATTTCATCTCCGCCGTCGTCGTATGCGGCATTGTCATCAATTTTCTTTCACCGACCAGCGGCGTGGTAAACGCCGTTTTAGAGGCCTTTGGGCAGGAGCCCGTCTACTTTCTGGCGCAGCCCGGTTTTTTTGTCGTCATTTACACGCTGATGAGCATTTGGAAAAGCACGGGCTATGGCTCGATCGTCTACATCGCGGCGCTCACCTCGATCCCGCAGGATCTGTACGAGGCGGCGCAGGCCGACGGTGCGGGCCGGTGGCGGCAGTTTGTCCATGTTACGCTGCCGGGCCTTTTGCCAACGATCACGATCATGCTGTTAATCCAGCTCGGCGGTATCCTGAACGTGGGGTACGAATCCATCATTCTGCTCTACAATCCCGGGATCTACGAGACGGCCGACGTAATCAATTCCTATGTCTACCGCACCGGCATTCTGGAGGGGCGTTACGATTATGCGACCGCGGTCGGCCTGTTTAACTCGGCGGTGGCGCTTGTGCTCGTGCTCGGCGCGAACAAGCTCTCGAACAAGCTGACGGAAACCGGATTGTGGTGAGGGGGAAAAACGATGAAACGAACAAAGGGAGAGCTTGTATTCAACGCATTCAACATCACGGCGCTGGCGCTGACGATTCCCGTCACGCTCTATCCGTTTTATTACACACTGATCGCGTCCCTCAGCGACGGCTCGCAGATCATTCAGGGCAATGTAATCCTGTTTCCAAAGGGCTTCAACCTCGATTCCTACCGGATGATTTCGACGATCGATCATTTTTGGGCGTCCTATGGAAACACACTGTTTTACACGTTTTTCGGGACGCTCGCGAGCCTCGCCATCATGTCAATGGGCGCTTACGCGCTCTCCCGCAGGCGGCTCAAGGGGCGCAGGGTCATTGGCATGATGATTTCCTTTACCATGTGGTTCAATGCCGGCATCATCCCGTTTTACCTGAATATGGATGATTTGAATCTGCTGGACAGCCGGCTCGGCATCATCTTCGGTTTTGCTTGCTCTGCATTTTACATCATTATCATGCGCAGCTATTTTGAGGGGCTGCCGCAGGAGCTGGAGGAATCGGCAAAGATCGACGGGCTCTCGAATTTCGGCATTTTCCTGAGGATCATGCTGCCGCTTTCCACGCCGATGCTGGCCACGATCACGCTGTACTGCGCGGTAGACCGCTGGAACGGGTATTTCTGGGCGATGATCATGCTGAAGGACATCGATAAAATCCCGCTGCAAGTGCTGCTGAAGAAGCTGATCGTTGAAAATCAGGTTCTCGCCTCCGTCGATAACGGCGGTGTCAACTATGCGCGGGAGGGCATGATTTACGCGATCGTCATTGTCGCGATTCTGCCGATCATTCTATTCTATCCGTTTGTGCAGCGCTTTTTCGTCAAGGGTCTGACGGTGGGCGCCGTCAAGGGATAACGGCTGAGGTGGCTTCAATTCAGAGGAATTGAAAATATACACAGAAAGGACTAGGACTATGAAGAAGAATTTTTTGCGGGGCCTGACACTGGCGGCCGCGGCGGCAATGCTGCTGACAGCGTGTAGCGGCGGAGCAGGAAACGGGCAGACAGGAAGCACGGCGGGTAATTCGGAGGCTTCTGTCTCCAGTACGGCGGCGCAGGACCAGACGTACCTGTGCAGTGCGGAGCCGCTGGAGCTGACGGCGCACATCCATTGGGGCAATGTCTATGTGCTCAGCGATAAATGGACGGTGACGCAGAAAGCGGCAGAAATGACGAACGTCTCGCTGAAGGGCACGGCCTCGCCGATGGAGACCGATTCCACCGAGGCGTTTAACCTGATGATTGCCGGGCAGGACATCCCCGACCTTGTGGGCGGCAATCGCGATCTGATCAACCAGTACGGCATGGAGGGGGCCTTTATGCCGCTCAACGATCTGATCGAGGAATATGCGCCGGACTTCAAGAAGATTCTCGACGAAAATCCGGATATCCGCGGCGCGATAACAGCGGCGGACGGCAATATCTACCAGATTCCGTTCGTGTATGAAAGCCTCGTTTCAGAGGCGTGGTTCATCCGGCAGGACTGGCTGGATAAGGTCGGCATGGAGGCCCCGGAAACGGTGGAGGAACTGCACGACGTTTTGACGGCCTTTGTCAATGAGGATCCGAACGGAAACGGCCGCAAGGACGAGGTGGGATATTTCACCCGCCTCGGCAATACGGACAACGTGCTCAAGGGCCTGCTCTCGCTGTTCGGCGTTCAGGATGCGTGGCACACAGATGCGCAGGGCCGCGTTCAGATCGGCCTGTACACGCAGGAATATAAGGACGCGATCAAAAGTGTCAGCCAGTGGTACGCGGAGGGGCTGATCGACCCGGAGATCTTCACGCGCGGCGGCAATGCGCGCGACATCCTTTTCCCGGAGAACAACGGCGGCGTAATTCACGACTGGATTCCCTCGACCACCGGATACAACGAGAAGATGCAGGAGAGCGTTCCGGGCTTCAGCATCGTCGGCATTCTGCCGCCGACCGATTCGAACGGCGACCAGTGGGAGGTTGAGGCCCGCGCGAAACTGAGCGGTGCCGGCTGGGCCATCGGTGCGGAGAACGCGCACCCAGAGGAGACCATGCGCTACATGAACTTCTGGTGGACGGAGGCCGGCAGACGCCTGCAAACCTATGGCATTGAGGGCGATACCTATACGATGGAAAACGGAGAGCCGGTTTACACGGAAAAGGTGCTCGGCGCGACGAACCCCATCAACGACTATATGCGGCAGATCGGCGGGCAGATCGAGGACATGGCGAGCCTGCACGACAATTCGTACGAGCGCTTCATGTCTGACGAGGAGGGAATCCGCGTGACGGAGATGTACGAATCCTCCGGCCTTGTCAATAAGATGAACGTAAAGCTGCCGGCCGTCAGCTTCACGGAGGAGGAGCTCGATGTGGTCAACTCCAAATGGCAGCCGTGCCGCAACTACATGCTCGAGCAGCTTCAGAAATGGACGTTTGACGGAAGCGGCATTGATGCGGAGTTCGACGGCTATATGGAAACGCTGAAATCCATGGGGATTGAGGACGTCATACAGGCTTACCAGAGTGCGTATGACCGCCTGATGTCGGCCGCCGGATAAGAAAAAAGCACAGAAAAGGCAGTCCGGCGGGGCAGGCCGCGGAAAGCGGGGTCGCCCCGCCGGAAAATTCTGATAGAAACGGAGGTGCCGGCAATGAAAGGGTGCTTTATGGGGGCGCGTGGGTCGAATCGCATCGACTTCGTATTTGCGGACGGACGAAAGGAAAGGTTTGCGCAAAGGCTCGAGCTGTGCCCGGCGGTGATCCATGCGGACAATATGGAGGAACACCGGGCGTTTCTGCGGGAGACGGAGGTAATCCTCTGCACGTGGGATATGCTGCCGCTGACAGAGCGAGAATTGGAGGAGTATTTTCCGGCGCTGAAGCTGGTTTTGTATGCGGCGGGCTCGGTCCAGTATTTTGCGCGGCCTTTCCTGAGCCGCGGCGCGCGCATTTGCAGCGCGTGGGGAAGCATGTGCTACCCGGTCGCACAGTTCACGGTGAGCTGCATCGTTCTCGCGAATAAGGGTGCGTTCCACGCTGCGCGGCTTGCGGAACAGGGCTGCCACACGCAGGGGCATGCGCTGGCGACGGAGCACTACCCCGGCAGCTATTCGGGGACGAAGGTCGGCGTCCTCGGCGCCGGGAAGATCGGCAGCCTTGTGATCCGCGCGCTCCGGCAGCTCGGCGTGGAAGTCCTGCTGTTCGACCCGTTCTGCAGCTCGGCGCGGGCGGAGCTGCTCGGCGCGTCGCTGTGCAGCTTGGAGACGGTTTTCCGGGAATGCCAGACGGTTTCCAACCATCTGGCGGACAACGCGCGGACGCGGGGCATACTCGACTACCGGCTGTTTTCCGCCATGCGGCCGGATGCGGCCTTTATCAACACCGGGCGCGGCGCGCAGGTGATAGAGCCGGATCTCGTGCGCGCGCTGGAGGAGGAGCCGGGCAGGCTCGCGGTGCTCGACGTCACCTGGCCGGAGCCGGTGGAGGCGGGCCACGCGTTCCTGCGGCTGCCGAATGTGGTTCTGTTTCCGCACATCGCCGGGTATGCGCGGCGCGAGGTGCTGCGCATGCCGGATGCAATGCTCGAGGAGCTCTCGCGGTATCTGCGCGGCGAGCCGCTGCAATTTGAGGTGACGGCAGACATGCTGGACACCATGGCATAGAAAGGAAAATAAACGATGAAACGATCATTTACTACGCTGGGCTGCCCGGATTGGAGCTTTGACCGCATTTTGAAGGAAGCCGGACGAATGGGCTATACAGGGGTGGAGATCCGTGGTATCGACGGTGTGATGCGCGCCGAAGAAATCCCGCTGTTTTTCCCGGAGAATCTGGAGCAAACCCGCGCGTACATCCGCGCGCACGGCTTGGAGCTGGTCGGCTTCGGCACCTCCGCAGCCTTTCACGATGCGGAGCGGGCGGCGGCCGGTTTGGACGAGGGGAAAAAAGCGATAGACGTCTGTGCCGCCGCAGGCATACCGTTCATCCGCGTGTTCGGGGATCAGATCCCGGATGCCGCTGCCGCTGCGGAAACCGTTGAGGCGGTCGGCCGGGCGATCGCGCAGCTCTGCGCGTATGCGGCGGGCAAGGGTGTGGACGTCCTGCTGGAGATCCACGGGGATTTCAACACGGTCGAGGCCGTGTCGGGCGTGATCCGCATCTGCGGGCAGTACAGCAGCTTTGGGATTCTCTGGGACGTCGAGCACAGCGACCGCGCGTACGGGGACGGCTGGCGGGCGTTTTACGATGTGATCCGGCCCTATGTGCGGCACACGCATTTTAAAGATCACATCCGCAATGCGGACGGTACCTTTACGCTGTGCCTGCCGGGCGAGGGGCACATCCCCTTGCTGGAAATCGCCGCTGCTCTGCGAAAGGACGGATACAGCGGCTATTACTCGCTGGAATGGGAGAAAAAATGGCACCCGGAGCTGCCGGAGCCGGAAGAGGCGCTGGCCGCTTACCGGGTACTGATGGATCGGGCGGAGCAGGCGCTGTGAAGCGCCGCGGCGGATGAAAGCCGATAAGGCAGAAAGGATTTAAGCAATGAAAAAGATACGTGTTGCCGTGATCGGCTACGGCCGAAGCGGGAGAGACATACATAAACACCTGCTCGAGCAGCTTCCCGAGCAGTATGCGCTGGCAGGCTTTGTGGATCAGGACCCGCAGCGCCGCGCGATGATCCGGCGGGAAACCGGCCTTGAGGCCATGCGGGACTATACGGAGCTGTTCTGCAGGCAGGCGGAGATCGACCTTGTCGTCAATGCGTCCTTCACGCAGGATCACGCCCGCATTTCAAAGGCCCTCTTGGAGCAGGGCTTCAGCGTGCTGAGCGAAAAGCCCGCGGCTAAAACCGTGGAAGCCTTTGACGGCCTGCTGGAAAGCGCCGCGAAATCGGGTGCGGAATACCTTGTTTTCCAACAGTACCGTTTTTCCCCGGCCTATCAGAAAATCAAGGCGTGCATCGCCTCCGGCGTTTTGGGCGACATCCTGCAAATTGACCTGCGGTACGACAATTTCAGCCGCCGGTGGGACTGGCAGACGCTGCAGGCGTGCGACGCGGGGAGCCTGCGCAATACCGGGCCGCACCCCGTAGACCACGCGCTCGACCTCATGGGGTTTCCGGAGGCTGTGCAGGTGACGGCCCGCATGCGCTGTGCGCACACCTTCGGCGACGCCGAGGATTATGTGAAGCTGATCCTACAGGCTGAGCGTGCGCCGCTGATCGATTTGGAGATTTCCAGCGCCAACGGCTGCTGCCCGCACACGTTTTTAGTGCAGGGGACGCGGGGATACCTGATCGGCGACACCGCACGGCTGGATTGGAAGTATTACAAAGAGGAGGAGGCGCCGGCGCACGAGGTCGTCCGGGCACCGCTTCGAAACGAAAGCGGTGAGCCGGTTTACTGCGGCGAGAAGCTGCCGATGCACGAAGGCTTCTGGCAGGCCGAGGGCGAGGAAAAGGACGACTTCAACTGCAAGGGGCTGGCGTTTTACAGAAATCTCTACCGCCACCTTACGGAGGGCGCGGCGTTTGAGATCCGGCCCGAGCAGGTCCGGCAGCAGATCGCCGTCATCGAGGAGGCGCACAGGCAGAACGACCGGTACATGCCGAGGATTTTCGATTGAACGGCACGCGGAAAACGAAAGGAGGGCGGCTCTGGCGGCTCTCCGCCGTACCTGCAAACCGGATCAGGCGAGGCCGGGGCGGGTGAAAAACAGGAGGCGATCGAATGTGAAGCATGAGGCGTTTCATTACCGCACGCTGGATCAGCTGCGGCAGACGCTGAGGCGGCTGGGGCTTACACTGCCCCTCAGTGAAAATTACAGCGTGTTGGCGCAGCCTCTGCGGTTGAAAAATGGGAAAGCGAGCCCAAACCGCATTGTGGTTCAGCCGATGGAAGGCTGTGACGGCACGCCGGACGGAAGGCCTGGCGCCCTGACGCTGCGCCGCTATAAGCGCTTTGCTGAAAGCGGCGCCGGCATGATCTGGGCGGAGGCGACGGCAGTCTGTGCAGAGGGGCGGGCCAACCCGCGGCAGCTTTGGATCTGCCCGGAAAACGTGGGCGCTCTGGGCAGAATGGTGGAGCAGATTAAGGAGACGTCCATGAAGAAAAACGGCTTTGCGCCGCTCGTCATTATGCAGGCCACGCATTCTGGGCGCTACGCGAAGCCGAATGGTGTTCCCGAGCCGGTTATTGCATACCAAAATCCGCTGTTTGAAAAAACAAAGCCGATTTCACCGGCGAGCATCATCACAGACGACGAACTGAAGGCGCTCGAGGAGTTGTACGGCCGGGCGGCACGGCTGGCAGAGCAGGCCGGCTTTGACGGCATCGACATCAAGGCCTGCCACCGCTATCTGGTCAGCGAGCTGCTTTCCGCCTATGGCCGGCCGGGGATATACGGAGGCAGCTTTGAAAACCGCACGCGGCTGTACCGCAATGCGGCTTTGAGCGCGCGGGCTGCTGTATCGTCCGGCATGCTTGTGACGAGCCGCCTGAATGTGTACGACGGGTTCCCGTATCCATACGGCTTCGGCGTTACAGAGCGCGGCGGGCTTGAACCTGCGCTGGGAGAACCGCTGCGGCTGGTGCAAATGCTGCGGGATACATGCGGCTTTGAGCTTTTAAATGTCACGGCCGGGAACCCGTATGTCAATCCGCATGTCAACCGGCCGTATGACCGCGGCGCGTATGAGCCGCCGGAGCATCCGCTCGAGGGGGTGGAAAGAATGCTCCGGTGTGTCGGGCAGATTGCCAAAGGCTGTCTGGATATGCAGATTATCGGCTCAGGGTTTTCCTACCTGCGGCAGTTTTCGGCGGCGCTGGCTGCCGGCGCTGTGGAAAGCGGCGTGTGCGCGGCAGCCGGCTTCGGCCGTGCGTTCTTCGCCTACCCGGAGTTTCCGCGCGACCTGCTCCTAAACGATGCGATGAGGCCGGAAAAGTGCTGCGTGGCCTGTGGAAAATGCACGGAGCTGATGCGTGCCGGCAGCATGGCCGGCTGTGTAGTGCAGGATCGGGTGGTTTATCAGCCGATCTATCGGCGCGATGTGCAGGGAGAAAATACAGGGGAGGTGTACAGATGAAAAAGATTGCATGGATTACAGGCTCCCGGCGCGGCATCGGCTTAGGGATTGCCCGGGCGCTGGCAAAAGAGGGGTTTCATGTCGTTTTATCGGCTACCGCGCCCGCAGCGGCCTGCGCGGAGCTTCTGCGGGATTTTTTGGAAAACGGATGGAGCGCGTCGTACATCCGGTGCGATATAGCGGATCAGGCGCAGCGGGAAGCCGTGCTGGATGCGATTCTCTCGGAGCACGGCCGTCTGGATCTGCTTGTCAACAATGCGGGCGTCGCACCGGCGGAGCGACGCGATATTCTGGAGATGACAGAGGAGAGCTTTGATCGGGTTCTGCGCATCAACCTCCGCGGCACCTTCTTCCTGTGCCAACAGGCTGCCCGGCACATGATCGCGCTGCTGGAAGCGGGTATACCGGATTACCGCCCCAGAATCGTCAATATCGGCTCCATATCCGCTTACACCGCATCGGTCAACCGAGGGGAATACTGTATTTCAAAAGCTGGTATTTCCATGGCGACGGAACTGTTTGCTGATCGGCTCGCGGCATACGGCATTCCGGTGTTCGAGGTGCGTCCCGGCATTATTCTGACGGATATGACGGCCCCGGTAGCTGAAAAATACCGCCGGCTGGTCGAGGAGGAGGGGGTCACGCCTATCCGCCGTCTCGGCAGGCCGGAGGATGTCGCCGGCTGTGTTGTGGCGGCAGCCAGCGATCTTTTGGGTTTTT
>OLPX01002232.1_pt1 | contig 11774 bp, 13 predicted proteins | sample 1672491 | NCBI WGS metagenome assembly OLPX01 (sample SAMEA3136692, study PRJEB25190) | human gut metagenome | biome: human gut; feature: human-associated habitat; material: faeces | place: Austria | collected 2013 | reverse complement strand
GAAATTACGCGGTTTGAGGCGTGTTTCCCCTTATACATCGACGCTACGAGTACACGAAAATAATATACATCATTTAAACGGAATTTGCAAGTTCTTCGCGCTTTTACTGGCAATTAGGGAAAAAGTATTGTATCATGTGAAATAGAAATCATACTATCCGAGAACTACCCGTATATCCTCCCGCGGTCAATGATGACAAAAGCCGGGGACAGGATGAAATCATGATGAAGCTAAGAGACAGAAATAGAAGTGAAATGGAGAAAAAATATGAGTTTATATGATGAATTGTGTCAATGTCTGGATCAGTCCAATGTCAAAAAAGACGAGCCGATGAGCCGGCATACGACATTTCGTGTCGGCGGACCGGCTGATTTTTTTGTGACGCCGACGGAGGAAGAGGAAGTCAGAGCGGTTGTGAATCTGCTTAAAAAGGAGAACGTTCCATATTATGTGATCGGAAACGGAAGCAATCTGCTCGTCGGGGACGGCGGCTACCGGGGCGTGGTCATCCAGATCTGTAAGAATATGAACAAGATCCGCGTGGAAGGCGATATGGTGTATGCGCAGGCAGGCGCATTGCTTTCCAAAACTGCGGCGCAGGCGCTGGAACATGCACTGACCGGCATGGAATTTGCATCCGGCATTCCGGGAACACTCGGCGGTGCGGTGATGATGAATGCCGGAGCTTACGGCGGAGAAATGAAACATATTTTGTACAACGCACTTGCATTGACAAAAGACGGCGAATTTCGGGTTGTCCCGGCAGACCGGATGGAACTGGGATACCGGAGCAGCGTTTTTGCCAAAAACGGAGACATCGTGCTGAGCGCACAGCTGAAACTTCAGCCGGGAGATCCGGAAAAAATCCGTGCATATATGGAGGAATTGAAAGAAAAGCGTGTGACAAAACAACCGTTGGAATATCCGAGTGCGGGAAGTACGTTCAAACGTCCCGAGGGATATTTTGCGGGAAAACTGATCGAGGATACGGGACTGCGTGGATTCCGTGTCGGAGGCGCACAGGTTTCGGAGAAACACTGTGGATTTGTGATCAACCGGGAGAATGCGACGGCGGCGGACATCGTTTCATTGATGGAGCAGGTGGCGGACCGTGTGGAAGCGAAGTTCGGCGTACGGCTGGAACCGGAAGTAAGACGGATCGGGGAGTTTTAAGAGATTTAAGTTAGGGGACGTACAGATGAGATTTGTAATTGTGACGGGAATGTCGGGCGCGGGGAAATCAACGGCATTGAAAATGTTGGAAGATATGGGATATTTTTGTGTGGATAATCTGCCCATCGCGCTTGTGACGAAATTTGGAGAAATGCTGACAACGCCGGATTCGGAACTGAACAGAGTGGCGCTCGGGATCGACGTCCGAAGCGGAGAAGCGTTGGACGGACTGGAACAGCATTTGAAAGAACTGGACGAAAAGGGCATTTCTTATGAGATTTTGTTTTTGGATGCGAAATCGGATGTGCTTGTCAAACGATATAAGGAAACACGCAGGCAGCATCCGCTCGGCGGGATCGGACATGTGGATGTGGGGATCGCGAAAGAGCGCGAGAAGATTTCGTTCTTAAAACTGCGGGCGACTTATATACTGGATACAAGTAAGATGCTGACACGGGAATTGAAAGCAGAATTGGAAAAGATCTTCGTGGAGGGAAAAGATTTTAAAAATCTGTATGTGACGGTGATGTCGTTCGGGTTCAAATACGGAATCCCGCAGGATGCGGATATTGTACTGGACGTCCGGTTTCTTCCGAATCCTTATTATATAGAAGATTTAAAAGAAAAAACGGGAAACGATCCGGAAGTGCAGGATTATGTGATGAACAACGAGCGAGCCGAATTGTTTGTGAAAAAACTGGAAGATCTGGTGCAGTTTTTGCTTCCGAATTACATTTGGGAGGGGAAGAACCAGCTTGTGATCGCAATCGGATGTACAGGAGGAAAACATCGTTCGGTGACGCTTGCGAACAGGCTTTACGAATTTGTGAGCGGGAATGAGCATTATGGCGCGCGGATCGAGCATCGTGATATTGAAAAGGATGCGGTCGTAAAGGCGAAATAAGCCGGGAAGAGGGAAAATAGCAGATGTCATTTTCTGGAAAAGTAAAAGAAGAACTTTCGAGACAGTGGAGCAGTGCAAGGCATTGTCAGATCGCGGAACTGGCGGCAATGCTCAGCGTTTGCGGATCGATCGTGATCGACAGCAGGAATCGATACGGGATAAAAATCCATACAGAAAATATCGCTGTTGCAAGAAAGGTCTTTACATTGATCAAAAAAACATTTAATATAGAATCTGATATCTCGGTCAGGAGAAATATTTTGCGGCAGAGCGTCTCTTATTCCATCATTGTGAAACAGCATCAGGACGCCCTGCGTATTCTTCAGGCAACGAAGCTAACAGAGGAGTATCAGAACGGATTTGAGGAGATCCATATCGTGAATCCGATCGTGGTACAGCAGCCGTGCTGCAGAAGAGCATTTATCCGCGGCGCATTTCTGGCGGCTGGCTCGATGAGTGATCCGGAGAAATCGTATCACTTTGAGATCGTCTGCGCGGCAGAAGCGATGGCTGAACAGGTGAAAGAGCTGCTCTGCAGTTTTGAGACGGACGCAAAGATCGTCCAGAGAAAAAAGGTCTACGTTGTCTATGTAAAAGAGGGATCTCAGATCGTTGATATTTTGAATATCATGGAAGCGCATGTATCTTTGATGGAACTGGAAAATGTACGGATCTTAAAGGAGATGCGAAATACCGTGAACCGCAAGGTGAATTGTGAGACTGCCAATATCAATAAAACGGTCTCTGCTGCGGTGAAGCAGGTGGAGGATATAACGTATCTGCGTGATACGATCGGGTTTGAGAAGTTGTCCGAGGGATTGGAAGAGATTGCACTTGCCCGTCTTTCACATCCCGAGGCGTCACTAAAAGAACTGGGCGAGCTTTTATCGCCTCCGGTGGGCAAATCGGGGGTGAATCACAGACTCAGGAAATTGAGTGAGTTGGCAGAAAAGGTAAGGCAAGAACAAGGAGGGTTATTATGATTAAGACACCGGTTGTTGTAAGACATGAGAATGGTCTGGATGGAAGACCGATCGCTTTGTTGGTACAGGAGGCAAGCCAGTACGCAAGCAGGATTTATATTCAGATGGGCGATAAGCAGATCAATGCAAAGAGCATTATGGGAATGATGAGTCTGAACTTAAGCGAGGGCGAGAAAGTAACGGTTCTCACCGAGGGAGAAGATGAAGAGATGGCAGCAGAAGGGATCAAGACTTTTTTTGCAAATGTAAAAGCTTGATGAGCAATTGTTGATCAGATAGAGGAATCAGGTTTGAAAGAGGGTGTACGGAAGAAGTACAGCCTCTTTTATAAATGAAAGAGACCGTCCGTCTGTATCCGGAAAATCACATTTTTCCGGAGGAAGGGCTCATTGCAGACGAATGAGAAAATAGCAAGACGGGAAAACAGCAGGATATGAGACATTAAGGAGCTGGAAAAATGGAGAATGTGATAGAGAAATACACGGATAAGGATCAGAACAGACGAAAAAAAATGTTGTTTATTTATAATCCGAATGCAGGAACGGGAGTGCTGAAGCCGAACCTGTCGGATATTCTGGATATTTTTGTGAAAGGCGGGTATGAAGTGACCGTTTATCCGACGCAGAAATATCATGATGCGCTGGCGAAAACGATCGCGTATACCGAACCGTACGACCTGGTTGCATGCAGCGGAGGCGACGGTACGCTGGATGAGGTCGTAACAGGGATGTGCCGCCGAAAAGAAATGGTTCCGATCGGTTATATACCGGCGGGGACGACCAATGATTTTGCAAGCAGCCTGCATATTTCAAAAGATATGCTGGAAGCGGCGGATACGGTTGTGAACGGAGTGCCGTTTTCGTGTGATGTCGGAGTGTTCAACGATGATTTTTTCGTATATATTGCGGCTTTTGGACTGTTCACCGATGTGTCTTATGAGACAAAGCAGAGTATGAAAAATGTGCTCGGTCATCTGGCATATGTGCTGGAGGGGGCGAAGCGTATTTTTAACGTTCCGTCTTATCATATCCGTGTGGAACATGACGGAGAAGTGCTGGAAGAGGATTTCATGTTCGGTATGGTGACAAATTCCCGTTCAGTTGGCGGATTCAGAGGGATCATCGGACGTGATGTTATTTTTGATGACGGAGTGTTTGAAGTGACATTGATCAAGACACCGCGGAATCCGATCGAATTGAATGAGATCGTCGCGGCGCTTGTGATCCGGCAGATCGATTCAAAGCATATGTATTCGTTCAAGAGCAGTTGTGTGAAATTTACTTCGTTTGAGGAGATTCCGTGGACACTGGACGGAGAGTTCGGTGGTGAGCATGACGAGGTTCTTGTCCAAAATAAAAAGCAGGGACTGCAGATCATGATCAAAGAAAGTACAAAACAGCATTTTGAGGAGAAGAAAGAATCACTTCAAAGTGCGAGGGAGGAATTGAGCGCGGAAGAGGCAGTGATGGTCGTGACAGAAGAAACAGAGACAGAAAATACCTGGGATCAGGAATAAAGAAAAATAAACGGAAATAGTAATAGGGCTGATGTTTCATTTGATATTTGAAACACCAGCCCTAAAATTATGGGAATCAGTCTGTCGGCAGAAAATAAAAAACCCGTAACTTAGAAGTTACGAGTTTTGAAAGTGACTCCAAGGGGAATCGAACCCCTGATTCCAGCGTGAGAGGCTAGCGTCTTAACCGCTTGACCATGGAGCCATATGATGTTGTGTGAGGTGTTTCTCCCACAAGCAAGGACTAATATACCATAGATATGAGGAGAATGCAAGTGGAAAATGAAAAAAAGTGAAAAAAGTTGGTGGAAGAAGAAAAGATCGGTAACATATGTAAAATTTCCCCTGCATACATTGTAAAAATGGTGTTTGCAGGGGGATTTTTTTGAAAGATTATATCGAGGAGAGAGCCGTCGAGATTGCAAATTATATTATAGAACATAATGCAACGGTGCGCCAGACAGCAAAGCAGTTTGGAATCAGTAAAAGTACGGTACATATAGATGTAACAAAAGAGGTGTTTTTGTGAAGGCTGTTTATGAGGTGAGATAAGGATAGGAAAAAGTATAAGAAAGGTCGCAGAAATGCGGTCTTTTTCTTTTGGGTGAATTTATTGTGCTATGGATGGGAATCGGGTAAAATAGGATACAGAAAACATGATTACTATATCGAATTGGCAGTGACAGTTTCTGATGAGGAATATATTAAATGAAGAATTAGAAGAAACAAGAAAATTTGAATTGAGAAATGTTCTGGGTTTCAGAAGATTGCATTAATTGAACAGATTATTGAAGGAGCTTTTGGAAAGGGGATGAGAAAGATATGAAAAAGAACAAAGCATTAGTGCTTGAATTGAATATAGATAACAACGGGTATGTGTTTCCCAATACCATTTCCGATGCATTTGTTGACGCAAATAATGAATTGTTTGACTTGGGAATAAAACTAAGTGAAACCCTTGAAGCGATAAAGGTTTTGACACCGGAATGTGATAAGTATGACTATATTTTGTCTGCAAGTTCGGGTGCATTATGTGGACTCATTGAGATTTTCTTTGTTGGTAAACCCGGCGAGTCCCCATTAGGAGATATTACAGATAAGTGGTTTGCGGATAGAACTATTGATTTTGCTCAATTTTGTGGATATGAAGGAGATAGTACATCGTTATCAGCAGCAGTTAAATTTCTTGAAAAAAAGTTTAAAGTTCCTTATGACCAAAGTGTTGGAGGTGGAATATTCCGTGAGGTAATTAATATTACACCCAGCAATCATCACTTCAAATCGCTAGCACATAATCCAACGATTTTAGGATTGTTCTTCTCCATCATTAATCAATTTACTAACACATCAAATTTCTTGGCAAGTGGTGAGCTAATATCACTTAATAACTCAGACAACAAGTTTGAATTGCAGGGAAATAATGTACCAAGTAAATTTTTCTGTGGTATTACAAATTGGATAGGACACCTGATTTCCGATGTTTCGGGTTCTTCAAGTAGTAAGGGGAGAGGCATGGGAATACCATCACCGATTTTGGCTTGGAGCAATGATGTCATTGCAATAAAGAGAAAACTGAATATACCTGCATCTGAGTTTGATAAATCGGTAAATGAGCTTGCACTAAAACTTTTTGAAAAAGGATATGATGTTCGTTTTCAGACAGCACAGGTTATTCCTATTTTTATCAATGAAATGATTGTAAGGCTGTTTTATTCCATAAGACGCCTTATCAAGTATTATATTTCCATTCCGAAAGAAGAAAGAAACTTTCCTCTCCTGTGGAAGTCGTGTGAACCATTTACAAATGTTACTGTAAAACGAATGTTGACGGTAGCACATGGTACGTTCTGTTTGATAGATTTGGGAGATGCTACTGTGAGAGGATTTGCAACTGGTGGTGGTACTTTCAATATTGTTGAGTTTTTTATGCGATTGAATATTGTCGGTGTTGGTCGTTTTACTATTTCTCTTTACGGAGAAGCAAGAAGAGGAATTAAAACAAGTAAGGCAAAAGTCGAAGCAGAATTCCTACAGAGAGAAAGAACCATAGTAAATGATTATATCAATGGTTTGAGAGTCATTTCTGCGGCGTACAATGATGAGTACTTGCTGACCTTTGTAAATGATTTTCAATCCAGCGGTTTGTATATAGAAGCTTTTAACAAATCTGTTGAACTTGCAAAACTTAGGAACGTACCTGAGAATAAAGCAGTCTCTAAAAAGACAGATATAGACTTTTACTTTCGTGGAGATGCTAAACTTTGAAAAAGAAGAAATCAAAATTGCAGTTAGCTCAGGATGAAGCACAAGCTGCAATAAATAATGCAAATAAGAAAATTGAGGAACTTGGTGCCCATTCAGAAGAATTATGTGCTGTATTAAATAGGATACAAGAACTTTTTGATGATATCCGAAATATGCCAAGTGATAAGAAATTAGAGTTTGAAAAATTACGAAAAATTAGGTTGAAATGGATACAGCAAGCTGAAAAGATAGAAAGAGATTATAAAGCAGCAGCAGTAAAGGAAGCAGGAGCAGGAGCTGCCGGCATTGGAGTAGGTGTCACTGTTGTTGCTCTCGGTCCGACCGTAGCCATGGGAATAGCAACGACTTTTGGAGTAGCTTCAACAGGAACGGCGATTTCTGCATTAAGTGGTGCAGCAGCAACAAATGCTGCATTAGCTTGGCTTGGAGGAGGTGCACTTGCCGCTGGTGGCGGAGGTATGGTTGCAGGTAAAGCTTTTCTTGCTCTCGCTGGTCCTATTGGATGGGCAATCGCCAGTGTGGCACTAGTTGCAAGCGGATTAATGTTTTGGAAATCGAGTAGGAACAAGAGGAAAATTGAAAATACATTTACGCTCATAAGCAATCGTGATGTGAAATCATATAAGCTTGCTATTGTTGAATTAGGAGAGCGTATTGAAAGAATAAGTAATGAAAAAAGGCTTCTCAAGAAAGCGATTGATATAGTCAAAAGCTTTGGAACAGATTACGAAGCAATGACAGAGGCTCAGCAATATGAACTTGGAGCATATTTAAATCTTATGCTTTCATCCACTCAATTACTTGTTAATCCAATTATGGGATTACAACCTAAATTCAGTGAGTATGATTTTGAAAAGTTCATTGGATGGAAAGGGAGAAAAGCAGATATAAAGGCTTGTAAGGATTTCAAGCAGTTGATTATTTTCTTTGCAAATTTGCTTTATCGTATTGATTTGGATGAGAAAGATAAGAAACTTTTGTATAAGACATTTAAGAAAAATAAAAAAATGCTTGAGTCTCTAAATATCAAGAAGAAGGAGTTTTCAAATGAGATTATGGATATCGTGCTCGAGGCACTTGAATATTCATATTCCTTTCAAAACGCTTAAAGAATATGAAATGATTCGGATTTATAATCACAAGGACAGAAATTGTTTTGATGATAAGAAAATATATTTTATTGCCGGGTAAGATAATGGCTGAATGTGAATAAGAAGGAGAAGAATGTGGAGAAATTTTCAGAGAAAAGTTTATTATCGCTTGGAGACTATTATGTCTACGGTCTGATCGATCCTAGGAATAGGAAAATATTTTATATTGGCAAGGGAACCGGAAATCGAGTTTTTGAACATGAATTGGAAAGTCAGGGAAATCCTGAGAGCGAAAAGTTGAAATTGAAGATGATAGCCGAGATTAAAGCAGCTGGCTTGGAAGTTGAAAAAGTTATTATTAACTGTAATCTGACAGAAGCGGAAGCATTTGCGGCAGAAGCGGCATTAATTAATGCGTTTAATTATGTTGAAGATACCCGGTTAACAAACATTGTTGCAGGACATCATTCAGCGGAGGCTTTGACAGTAGATGATTTTGAAAAGATTTATGGAGCAGAAGAGTTGCAAGAATCAGATATTCGGCACAAAGTAATGATTATCAAGATAAATAAACTTTATCAAAAAGGAATGACGGAAGATGTTCTGTATGATTCGGTACGTGGTATTTGGCGAGCGTCGCTAGAACGCGTGAAGAATGTAGAATATGTTTTTGGAGTTTATAATTCGTTAATAGTTGCGGTGTATAAACCGACAACGTGGTATGTTTGTAAAGAAGCATTAGAAAGATTGCCAAAGCATGTTACACAGTTGACTTCGAAAATGGAGAACAGAGTATTTTTTGTAGATGAAGGCTTTGAACATCATGGATTAATGGACGAAGAAGAAAAGTTTTATTTGTATAAATCCATTGTTGGTTTGAAAGTGAATCAGAGCGCACAGAATCCAATTACATATTTAGAGCCTAAAGAATAGAGCAAGATCCACCCCGGTATTACCATATCGCAATTTCTTGCATATTCTTATCCGGAGTATTCCCTTGATGGGGAGCATCCCCACATCCGCTAATTGGCTTCGCAACAAAAATTATATTTTTGAATGAATACAGCTATATGGTTTCAGAGATGAAATCGTATGGCTGTTTTTGTTTTTTAATGCAAGTTTTCAAGAAGTGCTGCTTTTACATTTTGGTAAAAGCCAAGATATTTTAATGGGTCTGGGGTGTCCTCAGCAAGAAGAAAATCATGGGATGACATGGAGAGAAAATCGATAATGTTAAACATGGGTGGATCTTGCTCTGAAAAAATAAAAGAAATATGGAGCTTGACCCTGTAAAAGAGTTCGTTTTCCTTTCGTTATATAAAGGGATATTCAAAACGCTTAAAGAATTGGAGTGAGATTCGGAATATGAGCAGAGAAGGAGGGATTCGGACAATGAGATTTACTTATATGAAAGATACAGAAGAACAACTGTTATATTATCAATTTCCAAAATTTTTATTGGAGATACCGCTCAGTCAAAATGCGCGTATTGTATATTGCCTATTGTATGATAGAGCGAGAATTTCCAGAAAGAATCAGTGGATGGATGAACAAGGGAGAGTATATGGAGTATTTCCTATCGAGGAGTTATCTCAAAAGTTGGGAAAATGTCAGACGTCTGTGAAGAAGGTACTGCAAGAATTGGAGAAAGCAGGATTGTTGTGTAGGAAGTTTGGTGGATTTTCTAGACCGAAGCACTTGTATGTTTTAGTGCCGGAAAAAGATTTCATTGAAGGTGATTGGCAAATGGACGGTAATGTGTCTTCTAAAGAGGTGGAAAGCAGACGTTCAATCGGGTGGAAACCTGACTTTATGAAAGGTGGAAATGCACCGCCTAGTAAAAGAATAGAACAAAATAATAGAAGTAAGAACAGGAGAGTAAAAGTGCAGGATGTTTCGGGGAGGAACTATTTTGTTGAGTCAGATTACGATTGCGGAGAGGAGGAGAGCTTGTGATAGATGCAAAGAAGTCATTTTATGGAGAGGATGGATTATTGTATTGCGCAGTGTGCGGAGAAGCGTTAGAAGCATTTTATCCGCAAAATTCCATTATGAAGGGTGGAAAACATCCGAGGCAATGTGCATGTGAGCGGAAAGTTCGTGAGGAAGAAGAAAAGTATCGAAAGGAAAAGGAACACCGAGAATTAGTGGAAAGAAATCGGCGCATTTGTTTTGAGGAAAAAGCGATGATGAACTGGACATTTCAGAATGGGGATAAAGATAATCCGGTTGTGAAAATTGCAGAAGATTATGTTCGTAATTGGGACGAGATGAAGAAAAAGCATGTTGGTTATTTACTGTGGGGTTCAGTAGGAACAGGGAAGAGTTATATTGCCGGTTGTATCGCGAATGCTTTGCTGGAGCAAGAAGTAACTGTTAAGATGACAAATTTTAATATGATTTTGAATGAATTATTTTCGGTGGAAGATAAGGCGGAGTATATCAGAGCATTGATGGGATATGAACTTTTGATTATTGATGATTTGGGTGCGGAACGAAGCAGCGAATATGCGCTGGAAAATGTTTTTAGCGTGATAGACCTTCGGTGTTGTTCGGGTAAACCATTGATTGTGACAACCAATTTACCATTGGGAAAACTAAAGAGTGAAATAGAGGTGGATAAGAAAAGAATTTATGATCGGATATTGGCAATGTGTGTTCCGGTAAAAGTGGATGGAACTAGCCGGAGAGCGAAGATTGTCAGAGATAAAGTTCAAGAGGTAAAGATGTTGTTGAATGTTTAGGACTATTTCAATAGATGTTTTCATAGTAATGGACAAAGAGAAAAGGGAGGTGGGAGCGCCGCTATGAAGAGACAGAAACTGAATTATCGTTTTCATAATCCGAATACTGCGGAAGTGACCGCCGATTACATATTGAAAGTATTTGTTGAGGCGAATATGAAGAAAGTAGAACGGGCTATGCAGGAGGCGGCTAAGGTGAGTGCAAAAGAGGACAAGCAGAGTGAAAAATAGAAGACTTTGAACTACAAGTTCACTTGTGTTCTTGGCGGAAACAGGGTAAACTAATAAATAGGAAGTTGCGATTTTGAAGGGAGACCTTGATTATTATGAGACAAGAATTTGATCTTGCGAAATTTGATGAATATAGAGAAGACAATAGAAGAGAAGTGAAGAAAGCTAACGGTGGTTTGCCGAATTCCTTGTGGGATACGTATTCTTCATTTGCAAATTGTTATGGCGGAGTAATTATCTTAGGAGTAAAAGAGGAGAACGACGGTAGCTGGAGAACAACAGGACTAAAAAATGAAGCGAAATTGCGAAAAGATTTTTGGGATACAATTAATAATCCGAAAAAAGTTAATTTGAATCTTTTGACCGATGATGATGTAGAAACATATTTCTATGGTCCAAATGATGATGTCATTATGGTAATATATGTTCCTATGGCAAAGAGAGAACAAAAGCCGATTTATATTAACAATGATATTTTTAACGGAACATTTCGGAGAAACTATGAAGGGGATTATCATTGCACCAGATTACAGGTGAAGGCTATGCTCCGAGATCAGACGGAAAGAACAATGGATATGGAAATTTTGGACAAGGTTCCTATGGAAGATTTGAATTACGATACGATTCATGGATATCGTAACAGCCATAGAACTTTGAAAGAAGGGCATCCATTTGAGCGTTTGAACGATCATGAATATTTAAGAAGTATTGGTGCGGCGGCTGTTTCAGAAGAGGATGGACAGTTGCATCCGACGGCTGCAGGAATGCTTATGTTTGGTGATGAGTATAATATTGTTCGGCATTTCCCGGAATATTTCTTGGATTATAGGGAGGAAATGGATTCGGCAATTCGTTGGACGGATCGTT
>OLPX01002229.1_pt1 | contig 11782 bp, 10 predicted proteins | sample 1672491 | NCBI WGS metagenome assembly OLPX01 (sample SAMEA3136692, study PRJEB25190) | human gut metagenome | biome: human gut; feature: human-associated habitat; material: faeces | place: Austria | collected 2013 | reverse complement strand
ACTCCACGCCTCCTTCGAATCAAGATCAATCCCGCCGAGATCAACCGTTGTGTCCGTCTGGGCAAGGGAGCCGATCTGCCGCTCAAGCTCGTCGGCAAGAGCATCGATTTCGCCATACGAATAGAACTTCTCCCCGTCGTTCCTCGTGCAAAGTAGCGCGCCCGAACGATGTCCGTCGAATTCGTATTTACCGATGAGCGTAGTGACCACATCGGGGTAAAGCCTGACATCGACCTTGGGGTAGATGGATCGGGCCTTTTCGGCGGACACTGCATCCCGCGCCAAGAAGAGGGTGCGAGGATGCGCGTTTATCGCCCTTATATCGCGGCGCATGCCTCGCTTGCTCAGGAACTTTATGCTCGTTGGAAAGAACACGATCCTGTTCCCAGGAAAGGAGTCAGGAATCATGCGATGCGCCGTCTCGTCCGGATGCAGCCCATCCATAGTGTGGCCGCTCTGCATGATTATGACGTCGTCGGGTCGAACCAGCCGCTTCAAAAGCACCGCCGTCCTCGCGGCCCCTCCGTTGAAATCCCTGCTCGAAATTTTCACTATCTCGGCACCGGGGCAATTAGCCTCGACCCAAGCAAGAATGCAGAACTTCTGCGCCTGATCGCCCAAGTTGTTGTGGGTGGGAACGCCAAAATACCAAACCCTTGGACGCTCGGCACCCTGCAGGCCATTGAGCATCTTCAACAACGCTTTGTTGTCTTTGTGCGCCAAAGGGTGGCGGAGAGCAAGCCGAATAGGACGCACGATCTCCCTATTGACCATCACGGCGAAGGCGGACAAGCCGGGTATCGACTTAAACTTCATCTTGAATTCGTTGTTCATCGTTTGTCCTTCATAGACGGTTTTCCCACTCTCACCAACCCAATATTGCCAACACGTTCGAAAAATCGACCGCATAAGGGATGACGCCCTGCCATTCAGGTCGGAGCAGTCCTACGGCAAAAAAGTACGCGAAGGACATCGAGCACAGAAAAACAAGGGAGAACGTCCGCTCTTTCTGTTTCGGGGCGGTCAAAGCAATGGGAATTGAGATGACTGCGAATATCGAGAAGTAATACGCGAGCCGCGCAAAGATCTCAGCTTGAACGCCCGTCACTTGGAAGAGAACGGCGAGCATCATGGCGTGCTGATAAAAGGACAGCATCCCACGATCATCCAAGTTCGTTCGCTTAAGAACTTCGATATAGTTCACAACAAAAAACGCAAGCACGGCAACGAATGCGAGCTGAATGACAGCACCGAAATAATTTGAAGCCATGAAATCGCTACTGTACACATCTTCACGACCGAGAACCCATTGCGCAAGCGCAAGAACAACGTTAAAGGCAAGCAGGCAGATCGCGTAAAGCGCAAGGTACACGAACACGTAGCCTTTGCGAAAACCTATTTTCGTCAGAGGCAAGATGACGAGAGCGATCAATGCATAAACGTGAAACATGGAAGCGGCAACGACGCAAGCCACAAAACCAACATTGCTCCGCTTTAGAAGAAAGACGAATGCAACCACCAGCAAGGCGGCGGCAATTCCCTGCCTCATGACGTTCATATAGGCCGTATAAATGTTGAGCGTGATAAAAAGAAAGCAACTCAACAGGGGGTTCTCCGAATATTTGTATATCGCATAGCCGATGGGAACATACATTACAATCGCCGTGAATACGAGAAGCAATTGGTAGTTGCTGGACAGCTGGTTCAAGAGAAGGCACAGAGCAGTAAAACCCGGCTCGTATCGCTCCAAAGCAAACGCCGACCAACCCTCGGCCCCAATCCTCGCGTACGCGCGAATGAACTGCTCCGTGTCAACGCCAACCGTGTAGCTTCTGCATGCAGCGATACAAATGAGCAGGGCGAAGACCAAGGCGACGTACAATCTTTTCGCCTTGGTTGAGCGTTTTGGCCTGATGACAATCGCCAAAAGTAGGAGGGTTAGCAGAACGAGGCTGTAGAAAAACATTTGCGCTCGCCTTAATCTAAAGAGTCGAGTTCGACATGGCCCACCCATCCGGACGGAGGGGTGAAGCGGCGTACAGGGGAAATATGATTGAAGGACACGGGGTTCCGCCCGTCCATACTGCACATCACATCACCCGGCAATCCGGAGACCAAAGGAAGACGCTCCACCTTGAATGCATGCGCCAATGAAGGTATTTTCTGGAAATCAAATCCCATAATCCTGGAAGCCACCATGTCAACGATGACGGGATTACCCCCGCATAGCAGAACTCCGGCATCGACCGGATCAGGCTCAAGCGGGCCCTCGCCTTCGCCCGCTACGATCCCGTCCACAATCGCAACGTATCCCATTCGAACGGATCGGCTCAAAGTCCCATCGAGATTTCCGTACAGGAGAATCTTGTTGAGATCGAGAATCGTCCTCCAAAGCGTATCGTTACCGAACCAACTGCCGTTTCTGGCAACCGCCCTGTTGTCGCCCCACACCTTTTTCGCAATCCATTTCAAGGGGACGAGTACGCGAGCGATGGGCCGCGCCAGATTAGCAATGCTTTTCGCCCGTGCCGTCAGCACTCCCTCGGCCTTCCTAGCCATGCCGTTCTCCGCAAATTGATCGCCGCCATCAGCCGGCGCGCCAACGGTATGATGAGGGAGTAGATTCTTGTTCGTGCTGACTCCCACAAGGTTTTTCAGACAGCAGGTCATGCCTGCCTTTTTATGAGTCTTCAACTTCGGCAGATTGACGAAGATATCGGCTTCCATAACAGACCCGCCCATCTCGTACAGATTGGTTTGTCCGTCGTGCGCCCTATTCGTCTCCTCGATATCGTAGCTCGCTCCGTAGTAGCCTCCCAAAGAGGTCTCCTTGGTGAAAAACTCGCTCAGGTCGCCTTCAACGTTGTAAAGGGTCTTTCCAGACGGATCGCCTGGCAGCTCGACGGAAGAAAGGATTATCCCGTCACCAGAGACGTTCCAGCGCTCGTTTCTCATGTCGACGAGAGAAAAGGAGATTCCACCTTCTTCGCACTTACGTCTCCATTCTTCAACCGGCATGAGCGCCACGATCTCGTCGAAATTGGCAGGCGTCATCGGGCTGTCACCGACGATGATAGTTCCAGATCCGGCCATGTTCTCGACCAAGATATCGATCACCGCCGTAATGACGGAAGGATGGGTGATCATCTGGACCCATTCATCCCTGCGCAAATGCCTCTCCTGAACCCAGTTGGGTTTGACGAAAACCCTGTCGCCAGGATGCACGCAGCTCAGAACACCAGTGCTCGATATGAGCCGGCCGATCTTCTCCGCATCATATTCGCAACCCGTGAAGCAATGGCAGGTTAGATTTGATATAACGCTTTCCGTCATAGCCGATCCCATCGTTACGCAATATTTGTATAGAAATCTGCCAGCAGCAACGCTGCAGCTCTTTGCGAGTATCCGGCATCGTCGATGCGCATCGCGGGATCCTGGAACCTGCCCTCGAGCGCCGCATTTGCAATCGCATCGCTCCAATCCGACAGTCGTTCCTTTCTTCCAAGGAATGTAGCGACACCGGTAATATCCACCTCAGACGGGACGTCTTTGGAGAACACGCACCTCAGCCCAGATGCTTGGGCCTCAACTGCGGCCACGGGCAATCCTTCACACAAAGACGGCATAGCCAGCACGTCGAATACGGAATACAGCTTGCCCACGTCCTCGCGAAGTCCCAAAAGATGTACTTTGCCCTCCAGCCCGAATTCGGCTATCAAACCGGACAACGCTTCTTCTTCAGGCCCGCTGCCGACGATGAGGAGCTCGGCCCGATGCTCGGTCTTGAGAAGCTCTCGAAACACATCGAACATGAAGGGGTAGTTCTTCTGCTTTGCAAGCCTGCCGACGCATCCAACGACGGGGAATGCATCGGGGCCGATCGGCAGCTTCCGTTTGAGCTCGGAGGCGGCGGCTTCATCGAAACGAAACGCCTCCACATCGATACCGTTACGGAAGATGCGATAGGACTGATCGCCGAAAAGATAGTCTCCGGCCTCCTGCGAGCAAGCGAGCCGTTCCGTTGCAAATCTTTTTCCGTATCGGATAAGCGGATAGTTTCTTATTCGATGGCTCAAATGCTCCGAACTCGCCGCAAGATGGCTGTGAATAAGCCTGTTTTTCACCCCAGCATACGATGCGGCGCGAAGGACGCAGAAAGCGGTATTCGGAACGTGGCAATGAACTATGGAATAAGCGATTCCTTCGCTTTTTAGCAATTCGTTCACGTACCTGACATATCGAAGCGGCTCTTTCGAAGCGTCCGGAGCACAGTAAATTCTGGAACCAGATGCCATGCACTCCTTCTCGAACGTTATGGATGAAGGAATGTGGTAGAGGTAGTCGAAAGCAATTCTGTTCTGGTCGATCTCCCGCATCATGTTCCAGACATAGCGCATCACGCCCGACTCTTTGCTCATCGCGGGCACGACTTGGAGAACCTTGATTCTCTCACGCGATGTCACCTTATCTCACCTCTATCTGCGGCATCGTCAAACGGCTTATGCGATCTGGACTCTCGCATCCCGCGCACATGCAAGACCTCTCCCCATCGGAAAATGAAGTCATCGGTGAAATAGGGAAGAACGCCTCCCGCGGGAGAAAACGTCAGCTCGCCGAAGTAGACTTTCCCTTCAGCCTCATAGAGGTCGACGCGGACGAAATCGAAATCCGCCGATAAGGACTTCGCTATTTCGAGCATCGTGTCGAACCCGCTGGGTTTCGGAATTTCGCGCTCGTTTTTCATCGAACCCCGAAGGCCCTCGATTGGCTTCCACTCGAGATCGTAAAGGTTGAGCTTCAGCGATTCTTCCCGATTTGAACAGGTGAGGACGAACGAAGGAACACCATTCAGGCAATGGAATTTATAGTCTATAACGTCATCTAAACCGCCGACGTATTCCTCTGCGTAAATACGACGCGGAATCAGCTTGTAGTGTGGCTCCACGCAAGCGCGAGGGTAGTCGGCAGCCAACCACTGGTGAGCATGCGAGATCATATCGTCGACATCAAGTCTCGTCCTATCCATGCAAATGTAATTCATTTCGCAGCCATGTGTGGCCTTGAGGACGAATTTGTCCGGGAAAGCCGAGATGTCGATCTCCTCGACGCTACTCCAAGGCCCCCCGCACAGCGGTATAAGGATGTTTTCGGCACCCAAATTTGCAACGTAGTCCCTTACGGCGTATTTGTCTGTACAGCGAGCCATTAGCTCCTCGTCGGCATTCAGCTCAATCCACGAGATCTTGTCAGCCAATGTTCTCGGTTTTTCGATGTCGAGCCGTCGGCCGTATCTGAATCGGGCATCGAAGAGCTTGGCGTTCTTCGACCCGAAGAAACGCGCAAAACCGTTGAGGAAAGCCCTGTACGTGCTTTTCCCAATCCCATTCGACGACATCTAGTCCCTCCTGAACAGGTCTCGCGTGTACACCTTGCCGACCACGTCAGCCAGCTCGTCACTCCAGCGATTGGCAATTATCACGTCGCAACGCCGCTTGAAGGCATCCAGATCATGCGTCGCCTCGTTACCGAAAAACTCGTTCTCGTCCAAAGTTGGCTCATACACCAGCATGGGGATGCCCTTGGCCTTGATGCGCTTCATGACGCCCTGCACGGAAGATGCCCGGAAATTGTCCGAACCGGCCTTCATGGTCAGGCGGTATACGCCCACCATGGGCATCGCGTCCCAGTCGGCAAATTTTTCCGCAAGCTCCTCCACCTGTGCCGCCACGAAATCCTTGCGTGTTCGGTTGGCGTCAACGATGGCGCCTATCAGGTTCTGCGGCACGTCCTGATAGTTCGCCAAGAGCTGCTTCGTGTCCTTGGGCAGGCAGTAGCCACCATATCCGAAGGAGGGGTTGTTGTAGTGCGAGCCAATGCGCGGTTCCAGGCACACGCCCTCGATGATCTGGGTAGCGTCCAGCCCGTGCACGCACGCGTAGGTATCGAGCTCGTTGAAGTACGCCACGCGCAGAGCCAAGTACGTGTTGGAAAAGAGCTTCACGGCCTCCGCCTCTGTGGCGTGCATAACGAGCTTCGGGATGCCGGCAGTCCCATCGGCGTTCTCGCGCTCCCGCTCGGCGGGGTCGGCCCCCTCCTCCAGCAGCGCCGCAAATCGCTCGGCGTACTCACTTAGAAGGTCGGCTTCAGCATGATTACTCGGCACGCCCACTACGATGCGGCTGGGATGCAGGTTGTCGTAAAGAGCATGCCCCTCGCGCAAGAACTCCGGGCTGAACAGGAAACGTCCCTGCGGGTAGCGCTCGCAGAGCGTCTTAGTGTAGCCTACGGGCACGGTCGACTTCACCACCATGACTGTATCAGGGCTCACGCTCAGTACCAGTTCCACCACCTGTTCCACAAGGCTCGTATCGAAATAGTCTTTCTCAGGATCGTAGTTGGTGGGCGTGGCTATGACCACCAACTCGGCCGCCGCGTAGGCCGCATATCCGTCAAGCGTCGCTGCAAGCGCAAGCTCGCGCACACCGGCTTTCGCCTCTGTCAGGAACCGCTCGATCTCCGCGTCCCGGATGGGGCTCGCCCAACGGTTGATCGCATCCACCTTCTCGGGCACCACGTCCACGGCCGCAACCTCGTTGCGCTGCGCGAGCAGCACAGCGAGCGAGAGCCCGACGTATCCTGTGCCCGCTATAGCTATCCTCATATCAGAAACCTCATGTCCATAGTCGAACCCGCATACGTGACGCGTCGCAGGTCATCGCTTTCCTCTCGTGAAGAACTCGAGCCCCTTCGCGAAGCATGCCCCTGGGGACGTGGCAAACGCCCGCACCCCGTACCCCATAGATTTCAGAAGCATGCCGCTACGTAGGCACGCGAACGCAAGCACCGCGTTATGTCTGAACTCTACGAATCGGATGTCCCGCTTGCTCAGGCGCGAGTAGAAAACCTTCGCCGCCTCGTGACGCGCCATCTCGCCTTCGATCTTGTTCTGCCCGAGCGAGAGCCTCTCTCCCTTGTGGAGGTACTGGTGCACGTGAACCTCCGGCATATAGCCGATGCGTGCACCGGCCTCGATGCACCGCAGCATAAGCCACCAGTCCTGCCCGGTCGCCACCTCGCCGAAGCCCTCGATCCTGTCGAAAAGCTCTTTCTTGAGCAGGTAGATAGACGTGGGGCAGATAGGGGTCAGCAGGTGGGCGCGCAGCAGTCCGTCTCGTGAAAAGTCCTTGCAATGGTTCAGATAGCGATGCTCTACAAGCTTGCCTTCTTCGTTGTACCAAGCCACGTCCTGCCAGCTCATATCCAGGTCGTTTTCCATAGTGAAAACGACCTGGGTCTCGATCTTGTCGGGCAGGAACTCGTCGTCGTCGTCCAGAAAGGCGAGCCACTCGCCGCAAGCCTGCCTGCAAGCGACGTTGCGTGCTGCTCCACCGCCGGTCTTTCCGCCCGTCTCCACCTCGCGTAGGCGTCCGTCGGCCACATAGCACGCCAGTCGCCGCTTCGTCGCCTCGTCCTCAGGAGAACCGGGTACGTTGTCGTTTGCAATTAGCACCTCGATGTTGCGGTAGGTCTGTCCCAGCACGGAGTCGATCGCGCGCGGCAGCTTATTGGCGCGCCTGTACGTAGGGATCACCACAGTCACCAACGGGGTTTCGCTCAAGTTGCGCATCGCTACCGCCCCGTCTTTCGCGCCATGGCGCCGAGGGTGCCGACGACTATCCCGGCGTCCATCCGCAAGCCGCACCGCCGCACATACTCGAGTTCTATACGCTGACGATCTCCATTCTCCCATGTGGCTTCGTTGCGTTCCGTCACCTGCCACAGCCCCGTCACGCCTGGGCGCACCGAGAGCGCCAAGTCGCGATGTTCTCCGAACTCGTGCGTCTCGGCCTCGGTCACGGGCCGCGGGCCCACGACCGACATGTCGCCCATCAGCACGTTCACTAACTGCGGGAACTCGTCTATCGAGGTCTTGCGTATGAAGCGCCCCAGGCGGGTCACGCGGGGGTCGCCCTCCACCTTTTGCTCGCGTCTCCACGCGGCCAGCTGCGCCTCGTCCAAGTAGCGCTCGGGGTGCTCGTGCGCGTCGGCCCGCATGCTGCGGAATTTGAATATGCGCATGGGCCTCCCGCCCCGGCCCACCCGCTCCTGTCTAAACACGGGGCCTCCGGGCGAATCCAAGCTGATAGCCAAAGCCAAAACCAAACCAGGTACCATTAGCGCCGCGAGCACGACAGCCGAGAACGCGATGTCGAACGCCCTCTTGGCGGCGCGGTAGCCCAAACGCGCACGGTTGCGCTTCGTGACCTCGGCATCCGAGAGTTCGGGAAGCGGCGCAAACGTCTCCTCGCATGCGAGCGCAACCGATCCCTCGTTCGAGCTCGACGTGGTTTTTTGCTGCGTCATGCGGCATCACCGACCGCATACGAACACGGGCTGCAAGAGAGCAAGCTGCGGCGACGGAACTGGCGGGCACGAGTGCGAAGCGCATCTAGAACGCCCCCCCCCGGTCACGACAACGCGAACCGTCTGGGCTATCAGCCTCAGGTCGGTCATGACGCCGCGCTCGGCGATGTAGCCAAGGTCCAGCCGCACCATGTCGTCGAAGTCAAGGTTGGAGCGGCCCCCCACCTGCCACGGCCCCGTGAGTCCCGGCTTCACGGCCAGACGCTGCATGGCCCAGGCGTCATAGAGCTCGACCTCCCAGGGCAACGGCGGGCGCGGGCCCACCACGGACATCTGCCCGAGAAACACGTTGATGAATTGGGGGAACTCGTCGATGGAGTGCCTGCGTATGAAGCGGCCGATCCTCGTCACCCGCGGATCGTCCGCGATCTTAAACATGGGTCCTTTCACTTCATTTTTCTCGCGTAGCTGTTCCAGGCAAGCATCGGCGTCCTCGACCATCGACCGGAACTTCCACATGCGGAAGTACGACGGCTTGCCGTCTGCGCCGAACCCTCCCACACGCACCTGCCCATAGAACGGGTTGCCGGGGGACTCTATGCGTATCGCCAGCGCCAACAAGATTGCAGGGATGAACCCAACCATGATCACCACAGCGGAAAACGCAATGTCGAACGCCCGTTTCACGAAACGGTAGCCGCGTCTCCCACGACTCCATTCCTCCCCGCGCATGTCTTCAGCAGGCGTCTCGGGTGCCCCCTCCCCAAGATCGAGGGCGCTGCTTGTGTCCGTTGCCATCGTTGCCCCCTTCAGCTCTTGAAGGGGACGTCGAGGGGCATCTGCTCCACGAAGCCGCCGTCGGCGTCGCATACGTCCACCAGGCAGCGCCTGCGGTGGCGGTCGATCTTTCGCACGCGGCGCTCCTGACCCATGAGGGGACCGGCAAGGACCCGAAGCTCGCCTTCCACGATGTGGGCCATCGAGCTGCGAAGCACGTGGTCTGCGTCCATGGAGGCCTCGAACCACTCCTGGGCCTCGAAGGCCAATGGCAAGAACCCGCGTCCGCTCTCGCTCGCGATGCGCGCAGGGAAGCTCAGGCGGGAAAGCTCCCTGTCCAAAGCCGTCACGTCGCCGGTCGCCACGAAGAAGTACTCGTGGTACATCTGCACGAGGTTGAGCGACCAGACGCCGGCGCGCTTGAACCAGCGCTCCTTGCGCAGCACGAACGCATCGGCCAGGAGGTCTGAGGGCACGATCTTTCGAATCTTCTCGCAGGTCGCCTGCTCGCGCCCTTCGGGCACATGCACCAGATACCAGCGCGTTTTGCCGCGCGGCGTCCTCCTGCCGCGAGGCAGCCCCATAGGCAGAGCGCTTGTCGATATCGAAGCCGTCCCCATCGGATGACCCCGCCTCCCTCTCTCAAGGCGACTCCGACAAAGCCTTGACCTGCGAGAATGCGGGGCAGCTGCGTCGGAAAGGTACACCTTTTGGCAGCTGCGACGCCAAAAGGGCCGTTCATGACATCCGAACGCGTCATTTGGGGTTTCTCAATAAAGAGCCCGCAAGGGGTCGTGTATAATGGTGAAATTCAACTACGGTAAAAAGGTGTACTTTTGTGATGGGCTAAACATACCGTTTACCTGCTGCTATGCCGCTTCTATGAAGACTCCCCCTGATATTTCCCGTCCTCGCGCGCCCATCGCGCGAAGGTTGTCTCGCTCACCTTGCAGCGCGCGGCGGCCTCTTTCCGCGTTATGCGTCCGCCCCAGTAGGCCTCCCGCGTCTCCCCGTAGTTCGCAGGGCGTTTCTTCCTCGGACGCCCGAAGCTCACCCCGCGGGCTTTGGCGGCCGCTATGCCCTCGGCCTGCCGCTGCCTTATGTTCTCACGCTCGATTTGGGCAACGTAGCTTAGAAGCTGCAGCACGATGTCCGCTATCAGCACCCCCGTTATGCCGTCGCGCTCCTCGCGCGTGTCCAATACCGGCATGTCGAGCACCACGACAAACACGCCGCGCACCTTCGTGACATCGCGCCATACGTCCAAGATCTCGGCATAGTCGCGTCCCAGCCGGTCGATGCTCTTAACTGCCAGCACGTCGCCCGGCCGCAGCGCACCCATCAGCCGATGCCACGCAGGCCGTTCGAAGTCCTTGCCGCTCGCCTTGTCGGCGTACACCGCCCCGTCCTCTACGCCGAATGCGCGCAGCGCGTCCAGCTGCCTGTCCAGATTCTGCTCACGCGAGCTCACCCGCGCGTAGCCGTACATCGTCGATGCCATGGCCCCTCCGATTCTCCCGTCGCTTGCATCACGGGAAACAGGCTAAGAGGTGTCCCTGCAATACCGAGGGCAGATCGACCCTCGGGTTCGATTTCATACTGTTGAAAAAAGAATTTTGGCACCTCGGAAAGAACGCCAGGGAATGCAAATGGAGCGAGGCCGCCAAGCAGCTTCGCTCCTCTTCTGGCAAATCGAGGCAGTTTGTTTGCACTTCCCCCGAGGCACGGGCGGCCCCGGCCCTGGCCCTACCGGCCGATACGGGTGGCGTCGGCCACGTTCATGGTCATGGTCTGGAAGCGGTGCTCCATGTAGGCGTTGTCGAAATGCTTCGCGTAAAACTCCTCGATGGGCGTGTCGGGCGCCTTGCCCGCCATGCGCTGGTACCAGCAGTCGATGGACTGCACGGTCATGACGCCGTCCACCAGCATGAGCCCCGCGCATACGGCCGTCACCGCGTAGCGCCAGTTCCACGGAATGAGGTTGATCAACTTCAAAAGCCGCGGCAGCAGAAGCTTGATCCACGCCACGCCCAGCACGCCCCACATCACCATGAACACGAAGTTCGTGCGTCCGTCGATGGACAAGAACGTGCCCGAATAGTCCCATGCGCGGATGCCGAACGAGAACTCCATGATCCAGCTCGTGAAATACTCGAACGCACCGCCGATGACGGCGCTCACGAGGAAGACCACCCACACGGGCTTGTCGTGGAAACGGTTGAGCGCGATGGTCATGAGCAGAGCGCCGAAACCGTAGATGGGAGAGAACGGCCCGAACAGAAGCCCAGCGCGATCCTGATACTCATGGTATAGCGCGAAATGGAACAGCACCTCGATGATGAGCCCCAGCACGCAGCACACCACGAAGATCCAGAACAGGTTGAAGAAGTTCAGCGTGATAAAGCCGCGCTTCGGCTTAGCCTCGGCGGCCCGGCGCCGCTCTTCGCGGCGCTGCTCCTTGTCCATCTTGCGCAGCTTGCGCTGCAGCGCGCGCTCCTCGGCAAGCGACGGGTCCAGATAGCTCGTGACCGCGATGAGGATGACGAGCTGCACCAGGTAGCCGATATGGTGCGCCGACAGGCCGAACAGCATGAGGGTGCCGATGATGGAAAGCACCGTGAGCGCTGCCAGCGTGTTCGCC
>OLPX01002223.1_pt1 | contig 11826 bp, 8 predicted proteins | sample 1672491 | NCBI WGS metagenome assembly OLPX01 (sample SAMEA3136692, study PRJEB25190) | human gut metagenome | biome: human gut; feature: human-associated habitat; material: faeces | place: Austria | collected 2013 | reverse complement strand
TCAATGGTGTATGAATGGAATTATAGCCTATAACTCCGCCTACATAGATTTGCCCGGTCAAACTTCCGAAACGCATAGATTGTTCCGTCTCATGTTCCTGGACTCCTTCTATTGTCAACATGCCATCGCTTGTATTTCCTTCGGCGTCTCTATCACTCTCATCAATATATTCGACATTTTGGCTGAGACTCTTTTCTCCTGAAACAGCTTGTGCTATTAGGGCAGCTAAATCTCTAATATAACTTATCGCATCCTCATCATAATCAGGCAGAATTCTGTTATACCCAATAAAACCGCCGGTAAACGCTGTTGCATAAACCTTGCCCAGGAAATTATCTGTTGTAAACTCTGTGCTGATCCGGTCATCTGTAGAAATAATATTCCCTCCAATGGTACCGCTGACACAATATCCGCCAGTCACCTCATTGGGATTGGATTTCAACGTATTATCTCTGAGCAGTTCAACAGAGGAATTAAATCCGGCATATCCTCCGACAAAGACACCTGTACCCTTGATAAATCCGCCTTCCAGTTCATAATTTTCCACAGATGCGTCCACGTCATTGTAACCCACGATTCCGCCCACGTAATTCCTGCCTGTTATGTAGCATACCATACGAATGGTTGTATTCAGATAATCGGAAACGGTACCTGATGTTATCTTACCGTTATTATATCCCGCAATGCCGCCTACATAATCTCCCTTCAGACTGGCCGCATCTGTAATATTCCTTGCGGTATCATCAGCAGCTACCTCACTGCTGCAGTTCTCCACAATACCTGTGTTCAGTCCCGTAATACCTCCCACATAGTTCCCATACCCTGCAACAATACCTTCATTTATCCAGTTCGCTACAATCTTTTCCTCGTTTCGAGTATAATCCGGATTTGCTACATGAAACTCGTTATCTTCCCCGCTTCGTGCCGCGTTGATTCCGCAGATTCCTCCCACATAATCACAGCCGATCACATTCGCTTCGTTTGTGTTCTTTTCCCCCCGGTTACTTTCATCCTTACCATCCAGGTTTGCCTCTGCAAGGCTCTCATTGAACCCTACAATTCCCCCCACATATTGATAACCAAATATATAACCTTCTTTGTTTTTTTCCTGTTCCGTGTTACAATTGATGATCTTACTGTTTTCATTATATCCTGCAATGCCGCCCACATAGACGCCATTGAGCTTTTCCAGAAGCTTTTCATCTGCTGCAAAAAGCTCTTCCATGTCTTCTTGTAAATATTGAGGAGAACTGACACAGTTGCTCACCTGCAGATTATCGGCCTTATTCGTTTTGTTGCTGCATAATCCCACGATTCCTCCGATATATTTCGCCTGAGAAAGCATTTCCTGCATTTTCTTTTTATCCTGGTTTTTCTCAAGGTTAACAGGCGCAGCTTCCACTGCACCATAATTTTTGCACCATTCTATAAGAGCAGTCTTATCGTCCTTCTCCACTTTCAACTGCCCGATTATACCGCCTACATAAGTTACACCTCTGACAGATGCGCGATTTACCAGATTTTTATACCGCATCTGCAAAGACCCTGTATCTTTTCCTGCGATGCCTCCTACATCTGTTTTGCCCACTACAGTGCTTGGCATATTTTTTGCATCCGAATTGGCAACCGTTAAATCCACAAGAGTGCCTTTGTTTTCTCCGCAGAAAGCACCGACAGAAGCACTTCCCTCCACTGAGATTTGGTCCAGTACCATATTGGTGATCTTACCTTCGTTCTTTACAAACAAACCAGCCGGACCATTTTTTATATACTGTATTGTACTCTTGCCGTCTTTGCCATTATTAATCTCAGTACCATAAACAGCTGTGCTGCTGTTCGCATCTTCCTTTATGATCAGTCCGCTGATCGTATTTGTCTTCTCATCTGCACCTTCTAAAACAGATGTGCTTTTCAAGGTCCCAACTGACGGAAAAGGCGTGGCTGTATCCTTGACAGGCGTCACTTGTGCCGTAAGAGAATTCCAATCCTTCTTTTTGTAAATATTATCTGTATCATACAGATATCCGTCCTTAATAAATTTCTGCCAGTTTATGTTCTCTGCAAGCTGATAGGTGCACTCCCTGTCCGCTGCACCACTCACAGCTTTTTTAGGAGTAAAATCCTCCACATAGCGTACGTTATAAAGATGTCGTGCATTTTTAAGTGTATATGTGACCTTTTCAGTCCCACTGCTGCTTTTTTTTGTATATTCCCCAAAATATGTATGGGATACATTGCTTTTTCTCACAGCCGTAGGCTTATAATCTTTTCCTACTCCCTTCACTTTACAGAGTATGTTTTCTGTATCCACACAGAATCTGTGAAAACTATATGTATTTTTCAGATTATCTAAAATCGGGGTCGTCTTCGGGTTATCCTGGTAGCTGCCATAAAGCTCATTATAATAATAGGTGGCAGCACTTAAATCTGCGGCGTCCAGGATCAGACGTACCGTGTTTTCATTCTCCAGCCAGGCAAGCATGGGGTAATCACTGGTAGTCCACTCTTTCCCGTCAGTATCATACCGGGTCACACTGCATGTTATAGGTTCCGACGTATTCTCTTTTTTGGTAAGTTTTCTGCCATCCAGTACAATTTTAAGCCGCTGTGTTTCCTTATCATTGTCTGTATCTTTGTCAAGCACCAGGATTGTGTAATCCATATTCGTGACAGCATTTCCATCTTTATTTGTTACCATAAAGGAAAGGTTAAGGGTCCCCTCATTGTTAAGCTTTACCTTTTTGATTGACGGCTGTTCCGCCTTAGGCGTAGTTGCAACGGCCAGGGAATCCACACCGTAATACCCTACCATCCGCTCTTTTCTCACACTCGTCTCACGGTTGGTGATATCTACAGTTCCCCTTTTTGCATGATTACTGCTGTTATATTCAAAATCATCGTTTTGATTACTATATAAAACAGAAAAAACCTGACCTTCTTCCGGAGTAAACTCTACGCAGACTGCCGCATTTAAAATAGACGAGTCATATACATAGGGCAGAAGCAGGTCGTAAAGGGCAAGAATCTCCTCATCCGGTTTTTCTCCCTTTCCGGCCTTATACTCCTGATATTGCTTATAGGTTTCCCCGTTGCCCTTCAGATAACAGATTTCACCTCTGTATTTTTCCTTGTCTGTCTTGCCGGCACTTGCCGGCCAGAGAAGATCCAGTCTCTTCTCATAGGCTTCACTGCCTTCCTCTTCACTGTAAAACAAATCTTTTACATTAACCTTGTTTTTATAGCCGCCGTCTGAGGCCAGCACTCTCCGGAATTTATCAAGACGTCCATTCTCACTGTACTCTGTCAACTGATTCTGCGCCGCACTGAAAAGCGTCTTCGCATACTCATTCTGCTCCTTGAACTGCGACCACCGTATCCACGTCATCACACCAAACACTGCCCCTCCAGCCAGTATCAGCACAATGCAAATGACCACAATAAGTTCAACCAGCGTATATCCACCCTGGTTTTTATTCCCGCCTTTTCTGTTTTTATCAATATTCCCGTGCAATACCCCTTTTTCCATATAATCCACTCATTCCTTATTCCAACCCGCCCCCGCTGTCTTCACCGGGAACCACATGTGCAGAAATACGTCTGAAATACGTCTGAAACACGCTCTAGAAATACTGTTCCAAATCCCTCTTATCATTCGTATACTGAAGCGCTGATTCTTTCTTTATATATCCTTCACGCACCAGTCTCATCAAATCCATATTCAGCGTATGCATTCCTGTAGCACCGCCGGACTGCATCATACTTCCCATCTGGTGGCTCTTATTCTCACGGATCAGGTTCGTGATGGCATCTGTGCCCAGCAGGATCTCGGTTCCCGCAATCCTTCCTGTCCCGTCATCCACAGGCATAAGACACTGTGTGATAACCCCTTTCAAAACACCGGCAAGCTGCGTTCTTACCTGGTTCTGGCTGCCTGCCGGACAGGCGTCAATGACACGCTCAATGGTCTGCGCCGCACCTGTTGTATGGAGCGTAGACAGAACCAGATGTCCTGTCTCAGCGGCAGTAAGCGCTGCCATAATGGTCTCATAATCACGCATCTCACCCACAAGGATAATATCCGGGTCCTCACGCAGCGCACTGCGCAGTGCAGAGGCAAAATCCACAACATCTCTTCCCGTCTCCCTCTGATGGATCAGGGCCATTTTGCTCTGATACGTGTACTCGATAGGGTCCTCAATCGTGATCACATGTTCTGCCCTGGTCTGATTGATATGTTCGATCATAGCGGCCAGTGTGGTAGACTTACCGCTGCCTGTAGGTCCTGTGACCAGAATCAGGCCCCTGGGCTCCTCAGCCAGTTTGTACAGAATCTTCGGCATATGCAGTTCTTCCAATGTGGGAATGTGACTGTTCAGCAGACGGATCGTGGCGGCAATCTTTCCCTGCTGCCTGAAAACATTGACCCTCTGCCTGTTGTGGTCCGGTGTCTCCAGGGCAAAATCAATATCATACCCTTCTGCCAGACGTGTCTTCTGGTTTTCATCCAGAAGCCCGTACAGCATAACCTCTGTCTCCTGTTCATCCGGCTGGACCAATGTCTGCTCCAGTTTACCGTGGACACGCATCATAAGCGGCATTCCCGCAGAAATATGAAGGTCAGAAGCCTTCTCTTCCCTTCCCATCATGATCAGCTGATTCAGGTCGTACATTCTTTTATCCTCCATTTTCATTTCTGCTATTTATAGTAAGCCACTTTTCTCAACTCTTCCACACTGCTGACTCCGTCCTCCACCATCTTAAGGCCGGCATCCTTCAGTGTCTTCATATTCTGGTTCTCCACAGCGTAATCCTGGATTGCCTCCGCGGAGGCACCGTCCATGATCATCTGCCGCACCTGTCTGTCTATCATGAGAACCTCATGTATTGCAACCCTGCCTTTGTAACCTGTATAATTACACTGGGGACAGCCCTTTGGGTGCATGATTTTTTTAATATCCGTTCCCAGTATTCTCCTCTCCTCCGCTGTGGGAATGCTCTCCTCCCCGCAGTCGGGGCATACTTTTCGCATAAGCCTCTGGGCTATAATACCAACCAGGGAGTTTGCCACCATATAGGGCTGCAGTCCCATGTCCTCCAGACGGATGACAGAGGATGACGCGTCATTTGTATGTAAAGTGGAAAATACCAGATGTCCTGTGATGGCCGAACGCACGGAAATAGATGCCGTCTCCACATCCCTGGTCTCACCGACCATGATAATATCCGGGTCCTGACGAAGCAGCGCCCGAAGCCCTGCCTCAAATGTCAGTCCTGCCTGATTATTTACCTGCATCTGATTGATCTTCGGAAGATTCTTCTCCACCGGGTCCTCTATGGTTGAAATATTCACCGCCCGTTTTGACAGCTCCGAAAGTATCATATAAAGGGTCGTTGTCTTGCCTGACCCTGTCGGGCCTGTAAAATAAATGATCCCGTTTGGTGACCCCAGCATGGATTTCAGCTTCTTATAATCCTCCTCATGCATACCGAAGGTCTCCGGATAATCAATGTTGGAATTGTTCGCCAGAAGACGAAGCACTGCCTTCTCCCCAAATACGGTAGGGATCACGGAAACACGGATATTCACATATTCCCCTGCAACCTTCATACGGAAATGCCCGTCCTGCGGAATCCTTCTCTCTGCAATATCCATATTTCCCAGAATCTTGATCCTGGCGATCAGAGAAGCATGAAGGTTTTTCTGCAGAGTCACAAACTCAACAATGACACCATCGATACGCATACGAACCGTGGTCTTATCCTCAAACGGCTCAATATGAATATCCGATGCATTGGTATTATACGCCCTGTCGATCAGCCGGCTGAGCAGGTTGATGATCGGTGTATCGTCATCCCCCTCCTCCTCAATATTAAATTCATCCGTGAGTGCCAGATCCTCAAATTGTTCGTTCGCCACACTGGCTGCTTTTCTGGCTTCCACCTCACTGTAATAGTATCCTATGGCATTTCTGAGGCTGGAAAGTCCGCTTAAACAGATTTCAAGCTGCATGCCTGTGAGCTGCCGGATATCCTCAATAGCGTAGAAGTTCAGCGGGTCATTTAATACAATGGTCAGCACGCCCTCGGCCTGTTTTACAGCCAGCATATCGTATTTTTCCGCAAGCTGCCTCGGAATCTTCTGTACTGCCTCCACATCCACCTCTATGGTGGAAATATCAATAATACGCGCCTGCAGAAGTGTGGAAAGCGCCTCCAAAAGCTGCTCCTCTGAAATAAATCCCATATCTGTCAGGGCAGCTCCCAGCCTCACTCCCTTGTGTTCCTTCTGATAGGCCAGTGCCGCATCTATCTGTTCTTCTGTGACATATCCATATTCTTTTAAAACATCTCCGATACGAACATTTCTGATATTATTGTCCATGCTAACTCCTACTATTCCTCAGTCTCACTGCTCTCTTCTGCCTCCGCATCTCCAAGAACAGCGCCTAAAAGCTGTTTCTGCACATACGTCTCAACGTCCTCGTACATATATATTTCAACTGACATACTTAATGTATATTCGCTGCTGCCCTCTTTTTGATTCTTCTGCCATGAAAAATCCGTTACTCTCTGTCTGGGGTTCTGGCTGACCGTCACATCCAGCATGGCCTGCAGGTTCTCTCTGGAACCGGTCATATTCATGGTCAGGCTGGCTGTATACATGCCGTCAAATGCGGTATTTTCACTGTTTTCCTGCTCTGTTCCGTATACAAGATCCGAGTAATTGGGAAGCGTGGTGTAAACAGTAAAATCCGGCATTTTAATGTCCATATTGGTGACCTGAATGCCGCAGTTCACTGCAGTATTGGTCATCATACGGTCAATCTCCACACTCTTCATCACCGGGTAGTATTTGTCCTGCATAGCTGCAAGGTCTTTCTGGGACTGCTCCTCCCTGGTTCTGATCCCCGGCAGCGAGACCACCTTCATCTCTTTTTCCTGTTTCTCTATCTCTGCCTCTGTGATCTTCTCACTGAGTTCCTGGGTATCCTCCGCAAGCGGCATAAGAATGCCGACTGTCAGGCCAAGGATAACGAGAACGATTCCCAGCACGATCAGAATTTTTTTATCTCTCTCCGTCACTTTCAGTGTCATTCTTCCGCCTCCCCCTGTACCGGAGCCATGGTGCAGTTTACATTTACACTCCAGTCTCCGTCCTGGTTCTGTGAATATCCCGTGTAATCCACAGACGCAAATATCTCCTCCTCCATGAGAAGTTCAATGAACCGGTTGATCTGCTCTACATTCCCGGCACTGGTATTAAAGCTTAGAATTCCTGTGGTGGAATCATAAGAACTGATCTCCGCGGAGACAAGCCCTTCCGCGCAGGATGTGATCACAGCTTCTACAGAGCTGTCCACAAGGGGATACTCACCAATCTCATCTCCCAGAGATTCCATGCCTGTATGAATGGCAGAAATGGCGGACATTCTCTCCTGAGCCGCATCATATTCCTCACAGGCCTCAAGTACGGATTCCCTTTGATTGTATTCCTCCAGCGCCTTCAGTTCACTGCCCAGCATGATCTTTCTCACCAGAAAAATCAGGGACGCCAGTACCAGCACACCCACAACGGCTCCCACAGGTATGGTGATCTTTCTTCTCGCTTTTCTCTTTTCTATCTGTTCCGGCGTATATTTTAGCTGGGTGACAATATTGCCCCTGGGGTCTGTTTTCAGCATACCGCCTATGGCCAGCGCAAAATTTGCGAAGCTGATATACGGGTCATCCGTCTTTGAGTAGACAAAACTTCCGCCCGTCTCCAACTGTTCCACGCCCAGTTCCGGGTTGATCTGGGCAATCCCGTCCTCATAGACCGCATAATCCTCATCTGTCAGTCCGGCAATGTACACGTCCGTAATTTTCTGGGGGATATTCTGAGCTTTTGCGAACTGCATCAGGTTGTTGGCTGCCCTGGCAGTCTCCACTGCGTATCCCGGAGTTCCCGGTTCTGAGAAGAGACGTTTTTTGTTAAAGGTCTCATATTTTCCATCTACCAGCAGCGCATTGGTCAGGTTCATCTCATCCACAAACTGGACAATACAGGTCTTCCCCTTTAACTGCACCATTTTTTCCAGAAGCCTTATCATGGCTCCGTTGGCACATTCAATGCCTGAAAGCTTTACCCCCAGCTTTGCGAAAAGCTGAGAGAACTGCAGGGCATAGTCCCTGGGCACTGTCATGGCAAATATCTGTCTGATCTTCGCTTTTTTATCCGTCCCATTCAACGGGAAATAGCCGTAAACAGGATTGGAGATTCTCCCCACATCCGTAAATTCACGGCTCAGATATTCCATCATTTTCTTTTCATTCATCACCGGAACCTGAACAACTTTGGAGTTGAACTGGCTGCTGTCCAGCACCAGATACACATCCTTTTTCGGCAGATTCTGCATTTCCCACTGTTCCTTCAGGATATCCAGCAGGGCTTCTTCATCCACAATGGAGCCGTTTACCAGGCATCCTGTGGTATCTATTGTATAGTACATCCCCCGGATATTAACCTTTCCGGAGGAGGATTCGCCTGTGACGATCCTGATATATTTGTTTGATAAATAGACTGTCAGCATTTTGTTTCCCCTTTCTAAGACATGCCTGCAATGGAGTCATAAGAACCGTAAAGGGCACTGAATACGGAAACCATAACAAATGCCACAACTACACCCATGATCAGGAGCATGATGGGCTCCACATAAGAGACCATTTTGCTTATAGCCATATCTGCATCGTATTCCATGGAATCCGCAGTAAAGGAAAGCATGGAATCCAGGCTTCCTGTCTCCTCACCCACTCTTATGGAATCCGATAATTTTCTTACAAATCCATCAATCAGGTCCAGGCCGTCACTCAGATTATTTCCTGCCCGCACAAAGGGGATCACCTGGTCGAACTGGGCATCTATGTAATCATTTCCGATTGTCTTTCTGGCAATCTGCAGTGCCGATACAATAGGGATACCTGCGGAATACAGGGAACTTAAAGTTCTGGCAAATCTGGACGTACAGATTGTCTTCTGCAGCTTTCCGAACAGAGGCACCCAGAGCTTGAATCTATGCCATTTCATACGCACTTTCGGAATGAGCATCAGCGCTCTGACTCCGACCACCAGGAGGATCACAGCTATCAATACCAGAATCCAGTGTTCCTGCAGAAGGTCACTGAATCCCATCAGTATCCTGGTGGATAAGGGAAGTTCATCCATCTGGGCGAACAGCTCTGCAAATTGGGGCAGAACGAATTTGGTCAAGATCAGAACAACTGCCACCACCATAACCCCCAGTATTTTGGGGTATGTCATGGAGCTGGAAATCTTGGCGTTGAGCTTGTGGCTTTTCTCGTAGTGCTCCGCCATCTGCATGGAGACTTTATCCAGATTACCGCTGGTCTCTGCGGAACGATACATATATATCATCAGAGGCGGAAATGCCCCGTTTTGTGCCTCCATAGCATCGGAAAGGGCAATACCCTGGCGAATCTGTCTGAGGATATCCTCATAGACGCCTCTCTCCTTCGGCTTTACGGATTCGCCGTTCGCCATAATATTCAAAGCCCTGACCAGAGTAACACCGGACGCAATCAGAGTCCCCATCTGTCTGGAGAAATCTGCCAGAACCTTTGGCTTAAACTGCCGCATCCCCTTTGAACTCTTAACAGCTTTGGCGGACAGCAGAAAGGCATCCTGCTCATGCAGTTTCTGCTGAAGCTCCGTGTCATCCGCCACGGTCATGATACCTTTTATTACCTTGCCCTCTAAAGTTCTTGCCTTATATTTGTATTGTGCCATAACGCGGCCTCCCATTTACAGAATTAAAAATCCAAGATACCAGGAAATAATCTGTTCCCCATACAAAACTCCCACAGCCATTCCCATACACAGAAACGGGCCGAATGCAAAATGGTCCTTCCTGTCCTTTTTCTTACCTATCAGCAGCCAGATTCCCCATATTCCACCAGCCAATACAGCCAGCACTGTGGATATCAGTGTGATCTTCCACCCCAGAAACGCGCCGCAGGCACCCATCAGCTTCATATCTCCGCCGCCGAAAGCTCCCGGTATGGCTAAAGTCAGAAGAAGCATGGGGACGCTTACACAGACAATTCCTATAAGCCTTGAGATAAGAGATGTTTCCGGCATTGTAAAACAGGCTGCCGCTGCCAGTATGTATACGGCAATCCAGCACCCGTCCTCTATTTCCATGGTGTCCATATCCATAAATGTCACTACAGTCAGAATACAGAAAAACAGGAACACGGTCAATCCGGCAGCCGGTTTTTCCTTATAATACCAGCCGCAGAACAGGGCCGCCGCGCCGCCGAACAGTTCAATGAGCGTATCCCTGGCACCTATTTTCTTCTTACAGTAACGGCACTTTCCGCCCAGGAAAATATAACTGAACAGAGGAATCAGATCCAAAGCCCCCAACTGGTGGCGGCAGGAAGGACAGAAGGAATGTCCTTTGACAAAATCCATTTTTCTGGGAACACGGTAGATGATCACGTTCAGAAAAGAAAATATGCAGGTTCCCATAAAGAATATCACTACAGCAATCATTGCCGGATAACTATTATATACATCCATATCAGCCTCTTTGTTCCAAATTATTTTTTTAGAAGGATGAAGTTATTTTTATTGTACATCAATATTCATCCTCCTAAAAAGACAATTCCGAACAAAATCGCGCCTGTGTGCCTGTAAATGACAAAAAGGGATTTCACCTGGTTTATACCAAACGAAATCCCCTCCTGTTATTGATTTTCATATTGTCGGGTCTTCCGGTAAATTGTCCATGTTCCGGAATCCTTGTCATCTGCTTCGTAGATAACTAAATACTTTCCCTCCTGATATGTCATGCTCAGCACCCGGCATTTGGCCTTATCCCAGGAGATGAGATGAATCTCACCTTCCACTCCGGAATAACTCTTCACTTCCTCTTCCGCTTCCTTTGACATACCGCTTTCACGGGAACTGTCTAAAAGCGGCTCCTCCAAACCACTATATTGGATGGAGAGCAATTCTGTGTTCAGGAGCACATTTTTGGCGCTTCTAAATGCAGACCGCATTTGAATCGATTGTTCCCAATACCATAGCGCTGGTGCAAGAACAGCTATGCTGATTAGGAGCGTTAGTAGGGAAATTTTTAGTAGTCTGCGGAATTTTATTTTTTGGGTGAGTGTTTCATAATCTATATTCATTTAAATTATGAAACCTCCTTCTTACGACATATTTTCAAATCATGCACTCTTAATCCGTACTTGTCGTATTTTCCCAACTACCTACCCAACCAGCACCTGGTGTCCATGTTATATAATATTTGCCGTTTTGGTATTGAAAACTCGTAATATCACCATCTTTTTCTTCAGCGTGATATGACTTTGAATTAGCAGTTACACTTGCTATCGCTGTACTTGACACTTTAATGTCACCAACATCTACAAACTTAAAAGCTACAGTCGCCTTTTTTTCATCACTATAATGTTCTGCTACATCTGCCTGAAGCTGTACCAAAAGTGACGCTGCATCAGACTTACAATTAGCCTGATTTGCCTTAGCAACATATTTCGTTACACTCGGCACCATAACCGCCGCCAAAACCAAAATAATAACAATAACAACAATCAATTCCACCAGAGTAAAACCCTTTTTACTCTTTCGATTTTCTCTCAACCTTTTCAACATCCGTGAATCCCTCCATCTTTTTTTATTTGCCACCCACATACCTTGCACCTTACTATGGGTGAAATCCGCGGATAAAACAGCAAAACTGCATTAACTGGCTGTACTATATATATTGTGTTAAATGCTGCTTATATGCCGCAATTACCTGA
>OLPX01002220.1_pt1 | contig 11843 bp, 10 predicted proteins | sample 1672491 | NCBI WGS metagenome assembly OLPX01 (sample SAMEA3136692, study PRJEB25190) | human gut metagenome | biome: human gut; feature: human-associated habitat; material: faeces | place: Austria | collected 2013 | reverse complement strand
GGCGGATTGGGGAGATCTACCAGGAGTATCAAAAACAGTTAAAGAAGAATAACGCTATGGACTTTGACGACCTGATCGTCAAGACGGTGGAACTGTTCCAGAACAACCCGGATGTGCTGAGTTATTACCAGGAGCGTTTCAAGTACATAATGGTGGACGAGTACCAGGACACCAATCTGGCCCAGTTCAAGCTCATCAGCCTGCTGGCGGCAAAATACAAGAACCTCTGCGTAGTGGGAGACGACGACCAGTCCATTTACAAGTTCCGTGGGGCCAACATCGAGAATATCCTGAACTTTGAGGATGCGTTTCCGGGGGCCAGGGTGATCAAGCTGGAGCAGAACTACCGCTCCACCCAGAACATCTTAAACGCGGCCAACGGCGTGATCCGCCACAACCGGGGACGGAAGGACAAGACGCTCTGGACGGCCAACAGCGAGGGCACGCTGGTGCATTTCAAACAGTTTGAGAACGCACGGGACGAGGCGGACTATGTGGCCCGGCAGATCCGGGACAGCGGCTTCTCCTATCAGGATCAGGCGGTGCTCTACCGCACAAACGCCCAGTCCCGTCTTCTGGAGGAGCGGTGCATTTACTACAACGTGCCTTATCGCCTGGTGGGAGGCGTGAACTTCTATCAGCGCAAGGAGATCAAGGACATTCTGGCCTATCTGCGGACCATTGCCAACGGTGTGGACGACCTGTCCGTGCTGCGGATCATCAATGTGCCCAAACGCGGGATCGGAGCCACCACTATGGGCAGGGTGACGATTTTCGCGTCGGAGCACGGCATGAGCCTGTACGACGCGCTGAAGGCGGCCCGCCAGGTGCCGGGGCTTGGCAAGGCCGCGTCTAAGATCGAGGCTTTCGTGGGCCAGATTGACAGCTTTAAGGTTCGGGCAAATTCCGAGGACTTTACCATCCAGGACCTGATCGAGGGGATCCTGGACGAGACCGGATACCGGCAGGAGCTGGAGGCGGAGGGGGAGATCGAGTCCCAGACCCGCCTGGAGAATATCGAGGAGTTGGTGAACAAGGCCGTCAGCTATGAGCAGGACAGCGAACACCCCTCCCTGGACGAGTTTTTGGAACAGGTGGCCCTGGTGGCGGACATCGACAATATGGACGAATCCGAGAACCGGGCGACCCTCATGACCCTGCACAGCGCCAAGGGCCTGGAATTCCCCAAGGTGTACCTGGTGGGGATGGAGGACGGTTTATTTCCGAGCATGATGTCCATCACTGCGGACGACAAGTCGGAGATCGAGGAGGAGCGCAGGCTTTGCTACGTGGGCATCACCCGGGCCAGGGAGGAGCTGGTGATGACCTCCGCCAGGCAGCGCATGGTCAACGGGGAGACCCGCTATTCCAAGCCCAGCCAGTTTGTGGAGGAGCTTCCCGCCTCCGCGGTGGAATTTGACCGTCTGGAGCCGGCCCTGTCCGGGTACGGCGGTTTTGGCGGAGGCAGCGGGAGCGCCGGAGGTTCCGGACGGAAAACGGACGCTTATGCGGACGACTCCCTGCCCTGGAATCAGGGCGGCATGAAAGCGCAGCCGAAGGCCGAGGGGAGGGGATTCGGCAGCAGCCACAACCCCTATGCTTCCCGGAATACCGCTCCGGCCCCCGCGTCAAAACCGGCCTTTGGGAAGGCATTTACCGTGCAGAAGCAGTCGTCTTTGGACTACGGACCCGGCGACCGGGTTTCCCACATCAAGTTCGGTCAGGGAACCGTGAAGTCCGTGGAGGACGGAGCCAAGGACTATGAGGTCACGGTGGAGTTCGACAAAGCAGGTCAGAAGAAGATGTTTGCGTCGTTTGCAAAATTGAAAAAAATCTAGGATACGACTGGATAAATTCTAAAAATTTGAGTAAATTGGGATAGTAAAAAAGGCCTGATCATGATATAATACTTAATAAGCATTTCAACCAGGCTGAATCGTTAGGAGGAAAGGACGTGGGCAATATGAACCGATTTGACAGAGACCGCTTTGATGCGATGGGGAAGGAAGCTATGAGCCGTGTGGAAGAGATTATGAATTCCACCAGACTGAACGAGCTGTTGCATAGAAAAGAGGAAGAAGATAAGAAAAAGAACTGTATCCTGTGGGTGTTAGCCATCATCGGCGCTGTGGCGGCGGTGGCGGGTATCGCATACGCGGTATACCGTTTCTTTACACCGGATTATTTAGAGGACTTCGAGGATGATTTCGACGACGACTTCGACGATGATTTCTTCGAGGACGAGGCGGTGGAAGAGAAGAAGGCTTCCAAGGAAGAGGAATAAAGAACGTATTATGGATGAAGGCTCCCGTTTTCGGGGGCCTTTTTAAATGGCTGGGCCGGGCTTGCAGAAAAGTCCGGCCTGTCTGCATATCTGCGGGGAAATGAGAACCATTTGAGGAAATTTATCCCTGAAAATAGTAGTAATTGACGCTCACAATGGTAATACCCACCGGGGGATTATTCAGCCTTTTTTTGACCTCTAAAATCACTCTGGTGATTGAGTCGAAATAGTTCCGGCTGTTCTCATCGATCACCGGATTCCGCGTGGACACCACGCGCACGCCGGAACTGTCGTCGCCGCAGCTGTAATCCGCATCGCAGATTAAAACCGTTTTGTCGACCACGGCGTTTACAAAGCAGCCGCTGGAAGCCTTCTCGTTCGCCGCAGCCGCGGCCCACAGCTGCGTCACGTCCTTCATACAAAACGGTTTGCCGTCGACGCTGTAAAAGTTGATCATATACCGCTCTGTCATCATAGCGGAAAAACCTCTTTTTGGTTAGATTATGCGGAAATTGACCGTCTGTGCAAAACGCCTGGAGGGGGAACGGCAATCAAAACCGGTCTGTCGGAATCACCATTCAAACCGGTACACAATCCTGCGCCGGTAATCCTGCCCCGGCCTGGTAAGCGTCCAGGTTTCCGGGGCAAAATGAGGCGCATCCGGGATGTCCTGGGCTTCCAGGGCTACGGCGCAGGAGGGGGATGAGACGGCGCCCCCCGCCAGGCGGTAATGGTCTCCGATGTAGCCGCCTGAATATACCACCACACAGGGCGCGTCCGTCAGCAGGGTGAGGCTGCGTCCGGAGGCGGAATCTCTCATGGTTAACGCTTCCCGAAGCCCGGCGTTCTGTCTCCCGAACGCCTCCGTCCCCAAATCCGGCGCAGTCTCCCGCCCCGAGTCCAACTCCTCCAGCAGAAACGCGTTGTTATAACCCAATGCGTTGTTCAGCTGAGGGTCCAGTGGCCAGGCCGAGATCTGACCGGCCAGGGAGACCGGCCGGCTGAAGTCAAAGGGGGTGCCAAGGCAGAGCTTTACCGCAACTGGGATATGGCGGCTGTCGTTGGCGATGTAGCGGTTCCCGCGGACCCGGAGAATCTGATCCAGGCCGGAGCGGCAAAAATCCCCGGACAGGTTGAAGTAGCTGTGACCGGACAGATTAAAGTAGGTGGGCCGGTCCGTGACGGCGCAGAAGGAAAGCTCCAGTTCAGAATGGTTCCGCAATGTATAACAAATTTTCACAATACGGTTTCCGGGAAATCCATCCAGGCCATCCGGCAGCCGCACTGAAAATGAAGCGGAGCAAAAATCCCTGCCCGCCGCCGTAGCGTCCAGAGTCCAGACACGGTGGGAGGCGCAGCCCGGGCCGCCGTGCAGATTGCTGCCGTTATCGTTGTCGCTGAGGGGCAGGGATCTGCCGTCCACGTACAGTGAAGGCCCGGAAATGCGGCCTGCGCAGGGGCAGAGGACTGCGCCTGCAAACAGCGGATTGCTGATATAATCCTCCCAGTTCTCAAAGCCCAGGACAACATTTACAGTTCTGCCGTCCCGCCCGGGCAGAAGAATCTGACGGATGGCGGCCCCGTAAGAGATCAGGCAGACCTGCATTCCGCTGTCCGCCTTCAGGCACACCTCCCATACCTCCTGACCGCCGGTTTGTCCGGCCCGATGTTTTTTTACCTCCATTTCACGCGCTCCTCTCCGGATTTCACAGTATTTCCTATTATGTATTATAGCGAAACGCCGCAAAAAAGATCAAGAATTGAAAAATGATTGAGCAAATTTTACAAATACAACGGCAATTTACCCTAATGATTCCCGACAAAATTCCGGATATAATAAAGAAAATCATACAATAGTGGATCACAAAAAAATATAATGAGTTCCGAATTATGCAAAAGAAGCCGAAGCGATTCCATATATTAGCAGACAGGAGGACGTGGAGATAGTACACTTTAGTCAGTAACAGGAAAAGAGGTGTATGATTTGGAACGAGTCATTCAGGCAGCGGCCGAGACCTGCGGGCTGGGCGAGGGCTGTATGTGGGATCAGGAGACGGGGAGCCTTTATTTTGTGGATATCACGGGCTGCCGGATTTACCGTTACCGGCCGGAGGAGAACCGTTTGAGCTTCTGCGAGACCCGTGGGCCGGTGGGCTGTGTGTTTCCCACTGCGGATCACGGCATAGGAGCCGGGGCAGGGCGCTCCATCATACGGTTGGAGAAGGACCTCACCGGGGAGCGGACGTTGGCGGAGTTTGATTTTCCCGCATATCTGCGGTTCAACGACGGGAAATGCGATCCCTGGGGACGGCTCTGGATCGGAACCATGGCAAAGGATCAAAGCCATCCCGGAGCGCAGGGAGGCGGAAGTCTTTACTGTGTGAGCGGTGGCAGGATTTTGGGAGTTCAGGGCGGATTTACCATTCCCAACGGCCTGGCCTGGAGCCTGGACCGGAGCAGGTTCTACCACATTGACACCCAGACCCGGAAGGTGGATGTGTACGAGTTGGATGGTCCGGACCGGATGTCCGGCAGGCAGACGGCTTTTCACATTCCTGAGGAGGACGGAGCGCCGGACGGCATGTGTATGGACAGCCAGGGCAATCTCTGGATCGCCATGTGGGGCGCAGGGAAAGCGGCCTGCTACGATCCGTCCACAGGGCGCCGCCTGGAGGAGATAGAGGTTCCGGCTGTAAACGTCTCCTGCGTCGCTTTTGGCGGAGAGGACCTGAAAACCTTGTATATTACGACGGCCAGAGATCAACGGGGAGACGGCGGCGCGCTCTATTGCGTCAGGCTTCCGGTGGCGGGGCTGGCCCCTTACGCATACGGAGGGAACGAAGATGGAAAATAAAACGGCTTTGATTACCGGAGCCGCCAAGGGAATCGGGCGTCAGATCGCCATTTCCATGGCAAAGGCCGGATACGATATCGCGGTGAACTACCGCAGCGACAGACAGGCGGCTTTGGAGGTCTGCCGCATCGCCGGGGAGAGCGGCGTGCGCGCGTTTCCGGTGTACGCGGACATGTCGGTGGTGGACGACATCCGCGGCATGTACGATCAGGTGTTTTCACAGTTCGGCGCGGTGGACGTGCTGGTGAACAACGCGGGCATCAGCAGCGAGGTGTATTTTCTGGACGCCACGGAGGAGATGTTCGACCATATGACCGCGGTGGACTGGAAAGGTGTGTACTTTTCAAGCCAGATTGCAGCGAAGCGCATGATCGAGCGTGAAATCCGGGGCGTGATCATCAATATCGCCTCCAACCAGGTGGACGGCTGCTGGCCCAGGGCCACGATCTACGGTCCCACCAAGGCGGCGGTGGCCAAGTTCACCAGGAACGCGGCCATGGAGCTGTCGCTTAAAGGCATCCGCATGGTGGCGGTGGCTCCGGGGTACACGGACGTGGGCTGGGAGCCGGGGGATATCCGGCTGGAGGCTGCCAAACGGCTGCCAATGAAGCGTTTTGCCACCACCGAGGAGATCGCCCAGGCGGTGATATACCTGGCCTCGGACGCGGCGGACTACATAACGGGCACCATGCTGACCATCGACGGCGGGGCCACCCTGCCCGTGGTGGCTGCCAACGATTTTGTGTGAGAGGCGGCGCGGGACTATGACAGATGACGGTTATTATAACAGCCTGCTCAAAGGGGATTCGGGGGCGCTCAAACGGGCGCTGTACAAGTCCATGGGATTTACGGAAAATGCTCTGAAAAAGCCTCTGGTGGCGGTTGTGAACACATACACCAATGCCACGCCGGGCCATTTCAACTTAAATGAACTCTGCTGCCAGGTAGAGCGCGGGATCGCGGCGGCGGGCGGAACGGCCATGACCTTCGGGACGATTGCGCCCTGCGACGGAATCGCGGAGGGGCACATGGGGATGCGCTACATTCTTCCCTCCCGGGATCTGATCACCGCTTCCGTGGAGTGCATGGTGCGGGCCCACCGGTTTGACGGCATGGTGCTCCTGGGCTCCTGCGATAAGATTGTGCCGGGGCTTTTGATGGCGGCGGCCAGGCTGGATATCCCGGCCATTTTCTTAAACGGCGGCCCCATGCTGCCGGCCTCGTACAAGGGGAAGCATTACGACGGCAACATCGTCACCGAGGCCGTGGGCTGGAAAGCCCGCGGGGAGATCGGCGAGGCGGAGTTCAAGGAGATCGAGGATCTGGCGGAGCCCTGCGTAGGGTCCTGCGCCATGCTGGGGACGGCCAACACCATGGGCTGCATGGCCGAGGCCATGGGCATGAGCCTGCCGGGTACGGCGGCGGTCCCGGCGGTCTATTCCAAACGGCTGCAGGCGGCTTACGACACCGGCGAGGCGGTGATGGAGCTGATCCGGGGCGGGATTACCGCCAGAAGGATTATCACCGGGGAGTCCATTGAGAACGCTATGGCAGTGCTCATGGGCATGGGCGGCTCCACCAACGGCATTATGCATTTGCAGGCGATCTATAAGGAGGCGGGGCTGGGAGAGCTGCCGCTGACAAAATTCGGTGAGATGAGCGGGCGAATTCCCCAGGTAGCTTCCGTCTACCCGGCGTCCCCTTACGATATGGCGGATTTTTATGAGGCCGGCGGGGTTCCCGCGGTGATGAAGGAGCTGGAACTGTTTCTTCACACCGGCTGTCTCTGCTGCAACGGGCGCACGGTGGCGGAGAATCTCTCCCGTGCGGCCCATTCCGCCGCACGGGAGGTGATCCGCACCGCGGAGAATCCCTTCCATCCCACGGGCGGCGTGGCGGTTCTCACCGGCAATATGGCTCCCATGGGAGCGGTGGTGAAGCCGGCGGCCATCCCGGCCGGGCTTCTGCGGTTCACGGGCACGGCCCGGGTGTTTGGCAGCGAACAGGAGGCCTGCGCGGCCATCCTGGCCGGGGATATCCGGCCGGGCACTATGGTGGTTCTGCGCTATGAGGGCCCCAAGGGAGGTCCCGGCATGCCGGAAATGTACCGGCCCATGAAGTGCCTGGAGGGCATGGGGCTTTCCGACAGCTGTGCGGTGGTCACGGACGGCCGTTTCTCGGGCTCCAACCGCGGCTGCTTTGTGGGACATATTTCGCCGGAGGCCTATGAGGGCGGCGTTTTGGCGCTGGTGGAGAACGGCGACTCCATCGCCATCGACGTTCCGGCCGGAAGCCTTGAGCTTTTGGTGGATGAGCCGGAGCTGGAGCGAAGGCGCGGGCGCTGGACCCGGCCGGAAAAGGACGTGGAGCCCGGTTATTTGAACACTTACCGCAGAATCAGCAAATCAGCGGCGCAGGGCGCGGTTGTAGAATAGGAGCGTGGAATGTTTACCTGGAAAGACGACAGAGAGCTGTTCGCCATGATGCGCGCGGAGCTGTACTCCGCCGTGATCGGCGACATTTTAGATAAAATGCACCGTTACCATCAATTTCTCCCGGCCAGAGTTCAGCCCATCCGGGAACACATGGTGGTGGCGGGCCGGGCGATGACGGTGCTGGAGGCGGACGCCTTCGAGGAGCTGTCCGACGGGCGCAACCCCATTATGAAACAGAATTTCGGCCTGATGCTGGAGGCGCTGGACGATTTGAAGGAGAACGAGGTCTACATCTGCACCGGATCCTCCCCCAGCTACGCTCTGGTGGGAGAGCTGATGTGCACCCGGATGCAGATATTAAAGGCCGCGGGAGCGGTGGTGAACGGATACCACCGGGACACCAAGGGCATTGTGGAGTTGGATTTCCCCTGTTTCTCCTACGGGCGCTATGCCCAGGACCAGGGGCCGCGGGGCAAGGTGATCGACTTCAGGGTACCCATCGAGATCGAGGGCGTGCGGGTGAATCCGGGCGATATCGTGTTCGGCGACCTGGACGGGGTGGTGATCATCCCGAAGGAGATCGAGAGGGAAGTGATCGAGCGGGCGTATGAGAAGGCCACGGGCGAGAAAATGGTGGCCGAGGCCATCCGGGGCGGGATGGGGGCGAAGGAGTCCTTTGACCGGCACGGAATTATGTAAAGGATGATGGCATGAACAAGTTGGAGGATTCCATTCTGAAGCTTATGGCGGCGGGCGGGCACACGGGGGGGATGCAGAATGCCGGCATCTTCCGGTTCCCGTCCAGCTACCGGTTTGAAACCCACAGCCACGCGGCCTACGAAATTATCTACGTGAACGCGGGGCGGGGCATCATGGGCATCGGCGAGGAGTATGTGCCCTTTAAGCCGGGCATCTGTATCATCGTAAACCCCTATGCGCCCCACTGCTTTATCGTGGATTCCCAGAAAACCTGCAAAATCACCCAGGTGGAGATGGCGGTATTTTCCCAGCCCGGAGCCTGCAGGGGGATTTCATTTCTGGAGAACCGCACCGCCTACTACCGCATCGGCAACTGTGAGCCGGTCAACCGGATGTTGGAAAATATCTGCTGTCTGAACCGGCTGCGGCGGGAGGACAGCTACGCCAAGGCCCAGATGGATTTCGCCATGGCGCAGCTCTACGCCGGGCTTTCCTACTACATCGACGAGCAGAAGGAGGAACCGGCTGCCGGAGGCGACAAGGTGGGGCGGCTGATCCGCTATATCAACGAGAACCTGGAGGGGGAGTTAAACATTGAAGAACTCTCCGGGCGCTTCGGGGTGAGCTCCCGCTATGTGCGCAAGTATTTTCTACAGCAGATGGGCATGAACTGCAACGAGTACATTACCATACTGCGGATCGGCAGGGCCAAGGACCTGCTGTGCGAGCCGGCCCACTCCATCACCGACGTGGCGCTGATGGCAGGATTCAACAGTTCCCAGTATTTCTGCCGGATCTTCAAGCAGCGCGTGGGCATGACACCGGTGGAATACCGGAGAATGTGGCGTGAAGGCGGGATGGAAGCAGTGAGCGAGTGAGAAGCAAAGGAGGGAGAGTATCCATGGGAGATATATTGGAATTCAAAAACATATCGAAATATTTTCCGGGCGTCAAGGCGCTGGACAACATTTGCTTTAAGGCGTACAGCGGCGAGGTGCTGGCGTTCCTTGGGGAGAACGGAGCGGGAAAATCCACCCTGCTCAAGGTACTCAACGGAGATTACCAGCCGGACGAGGGGGAATACCTGATCAACGGAGTGCGGAAGCATTTCAAGACGCCCCACGAGGCCATCGAGGAGGGCATCAGCGTGATCTACCAGGAGCGCCAGATTCTCATGGAGCTGACGGTAGCCGAGAACATTTACCTGGGGCGCATGCCGGTAAACCGCTTCGGCGTGATCAGCACCCGCCGGGCCAACGAGATGGCCGGCCGGATCATTCAGGACTTCGGGCTGCCCATCGAACCGGACACAAAGGTGAAGGATTTGAGCATCGCCTACCAGCAGATGGTGGAGATCATGAAGGCCTACAGCCGGGAGAACCTGAAGGTGATCTGTTTTGACGAGCCTACGGCCAGCCTTAGCGACTCGGAGATCGAGAGCCTGTTTAACATCATTGCCAAGCTGAAAAAAGAGGGCAAGATCATTATCTACGTGTCCCACCGCATGAACGAGATTCAGCAGATCACGGATAAGGTGGCCATTTTCAAGGACGGGCGTTATGTGGACACGGTGGTTACCGGACAGGTGCCGGAGAGCCGGATGATTAAGATGATGGTAGGCCGGGATCTGGGAGATATTTACAAAAATCTCGACCGGGACAAGGAGATCGGCGAAGTGCTGCTGGAGGTGAAAAACGTTTCCTCGGACTACGTTAAATCCACTTCCTTCACCCTGCGAAAAGGGGAGGTCCTGGGGTTCTCCGGCCTTGTGGGAGCCGGTCGGACCGAGGTTATGCGGGCCATTATCGGCGCGGACAAAATGAAGACCGGCGAGGTTTGGCTGGAGGGAAGAAAGATCGTCAACCGTTCCCCCAAGGAGGCCATGGACAATGGCATTGTGCTGGTGCCGGAGGATCGGAAAATGCAGGGGATCCTGGCCAACCTGAGCGTGAAGGACAACATCAATATCTCCATGCTGGACGCCAACTCCAACCGGTTCGGCGTGGTGGACTCCAAAAAGGAGGAGGAGATCGCCAGTCAGGGGATTGAAGATTTCCGTATCAAGACGCCGTCCCCGGACAAAAAGATCGTGGAGCTCTCGGGCGGCAACCAGCAGAAGTGCATCGTGGCCCGGTGGCTGACCACCAAACCCAAGGTGTTGATTCTGGACGAGCCCACCAAAGGAATCGACGTGGGCGCCAAGTCCGAGTTTTACAACATGATCTGCCAGTTTGCGAAGCAGGGGCTGGGCGTTATCCTCATCTCCTCGGAGCTGCCGGAGGTAATCGGACTGTCCGACCGCATTATCGTCATGAAATCCTTAAAAGTGGCGGGGGAGGTTTCCAGAGAAGAGGCGACCGAGAGCAAGCTGCTCAGTCTTGGAATGATAGGAGAGAGTGAATCATGAAAAATATGGGAAAATTGAAAAAAATAATCGGCGGCGACAAATTGGTACTCATGGGCGCCATTGTGGCGGTGTTCATATTGTTTGGCTCCCTGAATTCCAACTTCCTGTCCATGACCAACATCGTCAACCTGCTGGTGGCGGCTTCCCTGGTGGGACTGGTAGCCATCGGGCATACATACCTGATCATTGCGGGGCAGAACGACTTGTCACCCGGCTCCCTGGCGGCTCTGTCGGGCGTGATCGCAGCCATTCTCGTCAGCTGGGGCGTGCCGTTTTTTGCAGCCGTGCTGGTGACCCTGGCCGTGGCGGCCGCGGTGGGCGTGTTCAACGTCTGGATGGTGAATAAGATCAAGCTGGAGGCGTTTATCGCAACCCTGGTGACCCAGTCCATTATCCGCGGCTTCGCTTATATTCTCTGCAACGGCAAGCCGGTGGCGGTCAGCGACAAGACGTTTATCACCCTGGGCAAGGCCCGGGTAATCGGAATTCCAGTATCCGTATGGATTATGATGATCGCCATCGTGATCTTCGGTTTTATCCTGGCTAAGACTAAGTTCGGGCGCAGCATCTACGCCATCGGCGGCAATAAGGACGCGGCCCGCCTGGCCGGGCTGAACCCGGAGCGGATCGTGACCATTTCCTACATCATGATGGGCGTGCTCTGCGGAATCGGCGGCGTGGTGTTCGCTGCCCGCATGAACTCCGGACAGCCTTCGGCTTGTGTGAACTTAGAGTTCGACGCCATCACGGCGGTCATCCTGGGAGGCGTGTCCTTTGCGGGAGGCGTGGGAACCATGGGCGGAACGGTGCTGGGTATTATCCTGATCCAGGCCTTTAATATGGGCCTGACCATGGTCAACGTGCCCTCCTTCTGGCAGTATGTGGCCCGCGGCGGCCTGCTGCTGTTCGCATTGACGTCCGACTTTATCCGCAAGAGAAACCGCGACAGAAGCCTGCTGGCGGCCAGCATGAAGAATTCGTAGAGACGGTTAACCGATTGTAACAAGCTGCACTTGAAACAATTCACACGGAACAGGGTGTGTTTTGAAATATTGACAAAAAAAGGAAAAGGAGAAGAGAACATGAAAAAAACATTATCGGTACTGATGGCAATGGCAATGGCGGCATCCCTCGCAGGCTGCGGAGGCGGAGCTGCTGAAACGA
>OLPX01002219.1_pt1 | contig 11846 bp, 9 predicted proteins | sample 1672491 | NCBI WGS metagenome assembly OLPX01 (sample SAMEA3136692, study PRJEB25190) | human gut metagenome | biome: human gut; feature: human-associated habitat; material: faeces | place: Austria | collected 2013 | reverse complement strand
GGGACCGGGAGGCCGCCCGGGTGGTGGAGCCCTTTATCCGGGACCTGTCCGTGGCGATTGCCAACTGTGTCAGCCTGCTGGGGCCCGCCAAAGCAGTAATCGGGGGAGATGTGTCGGAGCAAATGAGCCCGGTGATCTACCGGCTCCGGGAGGAGGTGGAACGCCTCACCCCCATCCGCGCCGACGTCTGCCTGGCGAGCCTGGGAGGCCGGGCCGGGGCCCTGGGAGCGGTATTCCACGCGATGACAGAGGTGGAGCAGCAGGATTTGCGTTTGCAGCCGTGAAATGATTTGAAGGCAGCGGGCCGACGGCACGACACGGTCCGGTCCACGGCCTGCGATATCCCAATAAAAGGAAAATGAAGGAGGGTTACTGATGATGAATGCAGAAAAACGGAATGTGATGCTGGAGGAGATTATGTCGGAGCCGGGCTATTTTAGGGAGTGTCTGGAACGGCGGGAGGAGCTGACCGGAGATTTTGTGAAGCTGTTCACGTCCCACCGGTTTCGGCGGATTTATTTCAGCGGTTCCGGATCGCCGTCCCACGCAGGGCTGGTTTTAAAGTACGCTGCGGAGAAACTATTAAATATAGAAGCGACGTATTCTTATCCAATGCTGTTCAACAACCACGAGGGGTTAAACGTGGGTGGGAAATACAAGCCGGAGGAGATGGTAGTCATCTGCCCGGCCGAGTCCGGCCGCTCCAAGGGCGCGGTGATCACGGCCCGGGCGGCAAAGGCCCAGGGGATTCCGGTGGTGTGCACCACCCTGAACCCTGAGGGAGTGCTGGCCAGGGAGTGCGACGTGGTGATGGTAAAGCCCTCGGGCAATGAACTGGCGCTTCCGTCCACAAAGGGGCACTCCACCGGCATTTTCCTGCTTCTGCTCTGTCTGGTGGAGACGGCTAAGGCGCTTCATACCATCGACGGGGAGGCGTACCGGGCGTACGTGGATGGCCTTGAGGGATTGATTCAGAGCTGTGGGGCGGCGGTGGAGCGGACCCTGGACTGGTTTGATGAGCACAAGCGGATGGTGATGAACGCGCCCTTCTACCGGGTGATCGGCTATGGGGCCAATTACGGGACGGCGCTGGAGACAGCCCTGAAATTTATCGAGACTCACAAGCGGCTGACCATGGCCTACGAGCTGGAGGAGTTTATGCACGGACCCATTCGGACGGTGAATCCCGGCGATTGCATTTTTTTCCTCTGCGCGGAGGACGGGCCGGAGAAGGAGCGCATGAAGAAACTGTATGAGGTGGTTCGGAACATGACGGACAACTGCGTGCTGGTCTGCAGCGAGGCGGACGGTGTGGAAAGTCCCACGGCCCTGACCTTCCCTGCGGTGAACCGGGAGTTTCTGACCGCAGTGGAATACCTGACGCCCATGCAGGTTCTGGCCTGCGAGATCGGCCGCCATCTGGGATTCGACCCCACCGAGGGAATGAACACCTGGGCCAAGCTGGCCATGGAACCCAGCTTTTCCGACTAAGCCGGGCGGGGAAAGGAGCGCTATGGAACGGGAAGTGATTTTGGCGGTGGATATCGGCGGCTCCAAGTACGTGGCGGGACTTGTGGCCGCGGACGGCAGGGTGATCTGCAAGGAAAAATACCTCTGGAGCCGGATGTCGGCGGAGCAGGTGACAGCGGATATCATTTCCGCCATGGAGCGGGTGATTGAGGAGCATCCGGAGATGAAGATCAGCGCCGTGGGCATGACCATACCGGGGTTGGCGGACCCGGAGACGGGGATGTGGATATCCGCTTCCTTTATGGGAATCTACAATCTGCCCATCGGCGAGATCGTCGGACGGCGTTTCGGGCTTCCGGTGTATATTGAAAATGACTGCAACGCCTGTGCGCTGGCAGAGCGGATGTTCGGGCACTGCCGGGAGGCCGGAGATTTTTTGTATCTCACGGTGAGCAACAGCATCGGGGGAGCGCTGTTTTTGAACGGGGAGCTTTACCGGGGATTTAAGGGAAATGCCGGGGAGGTGGGGCTGATCCATGTGGATGTTGGAAACGGACCGGACGGGCCGGTCAGGGTGGCGGTGGAGGACTGCGCGTCCGGGAGAGGACTGGCGAACGGGTATTTGGCGTTGAAGGCGGGGGAGAGAGAAGCGCTGCCGGGGGCAAGCAATGCCCCGGGCGGAGGAACTGAGCGGTGTAGTCTGCCGGTCAGCGTCTCCTGCCCGGCCAGCGGCGGCGCCCCGGACGGCGTGAGCATCGCCCGCCTTGCCAAGGAGGGCGAGCCGGCGGCGCGGGAGGCGTTCCGGCGGGAGGGAATCTACCTGGGGCAGGCCATCGCGGCCTGCTGCGCGGTTCTGGACCCGGAGGTGGTGATCATTGGAGGCGGACTATCGCTGGCCTTTGAACATTACCGGGATGCGCTGTGTGAGGTTTTGGCGCGGGAGCTTCACATTTCGACCGGCGCGGTACCGCCGGTGAGGCCCACAGCGTTAGGGTACGATGGAGGGCTGATTGGGGCGGCGGCGTTGGTGGTGAGAGGGATGAAGAGATAAGGCTGGAAATGTAATTTATTGGAAAATATGAAAATGGGGAATCCCCCGGTGATGAATGTATGGAGATCAGGCGAGATGACATATATTCATTGCCGGGGGGATTTTCTGTTTGAATGTGGTGGGAGGCTGGTGTTGCTCCTACGGAATCATCCGCGCGATCTGACTGTGGATGGCAGTTTTGAGGATGGAGAGGCGGCTTGTTTCCAGGGGCGGGGACAGGGAGGCCAAAGACCAGCTGACCGGTTCCTCCCTGACAGCGGGGCTGGCGAAGAGAATACCGGGGATATGGGAAAAAGTGGGAATGTAGCTGGCCAGCGTAAAGCAGCAGCCCAATTCCGCAGCCACGCTCTGCATATGGATTTCCATGTTGGAGGCAGGGGACTGGCGGGTGTTGTGGATTCCATGGCTCTCCAGAAAATGGGCCGCAAAGGGGTAAATACTCTGGTGAACGCCGGGCATGAGGATCCGGTCAGCGGGAACCTTCTCGATGGGCAGCAGAATCCGCGTGCCGTCGGGGGACACCTCGGTGCGGTCCTCCCAGGAGGCAGGACAGGCCAGAAGCAGCCGGTCGCCGCAGACGAACTGGTAAGTGAAATCCGGGTTCTGAAGCCGGTGGGTGATCAGAATGTAATCGATCTGCCTCCCGTAGAGCAGCAGCTCCAGCTCCTTCACAGACCCCAGCCGAAAGGTAAACTGGACGTCGGGCACCATCTCCTCCAGCGCTTTCATTAGCGGCACCATAAAGCTGATTCCGCGCCTCCGGTAGATTCCGATGGAGATTTGACGTGTCTCCCGGCGGCGCCACAGCGCCAGCTCATCCATGAATTCCTGGTCCACGGCCAGGATCTTGTAGGAACGGCGTATGTAGGCTTCGCCGATCTGGGTGGGTGTAAAGTTTTTCTGATCACGGACGAAGAGAGGGGCCCCCAGCTCCTGCTCCAGCTTCCGAATATACATGCTGAGGGCGGAAGGGGAGATATAGAGGGCCTCCGCCGCGCCGCGGACGGTTTTCTGCTCGGCCAGAACGGTGACGTAGCGTGCTGCTTTCAGATCGGACATAAGGGCTTCCTCCCGGAGTATTGTGTGTTCCATGATCCCATTATAAGGGAGCGGACACCAACATGCAATGTTCAGTTTTTCTGAACAGCTATTCATTTTTATATACTGTATTTTACGGTTGTTTCCCCTTACGATAAAGATAGTTCCATATGACAATACATAAAGGGGGAAATGCGTTGGGAAACATTATGAGATTTACGGCAAGCGGAGACGCGCTGATTATGCACCGTCTGCCGGGGGAGTACCAGGGAAGGGCACAGATCCGGGAGTTCATCGGGAGGGGGGATGCCAGAATCACCAATCTGGAAACCACCATCACCGGCGGGAATTGTTTTCCGTCAACCTTCTCAGGGGGAACCTGGCTGACAGCGCCGGAGGAAGTTCTGGAAGATTTGACGGATTTCGGCTTCAACCTGTTCGGCGTGGCGAACAATCATATGCTGGATTATTCCTACGGGGGATTTTTCCAGACATTGGAAGCTTTGCGGCGCAGAGAAATCCACTTTGCAGGGGCGGGTGAAAGTCTGTATCAGGCTTCGCGGCCTGTAGTGGCGGAGACTAAGGCCGGACGGGTGGCATTGATCGCCGTGACGTCCACATTTGACGACACGGCCAGAGCCGGAGTTCAGGGCCCCTATCTGCCGGCAAGGCCCGGGATCAATCCGCTGAGACACCGGGAGGTGTACGGCATTTCTCCGGAACACATGGGCTGGCTGCAGGAGATAGCGGAGGTGTCCGGGGTAAATGTGAAGAACAAGCGGCGGCTGAAAACCGGGTACAAGCTGCAGGCGGAGGGCGGCATGTTCGAGTTCCGGGACATGCTGTTCTCCGCAGAGGAGCGCGAGGGCAAGCGGACGTTTGCGGATCAGGAGGATTTGGAGCGGACCAGGCGGGATATCGCAAATGCCAGGCTGACGGCGGAGCATGTGGTGGTGATGATCCACTCCCACGAGATGAAGGATGAAAATATGGAGAGCATCGACGACTTTATTGTGGAGAGCGCCCACGCCTTCATCGACGCCGGGGCCAGCATGATACTGGGAGGCGGAACCCATCAGCTAAAGGGGATCGAGCTGTACCGGGGCAGACCCATATTTTATTCTTTGGGGAATTTTATCTATCAGAACGAGTTTGTGCGGATTCTGCCGCCGGATTTCATGCGGAAATATCATCTGCCTTACGACACGGACCCGGCTCAGGCGCTGGTGGTCCGGCGCTCCCACGCCAAGAACGGAGGCCAGCAGTCCGGGGAAAATTACCTGTCGGTGATCCCTTTCGTGGAAATGGAGGGGGGCGCCTGCGTGAAGATCGAGCTTCTGCCTATTTCCCTGGGTGTGACGAGAGAGAAAGCCTTCAAGGCCATTCCCTACCCGGCAAATGAGGCGGAGGCGGAGACGATTTACCGCACGCTGGCCCGTCTGAGCGGGGAGTTTGGAACCAGGCTGGAGCAAAAAGATGGCGTAATCGTTGTGAATTTACAGTAGGAGGGGTTAAAGTATGGAAGGGAACAGGAAGAAATTTAAGATGCCGCACGCGCTTGTGATTATGGTCATCATTATTTTCATCGCCACGGTTATGACCTGGGTCGTGCCCGCGGGCAAGTATGTGCGGGTGGAAAATGCCCAGGGCGTGAAGGTGGTGGACCCCAACCAGTTCCAGTGGCTGGAACGGTCGGCGGTGGGAATCCAGATGATTCCCTATTACATCATCCAGTCCTTGAAGAGCAAGTCCAACCTGATGTATGTGACCATGTTCGCGGGGGCGGCATTTCACATGATCGCGTTGTCGGGTGCTTTGCAGGTGGCCGTGGGGGCCGCGTCCAGGAAGTTCCGCAACAAGGCTCATCTGTTCATTCCGGTGATGACTACGTTGTTCGCGGTGATTTGCAGCACTCAGGCGGTGAACCATTTCATTGCGTTTGCTCCCATTATGGTAGTGATCGCCATGGCCTTCGGACTGGACTCCATCACGGGAGTGGCCATTATCCTGCTGGGCGGCGCAATCGGCTTTTCCACAGCCGGGCTGAATATCAACACGGCGGTGCTGGCCCAGAAAATCTGCGAGGTTCCGCTGTATTCCGGCCTGGGATTTCGGGCGGTGTGCTTTGTGGTGTTTCTGGTGGTGACCAATCTCTACCTGGTGCGCTATGTGAAAACCATCACCAAAAATCCCGCCGCTTCCCCGATGTATGAGCTGGATCTACAGCGGGAGGGGAAGGACGCCGATCTCTCCGCGTTTGGGCGTATGGATTGGAGGAAAACCGGCGTTCTGGTATCCCTGGTTGGCTCTCTGGTGCTGTTGATGTATGGAAATATCAGGCTGGGATGGGATTTGGAGGAGGATGCGGCGCTCTTTCTGGTGCTGGCCGTGGTGATCGGTTTTCTGCTGGCCATGAATCCCTCAAAGATTGCCTCGGAGATCGTGAACGGCTGTAAATCCATGCTGGGCGCGGCCCTTCTCATCGGCCTGGCGGGAGCGATCGCCGGCGGGATGTCGGCGGGGAATATTACGGACACCATCGTATACGGCGCGGGACAGCTATTGTCCCATATGCCGCGGTTTTTACTGGGGCCGGCTATGTTTATCGCCAATATCCTGGTGAATATGGTGATCGTGTCCGGCAGCGGACAGGCCACCGCGGTCATGCCCATTATGGCGCCGTTGGCGGACCTGCTGGGGCTGACCCGGCAGACGGCGGTGCTGGCGTTTACCTTTGGGGACGGCTTTTGTAACTACGTTCTGCCCCATTCTTCCGCGCTCATGGGAATTATCGGAGCGGCAAACGTGCCGTATGACCGTTGGATGCGGTTTATGTGGAAGCTGTTCCTCATCTGGGTGATTACGGGCTGCGCGCTGCTGGCGGTGGCGCAGATGATCCATCTGGGACCGATGTAAGGAGAAACTATATGGAAAAATTTCACAGGAAAGCGGAGATCGTGGCTGTGATCCGGCGGGAAGAGCGGGAGCTGACCGCCATGTCGGACCAGATTTTTGATCATCCGGAAATGGCTTTTAAAGAAACGTTCGCTTCCGGGCTTTTGGAGGACTACCTGGAGCGCAACGGGTTTACGGTGGAGCGGGGACTGGGAAGACTTCCCACCGCCTTCCGGGCGGTTTATAAGCGGGGGGAAGGTGGTCCCAGGATCGGGCTGCTTTGCGAGTACGACGCCCTGCCCTCGGGCCACGCCTGCGGCCATCAGCTTCAGGGGCCTGCGGTGGCAGGTGCGGCGGTGACGGTGAAGGAGCTTTGCCGGGCGGAGGCGTTTGCGCTTGTGGTCTACGGCACGCCCGCTGAGGAGGGAAAGGGCGGCAAGGTGATCTTGCTGGACGATGGTTATCTTGGCGATATGGATGTGGCCCTGATGATGCACGGTGGGCCGGCCACCCAGACGGATATACGGTCAATGGCCAAAATTTCCGCCACAGTTACCTTTCACGGGCGCAGCGCTCACGCGGCATTGAAGCCGGAGGCGGGCCGCAGCGCCCTGGACGCCCTGCTTTTATCCTTTCAGGGGATCGAGTTCCTGCGGGAACACGTGAAAGAGGATACCAGAATCCACTATACGGTGGCCGAAGCCGGAGGGCCATGCAACGTGGTGCCATCGGTGGCGGTGGGGGAGTTTGGCATCCGGTCCTATGATTCTGCTTACCTGGATCAGTTGATCGCGCGGTTTGAGAATATTGTAAAGGGGGCGGCGCTGATGACGGAGACCCAGGCCTCACTTGCGTACGGACAGAGAATCGAGGGAAAGATTCCGGCAATCGCTCTGAATGATCTGTTGATGGAAATGGCGGAGCTTTTTGACGCGCCGGATCGGAAACCGCCCAGGGAAAAGACGGGATCCACAGATTTCGCCAATGTCATGCACCGGATTCCAGGTTCCTGCATCCGGGTGGCGTTCGTGCCGGAGGGGACTTCCTCGCATTCCCAGGAATATCTGGATGCGGGTAAGAGCCAAAAAGCGCACGAGGCTGTATTCTGTGGCGCCGCGATTCTGGCGGCTGCGTCTATGGAACTGGCGGAGAATGGCGCTGTACTCGATCGCGTGAAGGAGGACTTCCGAAAACGCAGGAACGGGTAGCGCAAGACACTGCGGATCAGGATGCTGAATCGCCGCGGGCGGAATTTGTGATAGTTTAAAGATAACGGAAAAAAGAAAGAGGTTGTTCTTTGCTGTTTTATATGGCAAAGGCAGCCTTTTTTGTCGGGAAGAACCGGTTAAAATGTGTTTAACGGAGGTGTGTCTGAAGTTGGGCTGTAAAACCGGCGGCGGATATGGTAGAATGTTGATAACTGTCCGGAACGGTATTAGGATCTGTTTGGCGCCTGGACGTTACGCAGGGCGTCCGCGCAGATCTGTTACGTCGGGGCAGAACGGATTCAGAAGGTGAGGCAGGCTATGAAATGGTATCAAGAAAACAAGTTTTTAGTCATGTCAAAGGACATGAAATACAAGGATTCCCTGGAAGCCGTGGGCAGGCTTCTGGAACAGGCAGGGCTCTCTTACAGCAAAATCCGTTTCCATATGCAGCCGGAATGGCCGTTTTCAGACCCGGCGGAGGCCGAGGCGCATGCCGGACGTCTTGTATGTTCCGTTCCATGGCTGAAGGCGTATGAGGTTGTGCGTGCCGGAGGGCCGGGAGAGTCCGGGAAAGTACGTCTGTTTACCAATCTTTCGGAGTTTGGGGGACCGGAGGGTCAGCCGGGCTTTGAGGAGATGGTATTGTTTATGCGGAAGCTGACGAACGCTCTGTGTCCCCGGGAGATCGCGGTAGGGCTGAACGTGCTTGAGCCCGCGCAAGCCGGAGAGACAGCGGACTCCGGGAACACAGCGGAATCGGCTTGTTTCTCCCGCGAGGCGCCGGGTTACCCGGGCAATTATTTTGAGAATATGGTGGTAATTACCCGAAACGCCGGGGCGTCTTTTTTCCGGATCGTGCTGCGCCTGGAGGTGGACCGGCAAGGGAGCCTTTCAATTCCTTTTAAACGGCTGGAAGAGCTGTTTCAGGAGCAGATGGGAACGCTTACGGATCGCCGGTATGTGGAAGCGCTTGCGGTGGAGGAGCTGGAGGAAGCGCGGTTTTGCGGGCAGCGCGCAGACCGGGAACTGGTACGGCTGAATCAGGAACTTAAGGCGTTAACTCTGCCGCACCAATTCAGCAGAAGCCTCAGCCCCACCCGGAAGGGCTGTTCGGTGAAGCGGGCGTTTACCGGCGCATTTAAGGGCACCGGATTTGAGTTCCTGGATTCCAGGAATTTTTGTTTTAAAGCGCAGATGAAGAGCGTACACGGCTATGTGTACCGCATCAGTATCGATTACGGAGGCCATATCTGGCACCGCCACACCTTTATTCTGGAGGTGTCCGGGATCAATTTTAACAGACAACTGCTGCGGGTGGATGGACTCAGTCCTCAGAGTCAGGAGGAATGCCGGATGAATCTTGAAAATCTGAGAACACAGACCATGTTTCTGCAGGAGCGGGCGGAGTCAGTGCTTTTGGAATATTACGGGGAGACGCCCGGCTGGTATCAGGTGTACCACAAATACGTCTGACCACGCCAAATGCCGCGGGAACGAAGCTCCCGGTTAAATTAAAAGAAAAGAGATGGATTAGATATGTCAGTTAGAAAATTTGTGATTGTGGACGGATCGTCCCTACTGTCAACCTGTTACTACGCGGTGCTGCCGCGGGAAATCCTGTTTGCCAAGACCGATGAGGAGAAAATGCGGCACTACGATAAGATTCTGCACGCAGCGGACGGAACCTACACCAACGGCATTTTCGGCGTTTTAAAGGCCGTGGCGTCCCTGGTGAAGCGACAGCAGCCGGACCATGTGGCCTTTGTGTTTGACAAGACCAGGGATACCTTTCGCCGGGAGCTCTACCCCGATTACAAGGGCACCAGGACGTCCACGCCGGAGCCGTTAAAGCAGCAGTTTGTGCTGTTGGAGCAGATTCTTGCGGACGCGGGATTCAATGTGCTCTACAGCGACCGGTACGAGGCGGACGACTACGCGGGCAGCCTGGTGATGAAGTTCCGGGACCAGATTCCCATGGTGGTGATGACCAAGGACCACGATTACCTGCAGCTGGTGGACGACGAGCACAACGTCCGGGCCTGGATGGTCCAGGCACGGCAGGAGAAGGCGGACGAGCTCTACGAAAAATACTACGGGCCCTACGGTCTGGATAAAAAGTCCATCAACCTGCCGGAGAAAACCTTTGAGTTCACGGCGGAGCATGTCCTCGCCGAGGAGGGCGTCCTGCCCTGTCAGATCACCGATTTAAAGGGGATCCAGGGCGATTCCTCGGACAATATCCCCGGCGTAAAGGGCGTAGCCAGCGCCGCCCCCCTGCTGTTAAACGAGTACGGCACCGTGGAGGAGATTTACGCCGCCCTGCACGAGGCGGAGCAGGACAAAAAGGCGCTGAAGGAGCTGCAGGACTTCTGGAAGCAGAATCTGGGGATCAGCCGTTCCCCCTACAAGGCCCTGACGAAGACCGGGGAGGAAGGGGAGCTGTGCGGAGAGGCGGCGGCCATGCTGTCCAAGGAGTTGGCCACTATCAAGACGGACATTGAGCTGGATTATACTCTGGAGGATTTTGAACTGTCCCATTACGACGAGAAGAAGCTGAGGGCCTGGTGCAAAAAGCTGGATATCAAGGAAGCCTCGGTGTTCGGGGCAGAGGGAAACTAGACAGGGCCGCAGCGCCGGGCAGGCCAAAAAGGAGGACAAAACCGTGACACTGGATCAGATCAAAGAAACACTGAAAGGGCCGGATTACGATTTCCTGAGAGCCGACGGGCATCTGGGGGAAAATATCATGATCCTCACCCTGGGAGGCAGCCACGCCTACGGAACCAGCACAGGCACCAGCGACCTGGATATCCGGGGCTGCGCCTTAAACCGCAAGCGGGAAATACTCACCGGGGAGAAATTTGAGCAGGTATCCGACGAACAGACCGACACCGTCATCTATTCCTTCAACAAGCTGATCGGTCTGCTTTCCGGCTGCAACCCCAATACCATCGAGCTGCTGGGGAACAGGCCGGAGCACTATCTGTATCTCTCGGAGGCGGGACGGGAGCTGCTGGACAAGGCCCACATGTTTTTGTCCAAACGGGCGGTGTACACCTTCGGCGGTTACGCCAACCAGCAGCTTCGCAGGCTGGAGAACAAGTCCGCGCGCCTGGTGGGCCAGGCTGAGAATGAACAGCACATTTTAAAAACCATCGAGCACGCGTGTTATGACTGGAAGGCGCGGTATTTCCCCATGCCGGAGGATGCGGTCAGGCTCTACACCGACCGGGCGGTCTGTGAGGAGCTGGAATCGGAAATATTCATGGACATTACGCTGAGGCACTATCCCCTGCGGGATTACGCGGGCCTGTGGTCGGAGATGCAGAGCGTGGTCAGGTCCTACGCCAGGATTGGCAAGCGCAACCAGAACGCCATCGGCCACGGGAAGCTGGGCAAGCACATGATGCACCTGATCCGCCTGTACATGATGTGTCTGGATATCCTGGAACAGGAGCGGATCGTGACCTACCGGGAGAAGGAGCACGACCTATTGATGGAAATCCGCGCTGGAAAATACCTGGACGGGGCAGGCCAGCCTATCCCGGAATTTTTCGAGATGGTGGACGAGTACGAGCGGCGTCTCAAATACGCAGGTGAGAATACCTCCCTGCCGGAGCAGCCGGACGAGGAGGAAATCCGCGATTTTGTGGCCAGTGTGAACGAGAGGGTGGTTAGAGGTGAGATTGGAAATTGAGCATCCCCTTCCGGTGGAGCCGGTTCTGAAATGGCTGGAGAACTCCGGGCACCGGGCGTGCCTGGCCGGGGACTGCGTGCGGGACTGGCTTCTGGGCCGCATTCCGGAGGTATGGGAGATCCTTTCCTCCGCGCTTCCCGGGGAAATCGCCGGACTGTTTGCCGGGCGGGATGAGATCACCATTGAGACCACGCTTATGGGGGAACAGGCCGGACAGAAGAAAATACTCACCGGGGAGGAGCGCATGCTTCCTCCGGGGGAACATGTATACAGGGAAACGCTCTACGGGAGAAGCCGGGCCGTTGTCTGCGGCGGAGGGCATGTCTCCCTGGCACTAGTGCGCTTTTTAAAATTGCTGGATTTCCATGTGACGGTGATCGACGGGAGAGAGGAGTTCGCCAATCGGGAGCGGTTTCCCGAAGCGGATGAGATCCTGTGTATGGACTTTGAAGAGGGTCTGGAGCAGCGTGATTTTGGAGAACATGCC
>OLPX01002218.1_pt1 | contig 11847 bp, 9 predicted proteins | sample 1672491 | NCBI WGS metagenome assembly OLPX01 (sample SAMEA3136692, study PRJEB25190) | human gut metagenome | biome: human gut; feature: human-associated habitat; material: faeces | place: Austria | collected 2013 | reverse complement strand
AAGTCCCAACTGGCTGTTGGGTACTGAAACCCTACACTTATATATTAGGAGGAGGTGTGTCTGCTTCAGCTGTATGTTGGAAAATTAGGAACAAAGCAGTTAATGCCGCGGCTCCGGGCTGATAGTAAATGACGTGCCGTGGTATTAAGTGACAGGTAACTAGTCGCCCCCTGCAGAATGTATATATTCTTCTCTCCGTGACGGTCTGGCGTTTGGAATTGAGAAGGATTGCGTTCTGCAGGGGGCGGCTTTTCCTGTTGGAAAAACAGTATGCAATGATTAAGAAAGTGAGGGTTTAAAATGAGTGAAAAAGAAAAAAAACAGCGTACGGTTCGTCTTCCCAACGTTTTTGAGGCATTGTTACCCATTGTCGTAATGTTAGGCCTGATGTTGTATCACTTTATGGCCGGCACCAGTTACGGAGATGCGCATATGCCGCTGCTTGTCTCCATTGTTGTAGCCTGTATTATCGGCTGTATCTGCGGCCACTCTTTTTCAGATATGATGGCAGGTATGCTGGACTGTCTGAACCGTACAATGGAAGCGATTCTTATTCTTTGCACGGTCGGCATTCTGGTGGCATCTTTTATCATGTCCGGCACGATTCCGGCCCTGATCTATTACGGACTGGATCTGCTGACTCCAAAGCTGTTTCTGCCGGTCGGCTGCATCCTGTGCGCCGTTGTCGGTCTGGCCTGCGGTTCTTCCTGGACCACCACCGCAACCATAGGTATTGCTTTTATGGGGATTGGAGCCGGCCTGGGCATGCCGGTTGCGCTGACAGCCGGTATGATTATATCCGGAGCTTATGTGGGAGACAAATTTTCTCCGCTGTCAGATACCACCAATCTGGCCGCCGCAGTCTCGGAAACAGGCCTCTTTGATCATGTTACCGCAATGGTATCAACAACGGCTCCAACCTTCGTGATTGCTTTGGTCCTGTATACAATCATAGGTTTTGGCTATTCAACGACCGGATATGACAACACGGTTGCCCTGGAACTCCAGCAGGCTCTTGCAGGCGGATACAACTTAAATCCGGTGCTTCTGTTGCCCATCGTTGTGGTTGTCGTTGTATGTGTGTTAAAACTGCCGGCCTTGCCAGGCCTCGCCATTTCCGTGGGCTGCGGTGTCCTCTTTGGGGCTGTTTTCCAGGGAATCACTAATGTCAGTGATATTTTTAACATTCTCCATTACGGAACCACATTTGAAAGCAGCAATGAACTGGCTAACAATCTGCTGAGCCGCGGCGGCATGGATCACCAGATGTGGACCATCAACCTGATACTGCTGGCCGTAGCCTACGGCGGAGCGCTGGAACGGTGCGGCTGTGTCGAAACACTTTTCAGCGGTATCAAGAGTAAAATCCACAATGTAGGAGGTCTGGTTGTATTAACCCTGGTCACATCCCTGTTCTGCGACGCTACCATGTGTGACCAGTTCCTGGGAATTGGTGTTCCTGGCCCCCTTTACAGAGATAAATACGATGAGATGGGCCTGGCCCGAAACATGCTTTCCCGTACCCTTGAGGACTGCGGGACCCTGTGGGCCGTTATGTTCCCGTGGACCGGCTGCGGCGCTTATCAGTACGCAACCCTGGGCGTGCACCCCTTCGTATATTTCCCATATGCATTTGTAAATCTTCTGAATCCGATTTACGGCGGGATCACCGCCTGCCTGAAACGCAATGTGTTCTGGGCCGACGGCGCCTATACCAGCATTTTCGGTAAGACCACAATGCGTAAAGCGGCCGCTGCGCCTCCCAAAGAACATGCGTACGCCCTTGAAAGACTGGAAGCTCTCCGTGCTGCCGGCAAGGCCCCTGTCCCAACCGGCGTAAAGAAAGCCTGACCACTGATAACAGTAGAACGGAAAGGAATGGTTTTATGTGAGAACGAGAGCAGATTATCTCCCATGGGAATTAACAGCCGGCCCAAAATATCATGCCAGAGAATTAAAGCAGCGCAGCAAATGGGTTACGGCAGGCAGTTGGTTTATGTCCGGCCTGCTTCTGGCTGCAGGAGTCATTACACCGTATCGCGTTGCATTTATATTTGGCCTGTTATACATACTTGCATTAAAAATGCAAAAGGATACGGTAATCACCAAGCGCGGGCTTGAAATTTTTTATCAGATGCATATTACCACACAGTATGATTTCTGGAGCTGGGAGCAGATTGATTCCGTGACGCTTGAGGATAGGAATCATCCGGAGCTGGTGGCCCTCCATATCAGCAAGGGTGACAGAATCCGGCGGCTTTTCTTCACAAGGGAGGATGCGGCAGACATTATGGTTCTGGCAAAAAAACAAAAACCCGGTATCCTGGTTGGTGAAGCCGATCCCGGCCGGATGATTGGCTTTAAAAGAGAAAATAAGCGTGGAAAGAGCGTACGCACAACGATGAAAGCATACAATTTTTCCAGGAAAAAATAGCTTAGAGGGACCCGCATGCGTACGGGTCCCTCTTTTTCTAGTGTTAAATACTGTCACCTTTTCGGTAAACGACTCTGCCGCCGCACATCGTCATAAGCACTTCCGTATGCTCAATCTCGTCAGCCGGTATTTCAAAAATATTCCGGTCGAGAACCTGTAAATCCGCACATTTTCCCACTTCCAGTGACCCACAGATATCTTCAGCATGGTTTTGGTATGCCGGATAGATTGTGTACATACGGACAGCCTCTCTGATATCAATAGCCATTTCAGGATGATATACCTTCCCGTCCTTTGCCCTTCTGCTGACCAGGAAATGCAGCCCCTTCATCCAGTTCATCGGCAGGGCCGGGGCATCGGAACCCTCAGCAACCAGCATACCTCCGTCCAGCAGGACTTTATAATCCGTCTCCCCGCCAAATTCGTAACCGCCCACTGCCTGTGCCCCGCACCCTATTTCATGTCTCACACACTTTTTAATGTTTTCTTTACTGGAACTGCTGGCATGGAGTATAAAATGGCGAAGATCGCGGCCAGGTTCCTCTTCCTCTGCTTCTGAAAGAGCATCCACCGAGATATCGATCCCCCTGCCTCCTGTGAGATGAATCGCCGTCTGCCAGCCCCTGTGGTGAAGCTCCCTGATTGTTCTTCGCAGCTCTTCCCCCTGCTCTTCCTGTGTCTCTCCCGGAAACATACAGTAGCCGTTTTTTTCCGGCGGCAAATCCCGCTCCCAGCCGTCATCCCCAAAGATTTTAACAGCATCAGCCCGAACCCACTTCCGATCGCCAAATTCAGGCAGATTCATCTCTTCGAGTCCTCCGATAATGGTATCATAGCTCTGGACACCGCCCTTTCCCGCGAGCAGATTGATAAATACGCGGGCTGTCAGTTTCCCTTCTCTCCTAAGCCTCTCATAACCACGGATCGCTTCTTCACCGTAGGTACCGAAACAAATATCATTACCGCCCGGCCCCACGATATCATTATGGGAGGTAATGCCATAGCTGTTCATCTTCCTCTGCATCCGTATCAGGCATTCATCCATCTCCCGTCCCTGCAGATGATATGCTGCTCTTCCCACCGCTGCCTGAGTCCCGAAATCGGTAAACAGGCCGGTCGGGCTGCCGTCTTCAAACCGGAACATGATGCCCTCTTCCTTTTTAAAACGGGTATCTTTTGTAATCCCCGCCAGTTTGAGCGCCTGTTTGCTGACCAGCATGGTATGCAGGCCGCCGTCGTTGAGAATGACCGGATGCCCCAGTGAGCCCTCTTCTATATCTTTCCAGGTCGGCATCCGTTCTTCCCTGGCCCACTCTTCTACCTGCCGGATCTTAAATCCCCAGCCGATAATCCAGGTATCCGCCGGCAGGTTCCCGGCTTTTTCCCGGATTCTGTCATTCAATTCTTTCAGATTGGAGGCATTCTCCGGTTCCACTTTGACAAAATCAGGGGAGAGACTGAGTCCGGCGTAAGCCGCATGGATATGGGCGTCAAACGTTCCCGGCAGAACCAGTTTTCCTTCGAGATCGATGATCTTTGTGCCGTCTCCCTGAAGCTGAAGCGCCTGACGGTTATTTCCGCAATACAAAATTTTATCATCTCCCACAGCCAGGGCCTGTACAAATCGAAATGACGGATCAACGGTACAAATCACTCCATTCACTAAAATCGTGTCTGCTCTCTGCATTGTGACTTCCTCCTAATATGTTACTCAATGACATTGGGCTGTGAATAGTAACCCTAATACGCCAGTATTCTGGCCGGGTTCTTTACCATAATCTGGTTAATGGCATAGGGAGAAACCCCGACAATATCGCGGAGTGTCGGAATGGCAAACCGGGTCAGGCGTCCATACCCTTCTCCGCCGTAATACCTGGCCATATGTTTTGCACACGTATCCGTAGCGAGAACAAGCTGAGCCGCATACTCTTCCTGAATCAGCTGATATACGGCCGCCAGCCTCATCCATCCCGGAATACTGGCGGAGCCTGTGGCTTCCCTGTCGGAGGTGTTGCATATTTCAATGCAGATGTTAACCCCCGTATCAAGCACCCGGTGCAGGTAATCGAGGCTGATTCCCCAGCTTTTCTGGTTAGTAATCAATGTCTTCAGACTTCCTTCTCCCAGAAATGCCCCCATATGGGCAATGACGGTTCTCTCCATATCCACATTTTCTTCTTTCAGGATCTTAGCTATTTCCAGGGGGCCTCCGCCCATGGTGAAACAGGGATGAACCGTCAGTGAAAGACCGGTTTCATTGGCCGTTCTGGCCGCAGCCCGGAGGAGAAGCTCTTCCCTCGGACGAAATCCCGAAGAAATTCCGACTTTAATCATCCCCGGGCGGATGCCGGTGCCCTCAATCCCTTCCTCGATCTCCTGCTTCATAAAATTCATAAAATCTTTTATCTCTGCTTCGTGGCACCACTCCGGCCAGGACTCATAGATATAAATTCCCGTTGTACCGATCACATTAACCCCTGTGTTTTGTGCTATTGTTTTAACCGCCCGGATATCGCCGCGGATACCGGGGACGCTCATTTCCACCAGCGACCGGCCGCCGGCCGCCTTAAAATCGGCAACCTCTTTTTCCATAACGGCCGGATCGTCCAGATCCTGGGTATCCCAGGTAAACATATTATTTCTGCGGATAATTCCGATATTTTCCAGCGTATTTTTTTCATCCTCTCCAACCGTCTCTTTAAATCCCGGATGTTCCTCTTTGAACTGCTCCCTGAAAATGCGTCCTTTCATCAGAATATGTTCATGCATATCGGTAAATCCAAGCTCCTGGACGGTGGCTGATTTACCGAATTTCATCGCTACCGGGTCTCCCGGAATCGAACGTATAATCAGAAACACTACCATCATACTCCCTAAAATCGTGGGAACCGCAAATAACAGACGTTTTAAAATGTAACGCTTCATGTTTCCCCTCCATCCGTTTCCTGCGGCAGCATTTTTGTGGTTCACTGCCGCAGAAAACGCAGCCGTTAATTACTGCAAATCCATATACTTAAACTGGAAAAGGAGTTCCGGATTAAGTGAGAAGCCCTTTACCGTATCTTTAACAAGGATATCGCCCGTTGATTCCGCAATCGGAATCGATGGTATGCTCTCCACAAGAATTTTCTGGGCATCTCCAAAATATTTATCTTTGTCGGCCTTTTCCGTTGCTTCAAAGCCCTTTGCCACAAGTTCATCAAACTCCTCGTTTCTGAACTGACACCAGTTGCTTCCCGGAATCTTTTCGCTGGTGAAGGAGGTGAGCCACTGATCGCCGCGGTAACCGTCGCCGTTAACCAGGAACCACATATCGTGGCGTCCGTTCCTTACATCGTCGAGGAAAGTAGCGAACTCTGAAAGATTTAACTGCATATCAATACCGATATCAGCCATATACTCCTGGATCACAAGCAGCGGTCCTTTTGACAGCGTATCGTTCGGAGAAGCAACCGATGTGGAAAATCCGTCCGGATAGCCGGCTTCCGCCAAAAGCTGTTTTGCCTTTTCGGGATTATATTCATATGTAAAGCCGCTCTCCTCTGCTGTACTGGCATAGATACAGTAGGACTGAACGTAGCCGGTAGGCGGGAACAGCGTTCCTCTCCAGTAGTCGTTGAGCATTTCGTCATAATTGATCGCATATTTCAGGGCTTCCCTGACCTTCGGATTGGTGAACGGCTCTTTTTCCAGGTTCATTCCCAGGTAGTAACAGCCTGCGCCTGCGACTTTCTTCACCTCGCCCCCCTCTGTTTCTCCGAATTTCAGGATATTGTTGGAATCATTTAATGACATGATATCGACTTCGCCCGCGTTATACAAGTTAATCCGGCTCGACTCGTCAGCCAGCATTGTAATCTGAACCTTGTCCAGCAGTGCTTTTTCTCCCCAGTAGTCATCAAATCGTTTAACGATGTATGCCTCCGCCGGTTTGCCCGATTCATATTCGAAGGGCCCCGTTCCGACCGGTTTTGCACCGAATCCCGACGGTTTAAGCTCTTCATAAGCTTTCTTGCTTATTATGTTCGTATACCATGACGCAAAATCCATCAGGATCTCATTGTCTGCTTCCTTTAAATGGAGTACAAACACATAGGGATCTGATGTGTCCATGGATTCGATGTTGTCCACCTTGCATTTTGATTTCGTATCGGTAGCCCCTACCTCCGGATCACTCAGGCGCTCCAGTGTGTATGCCACATCCTCCGATGTCAGCTCTCCATAGCCGGCATGGAACCGGACACCTTTCCTCAGATGAAAGGTATATGTTTTTCTGTCGTCGGATACATCCCAGCTCTCCGCCAGGCTCGGAATCAGGTTTCTGTCTTCATCCAGGGCCAGTAAGGTTTCAAAGATGGATATACCTGCCTTGACACTGCCTCCGTCTCCCCAGAGTGCCGGATCAAAGGTGGCCTTCCCCCAATGTGTTGCAACTTTCAGCATCTTCTCACCACTGTCCCCGGAGCTTTGCTGAACCGCTGAGCTCCCCCCTGTGTCCGCCGCTTTCCCGCCTCCGCCGCAGCCGGTCAATATCATTGATGCAAAGAGCGCTATTGCCGCCGCTGTTGTCAGTAATCTTATTTTTTTCATATTCTGGCTCCTTTCAATTCACGGTTAAATCCGTGATATTATATAAATGAATATTTCAATTACTTACCCCTCTCCGCCTTCGAATTAGTAAATTTTACCCCTTTATCCCCTGTAATTTTTGTATATTTTATAAAAATATGCATCTATGCCAGAATATTAACATATTGTTACAGAATTATCATCACAAAACAACGGCGACCACTTAAAAAAAAACTCTGAATTTTACCGCGTGGTATATAACAGTTGGGCGGGCCAGTCACGCTCCACGTGGAATGGATCGTGAATTACCTTTCACCGCGAATCCAAATTGAAACAGACGGTAACAGAAGAAGGGCTTTTCTCTTCTCAGAGAATCCCCTATTCTGTTACCGTCTGTTCATGTTAAAAATTACCTGTTATATCTTTTTATCCTTATCCTTTACCAGGCATAACTATCCGGTGCCTCTCCCCCCGGTCCCGGGAAGATTTCATCCAGACGTTTCATCGCGCTGTCATCCAGCTTTACATCCAGCGCATGCAGGATATTATCGAGATGTTCCGGCGTCCTGGGCCCGATCAGAGGGCTTGTGACAACCGGATTTTTCAGAATCCATGCCATTGCCACATCGGACTGCTTCTCTCCCAGTTCCCGGCAGAAATCCGCGAAGTCCGTGAGCGTCTTAATCATCGCCTCGGAATAGTGACGGTTCTCACCGCGCGATCCGCTCAGGCGTTTCAGGGCATTCTCTCCCAGCATCCCTCCTGCCAGAGGTGAGTAGGTGACAAAGCCCAGCCCAAGCTCCCTGGCGGCCGGAATCACTTCCAGCTCCGGAAGTCTTGACAGAAGGTGGTATTGGTGCTGCTCCGCCACCAGACCAAGGAAGTGGCGTTTATCGGCCTCCCACTGCGCCCGGACCAAATCGTGGCCTGCAAAGTTGGAGGATGCGATGTAGGTTGCCTTTCCGCTGTTAACCAGAACTTCCATCACTCCCCACATCTCAGGCCATGTCACATGGCGGTCGATATGATGCATATAATACAGATCGACATGGTCTGTCTGAAGGCGTTTCAGCGAGTCTTCCATATGCCTGCGGACTTTCCAGGCCGACAAGCCGTCTTCGTCATTCGGCCCCTCCAGCGGATCTTCCATCGTAGCGAAAACTTTCGTGGCCAGGATTACGCGTTCCCTTCTTTTGCCGCCCTGGGCAAACCACTTTCCGATTATCTTCTCCGTCAGTCCGTGTTCTCCCTCGCCGGCGAAGCCGCCGTAGGCGTCGGCCGTATCAAAGAAATTAATGCCTGCATCCACCGCCTTATCCATGATATAAAATGCATCCTTCTCGCTGGTGGATGTTCCAAAATTCATTGTTCCAAGGCAAAAGCGGCTCACCTTCAGCCCCGTACGCCCCAAATACGTATATTCCATATTCGACTTCTCCTGTTGATTTTTATTGTATTACTCTTACTTATTTATCGTTCCGGTTTCCGGTTCTCAGACACTTCTGATTGAATCCTGCTCCCGGGAATAAACAATTTTTCCACCCGTCACGGTCATCACAACCCTGACATCGTCAAACTGTTCCGGGGATATCTCAAAGATATCGGTGTCAAGCACCTGCAGATCCGCCAGCTTGTCAACCTCAATGCTGCCCGTAACATCTTCTCTGTGGTTCTGGTATGCGCCGTTAATCGTATACATCCTGATTCCGTCCTCAATCGTACAGCCGTTTCCCCTGTTATAGCAGGTGCCGGAGACAGTCGTCCGCGTCATCGCGAACTTCAGTCCCATCAGCCAGTTAACGGTCATGCAGGGGGCGTCAGAACCCTGGCTTACGACAACGCCGTTATCCATAAATCTCTGGTAATCGAACATATGCGAAGGTTCTTCCGGATCCACACAGTCCACCAGGGATTCCATGAATCCCCAGGGAGCCACGGCCTGGGAGGACAGCACAATATGGTTCTTTGCGCATTTCTTCATGTTATCTTCCGAGAAATCGTCACCGTGAATCACAAAATGGCGCAGGTTTTTCCCGGGGTACAGCTCCATCGCTTTAACATAGGCATCCACAATGGTATCGATCCCGCAGCCTCCGGTGGAATGGATTCCTATCTGGTATCCCATCCGGTGTAGCTCCACGATGGTTCGTGTTATTTCTTCCTGCTGCTCTTCTATTGTATTACCGGGAAAATAACTGCTCCCTCCCGTTTTTCTTCCGTCGGGGCGCAGCCACATGCTGTCTCCAAACAGCTTGACGGCACAGGCATCCACCCATTTTCTGTCCGTCAGTGCCGGAACCTTTTTAGCGGCGGCTCCGCCGATAATCGAATCATAAGTAGAAAGACCGTTCAGCCCCGCCATAATATTTACGGAAACTCTGGCCGTAAGCTCTCCCTCCTTGGCCATCTGCTCATACATATCGATAACCCGGGAGCCGCCTGTACCGGCAAACAGATAATCCCCTCCGATTCCGACCATATCGGTGTGGCTTGTAACGCCATTTTCATTCATTTCTTTCTGAATCAGCCTGATGCATTCGCGAAGCTGCCCGTCGCTCAGCCGGGGCGAAACTCTCCCGACTTTGTCCATCAGCATAAAGTCGTCCAGATACCCTGTCGGTTCACCGTCTTCTCTTCTCTGAATCTTTCCCTCATGTCGCTCTAAATCCGGTGTGTCTTTTGTGATTCCTGCCAGTTCCAGCGCCTTCGTGTTAACAAGTATATGGTGCAGACCGCTGTTAGCCAGCCATACGGGATGATCCGGCACCGCCTCATCGATATCCCACCGCGTGATCTGCCGCTGTGCATCGGCACATTCCTTAATACTGCCCGGGCTGAGGCCGGATCCCATGAGCCACTGACCCTTTGGCGTCTCTGCCGCAGCCTCAGCGAGGATTTTTCTGAGATCGGCAAGACAGGACACCTTATCCGATCCCACGTCCAGAAACCATGGCATTTTATAAAGCCCCGCCAGGCAGGCGTGAGTATGGCAGTCCTGGGACCCGGGTAGCATCAGCCTGCCATTCAAATCAACCGCCTCTGTCGCTTCTCCGATGTGGCATTTCATTTCTTCATCACTGCCGATATCAATAATCCATCCGTCCTTTACCGCAATTGCAGTGCAAAAGCCAAATTTCCGATCGACTTTTGCTATCTTTCCGTTGAAAAACACAAGATCTGCCGAAACCGGCATCTCTTTGCCCTCCGTCTTCATTTGCTTCATAAAAATCTCCCGTTTTTCAAAAATTCAACAAAAAACCGACAGACATTAACCATACCATATCTGATATGCTGTCTCCCGGTGTACACCATTTGTTAATATGTGAGCTCACATTGCGTTCAGAGAATCACTGAATAGACTTGTTTAAAATGTAAGGAAATTTGTGTGTGGAATTTCTTTATGGTTAAAGGATATCATTTTTGATAAGTAAAGTCATTAAAGAAATATGCTTTTTTCAACAATATTCATACATACACTTTACAAAGTGGTATAGTCCGGAGCGTCCTCCCCGGTTTAATTATCCATCTGCCCCAATAATATCTCGCTTGCCAGCCGGAGTATTTCTTCCTCCGTCAGGTGCATTGCATAAAGCTCGTCGACCAGTTTTTTAGCGTTTTGATAACAGGACTGCTTTTTTCCTTTTTCTCTTACAAATGTCCCGCTTCCCCTCGCCTGTTCCAGAAGTCCGGCTTGCTTTAATTGTGAAAGAGCTGCTTTCAGCGTACCGCGTGCGACCTGATATTGCTTGCATAATTCCCTTTCGCTCGGAAGTTTCTGACCGGATTGATATGTTCCGTCCTCCACTTTATCCTGGATATCTTTTATGATTTTTCTATAAATCGGCGTTTTCTCTTTCATCTATACCTCCTGCAGATATGCTTCCAGGTCTGTATAGGAATCAGGAAGTATCTTATAACGGTAAAACAGAACATCCATATTCTCCTCTTTTTCCGCCTCCGTCTTCATTTCCTCATAGCGGGCCGGAACAATCCAACAGACAGGTTTTGAATCAAGTAAACTCCTCCTGTCCTTCCATTCGTCTTTCCGGCAGATAAAATACGTATTATGCTTACACAGAGATGATGTAAGAAGGCTTACATGTTTAATAAAATCCCGGCTCTCATAGATAATTCCCACTATACATGAACCGCTAAGCCCCGACAATGTCTCCACTACTTTGTCGTCTACCGAGATCTGTAACTTTATCAGTGTTTTATTATAGGCCTTTGCCAGATTCTGTAATTCGTGATAATGAGCCGTCGTCGTCAGCCAGAGTTCTGCCTCCGGGACAATACCGCCGAATGCTTCAAGGACTTCATAAACGTCATAACATACTGGAAGGAACTTAAATCGCTCCTCTATTTTGCGGGAGATATCCGCGGCAATTTCAGGCGTGCAGTCAAAAAGGGCAGCCTGTACCTCTTCCTTTTTACTGAATTTTTTCCGGCATGCCTCCTCAATCAGCTGAAATGCCTCCTCAGCCGGTATTCCGGCCCTGAGAACCTTCTCCCTGTAAGCCTGCATTTTTTGTCTTTCCGATCTCCATTCCTGGATATAGGTTCCGCTTCCCCTGCTTCTTTTAATGCACCCCTTATGTTCCAGCTCCTCATAGGCCATGCGGATCGTTCCCTTGGAGAGACCGGTAGAATGGTACAGCGCCGCTTCGGAGGGAAGTCTGTCACCAGGTTTAAGCTCTCCCTCTGTTATTGCTTTTATAATCTTTTCACAAAGCTGTTTATATGCCGGTTCACTTCCGTCAAAAACTTCAACGTCCATTACTCCTCCCCCTGCTGAATCCGATCTGTTTTTACAAAATAATATAATACTATATTTTTACTAATAA
>OLPX01002215.1_pt1 | contig 11873 bp, 9 predicted proteins | sample 1672491 | NCBI WGS metagenome assembly OLPX01 (sample SAMEA3136692, study PRJEB25190) | human gut metagenome | biome: human gut; feature: human-associated habitat; material: faeces | place: Austria | collected 2013 | reverse complement strand
GGGCGGCTCTAAAATGCCAAAAGTACCGGGCTCGAGCGAATCCAACGTGTTAATACGATAAAATTCCATCCGGCGGCTGCACGGCAGACAGCGCGGCACAAATACATTTTTTCCGTCTGCCAGCGCCTGCCGCAGCAAGCCGCAGGTGCCGGCTTCACTGCCAAATGAGACGTAGCAGAGTACGCTTTCAGCGCTTTTGTATGCCTGAAGCGCCAGTATGTTGGATAGAAGCCGCTCGTCGCATGCCGCACGGTTCGTGCAGGCATCGCGCATTGCGCGCATTTTTCGGCGCAGCGCAGCCTTTTCCGCGATCAGTCGGCACACTGGATCGCTGCGTGAATCTTCTCTGCGGCGTCCTCGCCGGCGATCAGCCCCGCGAGCGTCAGACCAAACTGTGTGGCAACGCCCATCCCCTTCGCGGTGATCACGCTGCCGTCCACACAAACATGCTTTTCGGAAATTTTTGCGCCCTTCAGCTCGCCCTCGAAGCCCGGGAAACAGATAGCCTCCTTGCCCTCGAGCAGGCCGAGATGGCCAAGAATGCTCGGCGCCGCGCAGATAGCGGCGAGATATACGCCGTTGCCCGCGCAGTATTTCGCGCAGGCTGTGACGATCGGCGATTTCTCGAGGTTCAGCGTGCCGGGCATGCCGCCGGGCAAAATCATCATCTCCATGTCGTCGGTCGTGACGTCCTTCTCCTCTATGTCGGCCGTGACGATGATGCCGTGTGACCCTGTGATCGTTTTGCTGCCGACGCCGACTGTTTTGACCTCCAGCTCTGCGCGGCGCAGAATATCGACCGGTGCGAGCGCTTCAATTTCCTCAAAGCCGTTTGCAAGAAAAACATAGATCATAGCAGATCCTCCAATTTTAAAAGTATTTCGTTGTGTATGTCCTCTTCCGTGCGCAGCGCCCCGTTTGCGGCACAGCTCAAAACCGTCCAGCCCAGCTTTCCGGCAGCGTACAGCGCACAATCGCGGCAGTGGCGCAAGTAGTCGAAGTCCCGCTCGTGGATGTCCTTTTTAGAGGCGTCGCCGACGTAGCGCTTGAGCATGAGCGCCTGTGAGATCTCCGGCGGAACGTCCAGATAGAGCACGCGGTCGGGCCGCGGCAGGCCGAGCTTCCCGTATTCGAAATCCTCGAGCCACGCCATATAGCCGTCCCATTCAGCGCGCGGCAGCTTGCTGAGCTGATACACGATGTTGGACGTCACGTAGCGGTCAGCGATGATGGCTTTCCCCGCCTGATAATCGGATTTCCATTTGATCTGAAAGCTCGCAAAGCGGTCGACCGCGTAAAAGGCGCTCGCCGCGTAGGCGTTTACAGCCTCTGCATCGCTGCCGAACGCGCCGGCCAGATACATTTTGACGAGCGACGAAGAAGGCGAATCGTAGTCGGGAAAGGTGATCTTATGCGCGCCGCCGCGCTTTTCTGCATAGGCGAGCAGGCGCCCGGCCTGTGTGGCCTTTCCGCTGCCGTCAAGCCCTTCAATAACAATCAGTGCCATTTTCCTCTGTCCTTATTCTATACATTCTTCCCTATTATAACAAAGAGCGGACAAATATACAACCAAAAATTTGCAGCTTTCCCTGTAATTAAGAAACATGAAAGATGGGACAGGCACAAGAAACGGCGAATACCGTAAAATGACAGTGAGAAACCATGAAGGAGGTTTATCAAATGGCTGAAAATGAATTCGCTTCCTGCGCCGATAACAAACAGCCCGCGCTCAAGGAAGCCGTCTGCATCGACGCCATGCGCATATATGATTCATGCAGCGATAAAGACTGCCTTGAGGATATGCGTGTGTTGTTCCCCACAGCGGTGCAGCCGCTGGTGGACAGCGCCGCCAATGTGCGCGTGCGCTATGTCGATGTGATCTCCGTGTACATCGACATGCAGCCGATCCCCTTTAACCGCGGCTACTATTCCATCGACCTGACGTTCTTCTTCGATGTTTCGCTCGACCTCTACGGCGGCTCCATCATCGGCAGCGAGCGCGTCAACGGCATTGCGATTTTCAACAAAAAGGTCATTCTGTTCGGCAGTGAGGGCAACGTCAAGATGTTCTCGAGCGAGGATTCCTGCGAGGGCTGCGAGCTGCAGTGCAGCCGCATGCTTCCGAAGGCGACTGTGCAGGTTGCAAGACCGGTTGCGCTTTCCGCAAAGCTCTGCGACCGCGGCTCGTGCACTTGCGGCTGCGAGCCCTGCTGCGTGATTCCGGACTGTATCGCAAACCGCTACGGCGGCGCATTCGATACCGCACCGCAGAAAAACACCGTGTACGTCACGATCGGCCTCTTTACGATCGTGCAGATCGTGCGCAATGTGCAGATGCTGATTCCGGCATTCGATTTCTGTGTGCCGGAGAAAGAATGCGTCACCTCGAGCGACAACCCCTGCGAGCTCTTCCGCAAGATCGATTTCCCGACCGACGAATTCTTCCCGCCGAAGGCCGGCGACTGCAACTGCGGATGCGGCTGCAATAAGTAAACCTGCGCAAAAAGTAACCCCGACATAAAAAGCAAAAGCCGTGCGTCCGATTGTGGGCGCGCGGCTTCCTGTTTATATCTTGGCACAGACGGCCGGATTGCCTGCGCATGATTTCCGCACCGGTATCCGGCAGCGCTGTACGCCAGACCTCCGCTTTGTGTGCGCCGCCAAGTGCTGATCCGGTCAGATATAGTCCGAAATATACGGCGCCTCGTGCAGGAGAGCGTTGTCGAGGCGGGCGACGGCGGCCTCGTCGGCGTCGATGCGCCCCAAGCGATACAGCTTTGCCGCCGTCTTATAGCCGAGCAGCAGTGTGGAGAGCGTGGAAATGGAAAGCCCGACGCGGTACTGCGCTGTTTCCTCCGTGAGGCTGCACCGCCCCTTTTCGAAACGGACGCTGACTGTGCGGTTATTCCACGGCAGAAAGCTATCTGTGATTTCCAGTGCGAAGCAAACGCCCTTTTCGCGCGGATCGCACCGGTACAAAAGCAGGAACTGCTCGACGTCGACGATGCGGCCCATGATATACGGACGGATCATCTCGCGGATGTCGCCGTCGTCCATGTCGAAGGCGATCGGCTCGTTGTAATAGGAGTTGCCGTGCACCTCGTCGATCATTGAATCGTGCGCGCGGATGTACTCCCACAGGCCCTCCTGCGCCTCGCGGTTCAGGTAGATCATCTCCTTGATGTACATGATGTCGTCTTTGATGAGGTACACCATATAGCCGCTCGGCGTATTCTGCACGTCGTAGTAAATCGCGACGACCGTGTCGTCCTTATCCCAGCGCCAGTATTCTTCCCACGCCAGACTGTTCCGGAACAGACAGCCGTGCGTGACGCTCGCGAAGCGCTCGTGCAGGCGCATAAAATCTTCGTTGTCCCAATCGACGCGGCGCACAAAGCCCGGCGCCTCCGCATTAGAGGGCATCTGCCGGTCCTTTACCGTGTAGGTGATCTTGTCGGAAATGATTTCCCACCCCAGCTTTCGGTAGAGCGGGATGGAGTACGGGAACAGCATGGCAAAGGGCTGCCGGCGCTCGCGCATGTGCACGAGGCTCTGGTACATCAAGCGCTTCATGATGCCGTTTCCGGTGTATTCCGGGTAGGTGCAGACGCTCGTCACGAAGCCGATGGGATAGAAAACGCCGTAAATATTAGCCCGCAGCGGGTACACGGCAACCTGCGATACGAGGTAATCGCCGTCGAAGCAGCCGAGTACGTCGGCGCGCTCCAGCACCGGGAACTTTGACTGCTGCATTTCGTCGCTGCGCCAGCCCGTGTCGAACAGATCCTGCTCCGTCACCTGAAAGGAGTACCGCAGAAGCGTATCGTACTGCTCGAGGTCGTCGGTTGTCAGATAGCGTACTGTGAAATTTTTCTTTGTTTCGTGTTTGTCATCTTCCATCATTCTATACCTGTTTTTCCCTGCGGGATCGTGTCTCCGGCACTGTGCCTTACAGCTTCCGGAGCGGCGGTTATTTTGCGGATAGGACTGTCCGCGCCGCCGGGCTTTTATAGGGTTTGTTTTCCGCCGCGGATCATGCCTTTGTCAGGCGGGCAAAATTCGCAAAGAGCTTCTTCGTACCCACCTTGTCGAAAGCGACCTCCAGCAGCGTGTCGTTGGCCATTGGCGTTGCAGAAACGATGATACCGGTGCCGAACGCCTTGTGGAAAACCGTGTCGCCGACGCGGTATGTACCAGCCGGCGCCGGTGTGACCCGCGGCTTCGGCGTAAAGCCGCCGGCCTCGGCGACAGAGGCCGACTTCGGCGCGCCGAAGGGCTTTGCGCCGGAGAAACTCGGCATCACGGTCGGGCGCACGCTGTACTCGCGCGAGCGCGTGTGTTCGACGAGCGATTCCGGAATCTCCTCCGCAAACCGCGAGAGCCGGTTGCGGCTCGTCATACCAAAAATCATGCGCGATTCAGCGTTGAATATGTAGAGCTCCTCCTTGGCGCGCGTGATTGCGACGTAGGCGAGGCGGCGCTCCTCCTCTACTTCGGACGGATTGTAGATGCTCGCCATGCCCGGGAAAATGTTCTCCTCCATACCCGGCAGGAAAACCACGGGAAATTCGAGCCCCTTCGCCGAGTGGATCGTCATCAGCACGACGGAATCGGCCTCGTTGTCATAGTTGTCGATGTCCGTGATCAGCGAGACCTCCTCGAGGAAATCCGCCAGCGTGCTTTCAGGGTTCTCCTCCTCGTAGCGGCGGATGTTCGAGGCAAGTTCGTGCACGTTGCCCTCGCGGTCCTCCGCACTTTCCGGATCGTCGGTTTTGAGAAATTCGATGTAGCCGATACGCTCGACCATCTCGTCGTACAGCTCGCCGATCGAGACCTCCGGGTCTTCGTTCAGCTCGATCAGCCCGCGGAGCTGTGCGCCGAAGAGCTTCATTTTTTTAGATGGGCGCGAGAGCGCCGGGTATTCGTCGGCGTGCAAGACAACCTCGAACAGCGTCTCGCCCGTCTGCTGGCCGATCTGTGCGGCGATTTCCACCGAACGGTCGCCGATGCCGCGCTTCGGCGTGTTAATGATCCGGCGCAGGCGCATTTCGTCGCTCGGGTTGCTGATCACGCTGAGGTAGGCGATCATCTCGCGGATCTCGCGGCGCTCATAGAAGCGCGTGCCGCCGATGATGCGGTGCGGAATGCCGGATTTTGCGAAATTGCGCTCGAACATCATCGACTGCGAATTCATGCGGTACAAAACCGCGTAGTCCGAAAATCTGCGCCCGGCCGCTATGCCGTCCAGAATGATCTTCGCGATGCGCTCGGCCTCGTCCATTTCGTTTTCGGCCGTATGCAGGTGGATTTCCGCGCCGCTTCCGTTCTGCGTCCAAAGCGTTTTGCCCTTGCGCTCCGTGTTGTTCTCGATGACGGCGTTTGCGGCATCCAGAATGTTCTGCGTTGAGCGGTAGTTCTGCTCCAAGCGGATGACCTGCGCGTTCTGGAACGTGTTTTCGAAGCTCAGGATATTCTCGATCGTCGCGCCGCGGAACTTGTAGATGCTCTGGTCGTCGTCGCCGACCACACAGAGGTTCTGGTGCTTTTCCGCGAGCAGGCGCACGAAAGTGTACTGCGCGTGGTTCGTATCCTGATATTCGTCTACCATCAAATACTTAAACCGGTTCTGGTAGTATTCGAGCACGTCCGGACAGGCGCGGAACAGCTCCACGGTCTTGCAGATCAGGTCGTCGAAATCCATCGCGTCCGCGTCGCGCAGGCGCTGCTGGTAGATCTTGTAGGCGCGGGAGACGATCTTCATGCGGAAATCATCGCCCGCCGTTTTTACATACTCCTCCGGCGTGATAAGAGAATCCTTCGCATGGGAGATCTCGTTCAGCACAGCCTTGGGCGGCATGTTTTTCTCAGAAACGTCCAGCTCCTTCAGGATATTTTTCATCAGTCGGCGCTGGTCGTCGGTGTCGTAGATTGTAAAGTGCGAGGAATAGCCGAGGCGCTCGCCGTCCCGGCGCAGAATACGCGCGCAGGTCGAGTGAAAGGTAGACGCCCAGATGTCGTTGCCCTCGGCGCCGAGCATCGCGCAAAGACGGTCCTTGAGCTCCCCGGCCGCCTTATTTGTAAAGGTGATCGCCATGATTTTCCACGGCAAGCAGGCCGAAACGCTCAGGTGACGGCGTGTCTCCTCAGGCAGCGGCTCGCCGCCGTCGAGATAGGCGCGGCACGCCGCGAGATCTTCCTCGTCCAGCTCGTCCTGAATGAACGTGCTGTTGTAAGCGTTTCCGTAGCGCAGGATGTTCGCAATGCGGTTGATCAGCACAGTCGTCTTTCCGCTTCCGGCTCCGGCAAGGATCAGCAGCGGCCCGCCGATCGAAAAGACAGCCTGCCGCTGCCGGTCGTTCATGCGGGAGAATTCTTTTTCGAGCACCGCGCGGCGAAGCGCGAGAATTTCAGATTTATCCATAAGGTGAAAACTGCCTTTCTGTTTCGTTCGCTTTCTATTTTACAATAATCCGCCGCAAATAGCAATCGAACACATAAAAATCTTGAAATACCTTTTAAAATGACGTATACTGTTTATGAAAACGAAAAGGAGCTGTATCGAAAATGGGAGACAAGAAAACAGGAATGGCCGCATGGGCTGCGGCGGCAGAAGGCTATGCGCTGCCGGCATGGGAGCAGCTTCCCGGCATCCCGCTTTACATGGATCAGGTCACGATGGTTACGGGCGAGGCGCTCGCGCTGTTTGAGCGCGATGAGAAGCAGAGCCTTTTGACGAGCAGCATGGTCAACAATTATGTAAAAAACGGTGTTGTGGAGCACCCGGTGCACAAGAAATACATGCGCGAGCACCTCGTCAAGCTGATGATGACGAGCCTGCTCAAGCAGGTGCTCTCAATTCAGGATATTTCGGTGCTGTTTTCCGGCGGCGAAACTGCCGAACAGCTTTACGCGGCCTTTGCCGCCGCGCAGGACAGCGCGCTGCACGAAACGGCGGCTTTATTACAGGACGAGACGGATGAAACGCAGCTGCGCGCACTGGCGCTTCGGCTTGCGGCGGAGGCCAACGCCCGGCGCGCCGTTTCCGAACGCATCCTGATGGCGCTCTCGGAGGATGCGGAATCCGGCAGCAAGGAGAGAAAGAGCGCTGAAAAATCGAAGAAGCAGAGCAAATCCGAAGCATAAACGCATTTGGCCGCGCATAGAATGATCTATTCTGAAAGGAACGGGGATCGTTTTATGCGCGTTTTTTTTGCCGCGATACATAGGGATTTCCCGTTTTCCCCAAAACGGAAGGATGATTTTAATGAGCGGCTTTGCCGGCTTTTTTGATGCTGAGGAATCCCTGACCGATGAAAAATACCTGTGGATGGCGCTTGCGCGGCGTATGGCCCAGCGGCTCTCGCACCGCGGCCCCGACGGCCGCGGCGCGCACGTTTCGTCACGCTGTGCGGTCGCGCATGTACAGCTCTCTGTGCTGGGCGCCGAGTATGGCGCGCAGCCGATGACCTGTACGGAAAACGGCCGCACGGCCACAATCGTGTGGGACGGCGAGCTCTGCAATGCAGATGAGCTGCGGACCGCCCTTTCGTCGCGCGGCTGCAGCCTTGAAACGCACTGCGACGCGGAGATCGCACTCAAAAGCTACCTGTGCTTCGGCCCGGCCTGCGCGGAAAGAATGAACGGCGTCTTTGCCTTTGCCGTGGATGACGTGCAGAGGGAAAGCCTCCTGCTGTGCCGAGACCGTTTCGGCGCAAAACCGCTCTTTTACACATTCTCGGGCGGCCGGCTCGTTTTCGCCTCGGAAATCAAGGCCCTGTTTGAATATCCGGGTGTGCGTCCACGGCTGGGCCGCACCGGAATCTGTGAGATCTTCGGCATCGGACCGGCGCGCACGCCCGGATGCGGCGTATATAAAAGCATCAAGGAGCTGCTTCCCGGCCATACCGCGGTTTTCAGCCGCGAGGGCTTTTCGCCGCGGCCGTATTTCAAGCTGGAGGCGCACCCGTATACGGAGGATTACGACGCCACCGTACAGCGTGTACGCGCCTTGCTCGAGGACATTGCGTCGCGTCAGCTTGACGGCGCCGTGCCGCTAGCCGCCGCCTTTTCCGGCGGCACCGCTTCCGCCGCAATCGCCGCGCTTGCGGCAATGCGGCAAACCGCCGGTGGTGGTTTGCCGCTCGATGCGTATGCCCCGGCATATGACGATACACCGCCCGCGGCCGACGAATTGCCCGGCATCCGGCAGCACACTTTGCATTTCGATGCGGAACGCATGGCGGATACGCTGACTGACGCAGTTATCGCGCGGGATCTGCCCGGTATGGCCGGACTCGACGGTTCTGCCCTCTGCCTTTTCCGAGAAATCCGAAAGCGGCATGCCGCGGCTCTGTGCGGCATAGGCGCCGATGCAGCCTTCGCGGGCTGGCCGTGGCTGTTCAAAAGACATCTGGCGGGCCTGTTTCCGTGGTCGTCGGCGCCTTTGCTTCTCGCGGGCCTCCTGCGGCCGGAGCTCGCCGCCGACCTACAGGTCGAGGATTACGTGCGGGAGCGCCGCTGTGAAATGACCGACGCCGTACCGGTGCTGCGCGGCGAATCGGCGGAAAACCGGCGTTTTCGCGAAAATTCTTTTTTGAGTCTGTATGGGTTTATGGGGGCACAGCTCGAATGCCTCGACCGGTACAGCATGTACAGCGGCTTAGAAGTACGCACACCGTACACGGATCACCGGCTGATCGAGTACCTTTTCAATGCGCCGCGCGATATCCGGGCGCCGCAGGGCAGAATAAACGGGCTGTTTTACGACGCCTGCCGCGGGCTTTTGCCGGATGAAGTTTTCGGCGGAGAACGCAATCAGGGCGCCGCTGTTTCCGCCGCGTGCTCTCCGCAGTATACACGGGCGGTCCGGGAAAGGCTGACCGATGTACTGCGCGACCCGGAGCAGCCGATTCACCGTTTGATCTCCGCAGATACCGCGCGCAGGCTTTTGCGGGAAAAGTCCGACCGGCCGTGGTTCGGCGTACAGGCCGCTGAAGCGCAGCTAAGTGCCTATCTGCTCCAAATCAACCTCTGGCTGAACCGCTATAAAGTCAAAATCGACCTTTGATGCGGATAGAAACCGCTTACAAGTACGGCGTATCCTCCTCCTCGACGCGCTCGATGGAGGCCTGCGCCTCTACGTCAAACACGGCGTTTGGCAGAAGCGCAGGCCAATTCTCCGAAACCCTGCGCCAGACCTCAGGCGCATCCCGGAGCACCGCGCCGCCGAAGCCTGCGGCGTCGCAGCCGCTTTCATACACCGAGCCGGACAAATACGCCTCTACGGCGGCGACCGCCTGCTCCGCAAATGCTCTTTCGAGCCGCGGGAACGCATCGTTTTCGATTTGATGCTTGCCGACGGAAATCGCACTGATCTCCCCCTCGATTTGAACGGAAACCGCAAATCGAGGGGATTCTTCTGTTCCGGTAAACCGCACACGGCAGTCCGACGCGCTGACCGTGAGCGTCACCGCGCCGCACTCGGGGTCGGAAACGACGAACTGCCCGGCCTCGAGCGCGCCTTGCAGGAGCAGAAGTCCCTGAACCGCCGCGGGAGAAAGCGCACCCTGCAAAGTCAGCCCGCGCAGAAGCGCCGTTCCGGCCGGCTCAATGCTGTCGCTTCGGCGGAGTACCGGAACAACGGCGGAGGCACCCTCCCCATACGTTCCGTTGATCAGACCGATCAGATTGACGTCTGCCGAAAGCCCGCTGTAGACGGTGCCTTTTGTGAGCTCCGCGATTTCGGCGGCGCGCGGCGCTTCATCCTCCACGTCGACGCGCAGGATGTCCTCCGCAGTTGTTTCCGAGAGGAACACCTTGACCGTGGGGCGTGAATCATAGTGTCGGATGAAAAAATCGAGGTAGGCCGCAAGCCCGCTTTTGGCGCAGTCCATGCCGAAAACCACGAGCGTGTTGTGGGAATAAAGCGGCTGCTGCCCGGTTGTGCGCGCGATTTCATTCAAGGCTTCCGGCACGGTGCGCCCCTCCCCGGAAAGGCTGATTTCCTGCCCGTCGTCCGCGGGGAGCGCGGCGCGTACTGTGACGCGGCACCCGGCTTCGGTCTCGTCCACGCCGACGGCGCTGATCAGCGCGCGCTCGTAAAGCTCCGGCGCACAGCCGGCAGAGGAGGCGGCGAGAAGCAGCGCGGCAAGAAGCACAGTCACATATTTTTTCATCTTGGCTTTCGCTCCTTCTTGAAATGATCGACTGCCCAGACGGCGGCCGGCAGCACCGCGCCGGTCAGCACCGTAAGCGGCAGCAGATACTCGGTTTTAAACAGCATGCCGGCCCGGCGCGCGTCCTCCGTGACCCAGAGTGCGAACAGAACGCTCACGGCGGACAAAGCGGATAGCACTGCCGTGCGCACGCGCGGCTTCACGATGCGGGAAATGCACTCGGAGACGGCGAACAGTCCGCAGGCAATGCGGATCACAAGCGTCATCATACACAGCCCGATGAAAAGGGCATCAAGCCGCTGGATGCCGGCGATCTCCGACATGACGGCAAGCGTATAAGCCGGAAAGATCTGCAAGTACGCGTATTCGCCGAGACAGGAAACGATGAAGAACAGCAAAATAGAGAGGAACGCCGTAACGCCGCCGCTGCACACGGCGAAGCCCAGCCTTTTCCGCCCCTGCACAAACGGCATCAGCACCGCAAATTCCGCAAGCGACGTACAGCGCGCCGTAAAAACGAAAAAGCCGCGCAGCACATCGTCGAATCCGTCGTAAAAAAGCGGCTCCATATACCGGAGCGTGACATTGGGCGCGAGTGCGATGAAGATCGCCCCCATGCCGAGGATGAAAAGCACGAAAATGCAGATTGAGGCGCGGGAGATCGTCTCGATTCCCTTTACCGCGCCGTACAGTGCGATCCCGGTCAAAATGATCGCGATCGACCACTTGGAGGCCACCGGGTCCAGCGTATTCAAAAGCAGCGCCAGAAACATCGAGAGGCTAAAGGTGTTCATGATGAAAAAATAAACGCCGTATACGGCGGAAACCCCAAAACCGAAGCCGCCCATCCGCTCCTCGGCAATCGCGGGCAGCGACAAATCCGGATAGCGCTTATTCAAGGAAAAAAGCGGCAGCACGAAAATGAACAGCCCCACAAACAGCAGCAATGAGGAAAAAATATTGTCGAGAAAATTCTTTTCGCCGAGCGTCTGGGAATTGATCGTTATACTGATGATGACGCGGGAAAGAAACAGCATAAAGTAGAATTGAAACGCGCTGATCTTTGTCGTTGGCTTCAAAACCGCTTTTCCCCCTTCCCTGCGCCCGGCATGTTCTGCACCGGATTATTTTTGGCCGCGAGCCGTTTCCAGCCCGCACGGATCGCGACGTCGCGCATGGCGTGTAAGCGGAACGGCGCGACCGGCGCCATAAAGGGCACCTTAAAGCTGCTTTTTCCGCAGAGGTTGAAGATAATGAAGGTCAGGCCGACCAAAATGCCCCACACGCCCCAGATACCGCCGACGACAATAAAAACAAGCCGCAGAACCGCCATCTGCTCGTAGAGCTTCGGGATTACATAGCCCGTGATCACCGTCATCGCAATGACGACGAGCGAGGGCGCGCTGACAAGACCGGCCGAAACCGCCGTTTCGCCGATTACAAGGCCGCCGACGATGCTGACGGAGCCGCTCAGCGATTTTGGCACGCGCAGGCCGGCCTCGCGCATCAGTTCGTACATGAAGTAGAGCAAGATCGCCTCGAGCATGACCGGGAACGGCGTCTGACTCTCCGCCTCTGCGACCTTGAGCAGCAGCGTTTCCGGGAGAAGCTCCGGATTGTGTGTCGCAACGCCGACATAGATCCCGGGCAGAAAGTTTCTCCATTCTTTTTCAGTCTCCCGGAAAGTATCCGATCGGC
>OLPX01002214.1_pt1 | contig 11874 bp, 9 predicted proteins | sample 1672491 | NCBI WGS metagenome assembly OLPX01 (sample SAMEA3136692, study PRJEB25190) | human gut metagenome | biome: human gut; feature: human-associated habitat; material: faeces | place: Austria | collected 2013 | reverse complement strand
TCCGCGCGGATTCCAAAATACGCCCCATAATAGGCCAGCGGATAATTGATCTTGCAGTAAGCGATCCGGTACGCCATCATAACGTAGGCCGCCGCATGGGCTTTCGGGAACATATACTTGATCTGCTTGCAGGACCAGATATACCAGTCAGGGACTCCTGCCTCCTTCATGGATTTCTCGAAATCGTCTGTAAGCCCTTTTCCTTTTCTTACTTTTTCCATAATGGTAAAGGATAATTCACTGTCCATCCCTTTATTGATCAGGTAGGTCATGATATCATCGCGGGTACAGATTGCCGTTGATATGGTAGCCTTTCCGCTCTTGATCAATTCCTGGGCGTTGTTAAGCCACACGTCCGTTCCATGGGACAGGCCGGAGATACGGATCAAGTCAGACAAAGTCTTTGGCTGGGTGTCAACCACCATCTGTACGACAAAGTCTGTTCCGAATTCCGGGATGCCCAGGCATCCCACCGGGCAGCCGCCAATATCGTCCGGCTTGATTCCCAGGGCTGACGTATCGTGAAACAAGGACATTACCCCCTTGTCGTCCAGAGGAATCTTGGTTGCCACGAATCGGTTGTCCGACTCATTGTATTCATTTTCCAGCGCTGGAGAACTGATGTACTCTTCCAGCGTCTTGATCATGGTCGGATCATCATGGCCCAGGATGTCAAGCTTCAGCAGGTTGTGGTCAATGGAATGGTAGTCAAAGTGGGTGGTGACGATGTCTGTCGTCATATCATTGGCCGGATGCTGTACCGGGGTAAATGAATTAATCTCTTCCCCCAGAGGAAGCACGATGATGCCTCCCGGATGCTGTCCGGTACTCCTTCGGATTCCAGTACACCCCTGGACAATCCGGTCAATCTCGCAGTTTCTCTTCCGCTGTCCCCGCTCCTCATAGTAATTCTTCACATAACCGAACGCCGTCTTATCTGCCAAGGTTCCTACCGTGCCCGCACGGTAGGTCTGGCCAGCGCCGAAGATGACCTCCGTATACTTGTGGGCGTTACTTTGATAGTCGCCAGAGAAGTTAAGGTCAATATCCGGCTCCTTGTTCCCCTTGAATCCAAGGAACGTCTCGAACGGAATATCGAATCCGTCCTTAACCAGCTTCTCCCCGCAGACGGGGCAGTTCTTATCCGGCATATCCCATCCGCAGCCGCCGGCAAATGCCCGCACTTCTTCAGACTCGAAGTCGCTGTAATGGCAATGCTTGCAGTAGTAATGAGGGCTCAGGGGATTTACCTCGGTAATTCCCGCCATCGTCGCCACGAAGGAAGAGCCTACGGAGCCACGGGATCCAACCAGATAGCCATCCTCATTGGACTTCCACACCAGTTTCTGCGCTATAATGTACATTACTGCGAAGCCGTTGGAGATGATGGAATTCAGTTCCCTCTCCAGACGCTCCGTAACAATCGGCGGCAGTTCTTCCCCATACATGGAGTGAGCCTTATTGTAGCAGATCTCCCTCAGCGTCTTATCGGAATCGGGAATGACAGGCGGGCACTTGTCCGGCCTGACCGGCGTAATCTTTTCTGCCATATCCGCAATCTTACAGGGATTGTCTATCACGATCTCCTTTGCTTTTGTCGAACCCAGATATTCAAACTCTTCTAACATCTCGTCGGTGGTGCGCAGATAGAGTGGCGCCTGCTCGTCCGCATCCCCGAAGCCTTTTCCTGCCATGATGATGCGCCGGTAGACTTCATCTTCCGGATCCATAAAATGCACATCGCAGGTACCTACCACCGGCTTGTTGAATCGGTCTCCCAAATCCACGATCTTCTTGTTGATCTTCTTAAGATCTTCTTCGCTCTGTACATTCTCAATACGGTCGCTGGCAATCATAAATCGGTTATTTCCCAATGGCTGTATCTCCAGATAATCATAGAAATTAACGATCCTCGCGATCCGTTCTTCCGACTTTTCGTTCAGGATAGCCTGATACAGTTCTCCCGCCTCGCAGGCGCTGCCTACCATCAGTCCTTCCCTGTATTTGGACAACTCGCTCTTGGGGATTCTGGGCCGCCTGGCATAATAATCCAGATGAGACTTGGATATCAGGGTATATAGATTCACCCGGCCTACTTCATTCAGAGCCAGTATGATCACATGGTATGTGGGAAGCTTCTTGATCGCATCCGCATTATTGCTGCCAAACTGGTTTAACCTTGCCAGATCATTGATATTGCGTTCCTTCAGCATCTCCACGAACTTCACGAAGATCTCCGCGGTGGCGCCTGCGTCGTCCACTGCCCGGTGATGGTTCTCCAGGGATATATGGAGTGCGTTGGCTACTACATTGAGCTTAAACTTCGACAATGTAGGAAGAAGGATTCTGGCCATGGCCACCGTATCCACAGAAGTAAAATTCGGCACAATATCCTGGTATCTGCAATTCTGCTCGATAAATCCCACGTCGAAAGACGCATTATGCGCTACCAGAACTGCGTCCCCAATGAATTCCAAGAATTGTGGGAGCACCGTATCAATATCCGGCGCATCCATGACCATCTGATCCGTAATGCTGGTCAGCTGGGTAATACGAAACGGGATTGGAATCTTGGGATTCACAAATGTACTGAACCGCTCTGTTATCTTCCCGTTCTCTACCTTCACCGCGCCTATCTCTATAATCTTATCCTTAATCGGGCTAAAGCCCGTCGTCTCCAGATCGAATACTACATAGACATCGTCCAGGGTCTGCCCCTTTTCACCCAAGGCCACATCCGTAAGGTCATCTACCAGATAGCCTTCTACTCCGTAGATCACCTTAAAAGGATCGTCCTTATCCAGGGTCTCGATGTAATGGTTGGCGTCCGGGAATGCCTGGACTACTCCGTGGTCAGTGATGGCAATCGCCTTGTGTCCCCAGTCATGGGCGCGTTTTACAAGATCCTTTACTTCCGATACGCCATCCATATCGCTCATCTTCGTATGGCAATGAAGCTCTACCCTCTTTTCCGGAGCCGTATCCTTCCTGGACTCCGTAAAATCATTAATCTTTCGGATTCCTGTGATCGACCCAATGGTAAGCTCGCCATCAAATTTATCAATGGTGGTGACTCCCTTGATCTTAAGGAACGCGCCTTTCTTTACGTCTGCCAGAATATCCGGCAGCTGCTCGTTTCGCACAAACATCTTGACCATGATCGTATCTGTAAAGTCTGTCACCGCATACATGATGATTGTCTTCTCGTTACGGATCTCCCGGGTGTCAAAACTGATGACCTTGCCGCGGATGGTAATCTCACCCATCTCGCCAACTACCTGCTTTAGTTCTATCGTCTCATCATCAAAATCTCGTCCAAAGATCAGGTTCGGATCATTGGAATTCTTCTTATAAGAGAATCCATCCCTTCTGCCATTCCCGAAGAACGCCTTCTTTTCCTTTTTGCCCGCGCCATTTCCATTCTGGCTCTTCGTGGGCTTTGAAGAAGCGCCTTCCTTTTCATCCTGGGCCTTCTTCTTAAGTTCCTTCTCCTCCTGAACCGCTTCCGCGTGTTCCAGTATGGCGTCTACTTCCTGCTTGAGTTTGACATCATTATATCTTAACTTGCTATCCTTGGGCTTCTCATATGTGACCCGTACTTCAATGGGCCTCTGGAATCTTTCCTGAAATACTTCTGCCAGATAGCCGGACAATGATTCTTTCTTCCCTTGGGCTACTATGGTGTCCGTAAGCGTCAGGCAAAGAATATTCCCCTCTTCAAACTGATACCTTGAGCCTTGGAGCATGCTGCGCTCTACCACGCTTTTTTCATTCAGTTCCAGCAGAAGACTGTCAAAATATTCATTCATCAGGTTTTCCGGCGTATACTGCTCTGACAGTTCATACCTTTCCTTCACTTCGATCTGGATGCGGCTGCGTCCGAACAGCTGATCCTTCATCAGCTTCTCTACTTCGTAGATACGCCTTTTCTGGATCAGATGGCGGCTGTAAAGATGCACCTTGATAAAATCCCGGTCGGAATTGGTCGCAACTTTCGTTACTTCCACGCCTTCAAACAGCATGCGGATATCTTCATTTACTTTTAATGTTGGAAATACTTCAAAGAACGGCTTACTCATTCCAGCGCACCAACTCCTGTCTCAACGTTTCTAACAATTGATCCTCTTTTACTTTCTTTACGACCTGTCCCTTTTTGATCAGCAGGCCCTCTCCTATGCCGCCGGCTATACCGATATCCGCCTCCTTGGCTTCTCCTGGCCCGTTGACAACGCAGCCCATTACCGCTACTTTGATATCCAGCGGAATATCCGCCGCCATCTGCTCTACCTGGTTTGCCAGCCCGATCAGGTCGATCTTAGTCCTGCCGCAAGTCGGGCAGGATACCACTTCGATGCCGCCTTTTCTAAGGCCCAGCGTCTTAAGTATCAGTTTGGCAGACTTGATCTCTTCAACTGGATCTCCGGTTAAGGATACCCGGATGGTATCTCCGATTCCCTGGTTCAGTATCAGCCCCAGGCCTATGGAAGACTTGATGTTGCCTGCCAGCAGGGTCCCTGACTCTGTGATCCCTACGTGCAGCGGATACTGACACCTATCTGCAATTAATTCATGGGCTTTGACGCACATCATAACATCGGAAGACTTGATGCTTACCACCAGATTGTCATATCCCATCTCTTCTATCATGTGCACCTTGTCCATGGCGCTCTCAACCAGGCCTTCCGCCGTCACGCCTTTATACTTTTCTACCAGAGGCTTCTCAAGAGAGCCGCTGTTTACGCCGACGCGGACAGGCACCTGGTGTTCCTTTGCCTTATCCACCACTGCCTGTACGCGTTCTCTGGCCCCGATATTTCCAGGGTTGATCCTGATCTTGTCTGCGCCATTCTCAATTGCCGCAATTGCCAGGCGGTAGTCAAAATGAATATCCGCCACCAGCGGAATATGAATCTTCTTCTTGATCTTTGCAAGCGCCTGCGCTGCCTCCATCGTCGGAACCGCGCAGCGAATAATCTGGCAGCCTGCCCTTTCCAGTTCCAGAATCTGGGCCACCGTCGCCTCCACATCCTCCGTCCTGGTATTCGTCATAGACTGGATGGTAACCGGGCGCCCCCCGCCTATACACACATCTCCTATCCAAACCTTTTTCGTCTTGTCTCTAAACATTGGCTTTATCCTTTCCATAATACAGTATCCTGCGAACAGTAGAACCCCTCTATCGGTCACCTTGTCTGATCGGTGTCTCAAATAGAGGGGCATATCATTGCTATTCCTTTATAAAGGTCATCTGTTCTCCATATTCGCGTTCTGTCAGTGTCAATTGCTCCTGATCCACGCTGTAGTCAAATGTCGTAGTCACGGAATCCAGGGCATTCTTCAAGTCCTCCTGCGTATACTTTCCATCAGACTTTTCTGCAATTTTCTTAAATTCCGACTCATCCGCCTTAATTGTAATGGTCTTTTCTTCTTTGTCCATCGTATAATTCAGCTTCACGCCCACGCTGATATCTTCAGCCACCTCCGGAACATTCACGTCGATCGTTCCATTGCTCTTTATTGACAGCCTAAGACTTCTGTCTTCGTCCACCCATGTTCCTTCCAGCGGATTGGCTGTGAAGAGTTTTGTCAGAAGAAAAATCGCTATAACTATAATCAGGACAGATGAGACAAGTGTGACAATCCTCCAGATCTTACTTCTTTTCGCTTCATCATTCTTCGCTATTATCATCTATCCAGTTCCTTTCGAGTCTTACATTATTTGCTTCACTTTAAATTATATGTTCTTTGCCCCCTGGTGTCAACGGGGTACTTCCCATTACTCATCTATGTCTACCAGCAGGTAGAATCCTTTCTCTGTCTTCTCGATCTTTTTGATCCTTCCTTTGCGGGATTTGATTCTCTGGCTGGTCCGGTATATTCCGGACATGGCAATCGAAGGCTCCACCAGATAGGTATACTGTCCTGTAACGGCACTCCGCTCGCTGATTTCTACTTCCTGTCCCTCTTTAACCAAGCCTTCTCTCTCCATTTTGAATCTTTCCTGCCTCATTTATTGCCTATTCCTTTCTATTTCTTTACTTTTGCTCAACATTGTTCCACTTTGCAACCTAACGCAACACTTTGTTGATATTCGGCACTTTTTATGTTCTTTACTGCAACAATTGATAAAATTAACACAAAAAACTAAGGAGGTGCCGGCCATGTCTTTTTCCAAAAAGTTAAAAATGTTACGTCTAGAAAACGAAATGACGCAAGACTATGTTGCTAGCCGCTTGAACGTCGCACGTTCAACCATAGCCGGATATGAGACGAAGAACCGACAGCCATCGCATGAGAAACTGGCAGCCCTTGCCAATCTCTTCCACGTAACAATCGACTATCTCCTGGAAGATGACGAGGTCATCCACATGGCTTTGGCGCAGAATGAAAATCTGCCTCCCATGGAACAGAACCTCCTGTATAAGTATAAGATGCTTTCTTCCCGTTCCCAGAAAGATCTGCTGGAATATATTCATCTTCTAGAATTACGTGACCGAGAACAAGAAGCCACCTAACATCTCATCTATTCTTTCACAAATCTGCGGTATATATACTCGTTAGCCTCCTGCTCCTGGCTGTCATCCAATGGTAAAAGCGTCATCGGCCCATACTTTCTCTCCAATGCTCTCTGAATCAGGTAATCACAGATCTGCGGATTTTTGGGAAGCAATGGGCCGTGCAGGTAAGTACCTATCACATTCTTATATACCACTCCCTCATATCCGCTTTTCCCATCATTGCCGGAACCATATAATACTTTGCCAAACGGCTTATTATCATTAATGTAGGTTCGTCCGCCATGATTCTCAAAACCAACGACCGGCATATCCGCTAACTCGCTTTGAAGCACAATATTGTCAATCAGCCTTCCTTCCTCCTGCTCAGTATAGATATCCACCAGGTTCAAACCTTCTATCATGCCGTCATCCGTCTTATAGTATCTTCCCAGCAGCTGGTATCCGCCGCATACGGCAATAACGACTCCATTATCTTCTACATACTCTTGAAACTGTTTCTGTATCTTCAGGAGATTCTGGCATACGATCGCCTGCTCCCTGTCTGAGCCGCCGCCAAGCAGCACGATGTCCAGTCTGGAAAAATCAATCTCGTCGCCTGTGTTGAATTCAATCGTCTCTGCCTCTATCCCCCGCCACTGGCAGCGCTTCATCATGCAGGCGATATTGCCTCTATCCCCATACAGGTTCAGAAGGTCAGGATAGAGATGCCCGATCGTTATCTTCATGTCTGTCGTATCCATCACTTCTCCCCCTCCAATCTCTTTAATACATTCCGGGTGCTAAATAACGCGGTATAGTTCACAAGAACATACAGGTTGCCGCATCCATCTTCTATGCGCCCGCGGACAGCCTTTTCTACGTCTGCCTCAAGCACAGTCGGGATGTCGACGTATTTCATGCGCAGCCGCATGTCCTGGCACCGGATTCCGCTGACTGTGATAGAACTTATGCTGTCATTCTTAAACCGGTCAAAGTCCACATCCCACAGCCAGGATATATCGGTTCCGTCCTGCGCATTATCATTGATTACGATAATAATATCCTTGGGAGCCTCATCCTGCATCACGGCAGATATGTTCTGGTTAAAGCCTGCCGGATTCTTGGCAAGATTCAGCAGTATCTTCGTATCTTTTACCTGGAACTGCTCCATACGTCCGTTCTCTGGATTGAATCTTAACAGCATCTCATTGAAGTGTTCCAGTGCAAGGCCGCCTGTCCTGGCTGCCGCATATGCCGCCAGTATGTTATAAACATTATAGAACCCCTTGTAATTCGCCTCAATCCTTCGTCCTTCCACCGTAAACGCCAATCTGGTGCCAACTTCAACTTCCGAAGCGTCAAAGTCTATCTGCGGACGCTTAAAATCACACCCGGTGCAGGCATAATCGCCCAACTGGCTGTAATGGTAGAAGCGATACTGAAGCGGCGCGCCGCAGCGCTTGCAGAAACGCCCTTCCCGGATCTCTCTGGAATCCTCATCTTCAACCACCTTCTCGCTGATGCCATAAGTGATATAAGGATTGCCGCTGTCCATCGCCAGATATGCGGACAGGGCGTCGTCTCCATTGACGATCACCTTCATATCCGGAGCATCCTGCATGACGCCTTTCAGGATATTCATAGTAATATCAATCTCCCCATACCGGTCCAGCTGGTCTCTGAATAGATTGGTCAGCACCATATAATCCGGCTTAAAGTGGGGAAAAACCCTTCTTGTGGATGCCTCGTCCACCTCGATGCAGGCATAGTCAGCATGAAGGCTTCCTCCGTTCCCGGCCCCCAGCACAAAAGCCGCAACCACGCCGTTGAGCATGTTGGAGCCTGTGTGGTTGCAGATGACGCGGTATCCTTCAGCTTCTATGGCTGCGCAAAGCATATTGTTGGTGGTCGTCTTTCCATTGGTGCCGCAGACGATAAAGATATCCTTCTTTACCTGTCCTGCCAGTTCTTTCAGTATAGTTGGGCATATCTTTAAAGCGATTTTTCCTGCCCATGTCACACCCTGGCGATGGAATACATGGACGCTGATTTTCTCGGTAATCTTGGCCGCCCAAATGGCCAGCATTCTGCGTAGTCTCATATTTTTATTTTTCCTCGATTAATTTTGTTATATTTTCCGGCTCCGGCATAGAGCGGATCGCGCCTTTCTTCATGGTGATAAGCGCCGCTCCTGCATTCGCGTAAGTCAGCATATCCCCAAGGATCTCTTCTGTGAGCCCTTCCAGCCCATGGGTCAGAAGCCCGTGAATAGAACAGCCACAGAACGTATCCCCGGCGCCGGTGGTCTCAATGGCCTTTACCTGGAATCCCTTTCTCTCCACCCGCATATCCTTATAATACGCACGGCTTCCATCCTTTCCCATGGTCAGGAAGATAAGGGGAATGTTGTATTTGTCCTGAAGATAGCGGATTCCTTCATCGTAATCTTCCTTGCCTGATACGAACTGGATCTCATTATCGGAGATCTTCAGCATATCACAGTATTGGAATCCATACTCCATCTGCTTCTTGGCATCGTCCAGGGAATTCCAGAGCGGAGGACGCAAGTTCGGATCAAAGGTGATCAGGCAGCCTGCTTCTTTAGCTACCTCCAGCGCTTTCTTTGTCGCGGATCTGACAGGCTCGTCTGTCATAGAAAGGGTTCCAAAATGGAAGATCCTGGACTGGCGGATCAAGTCATAATCCACCTCCTCTTCTGTCAGCATCATATCTGCCCCTGGCTTGCGGTAGAAAGAAAACTCCCTGTCCCCATCCGGGAAAGTATGTACAAACGCCAGCGTCGTATGAATCTCCTTGTCCAGAATCAGCCCCTTGGTCTCTATTCCCAGTTCATCAATCGTTCCTTTTAGAAGGCGTCCGAACTGATCCTCACCCACCTTGCCGATAAAGGCGGTCTTACGTCCTAATTTATTGAGCATCGCCAGTACATTGCATGGCGCGCCTCCCGGACAAGCCTCAAACAGATTATTCCCCTGCTCGCTTTGTCCATTCAATGTAAAGTCAATCAACATCTCGCCCATTGCAGTTACATCATATAATCTTTCCATACCCTATACTCCTTATCCAAACATTTTTAAACATTTTACCACACTATGAATAATTTTTAAAGTGCCCGTAGACGCGTTGCTAAGTTCCTGGCTTATTCGCCAAATAGCAAAAGAGAAGCCAACGCTTCTCTTTTATATTTCCAATTTCTATGGGATCACATGGACACCGCCCAGGATAACATAGGATATGAACCACATGATGACAGTTGCTATACAGATTCCAAGTATCACTGCCGGAAATGCCTTCTTAAACTTCACGCCAAGGAGGGCTGCGATCAGGGATCCTGTCCAGGCCCCTGTCCCGGGCAGTGGGATTCCAACAAACAGCACCAGTCCCCAGAACTCGTATTTCTCTATCTTATCGCTCTTACTCATTGCCTTTGCCTCCAGTTTATCTACCATCGGCTTAAATGTCTTCGTCCCCTTCATCCATTTAAAGATGGGAGTGATCAAGAGCAGGATAAACGGCACTGGAATAATGTTGCCGATAATACATAGAGGAATTGCCGTCGCTACCGGCACGCCAAGCAATGGGCCTGCCACAAGCAGGGCGCCTCGAAGTTCCAGGATCGGTATCATGGATATGATAAATACGATCGCTTCCTTTCCAACACTTCCGCCAAGGGCATCGATAATGCTTTGCACTAAAGTTTCAGTCATAGAATTCTCCTTTATTTGTTCATATATTTTCTAAGAAAAGCAAACAAGGCTTCCATCTCTTCCCTGGTTCCTATCGTAATCCGCATATACTGCTCGATCCGTTTGCTTCCCCAATAGCGGACATAGATATCGTTCGCTTTTAATGCTTCAAACATTTCCTTTGCATCATATTCCGGATGCATGGCAAATATGAAGTTTGCCTGAGATTCCAGGCACTTAAAACCAAGTTTCTCCAGTTCTTCCTTTGCCCATTCCCTGGTCTTAATGATCTTTTGGATTCCTTCCTCAAAATACCTGACATCCTTGACTGCCTCGACTCCGCAGGCCAGCGATGTCTGGTTCATCGTATAAGAATTAAAGGAATATTTCGCATCATTGAGATATTGGATCAGCACCGGATTGCCGATGGCATATCCGATCCGCATCCCAGCCATGGAGCGGGCTTTTGAAAATGTCTGCACGACCAGGAGATTCTCATACTTATCAATCAATTCCAGTGCGGACCGTCCGGCAAAGTCGATATATGCCTCATCCACAATGACGATGACATCCTGGTTATGGGCGATGATATCCTCCACCACATCCAGTTCTTCATAGATGGCGGTTGGGGCGTTGGGATTCGGGAAGATTACTCCCCCGTTCTCCTTATAATAATCCTCTTTCACTATATGGAAGTCCTCATCCAGTTCCTGGCATTCGTACGGAATCCGGTATAATTTTGCCCATACCTTGTAAAAGGAATAGGTAACGTCAGGAAACAGCAGCGGCTTCTTGGAATTAAAAAATGTCAGGAAGCACATGGACAGCACGTCATCTGATCCCACTCCTACAAATACCTGGTCCGGCTGCACCTGGTAGAATCTGGCAAGTTCCTCCACCAGAGGCGTCGCTGCCGGATCCGGATACAGGCGGAGCCGGTCAGTCTCCATCCCTTTTAAGGCTTTCGCAACCCCGGGTGCCGGAGGATATGGATTTTCGTTGGTGTTCAGCTTAATCACCTTGCGCTGGGGCTGCTCCCCGGGAACGTAAGGCTCAACTTTTCGTATGTTCTTTTCAAATGCCTTCATGACTCATCCCTCTAGAAATACTCTTTTGCCAGTTCCTTAAACTTTGGAAGGGCGTTTACGATCGTGCCGTAGGATACGCAGTACGCAATTCTCACATATCCGGGACACGCAAAGGAACTTCCCGGCACGATCAGGATATTATACTTCTTGGCAGCCGCGCAGAACTCCTTTTCATCCGCAACCGGAGACTTTACGAACAGATAGAATGCCCCCTGAGGCTTGATGCATTCAAATCCGCACTCCTTCAGGCCATTGTACAGAGCCTCCCTGTTCCTGTCATAGTAAGAGAGATCCGTCTTCTCATTGATGCACTTCGCCACCACCTTCTGCTGCAAGGTCGGCGCGTTTACAAAGCCAAGGATGCGGGTCGCAACGCCTGCCGCGGACAGTATCGTCTCGCTGTCTTCCACTTCGTCCGGAATGACCAGATATCCGATCCGCTCTCCCGGAAGCGACAGGGACTTGCTGTAAGAATAGCCTACGATCGTATTGTCATAATACTTTGTAAGGTAAGGAACCTCTGTCCCGTCATAGACAAGCTCGCGGTAAGGCTCATCTGCGATGAGATAAATATCTGTGCCG